>ULXS01022777.1_pt1 | contig 14363 bp, 9 predicted proteins | sample 1961421 | NCBI WGS metagenome assembly ULXS01 (sample SAMEA4835842, study PRJEB28245) | human gut metagenome | biome: gut microbiome; material: fecal sample | place: Denmark | collected 2008
TGGCAGACACTGTCGAACCAGTCCATTCCCCCCAGCATCAGCAGGGCGGTAAGGATACAGGTGATACCTGCATAAATGCTCCAGATCCATTTGGCTGTGATGCCGATGCGCGGGTGCACTTTGTCATGTGTAGGTCCGCTGGCTTCGGCGGCAAACACTTGCAAACCGCTGACACCGAATATCGGAAGGATGGCGATGGTGAACATTATAATACCCAAGCCGCCTATCCATTGTGTCATGCTGCGCCAAAAGAGCAGACCGTGGGGGAGTGCTTCGATGTCATCCAATATTGTAGCACCCGTGCTGCTGAAGCCGGACATCGTTTCAAAGAAGGCGTTGGTAATGCTGGGTATATATCCACTGATGTAGAACGGTAACATGCCGAAAAGCGAGAAGGCTACCCAGGCAAAGCTGACGAGTACATATCCGTCCCTGCGTGTCAGTTGGCGGTCACCGCCTTTGCCCATGGCTGCCAGGAGTAGTCCGGCACCTGCCGTAATACCTGCTGATACCCAGAAATCTACCAACGCTTCATCCTGGTAATAGAATGAAACGCCCGAGCAAAGCAATAGCATCACCGTCTCCAGCAATAGGAGGATACCGATAATCCGTATAACCGTCTTGAAATTAATCATATCATATATTAATGAAGAATGAAGAATGGGGGAATGAAGAATACGTCGTCATACCGCAGGCCAATTCTTCATTCTTCATTTTTAGTTCTTCATTTCTTTGTTCTTCATTTAATTAAAGTATTTCTCAATCTTCTTAATCATCATGCTCAAACAGAAGACTACTACGTGGTCACCGGGTAATATCTGCGTATTACCCGTTACTACGACTCCTTCGCCCTGTCGGATCAATCCGCCGATAGTGGTTCCCTTCGGCAGCCCGAGGTCCTTAACCTGGTGTTTGGTAATTTTAGAGTCGGCTTTCACGGTGAACTCTGCAACGTCGGCATTGGCAAAGGTCAGGCATTTTACGTTGCTGACGTCGGCATCCAGCATCATCTGATAGATGTGACTGGCGGTAATCATCTTCTTATTGATTACCGTACCGATGTCGAGGCTCTCCGCCATACCTATATAATCTATATTTTCTACTTCCGCCACCGTCTTGCTGACGCCCATACGTTTGGCGGCAAGGCAGGAAAGAATGTTTGTTTCCGAATTTCCAGTAAGGGCTACGAAGGCTTCCGTGTTCTTCAGACCTTCTTCGATAAGCAGGTCCATATCGCGTCCGTCTCCGTTGATAATCATAACCTTATCATCAAGAAGTTCTGTCAGGCGGTTGCAACGGTTCAAGTCGTTGTCTATGATCTTCACCTGCATATAGTCGGGTACATATTGGGCGGTTCGCACGGCAATGCGGCTTCCACCCATGATCATTACGTTGCGTACATCGGCATAATCTTCCTTTCCGGCTATTTTACGTATATAAGGTACATACTTGCGGGTAGTGGTGAAGTAAACGATGTCATGCAGTTTGATTACATCGTCACCGCGCGGAATCAGTGTTTCGTTGCAACGTTTGATGGCTACCACGTGATAGGGTTTGTCTGTTTCGGCAAGCTGGTGCAGAGGAATATTCAGTATTTCCGCTTTTTCACGCATCTTGGTACCGATAAGTATCAGCGATCCGCCACAGAATTCCCACCATTGGCGCACCCAACTCATACGTATGGAAGATACGATTTCTTTAGCGGCAAGCATTTCAGGGTAAATCAATGAGTCAACACCCAGTTTCTTGAAGAATTCCTTGTTCTTAGGCAGGAGATACTCGTAATTGTCAATACGGGCAACGGTCTTTTTGGCACCGAGGTTGGTGGCCAGCATACATGCAGTCATGTTACGGCTCTCATCGGGAGTGACAGCTATAAACAGGTCAGCATCTCTAGTCCCCACTTCTTTCAATCCCTGAATGGAAGTAGGCGATGCCGTGACCGTCATTAAATCGAAGTTGGAACTAAGCGTGCTCAACCTCTCTTCATTGTCGTCCATCAATATGATGTCCTGCTTCTCGCGAGACAACAATTTTGCCAAGTGTGTGCCTACTGCGCCGGCACCGGCAATAATAATTTTCATTGCTCTTTATTACTCTTATCGTTTTGTTGTTCCAATCCCAGAACAGTCTTCGCGTTCAGAGGAGAGATGACAGCCTGTCCAGTCTCTTCTTCCAGTCTTATTCGGGCTTCACGGGCGATGCTTCCGCCACGGCGGGCAATATCTTTATGCTCATCAAAATTCTCCGGGTTACTGACTTCAGAGATTTCTTTGGTTGAAAGTTCTGCCAACATGTTTAATACTAATTCCTTATTATTCATGTTATCCCGTAGGTTCTCTTTCTTCAGTCCCTTGAAGCGTTTGTACTCTTTGGTGGTTTTATCAGCCCAGGTCTGATAAAGGATATCTGTCAATGTAGCAAACTGCGTGCCTTCCTCCAGTCTACAACGTTTCCATTCGTCAGTTAGTTCTTTGCGTATCTCGATACTTTTCAATCGCTGGTTTATCCAGTTGTCCGAATATCCCAATGCCTTGTACTCCATCATGGAACGCTGAATCGTAAGTTCAGGATCCTGCATTTCATCCAACCGCTCTTTGGCGGTTTGGGCCATCCAAAGCTTGAAAGGTTCGGCTTTGGGAGAAGGAATGGATTGGATGAGGCGGAACATTTGTTCTGTCGTCATCACGTCTGTCAATCTCATTTTGCCATCGGATGACAGCATTTTTAACTGTACGATTTTAGCGTACAGTTGACTGCCCTCCTTTGCCAACTTTGATTTTAAGTCGCTCCAATATCTTCTTGGATTGGAACTGTCTGTTAGAATTTCTATCACGTCAATCACTGAAAAGTACCACTCTTCCGTCTCGTCATCCCAGACCGTGCGTACTTTCTTTTCCTCAAACACCTTGATGGCTTCTTTCTTTGTCATAATATTATATTTGTTCTATCGTATTCATTATTCCTTCCTCATCCATGCCACACAGATGATACAGCTCCTGTATCGTGCCGTGTTCTATAAACGTATCCGGCACGCCTATGCGGTGTACGTGCGGCGTATATTCGTTGTCGGCCATAAATTCCAGGATGGCAGTCCCCATGCCACCTTTCCGTATGCCGTCTTCAATGGTGATGATGCGGGAAAATGAACGTCCTATTTCGTGTAGCATCTCCTCGTCCAGTGGCTTGAGGAAACGCAGGTCATAATGTGCTATTGAGATGTTTTTTTCTTTTTCCGCCCGTTCGATGGCCTTTGCGGCAATGTTCCCTATCGGGCCGAGGGTAACGACTGCCATATCTTTACCGTCCTTCAGCTTGCGTCCTTTGCCAACCGGAATTTCTTCTAACGGGCATTTCCAGTCCTTCAGCACGCCGCGCCCACGGGGGTAGCGGATAACGAACGGACCTTTGTCCGGCAGCTGTGCCGTGTACATGAGGTGGCGTAGTTCGTGCTCGTTCATAGGCGAGGAAATCGTCAGGTTGGGGATGGGGCGGAAGTAGGCCAGGTCGAACACGCCGTGGTGGGTCGGTCCGTCTTCACCTACCAGCCCGGCACGATCCAGGCAGAGCACAACGGGAAGTTTGAGTATGGCGATATCATGAATGACATTGTCGTAAGCACGTTGCATGAATGACGAATAGATGTTGCAAAAAGGTTGCATCCCTTCTTTGGCCATACCGCCCGAGAAGGTGGCTGCATGTCCTTCGGCTATACCTACGTCAAAAGCACGGTCGGGCATTGCCTGCATCAGCATATTCATGGAACACCCTGTAGGCATGGCGGGAGTGACGCCGACGATGCGTGGATTCTTTTCGGCAAGTTCCACCAGGGTTTCTCCGAAAACGTCCTGATACAGTGGTGGCAGGTTGTGTGTATCTGTTGTAAAGCGTTCACCCGTTTCTGGATCAAACTTTCCCGGTGCATGCCAGATGCCCGGAGCCTTCTCGGCAGGTTCGAAGCCTTTCCCTTTAATGGTGTGCAGGTGCAGGATTTTCGGTCCCTTCATATCTTTGATGTCCCGCAGGATACGTGCGATGTTCTTCACATCGTGTCCGTTGACGGGACCGAAGTAGCGGATATTCATTCCTTCGAAGATATTCTGTTGTTGGGCGGCTATCGATTTCAGGCTATTGCCAAAACGTATAAGAGCCTTACGACGATCTTCGTTGAGGATGCCCACTTTGAACAGCATCTTGGATACTTTGAAGCGGAGCTGGTTGTATCGGTTTGAGGTGGTCAGGTTGAAGAGATATTGCTTCATGCCGCCTACACTGCGGTCTATGGCCATCTCGTTATCGTTCAGAATGATAAGCAGGTTGTTGGAACTTGCTGAGGCATTGTTCAATCCTTCGAATGCCAGTCCGCCGCTCATGCTGCCATCGCCAATTACGGCAACCACATGGCGGTCTTTTTCTCCTTTTTCTTCTGCCGCTACCGCCATGCCGAGAGCCGCCGAAATGGAGTTCGAAGCATGTCCGCAAGTGAAAGTGTCATAATCGCTTTCATCGGGAGAGGGGAAAGGGCGGATACCCTTGAATTTCCGGTTTGTGGAGAATGTTTCCCGACGTCCGGTCAGTATCTTATGGCCATACGCCTGATGGCCTACGTCCCACACGATGCGGTCGTAAGGAGTATTGAACACGTAATGCAGGGCGACGGTCAGTTCTACCGTCCCCAAACTGGCTGCAAAGTGTCCCGGGTTGCGCGAAACTTCTTTAATAATGTCCTGCCGCAATTCTTTGCAAATCTCCGGAAGCTGATCAACGCTTAGTTTACGCAGATCTTCGGGATCAGAAATAGAATTTAGCAAGTTATATGTTGTTGGTTCTGTCTTCATCTCTGTTCTGAGGATTACAAATTGCAAAATTAGTAAAAGAAAACGGAAGGCATTCCCTTTTTTTGGAAAAAATGCGTGTTACTGCTTCTTTCACCTTGGTTCTTCAGCCTTTTATCTCATGATTCGATAACTATTCCCTTTTAAATTGTTCCATCTGAATAGATTCGCTACATTTGCACCTGCAAAACAGAATAATATGAAAGCTTACTTTAATTATGATATGGTGCCTTTGAATTATATTCATTGTCTCAATTCCGCCTGTACGCGAGGCGAAAGTTGTTTGCGCCACCTTGTCGCGTTGCATGTGCCGCAGAATTTGAAGAGCGTTGTGGCGGTAAACCCGTCCAACTATCCGGCGGATGCCGGAAATTGCCCCTACTTTCGGAGCACCGTGAAACGTCGCTATGCCTGGGGCATCAGTACCCTTTTCGATAACATTCCTTATAAGAAAGCCTTGATGCTGAAAAGGATGGTTCGCGATATCTATCCCCAAACCACTTATTACCGTATCTTGCATGCGGAACGCGGGCTCTCGCCGGCAGAACAGGAGCGGATTGCCGGACTTTTCCTGCGGGCGGGTATCACGGAAACTCCCGTGTTCGACAGTTATCTTGAAGAGTATGATTGGGATGAATGTCATGTACCGAAAGCGAGAACCACGCTCTAACTTCTTGTCTGACAGAAGGGTTGGGGTCCCACACGACTTGACAGTAGTGGGACACTCGTTCAGTCCCGGTGGGAGGGTATTTCAGTCGTAGTGAGAGGGTACTTCAGTCGTAATGGGAGAGTACCTCAGTCGTAGTGGGAATACCGCTTACTCCTATCGTCTGGCCGGTTATCCTTCTTTTCTTTTGTATCTTTAGGGTGGATTGATTAGTTTTGTAGCGGCAACGAAAGCTGTTTTTTCACTTTCATAATTCTTAATTATTCACTTATGAACTTTTTTACTTCCGTTGAGTTGCCTTCCGGTATGCCACGTTTCACTCAGTCGGACGAGTTTCTGCTGATGGGTTCTTGCTTTGCCGTTCATATCGGCGCGTTGCTGGCAGATGCCAAGTTTCGTTCGGATATGAATCCTTTCGGGGTTCTTTATAATCCGTTGTCGATTTCGGCAGCTTTGCGCGAAGTGGTGGCGGGCAGGATTTATACGGACGAAGACTTGTTCTTCTTCCGTGAGTGCTGGCATAGTCCGATGCATCATGGCGATTTTTCTTCTCCCTTGGCAGAAGAAGTGTTGCAGCGCATCAATACCCGTCTGCAAACGGCGCGCGAACGTATCCATCACTTGAACTGCCTGATGCTGACTTTTGGTACAGCGTGGGTGTACGAACAGAAATCCACGGGACATGTGGTTGCCAATTGCCATAAACAGCCGGAGTCTGTTTTTACCCGTCGCCGGCTCAGCGTGCAGGAGATTGTATCGGATTATACCTCTCTCTTCTCCGGTCTGATTGCCCGGAACCCAAAGTTGAAAGTGATTCTTACGGTCAGCCCCATCCGTCATGTACGTGACGGAATGCACGCTAACCAATTGAGTAAAGCTACACTTTTGCTTGCTATCGATCAGTTACAGGCTTCATTTCCCGAACATGTCTTTTATTTTCCGGCTTATGAGCTCTTACTCGACGAGCTACGTGACTATCGTTTTTACGCTGACGACATGGTGCATCCATCCCCCCTGGCGGTGCGTTATGTATGGGAGAAGTTTGTGCAGACCTGTCTCTCTGAGGATGCGTTAGAGATTATGCAGGAAAGTGAAAATATCAATAAAGCGCTATCCCATAAGCCTTTTCATCCTGAGTCAGACGAGTATAAGCGTTTTTTAGGACAAATTGTGTTAAAAATCGACCGACTTAACAAAAAATACCCGTACTTAGATTTCAAAAAAGAGAAAGATATATGCCGTATACGATTGAAACAATAGCCGAACGCATCGGTGCACGACGTGTGGGGGACACGCCGGCAACCATAGATTGGTTACTTACCGATAGCCGTTCCTTGAGTTTCCCCGAAGAAACCTTGTTTTTTGCCTTAACTACCAAGCGTAATGATGGCGCACGCTATATACCTGACTTGTATTCACGCGGTGTTCGCAATTTTGTGGTCAGCAAAGAAACCTTTAAAGCAATTGACAATGGACAATTGACAATGGACAATTCTGCGCAGCGTGATGGTGCACAGCCCATTGTCAATTGTCAATTGTCAACTGTCAATTTCCTGGTGGTCGCCAATCCTTTGAAAGCTTTGCAGAAGTTGGCGGAACAACACCGTGAACAGTTTCAGATACCGGTTATCGGCATAACAGGCAGTAACGGAAAGACGATTGTAAAGGAATGGCTGCATCAATTGCTCAGTCCTGAGCGGGTGATTGTCCGTTCGCCGCGCAGCTATAATTCACAGATCGGCGTACCTTTGTCCGTCTGGCAGATGAACGGGCAGTCCGAACTCGCTATTTTCGAAGCCGGAATTTCGGAGATGGGAGAGATGCGTGCCTTGCAGAATATTATCAAACCTACCATCGGCATACTGACCAATATTGGCGGAGCTCATCAGGAGAACTTCTTCTCTCTGCAAGAGAAGACCATGGAAAAACTGTCGCTCTTCAAGAACTGCGATGTGGTGATCTATAATGGCGATGATGAGTTTATCAGCAATTGTGTGGCGAAGTCCATGCTCAGTGCCCGCGAAATCGCGTGGAGCCGGAAAGATATGGAGCGTCCCCTGTTTATAAGTAAGGTGGAGAAAAAGGAGGATTGTACCGTGATCTCTTATCGTTATCTGGAGATGGACAACACCTTTATATTGCCTTTCATTGACGATGCTTCTATCGAGAACTCGCTGAACTGCCTGGCTGCCTGTCTTTATCTGATGCTTCCTGCCGGGAAAATTACGGAACGTATGGCGGCGCTGGAACCGGTAGCTATGCGCCTGGAAGTGAAGGAAGGCAAAAATGGTTGCCTGTTGATCAATGATAGTTATAACAGTGATCTTGCTTCACTGGACATTGCACTTGATTTCCTTTACCGTCGTTCGCAGAGTAACGGACTGAAGCGGACTCTCATCCTCTCGGATATACTGGAAACCGGACAGAATGCGCCGACACTTTACCGGAAAGTATCGCAGCTTGCCGGTAGCCGCGGCATTGAGCGTATCATCGGAGTGGGCAGTGAGATCTCTTCGTGTGCCGCGCGCTTTGACATCGAGAAGGCTTTCTATCCTAATACAGAGGCCCTGTTGCGTGCCATTTCCCGTGGGGAACTGCGGTTGGAGAATGAAATTATATTGATAAAAGGTGCCCGTCAGTTCGGCTTTGATGCCTTGACGGAAGAATTGGAGAAAAAGGTACACGAAACCATTCTTGAGGTGAATCTTGGAGCCATGATAGCCAATCTGAACTATTATCGCAGTCAGCTGCGTCCGGATACGAAGATGGTGTGTATGGTGAAAGCATCAGCCTATGGGGCCGGTTCGTATGAGATTGCCAAGACCTTGCAGGAACATCATGTTGATTTCCTGGCTGTGGCTGTGGCTGATGAAGGTTCCGAACTCCGCAAAGCGGGTATCACGGCAAGCATCATCATTATGAACCCGGAGATGACCGCGTTCAAGACCATGTTCGACTATAAGCTGGAGCCGGAAGTGTATAGCTTCCACCTGCTGGATGCACTGATTAAAGAGGCGGAGAAGGAAGGAATCACTAACTTCCCGATTCATATAAAACTGGATACGGGCATGCATCGCCTGGGCTTTGCCGCCGAAGATATGCCGCGATTGATTGAACGGCTGAAAGGACAGAATGCAGTGATTGCCCGTTCGGTATTCTCGCACTTTGTGGGTAGTGATGCGGCACAGTTCGATGCGTTTACACGTGGACAGATTGAAACGTTTGAGGCGGCATCCATGCAGTTGCAGGAAGCATTTCCGCATAAGATACTCCGGCACATCTGCAATTCGGCCGGTATCGAGCGTTTCCCGGGTGCACAGTTCGATATGGTACGCTTGGGTATCGGTTTGTATGGCATCAGTCCCATTGATAACAGCATTATCAATAATGTGAGTACACTGAAAACCACCATCCTGCAAATACGTGATGTACCCCAGGAAGACACGGTAGGCTATAGCCGCAAGGGACACCTGACGCGTAATTCACGAATTGCCGCATTACCTATCGGATATGCCGACGGATTGAACCGTCATCTTGGCAACGGGCACGCCTATTGCCTGGTGAATGGCCGGCGTGCGCCCTATGTGGGTAACATCTGTATGGACGTTTGCATGATTGACGTTACGGACATTGACTGCAAGGAAGGGGATACTGTGGAGATTTTCGGTGATCATCTGCCTATTACGGTACTTTCCGATATTCTTGAAACCATTCCTTACGAAGTGCTGACAAGTGTTTCTACGCGGGTGAAAAGAATCTATTATCAGGATTAACCGTTTGTTAGTGAGTTGTATATGCTTCCCGATTATTCGGCTTGACGCAGAAAGTTTTCGTTTTAATCTGTGTAAATCTGTGTAATCTGTGGTGAAACTATTATATTTGCAACAAATTTAAAAGACTACGGATATGACAAATTTACTTTTATTAGGCTTTCTGCCCAGCGGTTCCGAATGGGTTATCATCGCCCTGTTAATACTGTTGTTGTTTGGTGGCAAGAAAATCCCCGAACTGATGAAAGGACTCGGTAAAGGTGTGAAGAGCTTCAAAGATGGTGTGAATGAAGCAAAAGAAGAAATAAACAAGGCAAAGGATGATATAGAAGAGCCGGCTTCAAAAAAATAAATGAGTTACATAAGCTACGAGCTGCAAAGCTACAAGCTACAAGTGGCTGCGCGATTATGCCGCACGGTACTCGTAGCTTGTAGTTCGTAACTCGTAGCTACTTACTACTATGGCAGATAAGGAATTAACCTTTTGGGATCATTTGGACGAACTGCGCCGTGTATTGTTTCGGGTACTCGGTGTATGGTTTGTGTTGGCTGTAGGTTATTTTATTGCGATGCCGTGGCTGTTTGATAACGTAGTGTTAGCTCCCTGCCACAATGACTTTGTCTTCTACGACGTGTTGCGCTATGTGGGAAAGGTTTTCGATCTCCATGATGATTTCTTCACACAGGAGTTCCACGTCAAACTAATCAATATTAATCTGGCTGCCCCGTTCTTTATTCACATGTCCACTGCATTCTGGATGTCGGTGGTGACGGCTACGCCTTATATCTTTTTCGAAATCTGGCGGTTTATCAGTCCTGCGCTCTATGCTAATGAGCGGCGTGGCGTGAAGAAAGCACTGTGTATTGGTACGGTGATGTTCTTCCTCGGTGTGCTTCTGGGTTATTTTATGGTCTATCCGCTGACGCTGCGTTTCCTTTCCACCTATCAACTGAGCGCGGCTATTGAGAACCAGATTTCTTTGAATTCCTACATAGACAACTTCATGATGCTGGTGCTCTGCATGGGGCTGGCTTTCGAATTGCCGTTAGTGACGTGGCTGCTTTCGCTCTTGGGGCTGGTACATAAATCTTTCCTGCGCAAATACCGCCGTCATGCCCTGGTGCTTATCGTGATTATTTCAGCTATCATTACACCGACTGGCGACCCCTTCACCCTGACTGTGGTTTCCGTTCCGCTTTATCTGCTCTATGAGTTGAGTATCCTGATGATTAAGGATAAAAAGACCGATGCGGACGAGACTGATGAAGAGAAGGAGGAATAATGAAAGAAGAAGCGCGGGAATACTATCATTTCTTGCTCACTGTCTGCCGGGATGAAGATATTCCGCTGGTGACGGCTTACCGTCAGCTTCGTGAATTTCTGGAACGTCTTTGCCGCACGCAGATGCCGGACGGTAATCTGCAAATGACGGACCTTTCCGCACGCATCAGTTTTGTGGCCTCAAAAGTGGGACTTTCCGTAGTGGAACAAAACCGCCTGCACACCTTCCGACTGACTTCCAATGCCGTACTGAATCGACAATCCGAACCTTCACGCGAGAATCTGTTGCGTGACATCAAGACATTGACCTTCTTTGTGAAACGGTTGACGGGTGAGAATATCCCTGCTGAACTATATCATCAGCTTCCCCGTGCGGATGCCGCGTATATTGTTGCTCCGCCCGCAAAAGAGCGGGTACGCCGGATGCGTGTCTGTTTCCAGTATGCTGACGACACTTTTCTATATGTATTGCCTGTAGATACCGTTGCCGATGAACCGCTGAGGGTACGCTACAATGTATCTCAGGTGAATGAGGAGTTTGCCGAGACCTGCAAACAGCTGTGGCGTCATGCGCAGGTCAACCTGCTGGATGTAGCTGTAGATGAGGCTGGCATACTGACGCCTTCCTTTATTATACTGGAACCGGACTATCTGTTGGATATCAGCTCATTGGCAGAGTGCTTTAAAGATTACGGGCATCATCCTGCCAATTATTTGCTGGCACGCCTGCAATCCCCTGACAATACACGCCCGCTGTTACTTGGAAACATCGCCAATCTTTTTTTGGATGAGTGGATCTATGCCAAGGAGGAACCGGACTATCTGACTTGTATGAAGAAAGCGTTCCGTACCTATTCCATTGATTTGGCCGCGTGTGCCGATTTGTTGGATAAAGAAAAGGAAAAGGAATTCTTCGCTGATTGTAAACGGCATTTCGACCATATCCGGCAAACGGTGACGGAGACTTTCCGTGCTCCCGGTTATGAACTGGATAAGACGGATGCCGTACTGGAACCTACCTATATTTGTGAAGCCCTGGGATTACAAGGCCGCCTGGACTATATGCAGCGAGACATGTCTTCCTTCATAGAAATGAAGTCGGGCAAGGCTGACGAGTATTCCATCCGGGGCAAGGTGGAGCCGAAGGAGAATAACAAGGTACAGATGTTGTTGTATCAGGCGGTATTGGAATACTCTATGGGGATGGATCACCGCAAGGTCAAAGCTTATCTGCTCTATACCCGCTATCCGTTGTTATATCCCGCTCGTCCGTCGTGGGCGATGGTGCGCCGTGTAATGGATGTGCGCAACCGGATTGTGGCGAATGAATACGGTATGCAATTGCGTAATAGTCCGCACTATACGGCAGAGCGGCTGAAGGATGTTCATCCGGATACACTGAATGAGCGCCATCTGAACAATACATTGTGGAAACGCTATCTTTACCCTGCCATTGATGCCGTGACGCAGCGCCTTCGGGCGCTTACACCGTTGGAACAATGTTATTTCTATACACTCTATAATTTTATTACGAAGGAACTGTACACTTCAAAATCGGGAGATATTGATTATGAGGGGCGTACAGGTGCTGCCGCTTTGTGGCTTTCTACGCTTGAAGAAAAGTGTGAGGCGGGAGAGATATTATACGATCTGACAATCACGGAGAATCATGCGGCGGATCTGCATAAAGCATACCTTGTGTTAGCACGGGTCAACCAGCAGTCGGCGCAGACATTGCCGAATTTCCGTGAAGGAGACTCCATCGTTCTCTATCAACGTAATAATGATACGGACAACGTAACCAATAAAATGGTATTCAAAGGAAATATTGAGCGAATCACTGACCGGGATATCCGTATCCGCCTTCGTGCTTCGCAACAAAATACTTCCGTGCTTCCTCCCGACAGTCGTTATGCCATCGAGCATGATTATATGGATACTTCTTTTCGCAGTATGTACCTGGGACTTTCTGCCTTTCTTTCTGCCAACAAGGATCGCCGGGACCTGTTGCTATTCCAGCGACAGCCGGAGTTTGACGTTTCTTTCGATCCTCGCATTGCAGTTGCTCCGGATGATTTCTCCCGTATCACCCTGAAAGCCCAGGCTGCTAAAGATTATTTTCTTTTGGTAGGTCCTCCGGGCACCGGAAAGACTTCCCGTGCTCTACGCGGTATGGTGGAAGCCTTCTATCATGAAGGAAAACAGATATTATTGCTCTCGTACACCAATCGTGCAGTGGATGAAATCTGCAAAACCCTCTCTGCCATTACGCCTGAGATTGATTTCATCCGTATAGGGAGTGAACTTTCCTGCGATATACCTTTCCGTTCCCATCTGATAGAGAATGTGCTGGAATCCTGCTCTTCACGCCGTGAGGTACATACCCGCATAGAGCGTTGCCGTGTTTTTGTGGGCACTGTCTCCACATTCTCCTCCAAAACGGAATTGTTCCGTCTGAAAACTTTCGATGTGGCTATTGTGGATGAGGCTACTCAGATACTGGAACCACAACTGCTGGGGCTTCTTTGTGCGCGTAATGTGGCGGGTGGAAATGCTATTGGCAAGTTTATCCTCATTGGTGATCATAAACAATTGCCTGCCGTCGTGCTTCAATCCGAATCCCAATCTGAAGTCTGCGAGGACTGCCTGCACAGCATCGGTTTGCATAATTTGAAAGATTCCCTTTTTGAGCGCCTCTACCGGAATTCTGCCGACACCACTCACCACTTATCACTCATTACTAACCGCTCCTACGACATGCTTTGTCGCCAGGGACGTATGAATGTGGAAGTGGCTCGTTTTCCTAATCATGCCTTTTATGGCGGACTACTGGAACCTATCGGTTTGCAACACCAGCAAGGGGAACTGACACTTGCTCCGGGATTGGAAAATGATGAATTTGCAGATATACTGGTGCGTCGTGTGGTTTTTCTTGCTTCAGTGCCGGAGGTCGCTTCGCAATCGGCAAAGATTAATCATTTCGAAGCGCAGCTCGTAGCCAGACTGGCAGCTGCTATCTATCGGCAATATGACGGTAGTTCCGGTTTTTGTTCTGCCCTGACTTTGGGGATTATCACTCCCTATCGTAGTCAGATAGCTCTTATTAAAAGTGAAATAGCAGCTTTGGGCATTCCGTGTTTAAACGATATCCTGGTAGATACCGTAGAACGCTTCCAGGGGAGTGAGCGCGATGTGATTATTTATTCCTTCTGTGTGAACCGTACTTATCAGTTGAAATTCCTTGCCAATCTTACGGAAGAAGGTGGGGTGTGGATTGACCGGAAACTGAATGTGGCTCTCACTCGTGCCCGTAAGCAATTGTTTATGACAGGTGTACCCCATTTGCTACGGCAAAATCCTATCTATGCGGACTTGTTGGATAGTATTTTCTGAAATGGAAGGAACTGTGGCTTTCAGAAGGATAATCCGAGTTTCATTTAGCAAATCTTAAACGTTCCTCTTTTCTTTATATCTTTTATTAGTATTTCTGAATGTAATAAACCCTTATCTTTGCCGAACGTTTTTTTCATAGAGATTTAGATTTAAGGTTAGAAGAATTGTGGAAGTCGTGAGACTTCCCTTTTTTTCATCTTAAAGTTTTGCGCTCCTGTATCTCTCATGGACCGTTTGAAGGTAATTTGCTAAAGTATACTGAGGTTCATGTTTTTCACGGGAGAGTGCAGAAGAGAGTCGCTTCGTGAGAAGGGGCTTTTTTTGTGCCGGTACTTTTCTATCTTTTATATATATCAAAAAAGGTGCTCTATCACAGGAGGGCACTGAAAAAGTCCCCCCCTTGTAATAAGTCTCTC
>ULXS01020930.1_pt1 | contig 14351 bp, 10 predicted proteins | sample 1961421 | NCBI WGS metagenome assembly ULXS01 (sample SAMEA4835842, study PRJEB28245) | human gut metagenome | biome: gut microbiome; material: fecal sample | place: Denmark | collected 2008
GGCGGCCAGCGTTTCGGTGAAATGGAAGTCTGGGCACTGGAAGCATATGGCGCCGCGTACACCTTACAGGAAATCCTGACGGTAAAATCCGATGATGTCATCGGCCGTGTCAAAGCCTATGAAAAAATCGTCAAAGGCGAAAACATTCCGAGCCCCGGTGTTCCCGAATCCTTTAAGGTTCTTATGAAAGAACTCCAATCCATCGGGTTGGATGTCCGCGTCCTGAATGAAGACAAAGAGGAAGTTGTCATGAAAGAGCTGGACGAAAGCGATCTGGAACCATCCAATGGCGGCGAACGCTGGCATAAAGACGAAGTGAAAGCGGCCATGGAAGGTGAGGATTCCGTTTCCGCAGCCAGAAATGCCATGGAATCCAGCATGGCCGGAGAAGGGAAAGAAGTGCCGGCAGATGATACGGCTTCTTTCAATGATACGCTGGAAGCGGAAGCGGCGGCTCCTGCAAATGAAGAAGCGGCTTTTACTGAAACTGATATAGAAACTGAAGCGGGTCTTGTCGATGACCCGGATGCCTGATTTCCGGAAAGGAGCACTGAGCAATTGTTAGACGTAAATGAATTTGACTCCATGAAAATCGGTATTGCGTCTCCGGAAACGATCAGATTATGGTCTCACGGAGAAGTAACGAAGCCGGAAACAATTAACTACCGTACACTGAAAGCAGAACCGGACGGTCTTTTCTGTGAAAAGATTTTCGGACCGACGAAAGATTGGGAATGTAAGTGCGGCAAGTATAAAAAAATGCGTTATAAGGGCACGGTCTGCGATAAGTGCGGCGTGGAAGTGACAAGCTCCAAAGTACGCCGTGAACGCATGGGTCATATTGATCTGGCCTGCCCGGTATCTCACATCTGGTATTTCAAGGGGACGCCGAGCCGTATCGGCCTCATTCTCGATGTGTCCCCCCGCCAGCTGGAAAGAGTCCTTTATTTTGCCGCCTACATCGTAATAGATAAAGGCGAAACAAAGCTTCTGGACAAGCAGGTTTTAAATGAACAGGAATACCAGCAGGCCGTCCAGGAATACGGCGCTGGTTCTTTTGAGGCGCAGATGGGGGCGGAAGCTATTCAGAAGCTTCTCCGCCAGCTGGATCTGGAAGCCTTGGAAAAACAGCTTCGCGAAGATGTGGACAGCAGCAGCAACCAGCGCAAAGTCCGCAGCATCCGCCGGCTGGAAGAAGTGGAAGCTTTCCGTAAATCGGGCAATAAGCCGGAATGGATGATCCTCACCGTGCTGCCCGTTATACCGCCGGACCTCCGCCCGATGGTGCAGCTTGACGGCGGGCGTTTTGCTACGAGCGACCTGAACGACCTTTACCGCCGTGTCATCAACAGAAATAACCGTCTGAAAAGACTGATGGACATGGGTGCGCCTGAAATCATCGTCAGAAATGAAAAACGTATGCTGCAGGAAGCTGTCGATGCCCTCATAGATAACGGCCGCCGCGGCAGAGCGGTCAGCGGCCCGGGAAACCGTCCCCTGAAATCCCTTTCCGATATGCTGAAAGGCAAGCAGGGCCGTTTCCGCCAGAACCTTTTGGGGAAACGTGTCGATTATTCCGGCCGTTCTGTTATCGTAGTCGGTCCTGAACTGAAAATGTACCAGTGCGGCCTGCCGAAAGAAATGGCAATCGAACTTTTCAAACCGTTCATCATGCATGAACTGATTGCCCGCGGTTTGGCGAGCAATCTGAAATCGGCACGGAAAAAAGTGGACAAGCTGTCCCCTGAAGTCTGGGACGTCCTTGGCGATGTTATTAAAGAACATCCCGTACTTCTGAACCGCGCTCCGACACTCCACCGCCTCGGCATCCAGGCGTTTGAACCGATCCTGTGGGAAGGCAGGGCGATCAAACTGCATCCCCTTGTCTGCCCGGGTTACAATGCGGACTTTGACGGCGATCAGATGGCGTGCCATCTGCCTCTGTCCGTGGAAGCGCAGGCGGAAGCGAGAACGCTCATGCTTTCCATCAACAATATCCTGTCTACGAAAGACGGCAAACCTGTCGCCATTCCTTCCCAGGATATGATTCTGGGATCATACTATCTGACCATTGTAAAAGAAAGCAAGGAAGAGGAAGACGCGCTTGACCCCTCGAAATTCCACGCCTTTACCAATTACGATGAAGTCATGCTGGCCTATGCACTGAACCAGGTACAGATCCATGATTTCATTAAAGTGGACATACCGGGACACGGTCTTGTCATCACGACCCCGGGGCGCCTGATTTTCAACTATGCCATTCCCGAACCTCTCCGCTTCTTCTATAAACGTCCTGATGGAAAAGAAGGTCTCGGTATCACCATCGGCAAGAAGCAGATGGGCAAACTTGTCAATGACTGCTTCAAGAAGCTGGGCTTCAAAGAAACAGGAGATCTCCTGGACTCCATTAAAGCCCTCGGATTCCATTATGCCCTTGTTTCCGGCATTTCTATCGGCATTTATGACGTGGCCGTACCGGAAGCCAAAAATGATATCCTGTCCGCAAGTGAAGCGCAGATTGAAAAAATCAAGGAATATTTCCGCCGCGGCCTGATGACGGATGACGAAAGATACAGGAAAGTCGTTAAAATTTGGGAAAAAGCGACTAATGATGTCGGTGAAGCGATGAAAGCGTCCATGACGAAAATGAATCCGCTCACCATGATGGCCCAGTCCGGCGCCCGCGGTAACGATAACCAGATCCGCCAGCTGGCGGGGATGCGCGGCCTGATTGCCGATACATCCGGTAAAACGGTAGAATTGCCTGTTAAGGCAAACTTCCGTGAAGGGCTGACCGTCCTTGACTACTTTACGTCTTCCCACGGCGCCCGCAAAGGTCTTGCCGATACGGCTCTCCGTACAGCAGACTCCGGTTACCTCACACGCCGCCTTGTCGATGTTTCCCAGGATGTCATCATTCGGGAAGAAGACTGCGATGTGCAGACACTCAATTTCGATCGTGAATGGAATAAACTGGTTTCCAAGGCGGCTGTCCGCAGCCGTTACAATGTCCACCGCGCTGAATTGGACGGTTCCATTCTCGAAGAAGACGTCATGAACCGGCGCAGCGGGGAAATTCTCCTTGTGAAGGGGAAAACACTGGATGCGTCCGATGTGGCCCTTATGAACCGTTTCCTCGTTGATTCTGTCGTTGTTACCGTTCCCACAGCGGAAGGAGAAGCGGGCGAACCGAAAACCGTTACCTTCGGTGTGGAGGATGTCGTGGCGGAATACAAGAGTATCGTGAAACATCATGTGACAGTCCGCTTCTTTGAAAAGAAATTGGAAACGCCGGCTCTGAACCGCAAAGGAGAAGAAGTGCTGGTGCAGGGAACTGTCCTTACGGCGGAAGCGGCTGAAAAACTTCTGGCTGCCGATATTCCGGTGATTTCCGTACGCATGGAAGGCACCGAAGGCGTAGAAGTCTGTAAAATTACGGAAGCCGGGGGTCTCATCGAGTCTCTGGCTGACCGTATCGCCGGCCGCTGCCCGTTGGAAGATGTGGTGAATCCGGAAACGGGAGAAATCATTGCCGCGAAGAATGAAGAAATCACTGACGACCAGGCTGCTGAAATTGAAAAGCATTATGACCGTCTGAAAGTCCGTTCCATTCTGACCTGCCATTCCGAACACGGCGTATGCGCGAAGTGCTATGGCAGGAACCTGGCAACAGGCCGCCATGTGGAAATCGGCGAATCGGTAGGCATCATCGCCGCACAGTCCATCGGCGAACCGGGCACCCAGCTGACCATGCGTACGTTCCATACGGGCGGTGTCGCAACGGCAGAAGATATTACCCAGGGTCTGCCTCGTGTCGAAGAATTGTTTGAGGCGCGCAAGCCGAAAGGCAACGCGATCATCTCCAATATCGCCGGCAAAGTCACCATTGAAGACTCTCCGGAAAATGCGAATATCAAGATTGTTACCGTGACCAATGAAGAGACATCCGATACCTACAAGATTCCGTTCGGAAAGAGGATTTCCGTCAATGAAGGCGATGAGATCGAAGCAGGTACTCGCCTCATTGAAGGGAATATCAATCCCCACGATATTCTCCGTGTCCTCGGCGTACAGGCGACCCAGAACTATATCGTCAAGGAAGTGCAGAAAGTTTACCGCTCACAGGGTGTTGAAATCAATGACAAGCACATTGAAATCATCGTCCATCAGATGCTCCGCAAGATCAAAATCGATGACCCCGGAGATTCCGAATGGCTTCCGGGACAGACGGTGGACATTGTGGCTTACCGCGTCATGAACGAACATCTGGAAGATGAAGGAAAGAAACCGGCGGTGGGTGAGAACCTGCTTCTCGGCACGACGAAAGCCGCACTGGCGACAGACTCCTTCCTCTCAGCGGCTTCTTTCCAGGAAACCACCAGAGTTCTTACGGAAGCGGCAATCAAAGGGAAAGTGGATCCGCTTCTCGGCCTCAAAGAAAACGTCATTATCGGCAAGCTGATTCCGGCAGGTACGGGGCTTGCCCGCTACCGCAGGCTCTCCGTGCAGCATAACGCGGAACCCCGGACGGCGGAAACCGCTGATGGGCAAGCTGACGTGCAATAAGTATTTAAATAAAATATCCCGCTGTGTAATCCATAGCGGGATATTTTTTGTGGGAGACAGAAATGCCTGACTTGAGAAAATATCTCTGATTCCTTACAATGAAAAGATAAATGATATATTACAGGAGAATTCCATGTTCAAAAAAATCATGGCGGCTCTGTCCGCTTTCATTCTGGCAGGCTGTCTTTACGCGGATGCGGAGGATCTCGTCATCGACGGACTGGGGAAACTGTCTTTCGGGGAAGACGTGCAGATTACCGATGGAGGGGGCAGCCGCACGGAAACCATATTTAAGAAATCGGGACACCGGAAAGATTACGGGAAAACAGATTGGGCGGCAGTGATGTACTTTCTCACCACGCCTCCGGGAATGGACATGTACCCCGACCGGGCGCCGTACCCTTACGACTCCCTTCATCTGTACCAGATCAGGAAATCTGATATCCGCGGCACCTACTCCGCTTCCGTCTCTGTTATGAAAGGAACGGAAGAAGCCTTCTTCCATGGGAAAGGGGAAAAGGCTGCCCGGTTTTGGGAGCGTGCATTCCATGAAGATGCGACACGGCCGCACTCCCTCTTCGGCATGCCGAAAATCAGCATAGAAGAATATCAGCGGATGCTGAATGGCCGTTTGGATGAAATCAAAAGGCAGAAGCTGCAGGCGGAACTGGTTTCTTTTTCACCGTGGCATGCCTATAAAAATCGTGACGGCACCTATCGCTGGACCCAGGAAGCGCGGGTGATTATTTCCGACGAAAGACACTTGTCCTATCCGATGTGGGTCTATACGAATCTGTACAGGCAGGGCGGCATGTATTATCTCATTGTCATACAGGGAAGCCATACAGCGGCGGAAAAAATCGGGAAAAATTTACTTTATGCCTTTTACGGACTGGAAAGGAGCGGCACATGAGTTGGAAGAAAACGGCGGCAGTCTTTATGACGGTTCTCTGTATTTCCGGCGGCGCGTCTGCTTATGACTTGCAGTCCATTGCGAAAGCACATCTGCCGCCTGCGTTTACCTATCAGGATATCCCTGAACAGCAGGAACTGAAGTTCCACGATTTCACCTATCCCTATCACATGGGGCAGCTTTCCGTCATGCTTCAAAAAAGCCGAAAATTCGCTTACGGTTATATTGTCACCGCCAAGCTGCCTCCTGCGGGAGCGGATACATTGAAACCGTTTTTTCGGGAATACCTGACCGTAAAAGAATGGAGAAGCCTTTCCCGCATGAACCGCGCCTTTCTGGATGAGGACTCGCCGCTGCGCAAAGGGGCGGAAGAGGTAATGAAGAACTGGGCAAAGAACGTGGTGGGAGAATTAGGAGAAGGCGTGAAAATCACCCTGTCCGATTTCGAGCCGTATCGCAAACTTACAGCCGACGAAGCCTATCTCTATACGATGGGCGCGAAAATTATCTTTGATTCCGATGGACTCATCCTGCCCTTTTACGGCAGAGCGTATTTCTTCCGTGAAAATGACCATATAGATGTGATGATGCTTCTTACTCCCGATGAAGGAAAAGAACCCCTCGTTTACGCCATTGATGATCTGGCGAAAGCGGCGGCAAAGGAGACGGATATGCAGGAAGAAAAAGAAGATCTCTCCGTCATGCTGGCAAAAGGCGCAGCAGGAAATTGAAGCGGAGAGGGGCAGCAAAGAAAACATTTACAATGCCTTCTGTGTAAACTATAATTGGAAATAAGAAAAACATTTGAAATATTACTTTGGGAGAACGATCATGCAGGGGAAAATCGTAACAGCCTTTATTTTTTAACCATGATGACGGGAGCGGTATCAGCTGCTCCCGTTTTAAATTACACAGGAGAGGAGCGGCTGGAAGAAGCGCGGCAGAGAGAAGAAGATCGGCAGGAACGGCTGTGCATGCCCCGTGTAGAAAATATAGGAAGCAGCCTGAATGAAAAAGAAGAGACGCAAGGTGCTGCCCTTGAGCCAGTATTTAGAATAAACGAAATTATTTTATCGGGGCAGGGAGAAAAGTTCGGCAGGCTGCATAAAATCATCTACGGGAAAGACAGCGCCGTCATCCTATGGAAAAACGCATTTCCCATCAAAGAAGGAGACATCCTGAACATCCGGCACCTGGAGCAGGGGTGGAACAGATGAAACGCGTCAGCTCCCTGGACGTATCCATGAAACTCCTCCCTGCCGATAACATCTGCGGAAAAGGATAAAAGAGATAAAGAATATATAAAAAGGATAAAAGAGATAAAGAATATATAAAGGATATACAAAAAGAAATTGATTAGAAGGGGGAAAGAATATATATGATAGATATATTAATATGTATAATTTATATTCTTATGGGAGCAAGATGGATTTTAAAAAGGGTAAAAATGGAAGCGATATCGGCTCCAACAAACTGGAAAATTATCATTTTAAAATTTTTGATATGGTTGATAGCGCCATTAGAAATTTTTATATATATTTATTTTTATAATAGTGAGAGGGTACGAATATTTTTGGGTGCGAGCGTGATGCTTTTGTACTTGATAGAGACCCGGCTGTTATTTAACGAAATGAGTAAAGCAATTGTGGAAAGTAATATTGATAATAGAGAAAAAGATGTTAAACATATTCTTGAAAAAAGAAAGTTTAGAATTCAACTTGGAATAATTTGTTTTGGTATAATTGCCTTTATTGCGCTATTAGTTGGGATTATGCCAGATTAATATATTTATTATTAAACAGCCTAAACGAACTCAAAGAAATCTTCAACAAGACAAAAGTAGAAGAAAAACAGGAACTTATCCACATGATGAACATAGTGGGTAACCAAAGCACCCATGAAGCGGCAGACCACTATGGATGGAAGGAAGGCTCCACGGAAAAACTCCTTCTCCATGGAGCCATAGGCGCACTGACAGGAACCATGAGCGGAGGGAACGCATTGTCAGGAGCCGTATCGGGAAGCGTGAACGAATTTGCCCTGGCGTACATGGAAAAAACAAAAGGAAGAGACTGGATGGACACCCACCCTGATACCGTACAAGCCATCATCACCGCCTTAGGGGCCGTCGCAGGAAGCCTGACAGGAGACAGAAACACAGGAGCCTATACGGCACAGATGGGAACGAAGTGGAAGTTACAGCTAATTGATTTTTCTAATAAAGAAGGGGGGATATAATTAATTCAATTATTGGATGGAGGGGTCATTTTATCGCAATGGGGAAACTGTGGAAATCCATCCCTCAGGACTTATGGCAGAATTTGATAGCAGTCCTTCTGCCGGAGTTTCTTTAGCAATTAGTTATACATGTAGGTAGGGAAAATTTATGGATAAGGATAATCGAAGGCTCATAAGGGTGAAGGAGGTTATATTAAATATATTTATCACGGTAATTCTGGCGTCATTTGGGATTTGGCTAATAGGTGGTATAACTTATAATGTCTTCCAAAAGGAGCAAATCCATCAACGAATTTTAGCGTTAGAAAAAAAGGCATATGATATAGAACCTCTGGAGGCATATGATGTATCTGATTTTCAATTAACAAACCGAAGAGCAATCATAGCAAAATCTGTTCGAACCTATATTAAACCCATTACTTCTGATAAGTCGCCCCAAATAGTAAAAGAGGAATTTCTTCAATATTTTATGTCTCATGGATGGAATATAAAGCATGCATGGGAAAACCCTAAACCATACCTGCAAGTGGAAAATGATGACTATATTGTTACGTTAGATTTAGTATCTCAAAAAACTAATACTTGGCGTATGATAATCGCGTATAATGATTTTTTTTGAAAGAAACAATTTATAAAAATGCGAAGTATATGCAAAGTAATTGGGAAAAGCATTTCCATTCTTAGTATTTACACAAAACTCAAAAATTCCTTTATTAGAAAAGCGTTTCTCCTGCGGGGATAAAACCTCGTGGAGAAACGCTTTTGTCGTTTAATCAGAATCCCGGAGTCAGGGTCGCCTGGAAGTTGTCGTTGATGTACTTTCTGGTGGCTTCCGTCTGGAATATTTTTACAAACTTTTGATAGGTGGGGTTGTCTTTATCCTGTTCACGGGCAGCGATGACATTTACATACGGGCTGGTATTGTCTTCCTGGGCGAGAGCCGTCTTCGGATCCAGTCCTGCGGATACTGCGTAGCCGCCGTTGATGATGGAGGCGTCGCAGTCTTCAAGCGCTCTTGGGAGCTGGGGCGCCTCCAGTTCGATGATTTTCAGATTTTTCGGGTTGGAAGCGATATCGGAGACGACCGCTTTGACAGGATTGACGCCTTCTTTTAATTTCAGCAGGCCGTTTTTCTCCAGAAGAAGGAGGGCGCGGCCTCCGTTGGATGGATCGTTCGGAATTGCAATGGATGCGCCGTCGGGGAGATCGGACAGAGTCTTGTGTTTATTTGAGAACAGACGAAGGGGCGCGAGGTAAGTGTTTCCGATGGGAACAAGTTTTGTGCCGTTCTTTTCATTGAATGCTTCAAGGAAGGGGACGTGCTGGTAAGAATTTACGTCGATATCGCCCTGCGCCAGTGCCTGATTGGGGGTGACATAGTCGGAGAAGGGGACGATGGTCACTTTGAGGCCTTCTTTTTCGGCTTCTTTGGCGACGAATTCCACGACCTGTTCCGAGTAGCCCGGTGTCGTGCCGACTTTGATTTCATTTTTTGTTTTCGCAGGGTCAGCAGACGCGGCGTCTTTTTTATCGCTGCCGCAGCCTGCGATGAAGCCTGCACATGCCAATGCGGCCAGGGAAATGATGACAGTTTTTTTCAGATTCATAATACATACCTCTCTTTTTTAAAAATAATTTTGTGATAAATTTGGAAACCGGAAATAAGAATGGCGGAAACGGGTAAAAAAAAACTCCATCCCAGTAAAGGGACGAAGACCGTGTTACCACCCAATTTTACCTGCACGTCACCGCACAGGCCTCCATAGGTACGCCGGCTTGCGCCTTGATACCGCATCTCTGTAACGGGAGATCCCGGGCTGCTTTATTATTCGGCAAACCTGACTCGGAGGCCATGTTCAGCAAATTTTCCCGCACTCCTTTTCACCCGCCGGAGCTCTCTTTGGCAGTTCCATCCGCTTACTCTTCTCTTCACAGTCATTATGTAAGTTGGAACAACTATACCACGCGTCTTTTTGCGTGTCAAGGAAAATTTTAAAAGGAATGGGGTTGGGGGGCTTTTTATCAGATTTCTTTGCATTTAAGAATGATTTTTATTTTCTGCTGCAAAATAATTGGCACTCTGATTTAATAATTGAATTAGGGGAAGCTATTTTATATAATAGGAAGTAAGTAATAATTAGGGTGTAGGAAAAGAAACAGGTTTTGTATTTTATGAAAAATTTTCAGTTACAGGAAGTGGGGAAGGGAAATCATGACATCAGGGAAAGAAGATTATTTGAAAGCGATTTACATCATCAGCGAAGATCATGAACTGGTATCCAACAAGGAATTGTCCGACATGCTCCATGTGTCGCCGCCGTCAGTGAGCGAGATGATTATGAAGCTGCAGAAAGAAGGGTATGTGGACTACACCGCTTACAAAGGCAGCAAGATGACGAGGAAGGGAAGGAGGGAAGCAGGCAAGCTTTTCCGTTTTCATGCATTGTGGGAAGTATTTCTTGTGGAAAAGCTCCATTTTTCCTGGAGCGAAGCTCATGAGCAGGCGGACGGTCTGGAACACCAGACGAGCGACATGCTTGCGGAACGGCTTGATGAGTTTCTCGGACATCCTGAACACTGTCCCCATGGTGACCCTATTCCGAAGGCGGACGGCAGCCGCAAAGGGCTTACTTTCCGTACGCTTTCCGATTTAAAGGAGGGGGATAGTACCACTATCCGCCGTATTGTGGAAGATTACAGCCTGATGGACTATCTTCAGGAGAAAGGCATCCATCCCGATATGCGGGTCACTGTAAAAGAAAAGGAACCTTATGAAGGACCGATTCTTCTTGCTACGGAGGCGGGTGATATTTCTCTCAGCTACAAAGCGGTGGAACAGATTTTTGTTGACGAATAAGATGAATAGAATAATACGGAGAGCCTCGTTTAGGGCTCTTTTTAATAGCGGCAGGCAGGTGCTTTATTTCCCTTTATGCATAAATGGCATATGAAACGGGGGAATACATGCAGAAAAAGTACGATGAAAAAGGCTATACAATTAAAGACAAATCGCTTATAATACATTTACACAATTTTGAATGATGTATACGGAAAAAGACAGAAATGTCTGCCGAAGGAGTAACACTATCAGGCGTCCCATGGGACACGAAACCGTGTACGGACAAACCTCTGGAGAGTGTCGTATATGACCGCCGAAGGTGCAGGGGCGCGGGGAAGAGTAGTCCTCCCGTTCTAATCTCTCAGGCAAAAGGACAGGGTCGGTGCAGCAATGGAAACATGCATGCCGGCTCTGTTTTTGTCTTCAGGGCCGGTTTTTATATTGTTCCGTCATGTCCTGGTGTACGGAATTTTGAGGGTGGGAGTGAATGTGAATGCTTGACTTGTTAAACCAAATTGATGCGATTGTCTGGGGCCCGTGGCTCCTTGTTCTTCTGGTAGGGACCGGCGTATATCTGACCATCCGCCTCCGCCTTCTCCAGATGGTCAAGCTGCCAAGGGCCCTTCGGCTGATTTTCTTTGCCAGAAATAAAGGCGACGGCGACATTGACAGTTTCAAGGCACTCTGCACAGCGCTTGCCGCGACGGTAGGCACAGGAAATATCGTAGGCGTTGCCACTGCTATCAAATTAGGCGGTCCCGGTGCGCTTTTCTGGATGTGGGTAGCCGCTTTCTTTGGTATGGCAACCAAGTATGCTGAAGGCTGCCTTGCCGTTAAGTTCCGTTCTGTCGATGAAAACGGAAATATCGCAGGCGGTCCGATGTACTATATTGAGCAGGGACTGGGAAAGAAATGGAAACCTCTTGCACTGGCATTTGCTTTCTTCGGTACGCTTACCGCCATGCTTGGATCCGGTACGACCACACAGGTCAATGCGATTACGTCTTCTTTAAATGCTTCTATGGGCATTCCGATCTTGCCTGCTGTAGCCGTGATTACCATCCTTGTTGCTATTATTACTTTTGGCGGATTGAAATCCATTTCGAAAACAGCGGAAAAAATAGTCCCTGCGATGGCGGTCCTTTACTTTATTACCACGGTGGCTCTTCTTGCTATATTTTCGGGAGAACTGCCTCATGCGCTGGCGCTCGTCTTTGACGGCGCTTTTGAAGGTACGGCGGCGGCCGGCGGATTTGCCGGTGCAGGCATTATGCTTGCTATGCGGAGCGGTATTGCCCGCGGCCTTTTCTCTAACGAGTCCGGTCTTGGTTCCGCTCCAATTGTAGCGGCAGCGGCAAAAACAAAATGGCCGGCTGAACAGGGTCTTATTTCCATGACAGGCACTTTTATAGACACCATCATTATCTGTACGCTGACCGGGCTGACTATCATCGTTTCCGGTGCATGGCTTGGCGATACCAACGGTGCGGCTCTTACACAGGCTGCTTTCAGTCATGGCTATGGGGCAGTCGCACCAATCCTTCTGACAGTTTCTCTGACACTTTTCGCTTTCACCACCATTCTTGGCTGGAACTATTACGGTGAACGCTGTCTCGTATATCTTGTGGGGGTCAAAGGAATTACTCCTTACCGCCTGTGCTATGTGGCCATTATCGCAGGAAGCGCTTTCATGCAGCTTGAAGAAATCTGGGCCCTTGCAGATATTGTAAATGGTCTCATGGCCATTCCGAACCTGATTGCCCTTCTTGGTCTCACCGGTGTAGTCGTTGCGGAAACGAAGCGGTATTTCCAGCACCTTGCCATTCGTGATGCGAAATTAGTGGCTTACAAAGCAAGGCATATAGGGAAGAAGTGATCGAAAGTCAGCAGTCAGACGATGCGGCATATACGATGATTTGTCTGCAGCCCGGACATAAAAATGAGAAAATGAAAATGCGGTACCTGTCAAGCGTGATGGGTGCCGTTTTTGTATCAGCAGATAACAGATGACAGCTTACAGCTGACAGATAGCAACTAGCAGCTAGGAGCTAAGAGCTGGAAACTAAGAACTAGCAGCTAGAAGCTAGTAGCTAGCCATTAGCTGTTAGCAGCGGCAAGATGTCATCAGCGTAATAGATTCTTCACTCTGTGTCACTGTCCCGCTTCCCTGCCTTTCTCATATGGCATTCTTGTCCCCGTTCAGAATGACCGGGGACGGTAAGGCGTCATAATGAGGAAAGCGTCAGTTGTCATCCTGAACGAATGTGAAGGATCTGTACACTCGTGGCGAGGAAAATGGTAAGCTGTCATCCTAAACGAATGTGAAGAGTCTGCCGTTGTGGTGAGGAAAGCCGTAGGATGTCATCCTGAGCGGCAGCGAAGGATCTATTACCGTGGTGAGGAAGACGGTAAGGTGTCATCCGGGTAATAGATTCTTCACTCCGTGCTACTATTCCGCTTCCCTGCCTTCTCATATGGCATTCTTGCGTCCATTCAGAATGACCGGGGACGGTAAGGGGTCATAATGAGGAAAGCGTCAGTCGTCATCCTGAATGAACGTGAAGGATCTGCTGCCGAAATTTGTTAGAAAATAATTAATATTTTTAATTTAACTTGCGTATTTCCACTTGACACCGTATAATTCATATCAACAAATTTATACAGGTGGATGATGTATGCGGGAGAAAGCCGTTTGGCTTACCGAAGGAGTAACACTCTCAGGTGCCCTCAGGGGCGGTACCGTATGCGGACATACTCTGGAGAGTGCCATTTTGGCCGCCGAAGGTGTAAGGATTGAGATCCAAATCTCTCAGGCAAAAGGACAGAGCAAAAAACGCATGATTTTTAGCGTTATTTGGCGATATGCCGGCTTCCGGAGTACAGTTTTACCTGGAAGCCGGCTTTTTTATTTTCCCAAGGAGGGCGTTTTCTAAATGGATTTTTTAGCGGTATTGAATGAAATTGATAATTTTATATGGGGGCCGCCGCTGCTGGTGCTTCTTGTAGGGACAGGGATCCTGCTTACAATCCGGCTGCATCTTTTGCAGATATTCAAGCTGCCGAAGGCGCTGAGCCTGATTTTCAGAGCGCAGAATGCGGGCAGCGGAGATATCGACAGTTTTAAGGCTCTTTGTACGGCGCTCTCCGCGACGGTCGGTACGGGAAATATTGTAGGTGTCGCGACAGCGATCCATGCGGGCGGACCGGGGGCGCTTTTCTGGATGTGGATGGCGGCATTCTTCGGTATGGCGACAAAGTATGCGGAAGGTCTTCTTGCTGTCAAATATCGTGAGACTGATGAAAAAGGTGAAATTGCCGGCGGCCCGATGTACTACATTAAAAACGGCATGGGTAAGAAATACAAATGGCTGGGGGGGCTCTTTGCGTTTTTCGGTGTCCTCGTCGCGTATTTCGGTATCGGTACGTTTGCCCAGGTCAATTCCATTGTGGATATTACGAAGATGACAATCGGTCTTGATCCTGTCTGGACGGGGGCGATTCTCACCATTTTTGTGGCGGCGATTACTATCGGAGGTCTCCAGTCAATTGCGGCAGCGGCCAGCAGGATTGTTCCTGCCATGGCGTTTATTTATTTCCTGTCAACCATCGGCGTTCTGCTCGTTTTTGCCGATAAGGTGCCTGCCGCGGTTTCCATGATTTTTGAAAGTGCTTTTACCACCACGGCGGCAACAGGCGGTTTCCTTGGTGCGACTGTCATGATGGCAATGAGAAACGGCGTGGCCCGCGGGGTATTCTCCAATGAATCGGGCCTCGGTTCTGCTCCAATTGTGGCGG
>ULXS01022783.1_pt1 | contig 14067 bp, 9 predicted proteins | sample 1961421 | NCBI WGS metagenome assembly ULXS01 (sample SAMEA4835842, study PRJEB28245) | human gut metagenome | biome: gut microbiome; material: fecal sample | place: Denmark | collected 2008
CGACGTATTAAGCGGTAATTTATCTCGTATAAAAGACATTGATAATTTCATATACAATCTTTTCAACATTTCCCAAGAGGAACAAACTTATATAAAAAATTACTTGTATGGAAAAGCTAATAAGGGAATTAAAAAAACACATTCATCAATTACCTCCAAGTACTCAAAATGAATTAACCGATAATATATTAGACAAATTATATTCTATATATCCATTTAATAAATTTGAATATATTATATCTCATCTCATTGCTAATCATATAATTTCAATAAAAGATTACTATGATCTTCGCGCTTCATACTTAAATAGAAACAAGTATTTATATATATTTGAAATCACAGCACCTCGCACATTCGGAGAAAATTGGGCTCAGCGTCATCTGAACGAAATCGTTCCCGAATTACAAAGACCAACTCATCAATTAGATATCAATTATTCCGGAGAATACGATTTTTGGTACAATGGGATAAAAATAGAAGTAAAAGCATCAAGAGCAGTACGAAGAGGAAGTAAAGAACCACTTATTATAAAAGCATTGAATAAAGAAAGTCAATACGGATTTGATATGAACTTTCAACAACTTAAACCCAAATGCTGTGATATATTTATATGGATAGGAGTTTGGAGAGATAAAATTATATACTGGGTATTATCTAATACCGATGTATTGAATAATAAATATTATTCTAAGGGACAGCATAGAGGAAACATAGGAGAAGGACAACTTTGGATAAAGGAAACAAATATAACAGAATTTGAGCCTTATGAAGTTGATGTAAGAAATATACTGACAGCAATAAAACAAAAATATATGGAGAACAACCAATAAAATCATAAAAACTTCTAATATCAGACCTATGATAAAAAGAATCGTACTATTAACACTTTTAGTTACCCCTTTATGGTTATCGGCACAGGTTCGTACAGAAAAACTGTTAGAAAAGGGGTGGAAATTTACAAGGGAAGACAATCCCGAATTCAAGACATCGCAATTCGACGATACCAAATGGCAATCGGTCTGTATCCCACACGATTGGGCTATCTATGGTCCTTTCAGTATCAACAACGACAAACAGAACACGGCGATTGTTCAAGACGGACAGAAAGAAGCGATGGAACACGCCGGACGTACCGGAGGTTTACCCTTCGTAGGAACCGGCTGGTACAGGCTTCGATTCGATGTCCCCGAATATACAGACGGAAAAAAATGTACATTGGTATTCGATGGAGCCATGAGCCATGCCCGTGTCTACATCAACGGAAAAGAAGCAGGCTACTGGCCTAACGGATATAACGCATTCTCTGTCGACGCATCGCCTTTCTTAAAACAAGGAGAGAGCAACACACTTGCCGTACGGCTCGAAAACTTTACCGAGAGCTCCCGCTGGTATCCCGGCGCCGGTCTTTACCGAAATGTACACCTGATCGTAACCGACGATGCCCACGTACCGGTGTGGGGAACACAAATCATCACCACCGCACTCACCGACAAATATGCAAAAGTAAAGCAAGCGACTTCTTGGAATTACCCGTCTGGAAAATCCCTGAGCGACTATGTCATCGTGACTGACTTGGTCGACCATAACGGAAAGATAGTCGCAACGAATCGCAAACAAGGAAGCGATTTCGACAACGACCTATTCGAGCAAGAATTTGTAATAGAAAATCCTGCGGCATGGACTCCTGAGACCCCCGACCTCTACACCTCGATTTCAAAAATATATGAAGGCGATGTGCTGAAAGACCAATACTCGACGACTTTCGGTATTCGCACCGTCGAAGTTCGACAAGGCGAAGGGTTCTTCCTGAACGGCAAACGGGTGCAATTCAAAGGAGTTTGCAATCACCACGATTTAGGCCCGTTAGGAGGTATCGCCAACGAAGCGGGAATACGTCGGCAAATCCGTATGTTGAAAGATATGGGTTGTAACGCCATTCGCACCTCGCACAATATGCCCGCACCCGAATTGATTAAAGCCTGTGACGAAATGGGTATGATGGTCATGGCCGAATCGTTCGACGAATGGGCGACAGCCAAAGTCCAAAACGGATATCACACCGTATTCGGCGAATGGGCGGAAAAAGATATCGTGAACTTAGTACGCCATTTCAGGAATAATCCCAGCGTAGTCATGTGGTGTATAGGGAATGAAGTCCCCGACCAATGGGCGGGCGACAAAGGCCCCAAACTGTCGTTATGGTTACAGAACATCTGCCACCGCGAAGACCCCACTCGTCCCGTCACGCAAGGCATGGATGCCCCGGACGCCGTAGTCAACAACAACATGGCGGCAGTCATGGACGTACCGGGATTCAATTACCGCCCGTTCAAATATATCGAAAATTACAAAAAACTCCCCCAAGAAATCATTTTGGGAAGCGAAACGGCATCGACCATCAGTTCGCGGGGAGTCTACAAATTCCCGGTAGTGCGACGGTCCATGCCCAAATACCCCGACCACCAGTCCTCCTCTTACGATGTGGAACACTGCGGGTGGTCCAATCTTCCCGAAGATGATTTCATACAGCACGAAGATTTGCCCTACTGCATAGGAGAATTTGTCTGGACCGGATTCGATTACTTGGGTGAGCCCACCCCCTATTACTCCGATTGGCCCAGCCACTCCTCCCTATTCGGTATTATCGATCTCGCCGGAATCCCCAAAGACCGCTACGACCTCTATCGCAGCCACTGGAATAAAGATGTGGAAACCCTCCATATCCTACCCCACTGGAACTGGGAAGGCCGCGAAGGAGAAGTAACTCCCGTATTCGTCTATACCAATTACCCCACCGCCGAGCTCTTCATAAATGGCAAAAGTCAGGGGAAACGCACCAAAGACCTGTCGGTAACCGTCCATAACAGTGGAGACTCTCTATCGACGGCGAACTTCAAACGGCAAAAACGCTACCGTCTGATGTGGATGGACACCAAATACGAACCGGGGACTGTCAAAGTCATCGCCTATGATAAGGACGGAAACGCAGTTGCCGAAAAAGAGATGAAAACAGCCGGTAAACCCTATCGTATCGAACTGACAGCCGATCGCGACAAAATCATGGCCGACGGAAAAGACCTCTCGTTCGTAACGGTGAAAGTCGTGGACAAAGACGGAAACCTCTGCCCCACGGCAGCCAATGAAATAACCTTTAAGGTAAAAGGAAAAGGATACTACCGGGCAGGAGCCAACGGCGATCCCACATCGTTGGAATCATTCCAAGCCCCCCACATGAAAGTATTCTCTGGCATGATGACCGCCATCGTATCATCGACCGAAGAACCGGGAAAAATCACCCTCGAAGCTACATCTAAGGGGTTGAAAAAAGCTACCCTCGTTATCGAGAGCGGCAAATAATCGATACACGATATAGTTCCGTAACAACATTCGCCCCTGCGTTTTGTTTCATACAACGCAGGGGCGAATCGTTTAAGAATGGTTCGTAGTTGATGATAGGGAAACCGACCTTCATAAATTGTTTATTCCCGATACCCCCGATTCTGCAAACCACCAATTTTTCAACATTTCCCCGCTTACAGATACACTTCCTATCATACATTCGCATATAGAAGCTATGGTTTATTTATTTCCAAACCCCTCCGTCCTTGCGGACACCTCCCCTATATTTTGCGTTGCAAAACACAGGGGAGGAGTTTTAAAGAGAAAAACACCCGCGTGAGGCTACGGAACATAGCAAAGGAAGAGGTTTAACACCCTTCTGCGACATTATTTTATCTAATGAAAATTGTATTTATCCTTCTCCCTTGCCGAGCCCCGTAGCATTGCGGGGTGTTGCGTTAGCGATATAGGGGAGACACCGAAGAAACGACAGTTTCTGAGGAGAGGGGTTAAGAAGAATAACTTAGAATATAGTATTAGAAAAAAATGAAGCATTCAACCTCTCCCCCTGTGTCGCGCAGCGAGATAGGGGGAGAGGTTGAAATATACAAAGACAATCCACATTAATTATCGATGAACCTTAATCTCTACTTACCAAGAACGAATAAAAAAACACCCCCGGCACAGAACGCTCTGTACCGGGGGATTTTGCAAGCCGCAAGTGCGGATTTTTTGTTGAATAATTATATGCCTTTCGGCAGCAGGCAACCTGCTCGTTTTCTAATAATCGGTCTTATCTTCGTGAGACTTCAAAACGGTTTCTCAAATAGTTCCGTTTTGTTCCAACATCAACGTTTTGGTAGGCTGGTCGCAAACCTCGGTAGGACCGAAATATTGTATAGGACCGGGATAGACATAGCACGTGTTCATAGCCCACTCGTCACGATGTGAGGCGAAATATTTGAAAGGAGCCCCATCGAGGCGAACCAATGCTTTTTGTATAACAGGTTTCATTTCTCCGTGACGGCGTTCCATATTCATCATCATAGTCACAGGCACGCCCCCGGCAATCCACTCGCTGGCCGGTTTGGTCGTGTTGCGAACCGACGACATATAACCCGTTTTGCCCTCGCCTACCAACAGTGCTGCGGTATAACCGAGCGAATAACAATAGTCGGCATCGAAATTGGAAGGATCGGCACAACGGCCTTCGTAACCGAAGAAGTGGAATTGCGTAGCAAATTTACCCACGAATTTCCCTTCGGCTTTCATTTCGGCCAAACGACGTCCAACCATCTCGCCCAACAGTTTTTCGGTTTCGATAAGCGATACCTGAACATTTCCGTGGGGGTCGCGGTCCAGCGTGAGCTGACGGGCGACACCTTCGGGCAGGCTGGCATAGATAGCCGAATTTTCGGGAGAAAGGTGTTTGATGATATAATTGATTTGTTCCGATTTCTTAATCATTGCGAATTCCGAACCGTTCGCAGCCAGATAGTCGTTCAACTCGGCGATAAGGCGCTTCATGGCAGGGATAAATTCGATAAGTCCTTCGGGAATCAACACCGTTCCGAAGTTGTTACCTTTGGCGGCACGGGCAGCCACGATTTCGGCGATATAGTTTACTACATCGTCGAGAGTCATCTGCTTGGCCTCGATTTCCTCCGAAATCAAACAAATATTGGGCTGAGTCTGCAAAGCGCATTCCAAAGCGATATGCGAAGCCGAACGTCCCATCAGCTTGATAAAGTGCCAATATTTCTTAGCCGAGTTACAGTCGCGTTGTATGTTACCGATTACTTCGGAATATACTTTACAAGCCGTATCGAAACCGAAAGAAGACTCTATCATCTCGTTCTTCAAGTCTCCGTCGATAGTTTTCGGGCAACCGATTACCTGAACTCCGGCTCCGATTTGTTTATAATATTCAGCGAGTACGCAAGCGTTGGTATTGGAATCGTCGCCACCGATAATAACGACAGCTTTGATTCCCAACTCTTTAATAATTTCGAGACCACTGTCGAATTGATCCTTTGTTTCCAGTTTGGTACGTCCCGAACCGATAATGTCGAATCCGCCCGTATTGCGGTAGTCATCGATAATATCGGCCGTAAGTTCCATATATTTATGTTCGATCAATCCGCCGGGGCCTAAAAGGAAACCGAACAAACGACTCTCTTTATTCAGAGCTTTAAGACCGTCGAAAAGACCAGAAATTACATTATGTCCACCGGGAGCTTGACCGCCGGAAAGGATAACACCCACATTGATAGCCGGATATTCTTTCTTTGCAGCTGCTTCGAAACGGAGAACAGGCATGCCGTATGTGTTAGGAAATAACTTAGCGATAGCCTCCTGATCGGCAACCGATTGCGTGGCCTTGCCTTCGACGATGGTAACGCCGTTTTTAATAGCTTCGGGCAACTTAGGCTGATACGAAGCACGAGCGGTTTGAAGTGCACTTTTCTTCATTGTAATCTCTTTTGTTTATGTAAGTTTTATATTTCTTTCGGATTTGCAAATTTCGTATTTTTTTTTCAAAGAGCCAAATACAGAAATATTAAAATCATATCGGACAAAACGGTCGATAAACATTACCCCACGCTTCACTCTTCGTCATACCCGAAAGATTTCCCGGAAAAGAAATCTCCGGTAATCATCAGACGTGAAATATCCCACGCCTGCGTCTGCTTCGAATACAAAGGAGACCGACGGTTTCCCAAAGAACTTCCGTCCCAATAAACAGCACTCTCGACCGGAGTACGGAACAAACTATATCCCAAACCTTTCCAACCGTATTCGTTACACCCCATGACATCGAGCAACGTCGGATATACATCGATTTGTCCCGCCGTCTCTTCATAAGAAATCGTATACGGAGTATTCAATAAAACTAACGCTACCTCACGGTCGGCAAGTGTCCTATGCTCGCGCCCGTCCAACACATTTTTACCCAACTCGTCATGGTCCGAAACAATAGCGATTACCGAGCGTTCGTACAGCCCGCACGCTTTCAGCGAATCGAGAAAACTGCCCAACTGTCTGTCGAGGCTATGAAAAGCCTCCATCGTGTTGACCAACTCGCTCGACTCGGTCGGGTATCGGGAAAGAGCCGTGGGATTGGACGGAGCCTTGTTCGGAGCATGTGTCGAGATAGTCACTATCTGAGAGAAAAACGGCTCTTGTGTCCGTTTCAAAATAGAAAGACTTTCGGCAAACAGAACCGAATCGCTCAAAGTCTCGCTCGCTCCGAACGATGTTTTATCATATAAAGTTTCAAAACCGTATGCCGGAGAAGTTTCCGCCTGATTCCAATCCTGAGCCCGGTCGCATACGATATTCAAGGTCCGATAACCTTTATCTCTCAACGCATGCCCCAAAGCCGGATAGGTGTTTCCGCCGTACAGCACGGCGGTCGCTCCTACCTTCGCAGGTAAAAGCCCCGTATTGAATATCAAGTGGCCGTCGCTAGACCGACCGTCTTTTACTTGCGGAATTAAATGGAGAGCCGAAAATGTGCCTTCCTCGGCCAGTAGACGATTGAGCCGGGGCATAATCTCCACCCCGTTCACTGTCCGGTTCAATAACCACGAATTCATCGATTCCACGACGATAAGAATAAGATTCCTTCCCGGTTCTACGGCATATCTATTATCACCATAACGCGGCATATCGTCAAGATAAGATTCAACGGTTTTCCGTTCCTCGGCATTCAGCTCTCCACCCTGCAAAAGCGAAGAGACAAACGCATAGCACGTATAAGGTACGACACCGTTAAACACCACGTACTCACGATAATTATAAGGCGTAATGAAAGCCGTCCACGGAGACTCTTGATCGGAAGGCGCACGATGATAAATATGATGAGCTCTGACCGCATAGGAAGACAAAGCTATCGACAACGATACGAAGGCGGCAACCGCTCTGGTACGTGAAGACGGATAATGACGCTGTTTCCTGAAATAGAAAATATACCCCGCCAAAAGTAACAGAGTGGGAAAGAACACAAATATATCGCGTAACCGTATCAATCCCCTCACGCTGTTAAGCAGCACATCGTTGACGTTGTTCACGAGAAGGAACGACGAATATGGCATAATATCCTCATAGACACGAGCATATAAAGTCTGGATAAGACAAAAAACGTCGAACAGGAAAAGCGGAATAAACACGACCCACCGCCTGTTCGTAAAAAAGAAAAGAGGCAACGACAATAAAAAAGCATCGCCCACAGTCGGCGCAAAAGCCGAAAGCGTATCGCCCACAGGCTTTCCCTGTGGAAGAAGAATACGCAAATCGAAAATAGTCGAATATTTCAACCCGATATGTAAATATTCGATAGGAAACATAAAGCAACAGACAGTAAGCAGATAAAACAACAGATACTGTCCCTCGCGGTTCCAAGAAAAAACTCGTACCGAAAATTTATCCAACCACATTTGCATTCGATAACATTCGATGCAAATGTAATGAAATAAAAATTTATAGTATTATTTTAAACTGAAATATCCTTTGGTAATTATCTTTTCCGAAATATCCCATGCCTCTATCTGCCGGGAGGCCAAAGAATCTCCTTCATTACCGTAAACTGTCCCATTCCAACCGGCCGCACTTCCGACCGGAGTGCGCAAAATACTGTAACCTAAACCTTTCCATGCATAATCGTTACAATTCATTATGTCGAGTAAGGTAGGATAAATATCGATTTGTCCCATAACCGAAGTATGCGTATATTTCACACCGGCGTTCGCCACGATGAACGCAGCCTCCGTATCGTTATAACCGGGTACTCCGCAAGGAGAGAGTAATTGGTTATGGTCCGAGGCTATCGCAATAACTGTATTATCGTACAATCCGTTACTACGAAGCGAATCGACGAACGCTCCGATACAACGGTCGGTATAATGAATAACCTCCATATAATTTCTCACCTCCTCCGGAAACTCAGTAGCACCCGACAACTTCGTCTTCCGATACGGCTCATTATAAGGCTTGTGAGACGTCCCTGTTATCAATTGATAGAAAAACGGCGTTTTCTGCACTTTTATTTTTTCAATAGCCCGTTCCATCAGCACACTATCCGTAACACTTGTTCCACCACCCAATCTATCGATATTCTGGTCATACCCGTAAGCGACGCTTATCTCGGCCTGATTCCAATAATTATTCCCATCGACCGTCATGTTTACCGCCGTGTAATTCCGTCGCTTCAACGCTTTGGCGATAGAATAGTAATCCACATCGTCATATCGGGTAGCGACGGCTCCGCTCTTTAAGGGAAGCAATCCGGTATTGAACATAAATTGCCCGTCGCTCGATCTACCGTCCTTCACTTGTGGCAAAACATGAACTGCTGTAATCGAGTTGCTGTCGTTTACGATCCGGTTCAAGCATGGTGTTATCTCTTCTCCGCAAAAGCTCTTGCCGATCACCCACGAGTTAAGCGACTCTACGATAATAAGTATCAAATTTTTGTTTTCATTAACCGAATAGATGTTATCTGCATAACGGGGATAAGCGTCGAGATAATCTTGGATTCGAATCGTTTCTTCTTCCCTCAATTCAGGTTGGGGCAAAAGCGAAGTAGCGGCATGATACAGAATATATCCGCACATTCCATTCAGATCGAAATACAATATATTATTGGGGAAAGTGACAAATCTATCGGTAAGAGAATCATACTGTTTCGATTTTATATCCCGCACCGAAAGAAAAATATGAAAACAGACAAAAACCGACAAGATAACGATCACCGGCCACCATAACCGCCTCCGCTCTTTTTGCACTTTTTTCTGTAAAACAAATTTGTAAAGAACCCCGGTCATCAAAGTAGGAACGATTGCCAGACAATCGATCCATCGCGCCGAAGCGAAAGCACTTTCCAACAACAAAGGAGTAAGGTTTTCATACAAAAGGAAAGAAGAAAACGGTATTATATCCAAATAGTTCCGGTAATACCATACGGCCGACAAACAAAATACATCGAGCAAAATCAACGGTATAAAAACGAATCCCCGTCTTTTGACGACAAAAAAAGGAGACATCAAAACCATTGCATCAAACAGCGTCTTAACAATATGAGCCGGTATCGACGAAAGCGGATTCGTGTCTTTCACTATTTCAAAATAGAAAAGCCATATACTGGAAAATGCAGATATAAGGACCAACGCAAAAAGAATGAGTGTATAAAAGTTTTTCGAAAAAAATCGAATGACAGAACTCCTTATATCCAAACTTTTACCGATCATTGAAACTACGCTTTCATTTTAGAACAAAATATTTATCCGCTTCCCTAAACGGGTTTGCAAAAATAATTCTTTTAATGAGGCGAAACAACCTCATTTGCTCGATTTCTTTCAATCCGCTCTCGATAAAACATTTATTAAAAGACAAAACAAAATAAAATTAAATTCATAGCTTTGTTTAATATTATATGATTATCGAATAAAAAAGAGAATTACAATCATTTTTTCTCTTTCGTATCGAACAGAAAATAAACATCTCGAACATGAAAAAAAGGTATATATTGCTCGTTCCGGTAGGTGGCCTTGCCAATCGCATGAAAGCGATCGACTCGGCAATTAAACTAAGCCGAAAAGCAAATAGCGAGTTACATATTATTTGGTTCAAAGACCGAGGATTAAATTGCCGTTTCGACCAATTATTCGAACCTATCGATTTACCGAATGTAAAAGTAACGGAGGCTACATGGAGCGATTACCTGCTTTACGACAGGCCCCGGCAGAAAAATATTTTCATTCCCAGTCTTTTTCAAAAGGCAACCTTCGATAACTGTATCTACGAAAAACAGGCCTTACACCTTTTTTACGAGAACTTCGATTTTTACGACTGGGCAAAGAATAGGAAAGTATATATAGCCTCTTTCGTATATTTTTATTCTCCCGAAGATGAAAATGACCGCTTCTCTGTTTTTCGTCCTCTTGCTTCCATCTTGCAAGAAATAGATACCCGTTGTTCTCTCTTCGGAACAAATACAGTGGGTGTCCACATTCGCCGGACCGACAATGCTCTATCTATCGCACAAAGTCCTACCCGTTTATTTATCGAGCGTATGAAAAAAGAAATAGAACAGAACGGCGACACGACATTTTACCTTGCCTCCGACTCCGAGGAGGACAAACGCTCGATTGTAAATCGATTCGGAAATAGAGTGTTCACCTCTGTCCACAAAGCCGACCGCAACAGCTTGGAGGGTATGCAAGAAGCGCTGGTAGAGCTATACCTCCTATCGCGTACCCGCCATGTATTGGGATCGGTACACAGCTCTTTTTCCGAAACGGCAGCTCAAATCGGCAAGATATCCTACGAATTGTTGCGCGACGTTCGCCCCGATAAATAATTCCGGCCACACACGGGAACAAAATAGATTCGGGAAGATTTGAAACTGTCCCGAATCTATAACCTCTATCGCACGATACAGCGCATCATGGCCGCAGCTTGTTCCGAACGACCCAATATCTCATACACAAGAGCCGCACAAGTATAACAAACGACCGGTATCAACGAAGGAAGTAACTCATAACTCTCGGCAGCGCGGGCAGGATAAGCGACATAACGAGCCGACCTCACCCGATGAGAAACGACATGTGCAGGAAGCGAGTAATAATCGATACGTTTTTGTCCTTCTTCGTTCGATAAAACACATACGGGTGTCGAACAGCCTCCCCGGGTATAAAAATTGAACTGCAACTCATATTCGGGAGACGTTTTATCGATAAATTCCGTAACAGGTTGCCTCCACCCGTCCATACAAAACTCAGCCATACGCCACACATCATCGGGCAAAAGTACATATCCGCTACCGTCGGACGAACGCTGTGGCCGCAACAACGAAGCGCAATCTGTCAAAGGCAACGACGATACCGGTTCCGTTGCCCATACGGCAAGCAAGGCATCCGGCATTTTCTCCCGTATATATCGCTCTACTCCTATCCCTGCGGTCATCACGATATCGGCATCGAAAGAATCGGTTAGCTCCTCCATGTTCGCTTTAACCCGGTCTACCAACTCATCTACACTTACTTTCATCACGCACCTTTCTTCTGTCTCACAAAATTATTCTCGTCCACATAAATATCACCCTCCGAAAGAATATCGGTCCATTTTTTTAATGCACAATTCAACCCGTCGGCAGTAAACGAACTGCGGTAAACCGGTAATCCGGTCCCATCGAGACGAGAAATTTCGATTTGCCGAGGAGAAATCGACACCTCGCACGAACCGTTTTCAATGGGCCGAGTCATTTTTAACAAAGCCTCTCCGGCTGCATCCAACCCTATTTGAAAGACTTTATCGCCATCGCCCGAATAAACGACAATTCCCTTTTGTAAAGGACTTATCACGACTTCTCCATCTCCAATGGGCACACGCAACTCCCCGGCCTGCGACAAAAAAGTTCCTGTTTCTTTATGACTGATTTCACCATTGCACAACTCCCACGAAGAAAGCTCGCTCGACACTCGAATAGTTTGCTGCCCATCGAGCAAAACCAATCCGTTAGGCTTCAATTTTATCTCGTCGGCTATGGCACAAAAACGAGAAAGTTCTTCCCAATCATTCGAAGATGCCGGCGAAGCTGTCGTGCTACCTACCGAAAACTTCACCTGATAGTACTTGCCCATAAAATAAACCACATCGGCGACTCCACCGGTACATCGATAAGTGAAAGATGGATTCCACGTCCCTCGGTAGAGATAAACAGGACGCACGGCATCGTCGAACGTCAATGGAGTCACATAATTCCGCCATGCAGTTCCGTCCCACACAAGGGTGATAATTGCCGACGAATCTGTCGTCACGGTCATTGCCGCCGATCCTTTCAAGGCAGGGAAAACATAAGCCCCTTTACCTCCGGCCACATAGATGAAACAAGCCTGCACACCGCTTTCGACAGCCGGGCTGAAAGTCGCCGGTTCGGTGATAATACCCATGAACGGAGAAGGAGCCGCATGATTCGTATCGTACCACGAACGACCGGTAGAATCCCATATCCAAATAGATTGAGTTTCCCCATTGATAAAAAACTCTCCCGGCAAACCGCCCTCGGGATATGCCGAGAGAAGAGATGCCAACCCATAATAAAATCCCAAGCACCCGTTTTGCCCTCGCAAATGATTGTGTATAGTCGTTCTCATCGCTTGTTCCTCTTTTTTAATTGTGAAAAAATCAAATTCAACCGTTCGGCCGCTTGCTCGATAAGAGCAGGAGAGGAGACTTCCTCGTCAGAAAGCCCGTACGGTTCTTTTCTCAAATAATCCCTTGCGTCCTGCCAAGAGCGAACCTCCGGCACTAACGTATAAATTTTCTCTTCCGATGCCGGTTGTGCGATGTCCGACAATTTGAATCGTCTCCCATACCCCCGACTGTTTTCCATAGCCCGCTGCAACTGTTCGTCGGCCGTAGAAAAAATTCCGTTTACACCGTCACTGGCAAGAAATTGTACCCGACGAAGTACACCGTTCACATCGACCGAGGTACATAGGTTTCCCAACCGGGTCTGATAAATCTTCATCATATCATTATATTTAATTTAAAAACTATATAGCCCCTCGCCGAAACAACCATATAAGAGAGTGACACGAAAAAACACAGTTTCGAGGAGAGTCCGAATTTTAGAAAAAGGGGAGCCGGGCACGATGTCCCGGTCGCCCCTCAGTCCCCTTGAATCATATCACTTATTCCTCGTCGGGTATGACCGGCTCGATACGCATGTGTGCAGCCGGATAGCGCAATGTCAAACAACTGGCCTCGGTCAGTACCAACGCATCGGTATTGCGTACCCCCGATTTTTTCAAATCGAGTTCCTGCGAGTCGAACGGGACATGAGACCATTTCTGGATAAATTCCGGGTCGAAAATAAATCCGTAGTCGCTCATGCCGCAATCGTCGAATACCTCCGAATAAAGCACATACAGCTTCCCGAACTTCGATTTGATTTCCGAGAAGTCGATGCCCCACTGAACCTTATCTTCGCGGGCCATCACCACTTTGGTCATCTCTATCTTATTGATACGGCCGATAAACGAAGAACCGCCAATCAACACTTTCCGTTTATTCCCTCCGTTCCCGGTAAAAGCCTGTCGCATCATATCGATCAAATCGTTCTGTGTCATCTCCACAGTAGGATTGTAGGTATAATGATTTCCGGCCTGCCACCAGATACCGCCCGTCAGCATCACATTCTCCTTTTTACGAGGGTCGAAAATCGTGTTCTTCACACCGAACATAAAACTCTTTTCCATACCCAATCGCATATCGTAAATAGCAGCTTCCTCGGCATCCGAGAAATCCCATTCGACCTCTTTATTCGCTATTTTTTGGAAAGTCGATTGCTCGATCTGCATTTTAAATATCTGGCAAAAATTCTGGCTCTTGATAGGCAAAGCGGCGAATTGTGCCGTCTGCACATCGAGTTCCGTTGCCGCACGCCCCATACGGATAAGCGGCGTATTCACGGGAATAGACGGCACGCAGTTGGTCACCGAACCTATTTTGGAACCATTGATGGGATAGACGGTCAATGCCCCCGTATCCTCGTCTTTTGCGGCGATATAAAGTACCAAGTCGGCATTCGACATCTCCCCGTCGGGATCATACCCTTTTACACCTTGAACCAACAAAGTTTCCGACACCTCGAATATGTTGTTGTCCACGGCATTGATAGTCGCCTTTTTATGCGAGTCGTTAACGGTCGATGCTCCGGGAGCC
>ULXS01009573.1_pt1 | contig 14034 bp, 8 predicted proteins | sample 1961421 | NCBI WGS metagenome assembly ULXS01 (sample SAMEA4835842, study PRJEB28245) | human gut metagenome | biome: gut microbiome; material: fecal sample | place: Denmark | collected 2008
GGCCACCTGGATATTCGCGCCTCCGTGAAGCGGGCCTTTCAACGAACCGATACCTGCGGCGATGGCCGAGTATGTATCTGTTCCGGTGGAAGAAGTCACACGAACCGTGAAAGTCGAGTTGTTACCACCGCCATGTTCTGCCTGCAAAATCAATAGCAAGTCGAGCGTACGGGCATCCAGTTCCGTATAATCTTTTTTGAGCATATAGAGGAAATTCTCGGCAATAGAGAGTTTTTCCTGCGGATGACGGATATGCAGGGAACGGCCGAATGTAGCATGGCGGAGCATATTATAAGCATACGCAATGATGGTCGGGAACTTGGAGATAAGATCGATACTCTGGCGCATCAGATTGTCGCGGGAAGTATCGTCGGCATCGGGATCGAAACGATACATTTCGAGTACGCTGCGCGAAAGGATATTCATGATATTATTTCCCTCCAGCTCGATAATATTCATTTTCGTCTTCTGCTCGAGCGCCATATTGTCATTGATCAGTTCGCAGAACGAAGCCAGTTCTTCCTTGTCCGGCAGGCGACCGGAGAGTAGCAGATAAGCCACTTCTTCGAAGCCGAAACGTTTTTCCTTGATGATGGCGTGGGAAATATCTTCCACATCATAGCCCCGATAGAACAATTTTCCCGGAATAGGCTTCAGACCGCCGCCGGGGATACGTTCGTAACCCACCACATTACCAATCTTTGTCAGACCTACCAATACACCGGTGCCGTCTTCATTACGTAGTCCACGCTTCACATCAAACTTGGGGAACAATTCATTGTCAATCCGGGTTGCCTCTTTCATCTCCTCGGAGAGCTTGTAAATCAAATACTCTTTCTTCATAATACTTCGTTTTTAATCGTTACATTTACTTTTCGATTCTTTCCACAATTTCGCGTGTGAAAGCGGTGGTAGACAGGGATGTACCTCCTGGCATAAAGCGAGCCAGATCGTGCGTGGCACGGGCATCGAGGAAACTCTGTTCCAGCGCCTTTTCGATAAGCGCGGCCGCTTCTTTCCATCCCAGATATTCAAGCATCATCACCGCCGAAAGAATGATAGAACAAGGATTCACGACATCCTTTCCGGCAATGTTGGGGGCGGTTCCATGAGTCGCTTCAAAAATGGCGTGCCCCGTCTTGTAGTTAATATTTGCTCCCGGAGCAATGCCGATGCCGCCTACCATTGCCGCCAACTGGTCGGAAACATAGTCTCCGTTCAGGTTCAGCGTGGCAATCACGGAATACTCTTCGGGAATCAGTAATGTATTTTGCAGAAAAGCATCGGCAATGCAGTCCTTTATCACCAGCCGGCCGTCTGCCAGCGCGTCGCCAAACTCACGTTGCGCCAGCTCATAGCCCCATTTCTTGAAACCTCCTTCGGTGAACTTCATAATGTTTCCTTTGTGCACCAGTGTCACAGAAGGCAGATGATGGTCGAGCGCATACTGGCAGGCAGCCCGCACAAGACGTTCCGTGCCCTCACGGGAAACAGGTTTCACCCCAAAAGAAGAGGTCTCGGGGAAGCGGACTTTCGTCACTCCCATCTCGTTTTTCAGGAATTGATAGAACTTTTCGGCTTCGGGAGTACCTGCCTCCCACTCGATTCCTGCATATATATCCTCCGTATTTTCACGGAACACGCACATGTTCACTTTTTCCGGTGCTTTCACCGGAGAATGAACGCCTTGATACCAACGAACCGGACGCAAACAAACATATAAATCCAAGGTTTGGCGCAAAGCTACGTTCAAAGAACGGATTCCACCGCCGACAGGGGTCGTCAGCGGACCCTTGATGCCGATCAGATATTCTTGGAAAGCCTTCATCGTTTCATCCGGCAGCCAAGAGCCTGTCTCGTTGAAAGCGCGTTCGCCCGCCAGCACTTCTTTCCATTCAATCCGACGTTTGCCGCCGTATGCTTTCTGAACAGCCGCATTCACAACGGCTTGCATCGACGGGGTCACTTCCGCTCCTACTCCGTCTCCGGTAATATAAGGTACGACAGGCACATCGGGCACCGATAGCGTACCATCTTTTTGCATGGTTATTTTGTTCATTTCTATCATTTTAATTATCTGGCATTCAAGGCAGAGCCGGCACGGAACCAGGCAATCTGCTGTTCGTTGTATGTATGTTGCGCTTCAAAACTCTCTTTCGTTCCGTCTTCGTGATGGAGAACGACGGTCAGATTCCGTCCCGGAGCAAAGTCGGGCAAGCCGATGACTGAAAGGAGGTCGTGCTCCTGTATCTTGTCATAATCCGCTTTGTCCGCAAAAGTAAGGGCAAGCATGCCTTGCTTTTTCAGATTCGTTTCGTGGATACGGGCGAAGCTCTTGGCGAGAATCACACGCACATTCAGGAAACGGGGTTCCATTGCCGCGTGCTCGCGACTGGAGCCTTCTCCGTAATTTTCTTCAGCCACGACAATGGAGGGGATTCCTTCGGATTTATACATTTTGGCTGTGCCCGAAACGGTTCCGTAGGTGTTTGTCGAACGGTTCCACACGTTGTTCGTTTCGCCATTGAAAGCATTCACGGCTCCCATCAGCATATTATCCGAAATATTCTCCAAATGTCCGCGAAAACGCAGCCACGGTCCCGCCATCGAAATATGGTCGGTAGTACATTTGCCCTGCGCCTTAATCAGCAGGGGCATATTGAGTATATCTTGTCCGTCCCAAGCGGGGAAAGGAGTCAGCAGTTGCAGGCGTTGGGAAGCCGGGTTGACGTTGATCGCAGTTTTCGTCCCGCCGGGGGCGATATAGCCTTCATTACCGGAGGTAAATCCTCTCAAGGGGAGTTCTTCGCCTTCCGGTTCGGCCAGTTTCACTTTTTCGCCATCATGATTCATCAGTCTGTCTTTCAGCGGATTGAAGCAAAGATCACCGGCAATGGTCAGTGCCATCGTCAGTTCGGGAGAAGCAACAAAGGCGTATGTGTTCGGATTGCCGTCCGCACGTTTGGCAAAGTTGCGGTTGAAGGAGGTGACGATCGAGTTCTTCCGCATCGGGTCGTCCGTATGACGTTTCCACTGACCGATGCAAGGACCGCAGGCATTTGCCATGATCACGGCGCCGATCTGCACGAAGTCATCCATCATTCCGTCTCTTTCGGCAGTGGCGCGAATTTGTTCGGAACCCGGATTGATGATCAGCGGGGAAGCCACACTCAGATTCTTTTCCTTCACCTGCCTTGCAAGGGATGCGGCACGGCTGAGATCTTGGTAAGAAGAGTTGGTACACGAACCGATCAGCCCGACTTCCATCTTACGCGGATAGCCGTTCAGTAATACTTTTTCTGCAAATTCAGAGATAGGGGTAGCGGCATCCGGTGTGAAAGGGCCGTTGATGTAAGGTTCGAGCGTGGACAAGTCAATGTCGATAACACGATCGTAGTACTTTTCCGGTTCGTCCGTCACCTGTTGGTCCGCACGGAGTTCACAGTCCACGGCTTCCGCCAGTTCCACGATACGATCTCTGCCAGTGGCTCTCAGATAAGTAGCCATGCGCCCGTCGAACGGGAAAAGCGAAGTGGTAGCTCCTACTTCCGCCCCCATATTGCAAATGGTCGCTTTGCCGGTAGCCGACAGGGAAGCCGTTCCCGGTCCGAAATATTCGATGATGGAGTTCGTTCCTCCTTTTACGGTCAGAATCCCTGCAAGTTTCAGGATGACATCTTTCGGGGAAGTCCAGCCGCTCAATTTTCCGGTCAGGCGGACACCGATAATCCTTGGCATTTTCAGTTCCCATTCCATACCTGTCATCACGTCTACGGCATCCGCACCGCCGACACCGATGGCCACCATGCCCAATCCTCCGGCATTCGGAGTGTGAGAGTCGGTGCCTACCATCATTCCACCGGGGAAAGCGTAATTTTCGAGCACTACCTGGTGAATGATTCCGGCGCCCGGCTTCCAGAAGCCGATGCCGTAACGAGAGGATACATCGCGCAAAAAGTCGTAAACTTCTTCGTTTGTTTTGGTTGCCGTAGCAATGTCCTCCTTTGCTCCTTTGTACGCTTGTATCAAGTGGTCACAGTGCACGGTGGAGGGAACAGCCACTTTTTCTTTTCCTGCATTCATGAATTGAAGCAATGCCATCTGGGCAGTCGCGTCCTGCATAGCGACGCGGTCGGGACGGAAATTTACGTAGTCTTCACCCCGTTTGTAGTTTTTCACATCGCCCTCATTGAACAGGTGGGCATACAGAATCTTCTCGGCTAACGTCAAAGGGCGTTTCAAAACAGCCCGCACGTGTTCCACTTTTCCTTTATAAGCAGAATAAAAAGCCTCTAACATAGTCAAATCATACACCATATTGCTTTTATTTTTTTTAGTCTATCTATAAAAATAACGAACGGCGTTCGAGGAATGTTTAACAAAATGAAATATATTTTCGTCTCAGGAGGAAGATTTACTACCTTTGCATCTATTATGAATAATCATCCGAAAAGTCCAATCATCGACCTTCAGCAACAGCAACTCCTGCTACGCATGGAGTATGAACACGAAAAGGAGGAATTCAAGCGGCAGACTGAAACAATGGGTGTCGCCCGCAAAGTGAAACGTGGTCTGTGCTGGTATCCCGCCTCTCCCGGTCGAAGTTACTATAATTCTCTAAATCAACTTGTAATAGATATTACACGCACCGAAAATAAAGAAATCGAGCATTCCTTCGAATTCGGTCGTCCCGTCTGCTTTTTCCGTCAGTCATTTGACGGGAAAGTGAATTATATGAATTTCATTGCAACGGTGAGTTATGCGGACGATGAACGGATGATGGTCGTGCTTCCCAGTGCAGGCGCATTGCTGGAACTGCAAACGGAAGAGGTGCTGGGTGTACAACTTTATTTCGATGAAACGTCCTATCGTGCCATGTTCGAAGCGCTGGAAGACACGATCCGCGCCAAAGGCAACCGCCTTGCCGAACTCCGGGACACCTTGCTGGGAACACAAAAGCCGGGATTCCGCGAATTGTATCCCGTCCGTTTCCCGTGGCTGAACAGCACGCAGGAGACAGCCGTAAACAAAGTGTTATGCACACGCGATGTCGCCATCGTACACGGCCCTCCGGGAACCGGAAAGACTACCACGCTTGTGGAAGCCATTTACGAAACGCTTCACCGCGAACCGCAGGTGCTGGTCTGCGCCCAAAGTAATACGGCCGTGGACTGGATTTGTGAGAAACTGGTGGACCGGGGTGTTCCTGTGCTCCGCATTGGTAATCCTACGCGTGTTAATGATAAAATGCTCTCTTTCACCTACGAACGCCGCTTTGAGAATCATCCGAGCTACCCCGAACTTTGGGGAATCCGAAAATCAATCCGTGAAATGGGCAGCCGGATGCGTCGGGGAAGTTACTCCGAAAGGGAAGGAATGCGCAGCCGGATGAGCCGCCTCCGCGACCGTGCCACCGAACTGGAAATCCTGATCAACGCCGATCTTTTCGACAGTGCCCGTGTGATTGCTTCTACGCTGGTCAGCAGCAATCACCGTTTGCTCAACGGAAGGCGTTTCCCCACCTTATTTATCGATGAAGCCGCCCAGGCACTCGAAGCCGCCTGTTGGATCGCCATCCGAAAGGCCGACCGTGTGATTCTTGCCGGCGACCATTGCCAGCTCCCTCCTACAATCAAATGTATCGAAGCCGCCCGTGGCGGACTGGACCATACTTTAATGGAAAAAGTCGTGCAGCAAAAACCTTCTGCCGTCTCGCTGCTCAAAGTGCAATACCGGATGCACGAGGCAATCATGCGCTTTCCCTCCGAATGGTTCTACAACGGAGAACTGGAAGCCGCACCGGAAGTGCGCAACCGGGGTATCCTTGACTTCGACACTCCCATGAACTGGATAGATACCTCGGAAATGGACTTCCACGAAGAGTTTGTAGGCGAGAGCTTCGGGCGCATCAACAAGCAGGAAGCCAACTTGTTACTGCAAGAACTGGAAGCCTATATCAGCCGGATCGGCAAAGCACGCATCCTGGACGAGAGCATCGACTTTGGTCTGATTTCGCCCTACAAGGCGCAAGTGCAATACCTGAGAAGTAAAATCAGAGGAAGCAGTTTTCTCCGCCCTTTCCGCAGCCTCATCACGGTCAACACGGTAGACGGCTTTCAGGGACAGGAACGGGATGTCGTCTTTATCAGCCTCGTCCGGGCGAACGAGGACGGACAGATCGGTTTTCTGAATGATTTAAGACGAATGAACGTAGCCATTACCCGCGCCCGGATGAAACTTGTGATTTTGGGAGATGCAACCACTCTTACCAAGCATGCGTTCTACCGGAAACTGATACAGTATATCCGGCAGGAAGCGGTATCCTCCTGAATCATCGGGATAAAAAAAGAAACCCCCTTTCTCACGAAAGAGGACTCCCATTTACAAACAAAACAAACAATGTTATTTTCCCACTAAATTCTGTTCCAAAAGCTCTGTCTTAAATTCAATTTAACGCATACTTTTTCCTGCTACAGAATAAAATTCTGCATCATATCAACGCATCACTAATGGAACACGAAATATAAAAAGGACTTGAAATGGTATTACAGCTACCATTCGGTAGAGAATAACTTAAATATCTTTTAATGTAACATTCTGATATACTATTTATTAAAGAAGAAATCATCTTCATACGTATCGATCTTCTGTAAGTAAAAAGTTTCTTCATTGCCTATTCTGTTTTATTTGTTGCCGTAAAGGTAATCATAAATGCTCTTTTTTACCTATATTATCAGTATCTTTTAATCTTTTTTTCTACTTTCATCCTTTTTCTATTACTCAAAAGACCGGTATCTACATAGAAAAGGCGGGAAAATACGCTTTTCCCGCCTTTTGAAAAACTTATATAGTATAAGTCTGATTAATTATTTTCCGGACGAAGTTTACGAACTGTCACGGCAGTCTGCCACATTTCGCTTTCGCGCAATGCTTTCAGTTCTTCTTCCAGTTTCTCACGATAATCCGGTTTGGAGTTAGAGTCGATTGAAATCTGTGCTTCGTTACCAGTCTTCACACTGTGATACAACTTTTCAACTACCGGTTTGATAGCATCGTGGAAGGGGCCCATCCAGTCGAGAGCACCACGTTGAGCTGTAGTAGAGCAGTTAGCATACATCCAGTCCATACCGTTCTTTGCAAACAACGGCATCAATGACTGAGTCAGTTCTTCTACAGTTTCGTTGAATGCTTCGGAAGGAGTGTGACCGTTTTCACGTAACACTTCGTATTGTGCCAGCAACAGACCCTGGATAGCTCCCATCAATGAACCACGTTCGCCTGTCAAGTCAGAAGTAGCTTCGCGGATGAAAGTTGTTTCGAACAAATAACCTGAACCGATACCGATACCCAATGCGATTGTTCTGTCCATAGCGTTGCCTGTTGCATCCTGATAGATAGCGTATGAAGAGTTCAACCCGCGACCTTCAAGGAACATAGTACGCAAGGATGTACCCGAACCTTTAGGAGCAACCATGATTACGTCGATATCTGCAGGAGGAACTACACCTGTGCGGTCACTCCATGTAATAGCAAAACCATGAGAGAAATAAAGAGCTTTTCCTGCAGTCAGGTAAGGCTTGATAGTAGGCCATACAGACATTACTGCTGCATCAGACAACAGGCACATAATGATCGTACCTTTTTCGCAAGCTTCTTCAATACCGAACAAAGTTTCACCCGGAACCCATCCGTCAGCAACCGCTTTGTCATATGTCTTTCCCTGGCGTTGACCAACGATTACATTGAAACCGTTATCACGAAGGTTCAGAGCCTGTCCGGGACCTTGTACGCCATAACCGATTACAGCGATTGTTTCATTTTTCAATACTTCACGAGCTTTTTCCAATGGAAATTCATCACGGATAACTACATTTTCTACAGTTCCGCCAAAATTCAACTGTGCCATTTTTTTTGTTTTTTTGTTTTGATGACTTGCGCCATCTGTTATTAATTGATTTTATACTCTATATTATTCAAATATCACTTTGGAACGGCATACTACCTCGCTGCCGTTTTTCTTCACCTCTACATGAAACTCGTTTTCACTCACCTCATCACAGAAGAAAGAGAGTTCATCTCCGAAATAACTTTCAGCCACATACGCCATTTCAAACCGGCGGATACGTTTCGTCTGATACAGTTCTATCGGAAACAAGTCAAGTATGTGCTCGATATAACGAATACTGTTTACGTGTCCGTTAATATCGATATCACTGTATTTTGCCGTCAGCGTCGCAACAGGCTGATTGCTTGTCACCTTGATACGCGAAGGCTTTTCTATCGGGCAGGGTTCATCGCATATATAATCGACGATGCTTCCTCCATGCAATGCCAACAGATCGGCAGGCTTACGGGTATTCAGATTGATCATCGCCCATACGGAACGGGCATAGCCGATCTTCTTTCCATCCTTGTCAATGACGGCAAAGTTACGGTCGGTAAAGAGACGATAGACATTCTCCACCCATGTCTGAACCGAGAACTTCTCGTACTGGTAAGGCATCTCATCCAGCTCGATAGCCAGGCGGGAAAGCACCCATGTGTAATTGTCCTCGTTCAGCGTAGCAATACCAAATCCACGGTCACTGGCATGAAAACCTGCGCAATTCAGCAGATGATTTCCCAGCACGCCCATGGTCAGGCGGCCGTTAAAATCTACGTGAAACGGCTCTGCCACAAACTGATAAGTCCCTATTTTATTTTCTTCACTCATTACTCCTGTTCCTTTTTACTTTGCTTATACTTCGCTTCCTGTCCGTCCAGGAACTCATTCACACGTTCGAAACAGCTGGTAGTAATAGCCACACGGCCCGAACGGACAAATTGCAGCACACATTTCAAAGCCCGAAGTTCTTCGTAAAGGGAAGTAATCTCTTCACTCATGCCGTTCTTCTCGACGATAGAGAATACCGGATTCACCTCTACAATGCGGGCATTATATCTGCGGATCACTTTAGATGCTTCCGGAGTCTCCTGAAAAGCAGGAGTAGATACCTTATATAAGGCTATCTCATGGAAATAAATCTCGTCTTCCGTAAAATAGTGCGCCTGAATCACATCAATCTTCTTTTCGATCTGCTTCACCACCTTTTCAATAGTGTCCTTATCAGTCCACGCTGTGATCGTATATTTATGTACTCCTTTAATGGAAGAAGCAGAAACGTTCAAACTCTCGATGTTTATTTGCCGACGGGTAAATACAGCGGTCACCTGATTTAGCAATCCGGCTATATTTTCAGAATGAACTATAATCGTATATAATGTCTTATCACTCATAACTTTCTAAATTAAGGATTAACATTCCAGCAACATCTGATTGACTGAACCGCCCGGAGGGGTCATCGGGAGGACATTGCCTTCTTCTACCACACAGGCTTCAAGCAGGAACGGCCCGTCTGTCGAGAGCATTTCGTCGATAGCCACTTTCAATTCTTCCCGTGAAAAGACACGTTTGGAAGGAATATCGTAGGCGGAAGCGATTTTCATGTAATCCGGATTCAGCATCGGAGTAAATGAATAACGGCGATTAAAGAACATAGCCTGCCATTGGCGCACGTTGCCGAGATAATTGTTGTTCAGGCAGATAATCTTCACCGGAGCTTTCTGTTCCATGATCGTACCCAGTTCCTGAATGTTCATTTGCAGTCCGCCATCACCCATAAATACACATACAATGCGGTCAGGACGGCCGAAAGTAGCTCCGATAGCTGCCGGAAGGCCAAAACCCATCGTGCCGAGTCCACCCGAAGTAACGATACTACGTTCCCTGGTATATTTAAAGTAGCGGGCAGAGATCATCTGATTCTGACCTACATCTGTCACCAATATGGCTTCGTGACGGGTCGCTTCGCTTACCGCACGCACCACTTCGCCCATACTCAGTGAATCCGTTGCAGGATGAAGTTCGGGACGAATGACTTTTTCTTCCTCTACCGCTTCATATTCCTTGAAACTATCGACCCACTCGGTGTGCCGGTTCTTTTTCAACAGTCCGGTCACAGCAGCCAGCGTCTTTTTGCAGTCGCCCAAAACGGCAATGTCTACCTTTACATTCTTATTTACTTCCGCCGGATCAATATCAAAATGGATCACTTTCGCTTGTTTGGCGTAAGTAGCCAGATTACCGGTCACACGGTCGTCGAAACGCATACCGACAGCAATCAGTACATCACATTTGTTAGTATTGATATTCGGTCCCAGATTTCCGTGCATACCCAGCATTCCTTTATTCAACGGATGGTCGGTAGGCAATGCGGAAAGTCCGAGCAAGGTACAACCTGCGGGCATATCCGCCTTTTCGATAAAGATACGCAGTTCTTCCTGAGCGCTTCCCAGTTCCACTCCCTGTCCTACCAAGACAAGCGGGCGTTCGGCGTTATTGATCAATTCGGCGGCAGCCTTTACCGATTCTTCGTCTGTATCGGGAACCGGAACATAGCTGCGGATAAACTCCTGCTGCGTCGGCTCGTATTTTGTTTTTTCAACCTGCGCATTCTTGGCAAAGTCGAGTACCACCGGACCGGGACGACCACTACTGGCAATGTAGAAAGCACGTGCTATCGCCCAAGCTACGTCTTCGGCACGGCGAATCTGATAGCTCCATTTAGCGATTGGCTGAGTGATACCTACGAGATCGACTTCCTGAAAAGCGTCTGTTCCAAGGAAGCCTGTTCCCACCTGTCCTGCAATGACAACGATAGGCGTACTGTCTATCATCGCATCTGCAATACCTGTGATCGTATTGGTTGCTCCGGGGCCGCTTGTCACCAAGCAAACACCGACTTTACCCGATACACGGGCGTAGCCTTGTGCCGCATGGGCAGCTCCCTGTTCATGGCGAACCAAGATATGGTTCAATGTATTTTGATGGTCGTACAGGGCATCGAACGTAGGCATGATGGAACCGCCGGGATAACCGAAAATGGTAGTCACTCCCTGATGTTCCAGAGAGCGCATCATTGCCTCTGCGCCTGTTATTAAGTCCTTACTCATAGTTCTTTAATGGATAATGGATGATTCATAATGGATAATGAAGTGGATCAGTCTATTAATCTCACTGCTCCCTTATCGGCAGAGCTTACCATGCTGGCGTATGCTTTCAGGCTCTTCGGCACGTAACGGTCACGGGTGACGGGAGTCATCGGGCGGGCAGCCAGTTCTTCATCTGTTAGTCGCACGTTAATCGTTCGGGCGGGAATGTCGATTTCGATGATATCTCCATCTACTATTTTTCCTATATTACCTCCGGCAGCGGCTTCGGGAGAAACGTGTCCGATACTCAATCCGGAAGTTCCACCACTGAAACGTCCGTCGGTAATCAAGGCACATTCTTTGCCGAGGTGACGGGATTTGATATAAGAAGTCGGGTAAAGCATTTCCTGCATACCGGGACCGCCCTTCGGACCTTCGTGCGTGATGACGACAACGTCGCCGCTGACGACTCGACCTCCGAGGATGCCTTCACAGGCTGCTTCTTGTGAGTCGAATACTTTGGCAGGTCCGGTAAACTTCCAGATGCTTTCGTCTACACCCGCCGTTTTTACTACGCAACCGTCCTGAGCGATATTTCCTTTCAGTACCGCCAGGCCTCCGTCCTTGCTATAGGCGTGCTCCAGATCACGGATACATCCGTTCGCGCGATCTTTATCTAATTCCTGATAATAAGCTCCCTGAGAACCAAGTACGAGATTGAATCTGTTTCCTGCCGCACTTGAATATTTGCTCATTGCTTTTTCCGTAACGTTCGGGCTGGTAATTGAATATTGATCGATCGCTTCCGCCAACGACATGCCATCCACACGGAGAACGGAAGTATCAATCAGACCGCCTTTTGCCAACTCTGCCAGGATAGCAATGATGCCACCCGCACGGTTAACGTCCTGAATATGATATTTTTGAGTATTCGGAGCGACTTTACACAGGCAGGGTGTCTTGCGTGACAGCATATCGATGTCGTCCATCTTGAAATCGACTCCTGCCTCATGTGCCACGGCCAACAGGTGAAGCACCGTATTGGTAGAACCGCCCATCGCAATATCCAGCGTCATGGCATTGAGGAATGCCTGACGGGTAGCTATACTGCGGGGAAGTACACTTTCGTCACCTTCTTCATAATATTTCATTGCATTTTCCACAATCAGTTTGGCAGCATCTTCAAACAGTTTCGTACGATTTTCGTGCGTAGCCACGATTGTGCCGTTTCCCGGAAGAGCCAAGCCGATAGCTTCATTCAGACAGTTCATCGAGTTTGCCGTAAACATTCCGGAACAACATCCGCAGGTAGGACAGGCATTCTGTTCGATATTCGCTACTTCCTGATCGCTTACACTGTCGTCCGCCGATTTAATCATGGCATCAATCAAGTCCAGATGCTGACCGTTCCACTCTCCGGCTTCCATCGGTCCGCCGGATACAAATACGGTAGGGATATTCAGGCGCATGGCAGCCATCAGCATCCCTGGGGTAATCTTATCGCAGTTGCTGATACATACCATTGCATCCGCCTTGTGCGCATTGACCATATATTCTACGCTGTCCGCTATGATATCACGGGAAGGAAGCGAGTAAAGCATTCCGTCATGTCCCATAGCGATACCGTCATCAATAGCAATCGTATTAAATTCCGCAGCGAAGCATCCCAGCTTCTCAATTTCCGCCTTCACCAACTGCCCGATTTCATGCAGGTGCACGTGTCCCGGAACAAATTGTGTAAACGAATTGACGATAGCGATAATGGGTTTTCCCATCTGATTTTTCTTCATGCCGTTGGCTGCCCATAATGCGCGGGCTCCCGCCATGCGACGGCCTTGTGTACTAAACGAACTGCGTAATTGCTTTTTCATTTCAATCTATCTTTTAATTAAAGAGCCTCCCTCACATCAGTGAGAAAGGCTCCAAATTCTATCTTTTATGGTACGAATACATACACAAAACCTTTCTCACGCTCTTGATGGCACCACCACGACGCGAATAATATGCAGAACTGCTAGGTTAATAGATGTATGTAATATATTCATATCTTCTTTTCTTTATTTTCGTGCTGCAAAGGTAAGGGCTTTTTTATTATCTCCAAACAAATCGAAGAAAAAAATCACTAAAAAGCGAATAATCGTAAGAAAAGAACGGTAATAAACCTAAATTTTATCACTTAAAGGTTGAATTTGCAACTATCAGTTAGTAGAGAATGACTGTCCATTTCTGACAAAAGCGCTTAATAATCTGAAATTTACTCCGTATGCACCCGGTAGCAAGCAAATTATTCGTATCTTTGTCCACCCTAAATAAGGGATTTATTAATTAGAAACTATAAATATCAGATGGAAACAGTAGAAAACAAGTACATCACCGTTGCATATAAGCTATATACAGTGGAAGATGGTGAAAAAGAATTGTTCGAAGAAACAAATGCAGAACATCCTTTTCAGTTCATTTCAGGATTAGGCACAACGCTCGAAAGCTTCGAGAACCAGATAACAGCTCTTTCTAAGGGTGATAAATTCGATTTTACCATTCCGGCAGATGAAGCTTATGGAGCCTACGATGAGCAACATGTATTTGATCTTCCTAAAAATATCTTTGAAATAGATGGCAAGTTCGACAGCGAACGCGTAACAGAAGGCAGCATTGTACCTTTGATGACCGGAGACGGTCAACGCGTAAACGCCAGCGTCGTAGAAATCAAACCGGATGTAGTAGTAGTTGACCTTAACCACCCATTGGCAGGCGCTGACCTGATCTTTGAAGGTGAAGTAATCGAAAGCCGTCCTGCTACCAACGAAGAAATTCAGGAACTGGTGAAGATGATGAGCGGTGAAGGTTGCGGTTGCGGATGCGACAGCTGCGGCAGCGACTGTGGCGATGACTGCGGTTGCGAAGGCGGACACTGCCACTAATTTTAAGTAATAGGTAATAAGTATTAAGTATTAATTCCATGCGGATATAGGCGGAAGTTAATACTTAATACTTTTTTTATGCCGTTATTCCAGCTATTACCTATTACTTATTACTTGTTACTTATTACTTGTTACTTATTAC
>ULXS01056004.1_pt1 | contig 14001 bp, 9 predicted proteins | sample 1961421 | NCBI WGS metagenome assembly ULXS01 (sample SAMEA4835842, study PRJEB28245) | human gut metagenome | biome: gut microbiome; material: fecal sample | place: Denmark | collected 2008
ACTACCGATCCAAAACAATGAATGATTATATGCGGTCTCTGAACATCACGCACTCCTTTTCGCGTGCGCACGTGCCGTATGACAATTCCGTAATGGAATCGTTCTTTGCTTCTATGAAACGGGAGGAGTTATATCGCACCAAGTATCGCTCGGAATCAGACTTTCGAAGTGCGGTGGACAAGTACATGATTTTCTATAATACCAAACGCCCGCACAAGAAATTGCAATACAAGACTCCCGAACAGAAAGAAGAAGAATATGCCTTGAAACTGAAGGATTTCTGAGACACGTGCAGACAGACTAAAGGGTTCAAAAAGGTTTGTTTTTAATTTTCCGGATTGCCAAATCCGAGTTATTCGTTTTTTAGTCCGACTGACAAAAAGAAAATGCGACCTCGAAAAGCCGCATAAATACTGGATTTTATAATAAAAACACCATTGACTCCGAACTTAAGGGCTCAGATTTCAATGGTGTCTTTATATGGCGGAGAGGAAGGGATTCGAACCCTTGACCTTTAGTAGTCAAAAATTGTATCCATGCTTCTTGCTAATAGCAATTTGTATTTTTGCATTGCTGATGGAAAAACGTGCTGATATACCTTTTCAATCATGTCTGTTGACGAATGCCCCATCAGTTCCGCTATGTATTTCTGTGGTATTCCCATCAGTAAGCATTTTGAAGCATAGTAGTGACGGAGCGCATAGAATTTAAAGTAATATAAGTCAGTATTGGCATTGAAAAAATTCCGCCACTTATCGCTAATTTCTTTGGCGAGCATTCCGCCGCATAATGACTGTTTTCTGTTGCTAATATTTTCAAGGAGAACTTGTTCCATTTGATTTGATATTGGAATAGATCGATAACCGGCGTAGGTTTTAGGTGCTTTTCGCACTGGCTTTCCTTTATGATCCTGTACAATTGCCGCCTTTATTTCTATATGACCTTTACAAATTGATCCGCCACTCAGAGCAGCAATTTCTGAGGGTCGTAAGCCACATTGGCTGGCAAGAAGAAACGGTTTAATTAATACCGGTTTTAATTGCTTTATACGACTGTAGATTATGTCAATCTCATCTTCTTCGGGAATATAAAATGATGCTTTTGTTTTCTGAGGTTTCGTGACAAATAGTTTAGATTGTATTTCAGGCGCAAACATCTTCACTGCGGCGTTCACAAGACCTACAGCATTGCTTATAGATTTTGACGAGTATTTTAGCATATCACGGTTAATGGCACGTTGATACAGTTCGGAAGTTATATCTGTAAGTCTGACTGACATCAAATTCTGTAACTGATTACGTCTAACAATCATATAGCCATTGACTGTTGATGGCGACAATACAGCATATTTACTTTCGATATATCTGTCTATTGCAAGCCCAACAGTAAAATTATTAAGATTATTCATAATTTTTCTCCATTTTCGGTAATTAATCAATAGAGTATTAATTATATCACATTTTTAAATGTAAGTCCAATATTATCAAGCACAGCTCGAATGTGCTTTTTTATTTTAAATTTATAAAAAAGAAAGGAAACTTTGAATGGAAAATGTGAAAAATTCATTAGAGGTTTTGGGGAATTTTATACCTGTATTATTTATTATCTTGATAACTTTTATACTTACTTCAATAATAATTTGTTTTGTTTGCGAGAATCCGTCGAACGATACAAAAACGAAAAATGAAGATCATGATACTCATTATATTGAAGAAAAGCCAGGAAAAACAGACTGTACTAACGATTATATATGGATTATATTGGCAATGGCTTTTGTAATTTTGATATTTCATCATTGAGAAAAGAGGTTAGAAATAAAATGGATACAAAAATAATTAGCTTTATATCACCGCTCAAGCGTAAAACTGAAAGTGAAATTGAAATATCAAAAGTTGAGAAGATGGCTCTTGACAAGAAGATGAGCTACGGACAGTATGTAGCGATGCTTGAAGAAGAAAAGAAAAAAGACTATATGCAGCATTAACTATAATTGAATGGTGCGACACGGTGTCGCACTATACATGAGAGCAACAGTATACAGCCGGTGCAATTCCGGCGGCTCTCAAGGAACGACAAGAGGTAGAAAAACGCTTTAAAGCGTGCTTATGATGGGAATTGTGATTATGTCGTTTCTTTTGCAACGGACAGTGATAGCTACACTGTAGGACGGAAAAGTAAGCCCGCCGTCCTTTTCCGTTGCTTTTTATTAAAAAGAGGCTTAATTTTATGTGTTGCATAAAGCAACAGAAAGAGGTTTACAAAATGAAAATGATCGCTTTTTACAACAACAAAGGCGGAGTTGGAAAAACTTCCACGGCAATCAACATTGCATACACGTTATCCCGTCGTGAAAATCGTGTTCTTTTAATTGACTTTGACGGTCAGTGCAACAGCTCCCGATTTTTTACCGACTTAACAAACGACGAGAGCGGTTGTGAACGTGCTATTGTCTGCACCGATGAGAAGCCACTGATTAAAAAAACATGTTATGATAACATTGATATAGTAACTTCGTCAGTTAGAATGAACGCAATATCTAATGAGTTTGTCAACTTATCAGATGAAGAAAAACAGTCAAATACAATTAAGTTCAGGCAGTCAACATACGACTACATAATAGTTGATATGCCGCCGGCGATGAACGATTTCACGGAAAACGTTTTGACGATCTGTGACTATGTATATGTGCCAATCGAACTCGGAACTTTTGCAGTCCAGGGACTTGCAAGAGTAACACAGAAAATCGCAAATGCCGGTACAAAATACGCTTGCTTTGCATCAAAATACGACAAAGGTAACAAAGCTGATCAAGAGTTGCTTGAGATAATGAAAAAGAACCTTGGTGATAAGGTGCTGAATACCGTTATACCGTTTTCCCGTGCGATCAAGAACAGTATAAGTTACAGAATAACGGCATCCGAGTATATGTCTTGGATAAATCCTGCACGTTGCTACGAACGGCTTGCAGACGAAATTATCCGAACGGTTGAGCAGTAAGTTAAGGAGGATGTAAAAATGGCAAAAAGATTTAATTTTGACGAAGCCATAACAACAGATATAAAAGGTGCGGCATCAGACAGCTACATTGATAATATAAAGATGATAAAAGTGACGGACATTGAAACAAATTCAGAAAATTTTTACTCTCTGCCCGACATTGAAGAACTTGCGGAAGATATAGAACGTCAGGGGCTTATTCATAGTCTTGCCGTTACGAAAACATCTTACGGAACATATAAACTTATCAGTGGACACAGAAGATTATCTGCGATAAAACTTTTAAGTGAAAAAGGCAAATGGAACAACGGAACGGTTCCCTGCTTTGTGATTACGGCAAAGAAGTCGGAGGCTGAAATGAATCTTGATCTGATAATGCTGAATCACACACAGCGGAAATACAGCGACGCAGATATTTTTAAAGAACACGAAGAACTTAAAAAAATATTTACACAGCTTGAAGCTGACGGCGTTGAAATAAAAGGCAGACTTCGTGAAAAAATCGCAAAGGCGATGCACGTTTCATCTGCACAGATCGGAAAAATTGAGAACATAAAAAACAATGCAATTGATTCTGTTAAAGTGGCGGTTGAAAATGGTGAGCTTTCTATTTCGACCGCAAATGAAATTGCTAAACACAATGCCACGAAACAGCAGGAGATCATATCATCGCCGATAGAAAAAATTAAAACAGCTGACGTCCGTAACACAAACAAAGATAAATCAAAAGCAAAAACGCTTAAATGTGATGAGCCGAATAATTACAGTACATCTGACGAAGCAACCGAGATTTATCTGACAACGGATGAAACAATGTTTATGAAAAAGAACCTCGACATACTTGGCTTTTCATATCTGCTTTCTGTTTCTTCTGACAGTGACAAGCGGATTATTGAAAATATAATATCCAAAATTAAAGGAGAGAAACCGAATGGCAAGAGATGTTAATGCACTTATTAACAAGTGCGAAAATGCGATAACTCAGGAAGAAAAAACAATATCGGATGCTAAAGAAAAAATCAGAAAGTTACGCAAGGAAATTAAAAAACTTAAAGCCGAAAAGGACAATCAGTTTGCTAACGATTTACTTGCGGCGATTATGAAAGACGGCGAAATATCAGATGAAAAACGAAAAGAAATTCTTGCAATGCTGAGTAATTCCGGTACGAAAAAATCTGACAGTCAAATTGAACAAAATGCACTGACAGAAGAAAAAAACTTTAACGATAATGATTCGCAAAATACACTCAGTGAGCGTAGCGATTTTTAAAAAACAAAATCACAAATTTGTTTTTCGGGGTATTAGGGGGTTCACCCTAACAAGCGAACGAGTGCACCAATCGGGTGCACGTGTTCTGTGCTTGCCACTTTGTGATTTACTGCGTAAATCGCATAGTGCTTCTTGCTACGCAGAAGTTTCGAGAGGAGTAGAAAATGCCGTATAAAAATGCACGGATTCATTTACGAGTAACCGATGAAGAAAAGCAAAGTATCATCGAAAAGGCGGCTCAGGCAAGACAGAGTGTCAGCCAATACATTCTGTCACTATCAGAAAATAAAACAATCATTGTTGTCGATGGCGCAGACGAGGTAACACGCCAGCTATTAAAAATCGGAAACAACATAAATCAAATTGCGGTAGTAGCAAACACAAGTCGAAAGAATGAATGCGAATTGCCAAGTTACTACTTAAAACGAATCACCGATTATCAAGATGAAATAATGAAATTGCTGAAAAGTCTGTTGCTTGCTGTTACAAATGCTGAAAGCGAAAACGAAGAAAGCGATAAAAATAATGGCGGTTAATCAATCTGCAGAAAACAAAATCAAAACCGTAGCAGGTTTGACGGAAGCACTTGCTTACATAACAAATCCTGCAAAAATATACGAGGTTTCAAGAATAAATTGTTCAGGAAGTAATTCAAATACTCTTGAACAATTCAGATTATTGCGTTTAGCTTTTAATCAGAATAAAGGAATTATTGCTCATCATTTTATTCAGTCTTTTTCTCCGAACGATAATATTACACCGGAAACTGTTCATCGTTTCGGCGTGGAATATGTGAAGCAGTGTTTCCCGAATTATCAAGTAGTTGTCAGCACTCACATTGACAAAGAGCATTTACATAATCACATAATCGTAAATTCCTGCAATATGATTACAGGAAAAAAGTTTTACGATAATAAAGAATCAATGAAAAACAACAGAGATATAAGCGATAAACTGTGTCGCAAATACGGAGTATCTGTTATAAGCACTCAATCTGAATTCAAACCGATAGATCAAACAACAATGCAGTTAGCACTAAAACAAAAGTCGTGGAAAATTCAGCTACTGAGTGATCTTGATGATGCGAAAGAAAAATGCAAAAGCAAAAGCGAATTCATATCTTTTTTCAAAAGCAGAAATTATGAAATCCGATATGAAAAACATATAACAATACGAAAAATCGGCGAAAAGAAAGCAATTCGTGTTGATACTTTGGCTAAACAGTTCGGCAACCAATATACTAAAGCCGAGCTTGAAAAGGCAATGGGATATTCAACAAATCTTGCTGATACAAATACAAACAATGTAAATTTGCAATCGAAGAAAACCTGCGCAAGAAAAAATATTAACGAATGGCAAAGGTTTGAATCTTGGTCATTTTCTCAAAAAAACCGATACGCAAATAATTACAGGTGTTTAAAAAAACAGTATGGAACGAATTATCAACCGAGCCGTTTTCCGAAAGGTACACGGAAATCCTTGTTGCTTACACTGTTGTGTGTATTTTTTGTCAGTCCACGAAAGACATACAGAGAACATACAAACTACCGGTTATCCAATAGGACTACAGCTAATACGAATATAATCAGAACAAAATATCGGTGCGAGAACATCAGATACGGAGACCTGATATCAGCCCAGGGCAACAATTTTGCTGTTAAAATTCCGGCAGATCAGCTTGGAAAAATTATTGTTCTACCGATATTCTACAGTGCCAATGTGAACTTGGAAACTAACACAGCAGTTATTACAGTCAAGGAATATAACAAAGAAATAATCTGTCAGGCTCTCGGTTATGACAGCAAAAAAGTTGCACAGCAATCGGATAAATTGATTAACTCACAAAAATACAAACGATTGAAAGATTATGTAGCATCTTCGAACACAAAACTAAGTTATATGATTGTGACTAAAATACAGTTAGAGCTGTTAAAAATGAATGAAATCGAGCTTGCGGCTTTCCCGAAGGATGATGGAAAGTATAACGTTGCGTTTATGCCGGACACCAAGGAGCGCATCAATAAAATCCTCTACCCGTCGGATGATAGCAAGCAGGAATCAGAATATGAAAGAAATAGCAGAATCAATAATGAAATTAAACGTTTAGCTGCAATAAACGGCGAGAAACCTAAATATAGAATCGTTACTTCCGATTTGCTTGACAACATAAAGCAATCCGGTATCCAGTTTGCTTATTTCAAAAAAGGCGATAAGTACAATATAGTTTTCCTTAGAGAAAATGAAATGAAAATTGATCAATTGCTGAAACAGTTCAGAAAGAAGAATTAGCAGAAACAACAAATAATTTAGTTTTGCTTTGTTTAATATTTATTAAAATAATAGTAGACAAACGCAACTAAACGTGTTATAATAAAGTCGGTGAAATCTATTCTCCGGCTTTTTTATATAAATGATGACGGCTTGCACAAGGCAAAAAAGTGAGCCGCAGAAAAACGGAGGTATAGAAATGGCTAAAAAGTACGAATTGATATCTGATTTGTATGAACAAATCAGTATCGAAGTAACTCGAGATCCTCAGACATGGCGATTGTTTTTAAAAACAGCTTGTCGAAACTACAAATTGCGTTTTGACGAACAATTGTTACTGTTTGCTCAGCGTCCCGACGCTATTGCAGTGTTGGAAATCGAAAGGTGGAACACGGCATTCGGCAGATGGGTCAACAGAGGTGCAAAAGGTATAGCGGTATTTGAGGATTCTACAGGCAAAAGTCAAAGACTTAAATACTACTTTGATATCGCAGATACACACGGAACAGAACAATCAAGAGAAGTTCCTGTATGGAAAATGTCAGAAGAATATCAAAGCGATGTTGCAGAAGCTCTTAAGAATGCTTTCGGCACATCAACCGATTCAGACAATCTTAGGATTGTGATCAAAGAAAGTGTAGTAAATGCAGTTGATGACAATATAGACGATTATATCTATGGTTTTGCCAAAAGCGGAACCGGCAGTGAAATTGACTATATGAAGCCAGAGGATGCAGAAGAAATATACAAGAGAATAGTAACTAATAGCGTTTTATATATGATATATGAACGGCTTGGAATGGACAACCTGTTAACCGATGACGATTTCAACGGTATAGAGTATTTCAGTACACCGGAATTGCTGAATTCAATAGGATATGCTACCGGAGATATAGCAAGAATGGGACTCGGTATAGTTTCTAAAACCATCCGTTCAACAAAAAAAGAAAAACAACAGGTGATTCAGCCTGTAATCAATAAAATTTCCGATAACGAAAGGAGTTCTTACAATGAAAGAAATCACTTACACAATGCAGGGCGATTATCAGATTCCGGATCTGACATTGCCGACACAGCCGGAAGTTACTCTCGGCAGATGGGCAGAGATGAAGAAAGAATATCTGAAGCAGCATCGCAAAGTAATGTACTACAATCTGATGACAAAAGGTCAGTTGACGCAGTATCTCGCAGACGAGGAACAGAGAGCACTGAAGCTGGAGGACAAACTGATGAAAGAAATGTCGGCAACACAGGGGCTGACGGAAGAATTGAAAGCAGAAGACATGATGAAATGGGTTCAGCTGACGAACAATCTGCGCAACGAAGTGCGGGAGATAGTTACTCAGCAGATAATAATGAGCGTTTAAGCAACATTAAGCCGTTACCGTCAATCAATGAACAAACGGCTTTCATAGCAGAATATGAAGCAGAGGTTACAAAAGCCTCTGCTTTTTCTGTTTCTCCGGGAAAAAACTCGGACGATAAATTTCGCTATCAGCTTTTAAGCCGTATGCAATCCGATTGTAACTATATGCTCGGCAACGGCGGCGCAGGTGCTATACGCTATCTTGACGGTGAAAACGTTGATACGCACATCCATAATATGCTTGAGCTTTATAACTCGTTTTCCGATAACGCAAAACCCGAATGGATTTCTGTAGAAGAAATTGAGGGTTACAGAGAAAAGCTCACGGCACTTGTAGCTGCAAGCGGAAAAGAAATTCAGCAAAATTCCGTGGAAAAAGCTGAAAGTCAGAAGCCCGAAATCCCGTCCGATGTGGATAAATTCTACGTTCAGCCCGAAATTGAGCAGGTCACTTGGATTTACTACAATCCCGACAGTGCCGCAGGCGGTCAGCTGGTGTACAACTACCTCACCTATGACGACATTTTCAATGCAGTTCTGAAAGACGACCCTATGGAATATCTGCTTGAAAACTGCAAGCAGGAAACGCTTGACAGGGGCAGCGCAGGCTTTGATGGGGCTGTTGAGGAATTTATGACTGACAGCGAGGATATATCAAGCCGAGAAGAAAATTACGTTGGCAAGTTGCTTGCTCTGACCGAGCCGAGATATGCCATTTATCAGCTGAAAGACGGCGAGGAATTAAGGGACTATCGCTTTACAAACAGCGAATATATGCAGGCTCACGGAATGTATGCCGACCGTGAAAATTACAATCAGGTGTATCGTGGCAGAATGCAGGAAAACGAAACGCTTGAGGATATTTTTGCAAAATTCAACGTCAATCGTCCCGAAGATTTCCACGGACATTCCCTTTCGGTGAGTGACATTATCTGCGTTAAGCAGAACGGAAAAATCACGGCGCATTTTGTTGACAGCGTAGGTTTTAAGGAAGTTCCCGACTTCACGCTTTCACGTGAGGAAAGAAAAGTCCGCCGTACCCTTACCGATAATCTCACCTTGCTTGCGGACAATCAGCTTGCAAGTGATGAAATGGACACACTTGCCGACAAGCTGTTTAATTACGAAAAAGCGCAGAAATACAGCGGCACAAGCAGCCGTTGGCTTATCGGCGCAGGTAAGACCGCAGACAAATTTGAGGATATCACAACAAGGTATCACAACGGCGAGGACGTCCGTGCGGAGCTTGCAAAGGGTATGTACGGCAAGCTCAACCATATCGAATTTTTCGGCAGCAAGGACGGTATAGACGATGTTGATATTTCCGCAACAAAAAGCGAGGAAAGCATCACATTCCGCACCAAGGGCGGATTTGAGGTTACGCATTCGTGGGAAACTCTCGGCGAAGCGCTGATTACCGCTGCAAAACAGGAATACGACCGTCACGAGGAGCTTGACAGGCAATTCGGAACGCAGGAGAAAACTCCTGAAATAATCGCCGAGCCTGTTCACGATACCGCCGATTTTGATGAAATCCCCAATGACATATCCGACAAAGAACAAAAACCGGTTGCTCCTGCTTGGGAACAGAGGAAAAAGTCAAAGGTAAAGAGCTTCGACTTGCACCCCGATGTTCCGATGTCAGAGCGAAATAACTTTGATTTGCGTTCCAATCCCGTTGAACAAGTAGGCAAGAAAGAACGCTTTCGTAGAAATGCAGAAGCAATAAAGGTACTCAAAGAATGTAAGTTTGAAAACAGATTTGCCACACCCGAAGAACAACTCGTCCTGTCTAAATATGTCGGCTGGGGCGGTTTGCCCGAAGCCTTTGACGAGAATAATTCAGCGTGGGCAAATGAGTTTGCAGAGCTTTATACTATACTCTCACCCGAAGAATATGCCGCCGCAAGAGAAAGTACACTGACCGCCTTTTACACCCCTCCCGATGTAATCAATGCCATATACAAGGCAATGGAACAGATGGGATTTAAGGAGGGTAACCTGCTTGAACCATCCTGCGGTATCGGTAACTTCATCGGTATGCTGCCAAAGTCAATGAAAAGCACAAAGATTTACGGCGTTGAGATTGATACAATCTCGGCAGGCATTGCACAGCAGCTTTATCAGAAATCTTCAATAGCGGCACAGGGATTTGAAGAAGTGAATGTGCCGGACAGCTTCTTTGACGGAGTTATCGGCAATGTTCCGTTCGGTGATTTCAAGGTGCTTGATAAGAGATACGATAAGTATAATTTCCTTATCCACGACTATTTCTTTGCAAAGTCTTTGGATAAGTTACGTCCCGGCGGTATTATGGCTCTTGTTACAAGTACAGGCACGATGTACAAGAAAAATTCATCTGTCAGAAAATATATAGCACAAAGGGCAGAACTCCTCGGCGCAATCAGACTGCCGAATAATACCTTTAAGGGCAATGCAGGTACAGAGGTTGTGTCAGATATTTTATTCCTGCAAAAGCGTGACAGGCTCGTTGATATTGAACGGGATTGGGTCCATCTTGACACTGACGAAAACGGCATCACAATGAACTCATATTTTGTACAGAATCCGGAAATGATACTCGGCGAGATGAAAACCGTAAGCGGTCGCTTTGGCGAAGAAGTAACCTGCGTGCCGTTTGAAAATGCCGATCTTTCAGAATTGTTATCGGAAGCGGTAGCAAATATACACGGAGAGATTTCCGAATATGCGGTAACCGATGAGCTTGAGGAAGAAGATAATTCGATTCCTGCCAACCCTACGGTAAGAAATTTTTCTTACACGGTAGTGGACGATAAAATCTATTTCCGTGAAAATTCCCGTATGTCGCCTATAGAGGTATCGGCAACTGCTGAAAACCGAATTAAGGGTATGATCGGAATAAGAGATTGCGTTCGCAATCTGATAGAATTACAATCAGAAGACTATCCCGATGAAGAGATAAAGGCAGAACAGGCAAAACTTAATGCGGTTTACGACACTTACGTTAAAAAATACGGTCATATCAACAGCAGAGCTAACAAATCTGCTTTTGGCGATGACAGTTCTTTTGCACTTTTATCTGCCCTTGAGATAATCGGCAATGAAGGTGATTTTGAACGTAAAGCGGATATATTCTTTAAGAGAACGATAATGCCGCATAAGCCTGTTACACAGGTCGATACGGCAAGCGAAGCACTCGCTGTGTCTATCGGCGAAAAAGCTATAATTGATATGGAATACATGAAACGTCTGACCGGAAAAGAGGAAGATGAGATTTTCAACGATCTAAAAGGCGTAATTTTTTTAAACCCTCTTTATAACGGAAATGACGATAATCAAGTTAAGTATTTCATGGCAGATGAATATTTGTCCGGCAATGTCAGAGAAAAGCTTGCAATCGCCAAAAAGTTTGCAGAAGCCGATTCTTCATTCAACATTAATATCGAAGCGTTAGGAAAGGTTCAGCCTGAAGACTTGACAGCGAGCGAAATATCTGTACGGTTAGGCTCGACTTGGTTGCCGGTCGATATTGTTCAACAATTCATTTATGAATTTCTGAATACTCCCGGATACGCAAAAAGCAGTATAATTGTACATTACTCAAAGTATACGGGAGAATGGAGTATCGACGGCAAATCGTATGACCGAAGTAATGTAAAAGCGTATAACACATACGGTTCATCTCGAATCAATGCGTACAAGATCATAGAAGAAACATTGAACTTAAAGGATGTACGTATATTCGATTATGTTGAAGATATTGACGGAAGCAGAAAACCGGTGCTTAACAAAAAAGAAACGGCTATTGCTCAATCAAAACAGGAGCTGATAAAGCAAGGCTTTCAGGAATGGGTATGGTCAGATCCGCAACGCAGAGAACGGCTTTGCAAGTTATATAACGAAAGATTCAATTCAATTCGTCCTCGTGAATATGACGGCAGTCACATTGTATTCAGCGGAATGAACCCTGAGATTACGCTCAGAGAACACCAAAGAAACGCTGTCGCACACATTCTATATGGTGGAAACACACTTCTTGCACACGCAGTCGGCGCAGGCAAGACTTTTGAAATGGTAGCCGCAGCTATGGAATCAAAGCGGTTAGGACTTTGCAACAAGTCGCTGTTCGTAGTTCCGAACCACCTCACCGAGCAATGGGCTGCCGAGTTCTTGCAGCTTTACCCTTCTGCGAATATTTTAGTGGCAACAAAAAAAGACTTCGAAACTAAAAATCGTAAGAGGTTCTGTGGTCGTATTGCTACAGGAGATTATGACGCTGTAATTATCGGTCATTCACAATTTGAAAAAATACCGATGAGCATTGAGCGTCAAAGAGCTTCTCTCGAACAGCAGGAAAACGAAATCACAAACGGCATTGCCGAATTAAAACGCAATCGAGGAGAAAATTTCTCGATAAAACAGCTTGAGAAAGCGAAAAAAGCTATTCGTCAGAAAATTGAAAAGCTTAACGATCAGTCACGCAAGGATGATGTAGTTACTTTTGAGGAGTTAGGTGTCGACAGGCTTTTTATTGACGAAAGTCATTATTACAAGAACCTCTACCTTTACACAAAAATGCGAAATGTCGGCGGTATTGCACAAACAGAAGCACAAAAATCTTCCGACCTCTTTATGAAGTGCCGATACCTTGATGAACTTACAGGCGGTCGAGGAACCGTATTTGCGACCGGTACTCCGATTTCAAACAGTATGGTGGAATTATACACCATTCAACGTTACTTACAATATGACACCCTTGCAAAGAACGAACTACAGCATTTTGATGCCTGGGCTTCTACTTTTGGCGAAACCGTTACCGCAATAGAGCTTACGCCTGAGGGCTATACTTTAATAGGACGATAAAATTAACTGTCCTAAATTGAAAATACATAAGGAAGGAGGTTAAGAGAATGTCAAGGGCTTCAAAGATTACGGCACTTTACGAGAGATTATCAAGAGATGATGATTTGAATGGCGAGAGTAATTCTATTACCAATCAGAAAAAATATCTTGAAGATTATGCCCGTAGGAATGGCTTTGAGAATATCCGCCATTTTACTGACGATGGTTTTTCGGGTGTAAATTTCAATCGCCCAGGCTTTCAGTCTTTGATAAAAGAAGTTGAAGCAGGCAATGTCGGAACATTGATTGTTAAGGATATGAGCCGATTAGGGCGAAACTATCTGCAAGTCGGATTTTATACGGAAATTCTGTTTCCGCAGAAAGATGTCCGTTTTCTTGCAATCAACAACAGCATTGACAGCAACAATGCTTCGGATAATGATTTTGCTCCGTTTTTGAATATTATGAATGAATTTTACGCCAAAGACACGAGCAATAAAATCAAGGCTGTATTTGATGCACGAATGAAGGACGGAAAGCGTTGTAGCGGTTCAATCCCTTATGGGTATAACCGACTGCCGAGCGATAAGCAGACGCTTGTCGTTGACCTTGTGGCTTCTGAGGTGGTAAAGCGTATCTTTCTGCTTGCTAATGAGGGCAAAAGTCCACGAGCCATAGCGGAAATACTGACCGAAGAAAAGGTTTTAATTCCTGCCGCATATGCAAAGGAATATCACCCAGAACAGTACAACGGGATTAAGTTTGCAGACCCTTATATTTGGGGCATATCTGCCATTAGAACGATTTTGAGCAGACAGGAATATCTCGGTCATACCGTTTTGCGTAAATCGGTCAGCACCAATTTCAAACTGCACAAAAGGAAGAATACCGATGAAGAAGAACAGTATGTATTTTATAATACACACGAGCCTATCATCTCGCAGGAACTATGGGACAGCGTTCAGAAGCGAAAGAAACGAGCGAACAGGACAGCAACCAAAGGTACGCATAGCAATCGTTTAAGCGGTTATCTGTACTGTGCGGATTGTGGCAGAAGAATGACCTTGCAAACGCATTACAGTAAAAAGGACCGTTCGGTGCAGTATTCTTACCGTTGCGGCGGGTATGCAAGCAGAGTAAACGCTTGTACTGCCCATTCGATTAGTGCTGATAATGTTGAAGCCTTGATATTATCGGCTGTAAAACGATTATCAAAATTTGTTCTGAATGATGAAGAAGCCTTTGCAAAGGAACTTCAAGCACTTTGGAATGAAAA
>ULXS01038761.1_pt1 | contig 13949 bp, 8 predicted proteins | sample 1961421 | NCBI WGS metagenome assembly ULXS01 (sample SAMEA4835842, study PRJEB28245) | human gut metagenome | biome: gut microbiome; material: fecal sample | place: Denmark | collected 2008
CCAGATAAACCAGTCCCGGAATATTAGAAAGCATCGGAATATCCTGCAGTCCCAGATGGGTAACATCCGTCATGCCAAATACCGATCCCGTATACACAACAATCGTTGCCGGATTCCCGTCAATACACAGATCCTGTGAAATCTGGTCATACGTCCTCTGGATAAAGCTGGAATACACACCGTATACCGGCTTTCCGCCACCTTTGGCAATTCCGGAAGCAAGTGCTACCGCTGTCTCCTCCGCGATTCCCACATCTACAAACTGCCGGCCGGCCTGTTTCCTTTTCTCCTGCGTAAATCCGAGAATCGTCGGGGTTCCGGATGTAATTGTAACAACTGTCGGATCCTTTTTCATCTTTTCAATCAGATATTCACAGGTCACCGAAGAATAATCTTCCACTTCCGGAAAATGGGATTTTCCGGTCTCAATATCAAATGGAAGATGCCAGTGCCATTCTTCCTTATGCTCTTCTGCCGGTTTATAACCTTTTCCCTTTAATGTATTAATGTGGACAACAACCGGTTTCTTACTGTCTTTTACCTGTTTGAAAGCCCCGATCAGCTCCCTTAAGTCATTTCCATGATCCACATAGACATAATCTAGTCCCATGGCTTTAAATAAATTGCACTCTGCCTGTCCGTTTGTCTCGCGGAGTAATTTCAGATTTGAATAAAGTCCTCCATGGTTTTCTGCAATTGACATATCATTGTCATTTACTACAATGATCATGTTGCTGTCTAATTCTGCCGCAAAATCCATTCCTTCTAAGGCTTCTCCTCCGCTTAAAGAACCGTCTCCGATAATTGCGATCACATTTGCACTTTCCCCACGAAGATCCCTTGCCTTTGCCAGACCGCATGCCAGACTGACGGATGTGGAGGTATGTCCGACCGTAAAATGGTCATGTTCACTTTCCTGCGGACAGCTGTATCCCGTCACGTCGTCGTAATGTTCTTCATATAAATAGGCATCTTTTCGACCGGTCAGCATCTTGTGCGGATAGGTCTGATGGGAAACATCAAATACCATTTTGTCCTTTGGGGACTCAAAAACATAATGCAGTGCAATGATTGCCTCTACCATGCCAAAATTCGGGCCAAAATGCCCGCCGTGAATACTTGCTCTCTTTAATAATGCATGACGCATTTCTTCTGCGAGAGCTGTCATCTCTTCTATATTCAATTTCTTCACATCTTCCGGTCCGTTAATCTTTTCGATATACATATAATAAATTCTCCTTCCGATTTTATCTATCATAATATACCACTTAAAGTTAACTTTAAGTCAAGTATTTTTTATTTAATTTTCAACTTTTTGCTTCAAACCCTCAATTGCCTGAGCCACTATACCTTCGCTCTTAAAAAGATGTAAATAATGTAATGATAAAAGGGGCAAAAGGTATCATTTCCCACTGAAATGCAATTTTTATGTCATTCGCATTTCTTGCGATCCGCTTGTTGTTCCGATATAATTATGCTATGATTGTGCTTTGATTGGAGGAAACCATTTTGAGCGAATATTATAAGTTTTTTCAAAATAAAAAATGTGAATATTTTCCATGCCATAAAGGAATTCCGGAGGAGGACTTTAACTGTCTGTTTTGTTATTGTCCCCTCTATACACTCGGGAAATCCTGTGGTGGAAACTGTGAATATTTAAAAAATGGTATCAAATCCTGCATAAACTGTGGCTTTCCCCATCACCGAAAGAACTATGATAAGGTCACGGGCCGCTTTCAGGAAATTGCAGCCGTTATGGCTGCTTCCGATAAGGAGGATGCATCCCATGAAATGTAAACTTACTCCCGGATTATCCTCCGGTGACTGGAACGAATTTTGCAGCCGTTTCCATTTCCCTCCGGATGACCTGCCTCATATTCAGGCAATTTATACGGCACTTCTTCCCCTGGTTGAATCCTATGCGTATTACTCTCTGGCTCAGGATTTAGACGGGGTTTCTCTGCCTCACTATGCCTATGGGTTTGTGACGCTTGGAAACGGAGTGGATGAACTGTCGGAATTATATCTGAACCATGAACAGATCCAGGAGGCTTACATTGTGGACTGCATCAGCCTGATGCTTTTGTCAAAGGCTTATGAAGAGTTTGCACATGTGGTAGAACGTCAGAGCCGCCTGTATCTTGCAGAATTATCTTTTCTGGGAGATACCTATTCCCTTGACCTGCTCCCACAGATTTATGGGCGGCTTGCCCCGGATGGCATCCAGCTTACCGAGGGGCAGATGCTCCGGCCGCTTAAGACAGCAACGCTGATCCTGCATCTGGATACAACAACACACGCCAATCTCAAGCAATTGTGTAATACGTGCGCAACCTGCCGGAATTTTTCCTGCCCGTCGAGAAAGGTCACGGCTCCGCATTTGCCACATACTTATGGAGCCATGCAGATATTCCATACAAAATAATTATTTTTCAATAGAATGATAAGGTTAAATTTGACATCCGGGGTCTCTTCCGGCTGTGTGGAAACCCAGTAAGGATGTTGGATATAATCGCATGATGCAGGTTGTTGCTGTATTTGTAGATTGTTTTCCCTTTATCCGTGGTTCCCATTTTGTCGATCCAGTATGGGTAGTAGTCCAGCTGGTCTTTGGGAGCTTTGCCAGAGTCCGCATATTTTTTCTTTGCTTTTTACATCTTCCGGATCACTGGTGGACGCTACTGGAGAAGAATCCTCATTTTTATTATCTTTTTTCCCACCGTAATACAGTGTCCCTTTCTTATTAACCTCATTCAGGTCATAGATAACCACCGATACCCCGATAACGCCGGGTTCATAAACGGTTGGATTATTCCCACTCCCACAAGTTTACCTCTGAACAGTAACCTTATTTTATGCCGGTATCCAACAAAGATCTTTAAATCATTGACAAAAAAATTGCGCAATGGTATTATGAAAATACAAAAAGCAATACCGTGTAGGCGGTTTGCCAAAGTTAGTTTTAAAAAATAACCGGTCTTTGGTAGGGGCGGTTATTTTTTATGGTTAGAAAAGATCATTACGATCAGATTGATAATAGCAACAATCAGTATGCAAAACTGAAAATATTGTTCCCCACACATGACTTTGATTTTGTGTTTACTCCTTTACAGATTTCTTGAAAAGATGGAGAAATTAAATTTTCTTCCATATGTTTTACAATATACTCATACATTTCTCTTTCTTTATCCGTAAGTTCATTGCTTAGCTTTTCTCCCATTTGCTACCTCCCTATATGCCTATATAATAAAACATGTGTTCGATTATATCAAATAAAAATTATTGCCAAACCATCCTCAACTGTCCGACCTGCTCCTCCACAATCCGCCCCAACCTCTGCTTCATGACTCTCTGCACAATCCGCCGCCTCCGGTAAAAACAATTCCGGCTGATTTGGAAAATTCCGTAGTGCACATTCACTTTATTTCTTGTGTATTTTTGTGTATTTTAGTTGACTTTTGTGTAATATTGTGTATGATATAATTAAAGGAGGTACATAATGAATCCAAGGCAACAAACGATTAAACAACTCAGTGCTTCCGGTTATGAATTGAAACGCCACGGTGCTAATCACGACATTTACTACAATCCGCAGACACACAGCACCGTACCTGTCAAACGACACGATTTCAATGAAAACGACATGAAGTACATCTTCAAGGAAGCCAATATTAGCAGGATGCATTAAATATGTTTCCTGCTTCCAAATAGGAGGGTTACTATGAAATATATTTATACAGCTTTGTTTACACCTATCGAGGACGGATCTGGATACTACGCAAAAGTCCCTGATCTTCCTGGATGCATCACTACTGGCAATAGTCTTTCTGATGCAATTGACCAAATTACCGATGCAATGAGCGCATGGCTTGTTGTTGCAGAGGATGAAGGCGAACCGATTGCTCCTCCATCACCACAGGAAAAATTAAGTGTTGATGCCGGCACAATCTGTTCCCTGATTTCCGCAGATACCATTGAATATCGTGCCCAGACAGATACTCGCGCCGTTCGAAAAAATGTTTCTCTTCCAAGTTGGATGGTCCGTCTTGCTGACAAGCGCGGAATCAACTGCTCACAAGTCCTTCAGGATGCCTTACGAACACTTCTTGATAACTCCACTATCGCACATACTCATTAACATTATCCCTTAAAAACCAGTTATCTATATGGGTAACTGGTTTTCTCATAAAACAAAAAATGCCTCTCCATCAACCATAACACGGTTATTTACTATCTTGAAATCTGGAGCATCCCTGCCTATAACCATAAATATAAAAACGAGCAGCAAAACCGGATTTACACCAGTCTGCTACTCGTTTGATGATTATAATATTTTCTTTTCTTGTGCCATTGCAACCAGTTATCGGACAAATGGCAGGAACGTAATGCTATACTTTATTTTCCAAACCGGCTGATTTCTTTCGCATATGATATTTCCGTTTTTCCTCATACATTTTCTCATCCATATGCATTAAAAAAGTTTCTGCATCATCTTCTGTCCCAAATTCCGTGTATCCCATGGAAACACTTAAATGAAACGGTTCTATCCCGGATTCATTAAACCGGGACAGATTACGGTTAATCTCCTCCATTGTCGCTAAGACACGCTCCGTATCAACACCTGACAGCAGCACAATAAACTCATCTCCCGCATACCGGATTGCCATACCATCATCCGGTATGGATCTGATGAGTATATTTCCCAACATACAAATAGCCTTATCGCCCGTACTATGACCTAAATTGTCATTAATACACTTGAAATCGTTTACATCCATCATGATTCCATATAAGGATTTATGGCTTGCAATTTTCTTTTCTGCAAGCACCGCATTAAAATATCTCCGGTTGTATAATCCGGAAAGCTCATCCATATACAAACTCTCTGCGTATGACTGCATCTGCACAAATATCAATGCGACCGCAACCAGCACCCATGATGATGTAATTCCATAAAAAAGGAACTGGAGAACTACACCTGCAAAACAAGGACCAACGAAATAGATCACCGGGAAAAAATTCAGGTTAACCCCTTGTTTTTTAGAATGATACACTAGATAGATACTGTAAGCAAAATATATGACAAGCGAAATATATCCCACCAGCGCACCGGCAGTTCTCTGGTATACATTCTCCCCGGATATTTTAAACATAATCCCTGTTCCAAACAGATTACATAAAACCATAATTACTTCTACCAGCCAGGGAAATATCTCCACTCCTGCTTTTTGAACCATTCTTTTATAATTTCGATAGATACGCAATTCCACGTACATACACCAAAGCATACCCATACTGACTGTCCCTATAAAGCATATGCTGTTAGAGATATAATTAATCTGCCGGCTGCCAGTAAACTGTTTTCCATCTACGAGAAAAGCAATGGTTTCAGACAATGCCCCCACTAAATTTACGATTGCTATTCCATCATATATTTTATCTCCCACATGAAGGCTCTCTCTGTTCTTTCGTCTGCAAAACAAAAGGAACCACATCATTAACACGGTCAATCCGTTTGCCATTAATATTTCTTCTAAAACGATGATTGTTATCCCCTCCATCATTCACAGTATGAACTCATTTTTACTAAAATGAGCTCTATCATTATACCAAATTAAAACCGGTTTTTGTCTTTTTCGACATGAACTACAGTTTTTTTAACGTGAACGATGATTTTTTATGTTTCATCATTTTTCACAGCCTACTGCAACTGTGAAAAACCCACGGCTTACAAAGTTAACGGTCTTTGTATCGGAATCATAATAAGATCCCGGTATCTTAACTGCTGCACCGTATTTATCAATTTTATATGCAAAAATCTTTTTGTCTTTTTCCTTTTTCGAAGCATTATAGGAAACAGCGACCCTGATCCGTCCCTTTTTCAGGACAGACGACTGCTTTTTCTTGATTCCTGTGACGGAAAAATCATAAACCGGACGTTTTCCAATAATTTTCCCTGCCCTGGCAGAAAGATTTTTCTTGTCAGCCTGTTTCATTTTGATAACCACAGCTGTATTCATCTCTTTCTTTAATTCTTTTAATGCCTTCGAATCAAAGGTAAGATTTACATTGCCACCATTGACCTTCAATTCTTTTACTTTCTTTTTGACAAGTAAATTTACCGCCTGCTTATTCATTTCAAGATGCAGATTCTTCCAGTTTTTAGCTTTTCCTGTATCAAAAGTTATTTCAACAGACAGGTCTTTTATCCTGCCACCCTGTTCTTTTTCTGCCTTTGTAATTTCTTTTTTCAAAACTGCTGCAATATTCTTCACTTTGACCGTATTATTTTTAACTGCAGTTTTTGCTTTGACATTAATATCCTTAACAGAAACGGACGTATCTGCTGCGGGTGGCGGTGTCACATTCCCCGGTTCTTCTTTTGCATGATCCGGTGCCGGTAATGTGCCGGAATCCGGTGAAACATTGCCAGATGATCCGTCCGTGCTTCCACCGGCATTTTCACCGGAACCTCCGCCGGAACTGCCTCCGGAACTTCCACCAGAACTTCCGCCAGAACCTCCACTTGAACCGCCTCCGGATATTCCGCCGGAACTTCCACCAGAACCGCCCCCGGTCTGGGAATGATCTGCCGTTACACGGACCTGACAATCTGCCTTACTTCCTGTATAGTTGCCATTCCCATTATAACATGCGGTGAACGTATATGTTTTCGTTTCATTCGGAAGCGTTGCCATCCAGTGATCCGTTCCCTTTTCTTCTAATGTGATCCCGGAAACATCACAGGTTACTTTTATCCCGGCATCTTCCGGAATCCCCTGTCTGCAAAGCTGTAATTCTACTGTCCCCGCACCTTTGACCGTATCGGTTTTTGCAGTCAGCTGCATGCTGGTGGAAGCCTTTTCGATTTCCAAAACAGCCTCCCCGTATGTTGGAATAAAAGATGCCTTTTCCGCTTTAAAATAAATCTTATACTGGCCTGCTTCTGTGTAAAATGGCATCTCCGTTTGTGTATACGATCCGTTTTCTGTCAAACTGTAACTGATTTGTACACCATCTTCCTGTTTGATATCAAATGTATGGGGTTTTCCATCATAAGTTACGCGGACAGGTACGGTTTGTATTTCCGGCATCTCACTGTTTTTCCGGTAATAATAAGTGATCTCCTGGCGATCCTCTGTGATGTTTATTTCTTCCTGATTTGCACTGTTTCCTACACATGTATATCCATATAAATCCGGACTTCTTAACGTATACGCAGAATTCTTTGGTACATATACAGTCGCGGGTGCCGTATCAGGCACTGTTGTTTCGGTTCCGTCTTCGTTTTGCAGCATATAACGAATCGTTACGGTACTCCACGCCTGTCCTGCCGTCTGATTGTCAGCCAGAATTTTCCCAGTGTCCTCATCTATGATCTTTCCTTCCAGTCTGTCCCCGGAAACCAGACCAGTTACCGCAGGAAGTGTGACAGAAAGGGACTCTCTGGCAGCATCCGGATCATACCAGTTACTGTGTGGCGGAACGGTATATGTTTCTTCTTTTTCATATTTGACTGTATGGTCTGCTCCAATAATGCGGAAAGTAATCTTCAAATGCTGTTTGGCATCCACTATATTTTGTACGACTGTACGGAATTCCAGATCCTTTCCATTTGCTTTTGTGATATTTGTCTCATCGATCCGGTATTGGTCACTATCCCTGTCAAGTGTTCCTGTCCTGCTATGCGGAATTGTAATTTCAGGATCGCACACATAAACAGATGCCTGCCTGCTGACATAATCACGGTTATTTAATCTCCGCGCCAGTTCCATTTTGCACACTTCACAGAAAGGATTCCCAAGATCCCGCATCATGCAGACGCGGCTCGGTGCAAATACCGTTTCTGTTCCTGCTGCCGTTATTCCGATTCCACGGAACCCAAGCATCTTATGCCATTTAATCTTATCCGGATCCGATGTGTCGGAAATATTTTCTCCCTGCATCTTTTTATCATATTCATCGCCTAATCTTCCGATGCTGTGGGAAATTTCATGGGTCATGACATCCCCCTGCTCATTCTCACCCGAATTTGTCGAAAAAGAAAAGAGTGCATTGGAAGAAGAACCAATATTCGCAGTCGTATTACAAATGATATGGATGGTTCCAACGGCTGCACCGGTATCCAGATATCTGCTCTCCAGCTCTGCCCTCAGTGCCCTGGCTTTATCTTCCCCGTCCTTTGCAAAATAGCAAGATTTTCCGAATGCCTGCACATGAAAATATGTGTCCGGGTTCGACTCCCCATACATCACGCCCACACCAGTTTCACTGGATACCGTCTGTACTGCATAAATATTGATCCTGTCGGAATACTCTTTATAAGGAGACCACTTTAGCAGCCCCTGTGCTTTTGCCGTTGCATCCTTCAAAAATTGTTCCTGTTGTTCCCGGGTATAGCCCTCACCCATGATAACAATCACAAAATTTTCCTTATCATCACCTGTCTTGTGAATGGCATAAACGGAAGCTGCCGTTGTCTGGTCTGCCGCTGTCTGGTCTGCCATCACAGGATATGGAAACACCAGGGAAAGCAATAATATCAGGCTAAGTACGATTGCCCCAAACCGTTTTCCATCCTTCTTTTTTACATTCGTCATATCATCCTCCGTACTTTACATTACCAGAAATATTGGTGCTTTCCCTCTTCTTCCCACAGACAAACTCCCGGGAAACCATCTGCCGTAAGGCTTCTTAAAGCACGATTACCGCAGCATCAAACCCCTCTACATTTCCATCAAAGGTGTTTTCGGTAAGCAGATTGTACTTCTGCGTGTACTCATTAAATTTTTTTGCACTGCTGCTGCAGTTGAAAATCATGGCAATGGTCTCCTCGCCATTTTTTCTGATCAGGACAATTGTCCCTTCCTCATCTTCTGTGACGCTCCCAGCCAGTTCGCCTTCTACAATGCATGCATGGCTTTTCCGGACCTGAATCAGCCGCTTATACCATTCATACATCTCTTTGTCCTGGTATTCTTCATCCCAGTACATACCCCGTCTGCAGTCCGGATCGTTTGCTCCCGGCATCGCATACTCATCTCCATAATAAATCATAGGCATTCCTGGCAATAACAACTGAAAAGCGGCTGCCAGATGCTGCTTTTTCTTATTGTCGTTACACAGATGTAAAAATCTTGCGGTATCATGGCTGTCAATCAGATTCCACATAAGGGGATAGCAGTTTTTGTGTAAGCGTCCCTTCAAATATCCAAGATTTTGTACGAACTGGCTGACCGTAATCTTTTCGTCTGCAAGCAGATCGATCAGGTTCAGGTAAAATGGATAATTCATGACTGTATCCCATTCATCCCCCTCAAGGAAATCTCCTGCATAATGCCAGATTTCCCCAATGATCAGCATATCTTTCTTCACTGCCTTTACTGCTTTTCTGAAATTCTTCCAGAAGAAATGGCTGATTTCGTCTCCTACATCCAGTCTCCATCCGTCAATATCGCATTCCTTAATCCAGTAGCATGCAACATCCGTAATGTATTTTTCAACTTCAGGATTTTTCAGGTTTAACTTTGGCATTCCGCCATAATAACCAAAACATTTGAAGTTTGGGATCTCTCCCCATTCGCTTTTAAGTGGGAATCCATCAATAAAATACCAGTCCCGGTATTTGGATTTTTCACCATTTTCCAGGATATCCGCAAACGCAAAAAATTCTCTTCCCGTATGATTGTATACCGCATCCAGGACTACCTTCATACCACGCTCATGCGCTTTTTGTACCAGCTCTTTGAGATCCTCTGTTGTTCCAAAGGACGGGTCTATCTGGTAGTAATCCGTGGTATCATACTTATGGCACGAATTTGATTGAAAGATAGGTGTCATATACAGCACATCGATTCCCAGATTCTGAATATCATCCATATGTTCGATGATTCCCCTGAGATTTCCATGCAGATCATCCATAGGCGTAATCGGTGCTTTATACCACAGTTCTTTGTCTACCGGCTCCGTTGCTGCAAAACGGGATGGGAAAATCTGATACACGACCTTGTTTGCTGCCCACTCCGGCACCTCAAACATCTCTTCCTCCCGGAGGTTCTGCGGACAGTCAAACATTCTATCCCTGTTTGTAATGCATTCCTTATCAAACTCATAATTTCCATAATATACCTTTTCTCCCTGCGTGTCCGTAAATTCGAAAAAGTAACGCAGGCAGATCAAATGCATCTTTATCTGTGCTTCATAATAATCATGAAACTGTGAGACAGCAACCTTCTTCATCGGAACTGTCTTTCTGGTATCCTTACGCTCCATAGGTATATACTTGTCCTCATAGTGAAGGATTACCTCCTTCATATCATCCTTTTTTACCTGCACGCGTATCACAAATAAATCCTTATCAACTGCATAGCTAAACCTTTTATCCATATCATGAAAAATTGCTGAATATTCCATAAAATTTCCCCTTTACACTTGTTGTTTTCCTGTATTTTAACTTACTTTTTTCAACAATTCTAGCACTATATCCACGATATTTTTAACTTTTTCTACTTTTATGCTTTTTTGCGATGATATTACTATTCATATAATTTAAAATGTGCGTTATCAGTTTAAAACCAATAACGCACATTTTCTCATTGCATCCTTTTCCCGCATTTATATATGTCACAAGTCAAATTATAGTTCCTACCTGCGACAACTTTATATGTAAATTCAACATCAATAATTTTTTGCACCGTTTTTAATTTTTATTTTCTGCAACTTTAAATTTCTGGATCATTTCACGCAGATTTTCTGCTTCACTGCTCATCTCCTGACCGGCTGCTGCACATTCTTCAGATGTTGCCGAATTCGTCTGTACGACATCATTGATCTGTTCAATTCCATCATTAATCTGTTGGATTTCTGTTGTCTGTGTCTCTAACGTTTCTGCAATATTTGTGACTTCTTTTGTAATGATCTGGGAATTCTCAGCGACCTCCTGCAATTGTGATGCCGTCTGCCCTGCAATCACCATACCTTTTTCCACGGCTTTCACAGAGGTTTCAATCAATGTTGCGGATTCCTTTGCTGCCTGGGCACTCTGGTCTGCCAGCACATTTACCTGATTCGCTACCACTGCAAATCCCTTTCCTGCCTCCCCTGCTCTTGCAGCCTCAATGGAAGCATTCAATGCAAGCAGATTCGTCTGGGACGCAATTTCATTGATTGTTGCAATGATCTTGTCAATCTCTTTTGATGCCCCGTTGATCTCATTCATGGAATCAACCATATCCCTCATTTTACCATTGCTTTCCAGAATGGCATTTCCAAGTTCGTCTACTCTTCCACTGATTTCTTTTGCGGATTGTGAATTTTTTCCTACCTGTTCAGAAACACCTGCGACTGTTGCGGTCAGTTCTTCTACAACTGCTGCCTGATTTGTTGCTCCATCCGCAAGGTCATTGGAACTTGATGCTACCTGATCTGCGGCACCCGAAACTTCATCTGAAACATGTTGGATTCCCTTTATTGTCTCTGCCATGCTTTCTTCAAACAACATAAAGGAGTTTAGAATTCCAACGAAATCCCCTTTCCACTCTACTTCCGGCTGCACATCAAAATTTCCTTCTGCAAACATCTTCATTGAACGTCCAATATCATCTACATAGCTTCCCAGAATGCGGATGGATTTGCGCATATTGTGTGCCAGTATTCCAATCTCATCATCTGAATGGTAGTCCAGCGTGCTGTGCAGGTTTCCATCTGTTAATTCCTGTGCAACGGCTTCCACTTCACGTAATGGTACTAAAATTGACTCAAGTACTTTTTTGCCTGTTTTTATTGCCAGTTTCCATGCCAAAACCAGACAAATAATAATACACACAATTCCTGCCACTGCAGAAATAACCGTAATTCTGACTGCCTGGCTGCTTACCTCATCGGTCATTTCATCTAATCTTGTTGCAATTTTTACGGCTTTATTTAATGCCGGGGTACAATCATTCAGAATTGAATCAACTGCCTTATCCTTGTCACCGCTTTTGATTTCTTTCATGATGGAATAACCAATGTTTCCCCAGTCTGTAAGGGCAGATGCGTATTCTTCACAATCCGCATCCGGAATAACTCCGGAGTTCTTTAAATTTTTCAGTTGGGTATTAACTTCTGCAAGCAGTCTTTCTACCGTCTGCTCATAATCGTCATAAGAGGATGTATCATTATTTAATGCCATTTCCCTGATATTTCTCGCTGATGAGTTAACATTTATCCTGCAGATTTTCACCGCCCGGTCTGCAACAGTAACATTTTGTACATAATGCATCGTATTGGCAAATAGCATACCTATAACCACAATAGAAAACAGACCTGAGACTAACATCATAATAATGACTTTTCTGTAGCCATAGTTTATCCTTTCCTTCAGATGCAAATTTTCCAAGTTCTTTTTCATCATATTTTTCTTTGTCGGCATAGTTTGCTATTTCCTTTCTCTTTTGTTCGATTCTGATATATCAAATTTTTTTCTCAAAGTCAATAAATTTCGGGAACAATTTTATTATTCTATTTTTCACATAAAATGTTGTACCCCCCCCCCCGAAAAATACAGCACTTTTACCAATTTTTTCTACAGTTACCTCTCCGATCGAACGTGATGTAATCTGGAATGTCGTGCCGGTGGTTCCCTCGTAAGAGTCATACTAGTACATAACTGAAAATACTATTGTCTGAAACACCCTCTGTTTTCATATATGGCATCAGGTTCTTCCAAAACATTCTCTAATTGTCTTTGAAATATCTGAATCAATAAAACCTTTATGTGCCATGTCATCAAGGATATCACATGTTTTTTCATGGGACAATCCCTTTTTATAAGGTCTGTCTTCCGTAAGAGCCTGATAAATATCAACACATGCCATCATACGTTCCGGCTCATTTAATTCAGCTGCGGTTTTTCCAAAAGGATACCCTTTTCCATTTAATTTTTCATGATGGAAAGCCGCCCAATCTCGTATTTCTTCAAAATCATTAACCTCCGATAATATAAGGTATGTATAACCAGCATGATTTTTCATTGTAGAAAATTCATCATCTGTAAGCTTATCCGGTTTTTCCAGAATTTCATTGCCTACCGCCATTTTTCCTATATCATGCAGTGCACCAGCCAAATACATTTTCTGTACCGTGATTGAATCATATCCCATATATTTGGCAAGCAGGGAGGCTTTTTCAGCTACTCCTATAGAATGCCTGCTTGTAAAAGAAGATTTATAATCTACAATCTTTGCAAAGAAATCCGCAACATTTTTACACATTTCCCAATCAAAAACCATTTTTTCTCTTGGAATAATTTCCCATAGCTTCGTTTCAAAAGAATCATCACTTAAACACATAAAGGATTCTTTTGTGAATACATGAAGAAAAGCATTAACACATTCTGAATCAAATAGACTATCCTTTTTTTGGGAAAGATACTGACATATAAAATCCCATCTATTATCATCAGATTTAATACTATTTCCTATGATATCAACGGTATCTGCAAGATGAATAATTCTTGCAGGCAATGGGGTTTCATTCCACTTTTTTTGAAAAGGACCAGTTCCATCGGCATGTTCATGATGATACAAAATCACATTTGAGACATCTGTTTTAAAAGGAAGTTTCGTAATATTTTTTTCACCATAAATACAATGAAGATTCGTTTTTCTTACGGACAAATCTTTTTTAATGTCAATAACATAATTCCTTTCCAGCTCTTCCGTAATATATTGTGTCAAAGCATTATCATGCAGTAAGGCACACATAGCTAAATCTTGTAACGCATCGCCTTGAATTGCCAGATATTCAGCCATGCATACACTTATATAAGCCACTCTTTTTCCATGCTTGTTTTTGATTTTTACCAACTCTGCTTCTATACAGTCCAAAGCATAGGAACAGGCTCCTGCAAGTCCGACAATATCTATTCTTAGTTCTTCTTTCATTGGTATAATCCTATCATAATACAT
>ULXS01013822.1_pt1 | contig 13947 bp, 13 predicted proteins | sample 1961421 | NCBI WGS metagenome assembly ULXS01 (sample SAMEA4835842, study PRJEB28245) | human gut metagenome | biome: gut microbiome; material: fecal sample | place: Denmark | collected 2008
CGTAGGCGGCCAGATGGTTAATGTAATGTGTCCTGTACGAACTGTGCATTTTCAGCGTACAAATTGGGCTAAAAACAACCAACTTCAGCCGATTACATACGAATTTTGCATAGCTGTTTAGGAAAAAACAACCCTCGTAAGCACCTATGTATCATAATCATATAATGATTGAGGCTTACGATAAAAACCCACTGTTTTCAAGAATTTCAAGCATTTTTCAATGAAAAGCCAATTCAATAAAGTATAAAATAATCATCAAAATTTAAAAAAGTGTTGTGTGTTCACAAAAAATGAGCCAAGAGGTATCCCCTCTCGGCTCGTTTTTCAATCGGAATATTTATTATCTTCTTGGATTTTCAAAGAATGATGACAAAATTTCTTTTGCATAATTATGTCGTCTTGTGATTTTTGGCACGATCTTAAAATTTACAAATTTATAAATCGCACATTCGCAAAAGAAAATCTCCTTTGGTACAATTTGAGTATCAAAGGAGGTTTTACTATGAATAACACATTATTTGAACAATTCAGCGGTACATATACCCAGCAGGGCGATTATCTTTTGCCAAATTTAATTTTACCGACAGAAGAAGCAACCGGTTATATCGGAGTATGGGGACAACGCAGATTGAACTACTTAAAGCATCACAAAGTTTTGTATTACAATTTGCTCACTTCCGGAAAACTCTATTTCCACCTTGCCGATATCGAAGAACAAGCCAAACAACTCTTTTCTCGGCTGGTAAAACAATACGCTGAAAAAGAAGGCGTCACCGAACAACTCAAAGCAATTGATATGCTGCTTTGGGTGCAGAAAATGAACAACATCAGTAATCGAGCAATGGAAGTTGTGAATAGTGAACTGATTTTTGTATGAGAAAATATTATCTGCACTTAACCGAACATATCCATGGGTTTATAATTAAATACGCAAAATAGCAAGCAGGCACAGGAGTAAATCTCTTGTGCCTGCTTGCATTACAAAATGTATTTTCAAATTTTCCAATCATCTTCATAATCCATAAGACGAATAGGCATTATTAGTTTGCCTTTTGATTCTTCTCTTTTTGGTTCTTCAGCTATATTTACACATAAAGATAAATTTATTATTGCTTCACGAAGGATTTTCAGCAACATAAATGTTGCATCATACAGCTCTTTTTCGGATATGTATAAAGCTAAGCCATCTCCATATTCCTCGGTTAGTTTATCGAAAAAAGAATCAGTGATCTTTACATATTTATGTTCCAAAGCGTTACGTATTTCTTTAATTCTCTTCAACTCCGGATTTGGGGAATCCTCAAACTTTTCAAAAAAATCTTTGCTTATCCAATATAATGATGATAAAGCAAAATTTTGTTTGGGATTAAGGAGGTTTTTGTAATGATATTTTCTTTTTCCAAATCCTACTGAATCTTGCCATATCGAGCGGAAGTTAATATCTCGCTCATTCATTCCCAAATCGAAATAATGTTCAAGGAAAAAGGCAATTTTATCAAACATACCATAAAGCGTTTTAAATGCTGTTTTTAATTTCTCCAACCGGATTGAATATTGAGCATAGTCGGTATGTGCCTTTATGTAGGTTTCTTTATCTGCAAAATGGGGTTGATCATTAGAATTAAGAGTACTGTAGTAAATATATCTTGCATAGATATATTCTTGCTTTATTTGGCTAAACATTCCATGAAATATAGGTTTGGCACCAACACCCACTATCATATTTGGAAGCTGTATAATGTCTGCTGCAAAACAAAGTTCAGCTATAGGTAAATCATTTAAGGTGTTTAAAAACAACCCTTTTTGTAAACACCACTTCCTATAAGCCAACTCTTCAGGGTTGTCATATTCATATTGGTTGAAAGATAACTCGACAGTAAGTACATTTTTTATATACTCAGGATCATAGATGTTCATTGTTGTTTCAAAGCATTTCTTAGCATCGTCATGAGTATTTGGGTCATTGCATTTAGTTGCTTTGTTTAGATAATGGTATGCAAAATAATGAAACAAATCACGATGGCCATTATCATATTCAAGCATAGCATAATGCTGGTATACTTGTCCTAAGTTTCCAAGAGCCATTCCAAAATTGCTATTGAATGATAACACTTTTTTATATTGCTCAATAGCTGCAATTTTTCTACCGCAGTAATCTAGCGCATTTGCATAGTTAGTATAAAGGATTTCTTTTAATCCAAGTACACATGGGCGATAGATATCTTTTTTATATTCATCTTGTTCAATTAGATTGATGCTTTTCCTAAAGTAATACAATACTTTCTGGAATGTCATTTCCGTTTGATCTCCAGTTAGATTTGCTAAATCACTATGTGCAGTTCCTAAAGAGTAATAAATCATAGCCTTAGAAGCATCATTTTCTGCAACTAATGATTTTTCCGCATTGTCAAGCAAACGCCTTAGAGCATCTACATCTTTATTCAGTGTAGCCGCATCAAACTTTAACGAGAGTTGTTTGGCTCTATCAGAAAAAAGTTCTATGTATTTATCCATTAAATCAAAGTTGTTTTTCATATTTCTCCATTTCGAGCTTGTGCAAGAATGTTCTCAATACGTGTTTTTACAGATGTTTTGATTTCCGCAGAATCCACAATCGGAACATAGTTTAAGTGACTAACATCAAACGGAACAGAATTACATTTATCTGATGCTTGAAAATAAAACAACATTCTGTCAGTTTCAACATGCTTTAATGCATATCCAACTTCTATCATTACATTGTGACGAGCTCCCGATAGATCTGCAACAAAAATATCACATTCTCTTATGTCGTGATACATAACATCTCTGATATCAAATGTAGCGGTTTCTCTTGTGCCTAAATCAGTCAGATCCAAATTTAACTGCTGAACGATTTCTTTTATAGCACTTATGCGGCTTTCTGCTTTTCTGTATTCGTCATCGCCATCATATTCCGCAGACGGATACCATCTTGCAAGGAAAACTTTTTTAGGAACATGCTCATAGATTTCATCATACAGGTTGATAACATCGTCAATATGTAATTTTTCAACATTGCCGATGTTGTTCTTCTTTATCCACGAAAGGAAGCCACGGTATTTAGATTCGTTTGTGAGTTTGTAGTAAGCCAACGCTCCGATAACAGCGATGTTTGTTGTGGTTGCGGTTATTTCAGATTCCACCAAAGCCCTCTCAACCTCAACGAGCTGAGCTTTAATTTTAGCAATGGCAGAATCATTTTCCTCAACACTCTGATTCTTTAATAAAAAACCAAACAAATCAACAAAGAAGCTATATTTTGCTTGACGTATGTACGAATTGATAGCGGGGAAATATGTGAAATCAACGCCCTGCAATGTTTTTCGTGCCAAGTAATATTTCCATCCAAAAGACGGATCAGTTTTCAGTTTATCATCCGAAAAAACATCCGGACTACTAAGAATAACTTTCAAATTTTCTTCAAGATTCAAAGGAATTTGCTTGGCGTTTATGTTATGAAATATAGCTCTAGAATACTGTTTATTTTCCTGAGGATTTCTGAACATAATCAAACAAAATGGCACAAGAAAGTCTTCAATTACCTCATCTGATGCACTTAACCTATGGTTGCCATCGATTCTTGTTAATTTTGTTCCTTTTTCATCAAATTTAATATGAGCAATATTCATACGTTCCACTCTAGGCAAAGGATCTAAAGGACCACGAATATTCTTTGTGACATTTTGTGAGATGTTAAATTGAATATTACCAACATTTTTATTCCAAGTCTGTCCCGCTTGTAGCTTTGTGTGAAACAAATCAAGTTCTTCAAAATCTTTTTTGCCATCAGTTAGGTTTAATGATAAAATTACCTCAGGAAAAAACCTATATTCGCCTGAATTTAAAAAACTTGCCATTTCACCTTTGTGTGTATCAATTAATTCACGTTGCACTTCGGGGTTGGGCTCAGAAATAGCACTCAATAACTTAAACGAAGCAAAACCTCGCAAGCAAAGAAAACCGCCCATAGAATATTCTAAAATTCCACTTAATTTAATCATAATTTATTCTCCCAATAGTTCTCTTTCAAATTGCTCTTTCGCAGTTTGCAATTCTTGTTCAGCTTGAATACGCATAGCTTTCACTTGAATTCTGATATCATTTGCTTCCGTTGCAAGTTTTTCTTGGTGCTTACGAATGTCAGGGAAAGGAAGCTTAAGCATATCTTCTCTATTTAGACGATAGCGGCTTGGGGTAGAACCACGTGCATGAGAATACATAAGATCTCTATAATATCTAGTCTTTAATACCGCCATTACTGCTTCAGGGTTGTAACCCTCTTTGCAACGTAAAACTAAAAATTCAGCAGATGCAATCGTAGTTCTTTCAATAGAACGAACCATAACAATTTTTTGGTTAAGTATTGTCGGACCAAGGCGAGCCACCAATATATCGCCTCTATGAACCTCAAAGAAAGTGCCCTCAACTTCATTTGCCGGTTGGGTTCTGACTTCTTCGATATCAAGAGGTTGGTTCGGCAAATCATCGATTCGAATCCAGTCAATAAATTGTGTTCCATATCGAGAAGCATTGACTTTTTCATTAACAATATCAAATACATTAGCCATAACAAGCGTATGTGCAGTAGAAGCACAAGAAGCATATCTTTTAGTATCAATCACGCCATCCAAATCACTTAAATGAATTGCAAAACACAATCTGTTTTTATCCGCATTTCTCAAACCGTAAGAATTGGAAATACTTTTCTCAAATTCTTCCATCAGTGTAATTGCTTGTTGTTTTTTAGTGTTCATTTCAAGCAATTTGCGTTTCAACATAGAAGATAAAGTCACTTGCATATCATACTTTGGAATGACACACGGGAAGTTTTCAAAGAAAGATGCTGAAACACGTTGTTGACCAGCAGAACCACTAAATACGGCTTGTGCCGCTTTTAATACATTTTCATTTGAAAAAATTGACCAAATGAAAGGCATATAGACATTATCAGTGCGTTTTCTAACAACATGGAATTCTGTGGAACCAAAGCCGATTTCTGTAGGCATTTCATCAACAATACAAGACTTCCCATTTTGCATGCATGGTGTAATTTTAGCCCATATTAAATCTCCTTTTTGGAATACAGTAAAGCCTTTTTTAACTTTACCATATGGAACTAAATCATATTTGACTACATTATTTTTTTCCTGAACATTGGGCATGGGAACAAAGCTAACAAGACTTTCGTCAGTTAGTCCGCTACAGTCCGTCTTAGGATTGATTTCCAAATAATCCATCATAGCTCCACAGTAATACGGACTATTCTTGTATTTTTCAATCAATGAAATATAAAATGGATATAAAGGGTTGCAATAAATCTCTCTGTTTTTAATATCCCCCCGTTTAACAGCGAAGACGCAAAGGTCATTTGCATCGGGGGTTATGCGAAAAAAGGTGTTGCGTCCTTTTTGAATTCTTCATATTTTGAAACAATTTCATCAAGTTGAGATTCTGTCTTTCTTCCGGTAGCATCATACCCAATGAGCTCTGGTGCAGCCATAAAGATTGCCTCATTATCATCCGGCTTTTCATTTGCTTTACGCTTACGAACAAAGATTACGGATGCTTTTACACCAGCGCCGAAATGTGCAAAGGCGCACTGAGGCAAGCTCACAACTGCAAGCAGTTGGAACTTCTCCAAAATGAAATCACGGACGTACTGCATAGAGCTGTTCGTTAAAATGCCATCTGGCAAAACAATAGCAGCTTGGCCGATACCAGGCTTCAAAAATTGCCAAATGCGCTCTATAAACAGCACCTCGGAACTCTGGTTCTTGCGAGGCTTCTTTTTGCCCTTTGCATCTACAGTGTTTCCAAGTTCATAAGTGGACAAATACGGCTTTTCTGCGAGGTTAATCGTAGAACCGAAAGGAGGGTTTGTAAGAATCAGATCAAAACGATTCTCTGCAAAACCTCTGTTGTGATCGTGCATTTTATCAATGCTTTCAAGGGCATCGTGGCTGATAACATTGGTATGACCATCATCATGAACAATCATATTCATCTTTGCAACACGGGCAATTTCATCATTGATTTCAATTCCATACAGGTGCTTTGCTGCAAAGTCATGCCAATAGTTGAAGTAATCAACAGTACCTTTCTCATAATAGTCGCCTGTCTGATTTCTCATGTAATCAAGGGCGTGCAGAAGGAAACCGCCGGAGCCACAAGATGGATCTAGAACATCCCAATCTTGCTCGGGCTTAATCATTTTTACACAAAACTCAATAATCGGACGGGGCGTAAAATACTGTCCAAAATCGCCCTTAAAAAAACCATCCATAAATTGCTCAAAAGCAACGCCCTTAACATCAAGGTCAGTTTTATTGAGGTTAATAGCCTCTAAGTGCGAAACAACGGTACGGAGAACACGGTCATCCACTTTAATCGACTCTGTAAACACTTCGGGGTCTTTTGCTTTTTGCTCGTTGTAGAGGGCATTTATACGCTCTGCCAATTTGGATGAGGGTTCATGAGTTTTAATCTGGAATTGATATGGCTCACCATTTTTACGAGGTTTCTGTTCATCACTGATCTTAACAAAAATGAGTTTACAAAGCTCGCCAAAAGCGGTGGGAGGCGAAAGGCGACCGCCGCCCCACAATGTTTGATGGCACTTTTTAATTGCCGCTATTAAATCTTCTCTTGACACAGGCTTTATATCGTTATCCGTTCCTTTATAAAAACGGAATTCTTGAGGCTTGCCGTATGCACGTGGAAGATCAGCAATAATATTTTGCTCACGCTCAAATGCACCGTATTTATCCGAAACATCTAAAACACGGCGAGTACCGCCAGCTATGATAACAACATAGTCTGCTCGGAGTTTTACCCAAGTTGCGTTGCCAACACCCTGTTCGATTGCTTGGTTAAATTCGGCATCAGTAACGCCTTCTTTTTTGCATTCCACGATTGCATACGGACGCTTGCAATCATCGTCACTAAAGATAACAATATCAGCACGGTCAGTAGGCAATCTGTCAGGAACAACCACCTCAACTTTGATGCGGTTTGCAGGGTATTCATATTTGTAAATCAATTCGGCGAAGAATTCAGCACGAACTTTTTCCTCGGGATCTTCGTAGTTCTCTACATGCTTTTCAGAGGTGATGTACTCAATTTTCTTTTTTCCTTCAATACCAGTAATATTGATATATCCATCTTTTTGGGCTCTTTGTAGCGGTGTGTACAAAATTTGATCAAACGATGTTCTAAACACATCATTCATATCGTTAGCATTAAACATCTTTATTCTCCTTCAACTGTGTAATTGTTCCATTCTTTATGTGATATGCTTTTTTGCGTTTCGTGCAAAACTCAATCACTTTTTGAGCGCATTCATTATAAAACCGCTTGTGTTCTTTATAGGAATTGACTTCTTTGTTATAATTCATTCGACCAAAGATGATTTTATCTACAAAGCTAACCGCATTCAAAACATCCGTTAAATCTTGGCATTTGATATTTGGAGTAGGATAAGGTTCAATACTGACCCATGTTTTGCAACCGGCTTCATGCAAAGCTTTTAACGCAGATAATCTTTCTTCAATAGGTGCAGCTCCCGGTTCAATTCTTTTTCTAAAAGCATCATCCAAAGAAACAATGGTCACACCATACTCATTTTCTTTTGATAGATCAGCTAAAGTAAGAGGCAAGATACCTTTTGTCAGTACAGAGCATCTAATGCCTGCATCATTAACTTTTTTAATGACGGAAAGACTCATTTCTTGTATTTCTTCGTACTCATACATAAATGGGTCAGTAGTAAAACACAAATGCAATATTTTGATCTTATTCTTGAATTTAGGTATTTCAAGATCAAGAAGCTCTAATGTGTTATTTACAAGTGCGGGCTCACACCATTCTTCATAGGATACTACAGTTCTAAATCTTTTTTTCTGCAAATATGCATAACAAGGATATTTGCAACCGTGAGAGCATCCCAAAACATGATTCATTGTATAATCGCCATATTCAACATTTGTTTTGTAGATAAGTGTTTTGCGACTTATATATTTTGTAACTTTTTTCACTGGGGCCACCTCACATAAACCTTTTTGCCTTTGTCTTCAGACATATAGGTTGCTATTTTTCCTTTTACCGTAGTTCTGGGCTCACGGGTAACTATAATTTGACCATTATTTTCAAGTTTTTTCAAATTCTTCTTAACTGTGCCAGTAGAACAAATTGGACCATATTCCATAAAAAAGCCAGCGAGAGCTTCGTGAAGTGATGTATCAATATTATACCGTGAAAAATATGTAAAGATTTTATTTGATATATCTGTGTCATCCACAATTTGATTGTCATAGTTTTCCTCAAAGAGTGATAACTGTCCGCCAGACTGTATTTCTTGAAGTGCCTCCCAGCGGTTACAGATATTATCTACCATTAGTAAGCAGCCATCTCGGTGATTGGTTGCATGAATCAATCTATATTTCGGACGTTGCCCTTTTTTGATGCGCAGAGGCATGTTTAGAACATACTTGTAGCTTTGTCTCAACCGCTGACAATACTGTTCTGAAAATTGCGTTTCCGCCTCATATCCATCAATAATTCCAGCTTTATAAAGATTAATGATCTCTTGCCAGTAATCACCACCAGCAATATTATTTAATTCATCTATAGATTTGGATGAATTATCCATTTTGGAAGAATCATATTCAACAAGATCATCAAATATAGTGTTGTCATTAAATGATGTTCCCAATGCATGACAAGCCTCTCTAATAAAACCGAAGGAATTCATATTGATAAGGAGCTCAATAGAATTAAATTTTTCCGTTGATAGTTTGTCAAATATTGAGCATTTTAAGGCTTTTATTCCATAAGGATCAATATATAAAAATACATTATAGTGCTCTTTTCCTTGCAGGATATTTATTATATTGTCTTCGTATTTCCCAGAGATAATATTTATCCAAGGATATTTTGGTAGATTTTTTTGCAAATCATCTGCATAGTTTAAATCAATGAATATAGCTTCTATTTGTGTAGATTCCATGTTGGTACTCTTTTGACATTTATCAATCACATCAAGTGCTATCAATGGTGAACCAGGATTCCCATCGTCAAACTTTCCCTTTCCTGCAAAACAATCTATGTATATTAGAGGTCGATATGTGTGCAGGATTTTGGAAACATATGGCATAAAATAACATCCTAGTAACTCATCCTTAACAACAGACCAAACTTTCTTTTCGATAAAAAAATCGTTATTTTTCTTTGCCATATAATCCTCTCTAATTACAAATTTCGCATATTGTGCATATGTTCCATTTGCATAACAGTTTTTGATGTTTACAATGTAGACCTTTTTATGTCTCAGTGTTATAAAACTCATCCAGCACATAAGTCTTAACTGGTGTTATGTACAGTTCATATCTAATAACTAATCTTACTAATTCATTGCCATCAATCAATGTAATGGGTGAGCCTTCGCGTGCCGCCTGTCTTGCGGAATTTGTAAATCTTCCGTTTGTGATAAACACTCCGTAATCGGCTTGATACTTATTCATTGCACCTAAAAATTGATTAATTTCGGGCTCTCTTACCGGAGCAACATTATATCTCTTGCATTGAATGACAACTCTGGTTGTTCTGAAATCGTTTGCATCTGTATGGTAGCCGTAACCGTCTATTCCGCCGTCGTTGCTGATTTGAACACCTTTTTCGGTAAATTCAACACCCATACGGTTTAACAAAGCTCTTGAAAAAGCCTCGAATTTTTTAGGTGACATTTTAGAAATGGCGACAAGAAGTTTTTCCTTAAAATCGTCCTTTATTTTTTCTTCCGCTTCCGGTTCTTCCTCGTTTTCTGTTGAATCGGATTCTTTGTTTTTTCTGTTCTTTTCGCTTAATTCGTTCCAATATTTTGCCGAAACTTCGATAATATCTTTTTCAACATTCAAGCTGTCAATATCAAGATATAATCCTTTTTCGGTCAAGGTAATCGGAGAAGAGTTTGTAAATGTTAATAATTCAGCAAAATACAAATCTTTTATAGCAAAATTGAATTTGAAATTAAATTCTTTATATACATTACCCGTTTTCTTCGATTTCTTTTCTGTCTCGGCATATTCTGCAATCTGGTCATCCAAGTCGGAAATGCGTTCCTTTATTTCGGAGCGCTCTAATTGACCGCCGGCTTCTTGTAACACTTTTAATATCGGCTTAATTAAATATGCTATTTTACCTTCCGAAGATAGTGCTTTTAAATTCATAATTAGTACCTCAATCCTTATATCTCAAACTAAAACTTCCCACTTACCGTATCTTTTTCCGCTTTCTCGGCGTATATAGTTTTTATCTTGCAGCGATTTCATAATTCGTTTGATGGTTGCAATGGATTTTCCGGTTGCTTCTGCAAGCTCTTGCTGTTTAATAGTTGGATTCTTTGCGACCAATTCTAAAACTGCAAGTTCTTCTAAAGTGCAGTCCAAAGTATCAAATTGACACTTTGGAACTTTTGGGCTGATACTTTGGAAATTGCTCTCTGCATAATCAATGTGCATATATCTGTTTTTCAGTTCATAATGCGTATCTAACAAGAGATTTGAAAAGAACATTTCCAAAAACTTCGTCGTGGAATGGATGCCTTTTTGCAAATTATTGTAATTTGCACGAACCAAAGCGTTACGGAAATACCAAGAATTTTTTTCGAATGCGTCGTTGTTTACGCTAAAGCCGAATGTTTTCATATATTTTATCATAAATACGGCAGTCGCACGGGTGTTTCCCTCGCTGAACGGGTGAATTTGCCAAATATCGGAAGCAAATTTAGCTAAATGCTTTACAGCCGCATCAACCGACAAACCCTCATAAGAAAACTGTTTTTCTGTGGAAAAATCGTAATCCAAAGTTTCCTTAATACTGTTCCAATCCGCATAGGTAACAGTATCGCCGTTCAGAACCCACTCTTTCTTTGTGATGTTGTACTGCCTGACTTGTCCTGCGTGACTGAATACGCCCTCAAACAACCTTCGATGAATCGAAAGCCACTCGGCAGGGGAGAACTGAAACGCTTTTTCGCCTAATAACTTTGCAATTCTTGCCGAAACAATGTCCGCTTCTTTGGTTTCATTTTCCGTTTCGGTGCGTACGCAACGCTGCTCATAGTAACTGTGAATACGCTTTTGAGCCTCGTCGATAGTGATTTTACCTTCGATATGCTCTTTGGCGGTGTCTAACAAATAGTCAGATGTATTCAGCCCGTCAACGGCCTGCAAACCGATGGCTGTTTGCCACGCTTCGCTTTTTTCGGCTTTGTCGGGTTCGCCTTGCTTTATATATTCTTCAAGTTCAAATTGCCAATTTTTGTCCGGCATATTTGCACCTCGTTTCTTTTCAAGAATGATATTTTATAAATCTTCTTTTTTAGAAAGAAGATACCATTTTTTTATGTAGGAATCATTTAATAATTGTTTATCGGATTCAACCAAAGATATAAATAATTGAGTTAATCCATCCCACTCTTTTATATTTCCCGGCGGATGAAGCGACCACTGTAATTGTTCTAAAGTCCAATTGTTTTTAATTAAGTTATGCATCATTGATGTTGTTGCATAATTTTCTTCATCGTCGGCACCGCCCAAAGCAATCGGTTTAATGTGGTCAATTGACGGCACTAGCTCCCAATATGCAATATGGCAGGCGTCCATTTTCCAATGCTGTTGGTATGGAAATTCATTAGGACAGTAATAAGAAATTACTTTCAATATACCCGGATTAACCAATCGTTCGCCACTGTATCTGTCAATAAACCCATCTTTTATGCACTGCTTAAATTTTATTTTATCCGTAATTCCTCTTTTTGAACGCTTGGAATACTCAAACGGATATTCACTGTTGATAATTTCTTTAGCTTTTGTGTCGTTTTTATCCATTAATTGTAGCGCAATCTTTTCAATTGTATCTGTTTTCAAATGATTACACCCCCGAATCAGTCAAAGTATTGGAAATGTTTTTATAATTCTTCAGCCTTAAAGGCTGTAAATCCCTCATAGTAATAACTTTGGTCAATACCGTTTATATAAACCTCACGGCTGTTTATTTCGTCGGTAAGCGCACCTTTTAGCAACACTTTAATCTCTACATCTTTAATCGGACTGCGGCATTTTGTCAATGTTTTCAAGTGCCATATTGCACCTCCGAAATTTGATTATTTATCCGCTGCAATACCGGATTTCATCCAAGCGTCAATTTCACTGACTTTGAATTTCCAAAGGCGTCCGATTTTTGCTGCGGGCATATTTCTTCTTTCTATCCAATCAAGTACGGTATCACGGCTGACGCCAAGATATTCGCATATTTCTTTCATTGAATACCAGCGCTCGATGTTAGAATCCATTAGATTTTCCTCGCTTTCAGATAGTTACAATTATACAATTTTAGTATATCACACAGAACGCTTAAAATCAATGATTATTGCGGATTTATAAAGGAAAAGCAAGAAAAAATCAAAACAAAACGGAGCTGTTACTAGAACGGCTCCGTAAGGTTAATTATAGTTATTTGTTTTTCTTAATTCCATTCGGGAATCTACTCTCAAGCCACTATTCAAACTCCAAAGTTTCTTATTATGATTCCTAAAACCTTGTGTATAATCTTATCAAAGGGATATTTTAAAAGACGGCATTTTGCCAAATATGACTACCACTAATGAGGTTAAGCACAACAGGAAGCGGCGAAAAAGAAAAAATAGTTTCAAAATTAAACAAACTGCTTGCATAAACATAAAAGAGTTGAGAAATTGTATTTCTCAACTCTTTTTATTATAGTGTAACTTAATCACGGTAAAATTTCCAGCCAATAGCCGTCCGGGTCCTCGATGAAATAGATACCCATTTCAGGATTTTCAAAGCAGATACAGCCCATTTCTTCGTGCTTTTTATGCGCCAAATCGAAATCATCTGCCTTAAATGCCAAATGAAATTCACATTCACCCAAATCGTACGGCTGCGGATGTTCTTTAAGCCATGTAAGCTCAAGTTCAAAATCGCTTGAATCATTGCTCAAATAAACGATAATAAAATCGTCGGTGGTTTTTCGTCTGACCTCGTGCAAATCAAGCGCATCGTCATAAAACTTAATCGACCTATCCAAATCGGAAACATTATAGTTTTCATGAATCATTCTAAAGCTCATATTTCTTCTCCCTTTGCTGATTCTGTGTTTTTTATTCGTGATTTATACTGCGGATATTCGGTGATAAACCTATCAATTACGCTCGGCTCGTTCCAATAATGCATAGGGAAAACGGCGTTGCAATCGACATGTTTCAAAAAATAAAGCATACCGTCGGCATAGTGTTCCTCCTGCCGTGGGTCAAGAGGAACGAATGCAGCTTCAAAATGAGCGCCCTTGATTTTGTCAATCTCGGCACGGTACATGGAGGCCATATGGCGGTTGTCGGCTTCCGTCTCACCCTCCCAATGCCAATCGTTCAAATCACCTGCGTGATAAATTGCGCCCTCACTTGTCTTGACGATAAAAGCAACACCGCTGTCGGTTGAAAGAAGCGTACTAACCTGTGTGCCGTTGTCAAGAATGTAGGTTTGATCGTGATAAGCTGTCGTAACTTTCACACCGGCAGGATACTTCTTTTTGCTGATGTCCTTTGCCAAAACAGCCTGATAATTCATACCCATATCATCAAGAATTTCAAAGATTTTAGGATTGAAATGATCTTGGTGAAAATGACTGCAAAAGACGACAACTTCCTTGCTTTTGTCAAGGCTCGGCATCTCGCCTTTGTAATAATCAAAAACATAGTAGCAGTTCTCGGTTTCAACCAAAAATCCACTGTGGTTAATGTATGTTATTTTCATAATCCACCTCTGCAAATTCGGAATTTTGAGCAAACGTTAAATTTCTTCAATTCCCAAGCTTTTCAAATATTCATAAGTTCCATTGTAATACTCCGGC
>ULXS01031108.1_pt1 | contig 13926 bp, 6 predicted proteins | sample 1961421 | NCBI WGS metagenome assembly ULXS01 (sample SAMEA4835842, study PRJEB28245) | human gut metagenome | biome: gut microbiome; material: fecal sample | place: Denmark | collected 2008
CCATGTCACAATGCGCTCGCAAGCGGCATCCCATCCCTTCACTCCAATCGTATCGGGAGTTTCACTCAGGCCAAAGTTTCCGTTCTTTATCAGCTCAAAGCGGTCTGTCTTGTAGAAAAGAGAGCAATATTCCCCCGCTTCCTTTCCATCCGCACGCCCCACGCCCAGAGCAGTGTATTGGGGAAGACGGTTCTTTAAATCGTCCAACTGGTTCTTCAGTACTTCCTGCATGCCCACCACATCAGGAGCGTAGTAGGCAATCATCTTTGCCGCATTATCCTTGCGGTACTTCCAGTTATTCAAGCTATCCGCCACGTGGTCCAGACGAATGTTGAACGACATGACATCGACCTTAGCTTCCGGCTGCCTGCCGCACGAAGCGACAAGCAGAACGAAAGCAACTAATACACTATTAAAAAACATCTTTTTCATGGTATCTTGTATTTATTTTAAGTAAGGGGACGTAAACCCTAATTTCTTCAATCCACTCTGTACGTCTGGATGGCTCATAAAGAGCTTCCAGATCAGACCCGTGCGGTAATTTTCAATCATCACGACAATAGGTCCCTGGTCAATGGCCAGATACGAAGGTGCAAACCAGTTCTCCGTCAGGTTGAAGGCATCCTTGAAACCGTATTCCCCCCAAAGCTTACCGCCCAACTCTTCATAGAAGTAGCGCATGGCCTGAAGCGAATATTCCGGCGCATAAGGGATGGAAGACAAGGCGGCTGTGGGAGTAATCACTCCACGGTCGTTGCCGGGGCAATGAGCTGAATAGCCTTTATCTCCGTCACTGGCTGTCAGTCCCCAGCATTGTGCACCATATCCTTTGTAGCCCTTCGGATTGTCGATGCAATAGGCACGGTTTATCAAAGTATGAGCCTTCATCTGTTCCTCGTAATCTGCATAACGGTCTTTCAATCCGCGCGGGTCGAGCCCCATATAGGAATAATGGGTAAAGAACAACGGACCGCCAAAATCAGTTCCCAGAGGCAACGTTATATCATAAAACTGCTTACCATTCCTGAAAACGATAGAGTTGGCCCATCCTTTATGATACACCGATTCCGCAATGGGATAGGTGGGCGAAGCAGCAGCAAGGATATAAGTGATATGACATTCATTATGCCCCTTAATCTGATGGTTCATAGCCCAACCGTTATTAGGCGACCAGTGCCAGTAAAGCACGTCTTCGCCATTGGTGAACCAGTTCCATTCTGCCTGGCGCCACAGTCCGTTGATAAGACTGCGGATGTTCCTTTCCACCGGAGTGTCTTTGTCAAAGTACTGGTGTGCAGCCAGCAAACCTTCGAACATAAAGGCAGACTCCACCAGGTCAGCTCCGTCATCTTTCCGGCTGAAAGGGATGGTCTTTCCTGTCTGCCCGTCTATCCAATGTGCCCAGATGCCGTGATAACTGTCCGTACTCTTGTCACTCAGAAAGCGGACAATCTTCAACATACGTTCCGCCGCCTGCTCGCGGGTGACGAAACCACGTTCCGCACCGACGATGATAGCCATCACGCCGAAACCCGAACCACCGATAGTCACAATATCATCACTGCCATTGCTACGTTCGCGTGCCAGCCCCGAAACCGGATGACCATAATCCCAAAAGTAACGGAAAGTTTGCTTCTGCACCAGAGTCATCAATTCTTCATCGGACAATGACTTCTCTTTCTTGCCCCCCGAAGCTGCCGGAAGCAGGCTGAATGGATAGAGCAAAAGTATCAAATATATCAATATTCTCATAATAATCAATCTATTAGTTTAATGCCGGGCTCTCAAAACCCAAATTCTTCAATCCTCGCTGAATGTCCGGTATAGCCATGAACAAATTCCAGAGCATTCCTGTCCTGTGGTTCTCTATCATACAGATAATCGGTCCCTGGTCGATGGCGATACATTGGTTATCGTACCAGTTGGCTGTCAGGTTAAAAGCATCTACAAAGCCATAGTCTCTCCAGAGTTTGTCACCCATCTTATAATAGAAGAAATGCAAAGCGGATAAAGACTCCTCCGGTGTATAAGGGAAAGCCGAAAGAGCAGCCGTAGGAGCAATCACACCTTTATCGTTGGAGGGTGAATGAGCGGAATATCCACTGTCGCCATCGCTGGCCGTCAGTCCCCAGCAGGAAGTTCCATAACCGGCATAGCCTTTGGGGTTCTCTTTGCAATAGCTGTAGTTTATCAAGGTGTGGTTCCGGTTCTGTTCCCAGTAATCTGCATATTGGTCTTTCAGTCCTTTCGGGTTAATGCCGAGGAAGGAGTATTGGGACAGGAACAACGGTCCGCCCTTATCAGCACCTATCGGGAGTTTATAACCGTAATAGGTATTGCCATTCCTGAAGCCGCCATTCCTTGCCCATCCTGCCTCATAAACAGTCTTGTCGATGGGATGCGTAGGCGAAGAAGCAGCAAGTACATACGTAATCAGACACTCATTCCACCCTCTGATGGGCAGGTTCTTCTCAAATCCATAGTTAGGACTCCAATGCCAATAGAGCACTGATTCCCCGTTCTTCTGGAACCAAGTCCATTCGATGGCTTCCCACAGGCGGGTGATGTCGGAACGCAACTTGCTCTCTGCTTCCGAAGCTTCTTTGAAGTAAGCACGGGCTGCCAGTAGTCCCTGAAAGAGCAGGGAAGTTTCCACCAAGTCGGCGCCGTCATCTTTATCACCGAAAGGCTGGGTCTTGCCCGTAGAGCCGTTAATCCAATGCGAATAGGCACCGTGATAGCTCGTGCACTCTTCATCCAGGAAAGTAACAATCTTCTGCACTCTGCCGAGGGCTTCCTGACGGGTAACAAACCCCCTTTCGGTAGCCACCAGCATAGCCATCACACCAAATCCGGTACCTCCGGTAGTTACAACATCAGCAGAAGTAGTACGTTCGCGCGCCATTCCCGAATGTTCGTGCCCGAAGTTCCAGAAATACTTGAAAGTTTGCTTCTGCACCAAGGTTAGCAATTCTTCATCGGGAATACGGTCGAACTTATCCGAATCGTCCATTCCAGTTTTAATTTCATAAACCTTGCCGTTGGAGAGTAATACTCCGGAGGTGGATTTCACCCCCGGATTGATTACCAGTTTATATGAGGAAAAGCTCTTAAAGCCACCTGTTGGTGTCAAAGAGAGTTTATCGGCACCCGATAAACTGAAGTTGCATGCCACTGCCTGGTCGTTCTGTTTCAGGGCAATGTTGGCGCGGGCCGATGCCTCATCCACCGCATCCGTAAAGGTAAGCACGATACCGGCATCGGGAGCTACATTGTCGAAAGAACTCTGATTCTGCTTGTCACCGATGGAGATACTTTTCAGTTCAAACGCACCGGGTGCTTCCGGGGCATCATCCTTACTGCAAGCCGCCAGTAACAGGCATAGCATGAAATAAATGACTCTCATATTCGCTACGTTCTTCATGTTTGTTATTCTTTACCGGAATAAAGTTGTTTTATCTCAGATGCGGATATAGCTCTGTCGTAGAAACGGAACTGGTCTAACTGTCCCGGGAAATTGGATGCCCAACTCTGTGCACCTGCACCTTCCGTCAGGCTGGGCTTCGTGCTGAACTGGAATGCTCCGATAGCAAACGTACCCCAATCTTTGAATTTAAGCTTTCCATAATCAGGAAGTTCCTTTGTAAGAGCACTTTCACCGTTCCGGTAAACCGTCATCGTCGAGTTGTCTCCGTCGTAAACGAACGCCATATGCACCCATTCAGTACCAAAGACATTGTCTATCTTCGCCTCTACCCATCTCTCGTCATTGTCCTTCACGGATGTACAGTTGTAGAGGTGCATCTTAAAGAACGCCTGGGTTTCGCTGCCCGTATTTTCCAGGTAGATATCGAAATTACCCCAGAAAGTCTTGGTGTTGGGGATGCTGAAAATACCGTAAGCTGACGTGTTTCTCGTTGTTTTCATCCAGAAAGCAACCGTACAGCTTCCCAATTCGGGTATGGTATCGTTCAGGTAGGAAGGGACACGTGCCAGCAGGTAAGAGTCTTTCGTTCCCTGATAAGCCTGTCCATTGACTCCGTCAGTATAGGTAATTTCTCCACCGGCGCTCATCAGAAAGGTGTAGTTGCCTTTATCGCGCATATCATTCTCAAAGGGCAGGAACAGCTTCATCGGTGAATACTCCTTCCCGGCGGAACTGTCCGGATAGTCGAAAGCCGGATGGTCCATATCCTGGAAGCAAGATTGCAGTGCGAATGCCGACAAACCGAATGCCAGCAATAAGTTTATATATCTTTTCATGGTCGTTACTATATGGATTAATAATTAGAGTTCTGAACTAATACACCGTTTGATTTGTCAATCTCGTCCTGAGGCAGAGGCAACAATGCGTGTTTATCCTGATAACCGGTTTTTCCGGCAGCATGCAGCACTTCTTTGGCAATTCCCCAGCGCACGAGGTCGTAGAAGCGGTCGAACTCCATGCCCAGCTCAACCCGTCGTTCGTGACGGATAGCTTCGCGCAATTCGTTCTGGTCATCGGTAGTCACCTCCGGCAGGATATTGCCATTCGTGCCACGGGCACGGCTACGCACCATCTCAAGATATCTTTTCGCATTAGTCTTATCGCCCGTTTCGCAAGCTGCTTCCGCAGCCATCAATACAACGTCAGAGTAACGGATCAGACGGATGTTCACCCAATATCCACCCTTTGTGTACTGTGCGCGCAAAGCCGGGTCAGTATATGCTTTCTTATTGAAATACTTGGCAACCACATCGGCATTGGCAATCGGCTTCTCACCATAAGGTTTGTTGGCAGGAATGGTCGACGGATCTTCCCCTGTTCTGATGAAATACAGCAAAGTTTCGTCTTTCCGGGGGTCACCTTCTTCAAACGCGTCGGCCAATAATTGGGTGGCAGTATGTTGCCCCCAACCTAAATTCCATTCGCCTGCTCCACGGCATCCTTGTACCTGAGCATACTGGCTGCCGATATCATTGGAACCCGGAAGGGCCGTAGTGGAAGTACATTGTAGTTCCAGGACAGACTCACTACAGTTTTCTCCTTTTTCACGGAAGATGGTTTCGTAAGGTGTATTCAGGTTGTATAAACCGGAAGCAATCACATCTTCTGCCGCAGCACGCATATTATTCCAGTCATTACGCATCATATAGGTGCGGGCATGCAAAGCGCGGGCTGCTCCCCAGCTAAGACGACCAACGTATTGTGCCTCCCAAGTGCGTGGCAAACAAGATTCCGCATTGCTCAGGTCTTCATCAATCAAAGTGTAAATTTGGGCAACAGAAGACTTGGGTATATTGGCATCTGCCACAGTCTCTACCTTAAAATCAATCAGAGGCACTTCGCCAAAAGCACGCACCAGATTGAAATAGCAGAAAGCACGCATGAATAGGGCTTCCCCTTTATTTATCAGGTCGCCGCCTGTCAATGACGGATTCGACTTCATTTCCTCCAATACATCATTGGCTTTATGAATCAACGTATAGTTAGCGTTCCAGTAACTTTTTATCATGCCGTTACTTGCAGCATATTCAAAGTCATCGAACATCTTTCCCGTGGCAGCTCCGTCAGATAATGTACTGCCCTTTTCCGCATCTTCCGAGCGCATGCCATGAATAGCCAGTGCCGTGTTTCCCGACACGATATGATAACCACGGAGCAGAGCATACATATTAAAGATCTGTGTCTCATAGGTACCTCCGGTCAGGTCATCTTCGGTCAATGATCCCTGAGGTTTTTGATCTAACAGGTCACTGCATGACATCTGGGAACATCCCAGTGCCAAAGCCATTATATAATAAAATATCTTTTTCATACTGTTCGTCTTTCTTTTATTAGATTTCATGTTTAGAATGATAAGTTAAAGCCCAAGGTATACACAACCGGCATCGGGTATCCTCCACCGTCAATACCAAACGAGGTTGCACTACCGCCCACTTCCGGAGTATATCCAGTGTTGCGGCTCCACGTCTTGGGGTTCTGGATGTTACCATAGATGCGCAAAGCTTGCAGCTTGATGCGACTCAGCAAACGGGGATCGAAGGTATAGCCCAATTCTATGTTACGGATGCGGAAGAAACTGCCGTCCTCTACGAAGTAAGAAGAGGCTTCCAGGTTTACGGAACGGGACGGATCAAGAATTGGTTCCCAGTTGGATGTTCCTTCACCATGCCAGCGGTTCAGACGCTCTGTGCGATAGTTGAACTGTGCATAAGCACTGCTATCCCAATTGCGATAGACCTCATTCCCATAAACTCCCATCATATCCACACTCAAGTCAAAGTTCTTATAGCCCAGACTTACATTAAAGCCATACGTAAAATCAGGAGTAGGATTACCAATCATCGTACGGTCTTTCTCTGAAATGATACCGTCTCCATTAACATCGGCAAACTTCAAGTCACCCGGCTTCACAGAAGCTACCTGATTGGGGAATGAGGTTTCAATATCCGTCTCGTTTTGATAAACTCCTGCCACTTTGTATCCATAGAAGTAACCGATGGGATAACCTTCGGACACTCGGGAAACACCGTTAATGATAGAGTAATCCTTGCTTATCAGTGACACCACTTCGTTGTCAATGGTAGTCAGGTTGGCAGAAATGCCATAACGCCAGTCTTCACCAATCTTATCATTCCAGGATGCCGACAATTCAAAACCACGGTTACGAATCTCGCCCGTGTTCTGCAATGCGGGGACCGTACCGGAAAGCCCGGGAACAGTGGTCAGCAAATCTTTCGTTGTCTTGTTGTAATATACAGGAGACAACTGCATGCGACCACCCAGCAGATGCATATCGAAACCTACTTCCCATGAGTAGTTGCGTTCCCAACCCAATGTCTGCGAAATCAGTTTGTCCGGTCCTTTACCTGCGATTACATTGTCACCAAAGACGGCAGAGCCCGAACTTGTGATATTGGGATAAGCCGGATAGCGGGAGCCGCCTGTATTCTGGCTTCCCAAAACTCCCCATGAACCTTTCAGCTTCAGATAATCAATCACATTTTGTTTCTTCATGAAGTTCTCTTCGCTCATTACCCAACCGGCACCGAATGAGTAGAAGTTATCCCATGTATTTCCCGTTCTCTTGAATACGGAAGAACCGTCGCGACGATAAGAGGCATTAAACAAGTAACGGTTTTTGTAGTTATACAGCGCACGGAATAAATAGGACATGGTGAAACGCTTGTACTGGGATGCTCCGTTAGTTGCTGATGTAGGATCGTCGATAATGGAAATCCACCACTTATCCTCGTCTTCGCCAATGGGAACACCATAACCCGGCAATTGGCTGCGACCTCCGGATAAGTCAGAGTATTCGTTATAGTTTGTTGTGAGACCGGCAGTCAGTGTCAGTCCATGATTGCCAAACTGGTTGATATAGGTCAATACATAATCAGACTGTGCAGCCATCGAGGTAGACTTGGACTGGCTGACACTCTCTTTATCCGTCAGCCTTTCTTTACCGCCTTCCACATCCGGATTGTACACATAAATGAGCGGAGAATAAGAACGTGACTGGTTGGAAGCATAGTCCAGAGAGAAGGTAGCCTTAAAGGTCAGGTTCTTCATCAGGTCAAGTTCACCATAGATATTTCCCGCCATACGATAATTGGCAGACTTATTATGAGCACCTCTCAACACAGGCTCAATCATCGGATTCCAGACCTGGGCGCGTTGGAAATCGGGAAGTGTATGCAGTAGACCGCTTTCCTGCTCATAGACAGGAGCAATCGGAGCTGCCTTCAAGGCAGATGCCACACCTTTTGCATCAGGATATAGAGCACGTACACCGTTCACTTGGAAACCGAAGCGCAGGAAATCGGTTACTTTATGTTCGCTATGCAGGTTTACTGTAAACTTGTTCAGCTTCTCACTTTGAATGGAACCTTCTTCCATTACATAGCCCAAACCTAAATAGAATTTGCTTCTTTCTCCCGAAGCCATAATACTAACCGTATTATTAGTGAGGAAACCGGTCTGGAACATCTCATCCTGCCAGTCGGTATCTGCATTCCACACGGTATAATCATACGGATCACCGCCCTGATTCATACGCTGCTCATTATAGAGCATCTTGAACTGCTCTGCATTGGTCAGGCTGACATGGTCAGTAACCGTCTTCCAACCTACCGAACCGTTGATGTTGACCTGGGTCTTGCCTTCTTTAGCCTTCTTTGTAGTAATAATGATAACTCCATTGGCACCGCGTACACCGAAGATAGCCAAAGAAGAAGGGTCTTTCAGAATTTCCATGGATTCAATATCAGCCGTATTCAGATAGTTGATATTATCGGTGAACAATCCGTCGACTACATAAAGCGGAGTATAACCGTTGATAGAATTCGTACCGCGAACACGGATTTCAGGATCTTGTCCGGCACGGCCTGTATTGACTACCTGCACACCGGCAACCTTACCCTGAATAGAAGCTAAAGGATTAACAGATGGTTTGGAAGCAATTTCAGCAGCTTTCACCGTTACGATAGAGCCGGTCAAATCGCGTTTCTTGGCACTACCGTAACCCACTACAACCACTTCATCGATGAGCTGGCTGTCTTCCTCCATCGCTACGTTGACGTTGGAACGACCGTTAAGTGCCACCTCCTGCTCTTTCATACCAATATAGCTGAATACCAAAGTGGCATTGACCGACACGCCCGAAAGCTGGTATTTTCCGTCAATATCTGTAATTGTTCCCATATTCTCCTGTCCCTTTACCCGGACCGAAGCGCCTATAACAGTCTCGCCTGTCTTGTCAGTAATGACACCCGAAACTGTAATCTTGTTCTGTGCCATCGAAACGACAGCGAACAGCAACATCACACATGTAATTAATAGATTCTTCTTCATTTTGTATTGATTTAAAATTGCTCAGCAAACGTAGAGCATAAATTGATTTAAGTCAAAAAACGGGCTACCACAAGAGTACCACGCTTCATCAAAGTACTACTTTATAACTACTACACTCTATCAGAACAAACTAGTTATCAGATGTTTATTTTTAATAAAGTTTCCATGTTCCCATGTCATCCTTACCCGCTTCCGGTTTCGGAGCTTTATTGGAAAACTCTTTCAGTATAACTTTACTTTGGGAATCCGTTGGCGGAATTAATGTTTCCTTCCTCGCATCTGCAAGAATTCAAGACCGGGTTCTGTCCATACCTGGCTCGTATCTGGTCCGTACCTGCTCCGTAGCAAATTCGGTTAGAGGTACCTTTAACCGAATTTGCTACGGAGCAGGTACGGACCAGATAGTTATTTGATATGTGCCTGACTCAAGCCAGGCTAACGGCTAATTCCACCAACGGGCTTTAGGATTATTAAAAGGATTTAATGAAGGGTGAACAAAGCCTTATTCACGTTGCGGCTGTCAGTACCTATCATCACTTCAAAGTCACCCGGTTCGCACACAAAATCCAGATTGTAGTTGTAGAACTTCAGCATATCGGACGTTATCTTGAAAGATATCTGTCTCGCTTCACCAGCTTTCAGGAAGATTTTTTCAAAGCCTTTCAGTTCTTTCACCGGACGGGTTACACTGCCTACAAGGTCGCGGATGTAAAGCTGCACCACTTCGGCACCATCGCGCTTTCCGGTATTGGTCACCGTTACGGTGGCTGTGATTTCTCCGTTAATGTTCATGGACGATTGATCCAATGTAATGTCACTGTAAGAGAAAGTAGTGTAACTCAAGCCATATCCGAACGGATAGAGCGGTTCATTATCAACATCCAGATAGTTGCTGCGGAACTTCTGGAACCATTTGCCCACCGCCAGAGGACGACCGGTATTCTTATGGTTATAGAACAAAGGTATCTGCCCCACATTTTTCGGGAAAGTCATCGTCAGTTTGCCGCTCGGGTTTACTTTGCCGAACAATACATCGCCAATGGCAAGGGCGGCTTCACTACCACCAAACCATACATTCAGGATGGCAGGCACGTTTTCCTGTTCCCAGTTCAGCACCAAAGGACGGCCGGTGAACAACACCAATACTACCGGTTTACCGGTTTTCAATAATTCCTGCAAAAGCACACGCTGGGTATCCGGCATTTCAAGGTCTGTGCGGCAACTGCTTTCGCCGCTCATTTCAGAAGATTCGCCCAGGGCGGCAACAATCACATCCGACTTGGCTGCCACAGCGAGAGCCTCATCCAGTAGTTCTTTGTCCGTACGGTTGTCACGGTGCAAAGTACGTCCAAACATGGTGGCACGTTCTTCATATTCAGCATCGCTCATCAGGTTGCTGCCTTTTGCCGTAAGAATTCTGGCTTTGCCGCCTACCACATCTTTCAGTCCTTCAACCAGCGAAGGATATTTATTCATCACGGCAGCCACGCTCCACGTACCCGGCATGTTGCTACGGCTATCCGCCAAAGGCCCTACTACGGCAATCGTTCCTTTTTTTGCCAGCGGAAGCACATTGCCATCATTCTTCAACAGTACAAAACTTTCCGAAGCTGTTTTGCGGGCAATGGCACGGTGCTCTTTGGTGAAGACTTCTTGCTTCGGACGAGTTACATCGCAATACTTATAAGGATTATCAAAAAGACCAAGTTTGTACTTAGCTTCCAAAATGCGGCGGCAAGCGGCATCGACAGCCTTTACCGAAACCTTGCCTTCTTCCAGAGATTTCTTAAGGGTACCCGTGAAAGCATCGCTCACCATATCCATATCGACACCTGCATTCAGCGCCAGAGCGGCAACCGTTTGTGTATCGCCCATGCCGTGATCCGTCATTTCGGTAATACCAGTGTAATCCGTCACTACGAATCCGCCAAAGCCCCATTGCTTGCGGAGTACATCCGTCATCAACCATTTATTTCCGGTGGCCGGCACTCCGTCCACTTCGTTGAACGAAGCCATAACGCTACCCACACCTTCTTCTACGGCTGCCTGATAAGGCAGCATATATTCATTGAACATACGCTGATGGCTCATATCCACCGTATTATAATCACGTCCGGCTTCCGGTGCGCCATACAAGGCAAAATGCTTCACGCAAGCCATGATTTCATTATTGTGGCTCATATCTTTTCCCTGATAACCGCGTACCATGGCGCGTGCGATTGCCGCTCCCAGGAAAGGGTCTTCACCGTTACCTTCGGAAACACGTCCCCAACGGGCATCACGGGAAACATCCACCATCGGACTGAATGTCCAGCAAATACCATCGGCACTGGCTTCAATGGCAGCGATACGCGCAGATTCTTCAATGGCTTTCATATCCCACGTGCAGGACAAGCCCAAAGGTATAGGGAATACAGTTTCATACCCATGAATTACATCCATACCAAACAGAAGGGGAATACCGAGGCGGCTCTCTTCAATCGCCTGTTTCTGTACGTCGCGGATGCGTTCCACCCCTTTCAGGTTGAAAAGGCCTCCCACTTCACCGGCGCGGATACGTTTGGCCACATTACTGCTCTTGGCCTGGCCGGTAGTAATCTCGCCCGTCACCGGAAGGTTCAATTGACCTATTTTCTCTTCGAGGGTCATCTTCTTCATCAGGTCGTCGATGAAGCGGTCCATGTCTAAAGGAGATTTCTGTGCTTGTACACCAACAGATACAAACATCAATAACATTAAAAACAATTGTAATTTAAGGGATAAATGTTTCATGCTTTTCATTCTTTATTATTATTGGAGAAAAATGATTTCCCTGCAAATAAAGAGAAAGCCCTTCAAACTCTTATAATCCGATGCTACAACAAAAGTACCTTTAGGGCAGATTATAAAAAAAGGAAGTACTATTTTAATACTTCCTTTCACTTTATCAAACTAAGGGTCAGCTACTTAAAGTTTATCATAAAATCCGTCAGACTATCTTCCTGAGGCAGGTTGAACTTCTTGCGCAGGCGATATCTTGCCGCATCCACTCCACGTATCGAGATGTTCAGCAGCTTCGCAATCTCCTTCGTCGGTAGGTTCAGACGAAGCAAAGCGCAGAAGCGCAAGTCGCCCGATGTCAGGTCAGGATACTGCTGTTTCAGGTTTCGGAAAAAGTTCTCATGTATCCGGTCGAAGTTAGCCTGAAACATATTCCAGCTCTCTTCGTCCGAAACGATGTTGTTATTCACCAAAGCGAGCAGTTTATCCAGGTTCTTCCGTGTGTACTGCCCGGACAGCTTTTGCTGCTGTATCTCTTCCTTCAAGGAGTTCAGGAATTCCTGATGGGCGATATTAGTCATTACCACTCCCGACAGCTCCTTGCTCTTGAAACGCAGGTCCGCTTCAAGTTGTTCTTTCTCGAGTTCGATAATCTTCTTCTCTTGCTGTTCAATCTCGGCCTGATGGGCTATGCGCTGCTGTTCAATCACGCGGTCTTTCTTCTTCTTCACGGACTGGTAGACGATGTATTGCAACAACAGTAACAGAATCAGTCCGGCAAGCACATAGCCACTGATAGCCCAGTAGGACAGGTACCAAGGCCTCAATATGACGAAAGGAAGTGTTGTCGATGCCAGAATCTGGTTTCCATCATATACTTCCGCTTTGAAGACATAAGAGCCAAAAGGCAAACGGGTATATTTCTTCTCCAGACTACGTTCATTGTCTACCCACTGGTCGTTAAGCCCCTCCAGCTTGTACCTAACCTTATAGGTATAGTTATTATAAACCGGATAACACAAAGAGAAACACACCGTACTGAACTCCGCCTCTATCTTGTTTTCTTCTTGCACGGACAGTTGTTTTTTCTTTCCCGTCCATTCAGCCTCTACTGTGATGCCCGAAACCCACAAGGAACGCTTAACGGGAGATTTATATAACAGGGAACTATCTGCATCAATGCGGGCAATAGCATTATTCAGGCAGAGATAAGAGCTTTTGCTACCCTTGTCATAAACCATCGCCGCCCTTTCTTCTATCGACAGACCTTCAAACAAAGAGAATGGAATCCGATGTTCAACCTGAAAGACATTCATCTCACACTTCACCAGATAGGCCATCCGCCCACTGACAAGCCAGTACATATTACCGCCTGCATGACTCACATCATTTATCCCTTTCAGCTCCGGTAGCTGCTCATTCATCACCTCGTAGGAGATTATCGAGTCAGTCATATCTTCATAAGTATAGAATGCCTTTCCGTTTGAAAAGACCACCCGACCGTTAATTTTAAAGAGAGAGAAATTCCCATCTTTCACATCTCCCAGTTCCATATACATTTTGAGGTCCTCTACCCTCTTCAAATCCTGACTGATCCGTAAGCGGAACAATCCCTTCCGCAAATGCTTTACCCAAATATTCCCCCGGTGGTCCATTTCTATGCCCCGCACCATATGGGTAAACCCGCCTAATGAATTCAAAAAGCTCCAGACCCCGGAAGCATTCTCCTTATACAGATTCAGAAACGTATAAGTTCCCTGCAATAGCAACGGATGTCCTTCATGGTAGATTTCCCTCATGCACATCGCCCCCCTTACGTCCGAAATCAATGACGCCTGCAAACCTGCTATCTGAAAAGTACCTTTATTATGCCCGCAGAGAATCTGGTTTCCCCACTCTTTGACGTACCATGCTTGTTCCTCCAATCCCGGAACAAGTTCCAACTTTCCACTCTTCATCCGGTAAACGCCCTGATTGGAAGCCACATAAGCCTCATCTTCTTTTACCAGTACATCATAAATCATACCAATCTTCCGGTAAGGAGGTTCATAATAATATACCAGGGAGTTATTTAGTATATAAGCTATTCCTTCGTCCAAAGCCACCCAGACATTATTATCGGCATCACAGTAAAGCCCCAGAACCGTATTGTTCTGCAAACGGCTATCCGTGTTTTCCTTCCAGAGCAACCGTCCCTTTTTGTCTATCGCATAAACTCCGTTGGAGATGGTACCAATGATATAGCAACTATCTTTCGTCATCACTGCCCGGTTAACAGTGTACTTCTCCAATTCTGCATCACATTCCGTATGCCACTTCACGACTTTTCC
>ULXS01004153.1_pt1 | contig 13914 bp, 16 predicted proteins | sample 1961421 | NCBI WGS metagenome assembly ULXS01 (sample SAMEA4835842, study PRJEB28245) | human gut metagenome | biome: gut microbiome; material: fecal sample | place: Denmark | collected 2008
ATGACCTTAAAAAATCTGTCCAGTTAATTGTAGCCTATCCAAATATTCTTTTCCATTCTTATCAATGTCTTTTGCTAATGGAATATATGTTATATGTGCATGGATTGATATTTTGGGAGTTCCAACAACTATTTCACCATCTGGAAATTCTTCTGTTGGTGGCTTCTTCTCATATGGTGTATATACTTCATCAAAATGCCAGTCTACATTTAAAAACCTACAATTCCTAAATCTTGGATCTGATTTGGTGATATATGTTACAAATGCATCCATCTTTTGTTGATTGTCTGGATCTTCCTGATATGCTTTAATTGCTTCTTCTGTTGCATCTATTCTGTCATTAAGCGATATTACCATTGATTCTACACAGCAAGTTGTTTTTCCTCCACCTTTTCCAGTGTATAATTTGTCTAAATAAAAATCCTTTTCCCCCATTTCACTTACAACATCAACCTTTTTCTTACCACCAGTTCTTCTTTTACAATATTTTTTGAAATACTGATTATAAGTAAGTCCTTCTGTATTGTTAATAGGATGTAAATTGAATTTCTTAAATTCTTCACATATATGATCATTCTTGTATTTATTCTTTGCACGGATTCTGGTTTGTTCCGATTGCACCGAATTCATTTTTGCATGGCTAAACTGTATAACCCTTTTTATTGCTACTGCCATATTTATTCCCCCTCACTTTGAAACTTTTCAATGTAAAATAAATATGACTGTTGTATTTTCGGCTTAATTGCAAATAAAAAAGACCACCGAAGTGATCTTATAACACACATTAATTATTTTCTGTATCTATAGGAATATATTTAGTATCTATATGCTTGTAATATTTGTTTTGAACATTTTTCTCTGTATATTTTCCCTTCAAATATAATATTTCATTATCTATTTCATATAAAATTGTTTCTAAATGAGAATTGATGCCCTTAACATATGTATATATATTCCCATCTTCATTATCTGCATTATTCCTCATATCATTAAAAATATTTGCATTATCCATATTATTACATAGCACTTGATAAGATATAGGCGTTATCGTGACTATTACCATATCATTGTCAAGGACTTTATTCAGCGTACTTAAATTGCATGATGCATTATATTTCAATTCGCCTATTGTAAAATTGCCTTCATCATACTTTGATATAAAAGCACTATTTAAATTATATGACTCTTCAATCTCAGATTTAGTGGCTTCTAATAATGCTATTGTTCTTTGTTTATTTTCCTTTTTTTCTTGTATATTAGTAAAATTAATGGCTATTGTTGCACCAAGTATTATAACAATTAATTCCGTTACTGTCTCAAGAAATTTCTTACTAACTATGAATTCCTTAACCTTTATATTTGCATCATCCTTCTTGTCAATAAAATATTTTAAAGCAAATAGTACAAAAATACTTACTACGCTAAATAAAAGTATCATAATAATTTTCCTTTCTAAAATTATAACTACTTTTATTATTTTAACATATTTTATATAGGTTTAAATATCTAAATTATATTATCATGCTAATTAAATATGCATCTTAAACTGTTATATTCATAGCTTCCATTAATGCATCTGCTGTAAATTGTGCTGTGGTAAATACATTTACTTTGCCACAATATTCTTTCCATAAATCAATTATTTTTTCTGAAGCGCTTATTGTAAATGTTTTATATTCCACATCCGCTTTTGACATGTCATTAAAATGTTTTGCTCTATCAAAGACTTTTTCGTGATCGTATTTATTTATATATTTTATTAATGCAATTTCAAATGCATGTTGTCTCCCATATAATTGTATTTTTACATATTCATTCCATTTATCAATTACACTTACAGGAAGTTTCACATAAAAATACTTATTTGAACAATCTAAATATGGCTGCATCATAGCTTCTATACCACTTTGCTTTTTTAGTTCTTCAATCTGTCTTTTCTGTTCCGCTATAACTTTTTCATATTCTTTATTGCAAACGCTTTCCTTTTCTTCTTTTGAATTTTTCAATTTTTCATATTCCCTTTCCGAAATTACCATTTCACCATCTCTGGCATATCGTTTCAAACAATAATTTGTTTGGTCAAACCAATATCCAAAATCTCTAATCTTTTGTGATGGCCACGAAAAGTTAAATTCCTTATTCGTAAAATCTGCGGTCTTCAATTTACCCTTTTTCATTTCTCCTAATCTTTTAGTCAATAATTCTATCTGTTTATCTTGCGATAATCTATTAAAGTCTTTTATCGTCATTCAACATACCTCCTATTAAATATAATTTATTAATTTTATTTCTACTATTAATATGATTTTCTTTGCGCCCAGTCAGAATAATTTTGATTACCTACAATTTTATCTTTAATTTTTAATTTAAGTTATCAGGATTGCTGTACAATTTTTTAGATTGATAATCTTATTATACATAATTGATATCGAATACTATAAGATTACTAATCATTTTTATTTAAACTGATAATCTAAAAGCGTTGAATTATTGGTCTTTTTTTATCTGTACAGTAATCATAAAATTAGCCTGTTACCCTTACCCAGTAAGACTAATTATCTAATAAGTTTGTAACACCTTGAATTTACTGGTTTTCTGCATAGCCAAAATAAATTATTTTAAGCAAAAATGCAGCAAAATCAATTGTCGCACGCTACATAAAATAGCTATTCATTACTCAGGACGCTCAATGCTGGCTTATGCCAGCAAAGTTTGTCCTGCTTCATTCCTATAGCTATTTTATTCCGCCGTAGGGAGCTTTGCTGCACTATATTTCGTATAGTGCTCACCTTTCAGCTTTCCAGTCCCAATTTTACAAATAGAAGTAATTTACAACCGTTCATACTGCACAAAATTCACCGCAAGCATAAAGGTCATTTCATTCCCAATATGCTTTTGTTCATAATGTGCATTATTCACTAATCAAAACCTCATTAGTGTATTGAAAGCTTCAAGGTGGCACTATACTTTGAACTACGTTCAAAATATAGTGCCCTACGGGGATTTTATGGACATCCCAGCCCTTTTCAGGTCTGGCATATCTCATAAAAGGGAAATACTTCACAAAGGTATTTGTTTCGTATTTCGTAAATGGGAACCCCTACCCCCATTTACAAAAATGCCCTATGATGCAATTTGCATCATAAGGCATTTCATATCATTCATATCACAAGGTATTGTGATATTCATTCTATTGTCATTCCCAATGCACAAAGCTCTGCAATGTGCAAAGGTCATTCCTGGATGTTGAAAAATAAATCTACACACAAAATATTTCCATTCATTGACTCTATGCATTTATCATTCTTCTTCATCTGCTTGATCGTCAACAATCAATTCTACGTCTTCTTCATCTTCTTCATCCGCATCTTTAATAATACTCATAGTATCTAAGGCATTAACTATTTTTTCAACAATTTCAAAAAAATCCTCTTCTCCTATTCGACTGTTCGTAAATATAAAGCCTCTCGAACTAAGAGAAATTACTACGGAACCTGTGGGATACTTATCATCATCAAATTTAAATTGAATATTTTTTAATTCCGATCCTCTTATTCTTTTATATTTATTCCAATCGGCATCACAATCTACACAATTGCCTTGAAGCAAAGCATTCTGTAATTGTGTACCCAATTTACTAAACCACCCTGAATATACCGTAACATTATTTACGTTTTGGGTTATACAATTATATGCATTTACTAAATCTATTTTCACTGGACTACACTTTACTTTTGTATCTTTCCTTATCCGCTTAAATGCTGCTCTTGCAATTATTCCTTTAAATGTAGAATAAGACAGTACATATTTTTTCTCGTTTGATACTAATACAGGAATTGTATATTCTCGTAATATAGATTCAAATGAACTACCATTCACAATTCCCACAATATTATATTTCTTATAAAATTTAATATTGAAAACCTTGTATCCACAAATTTCATCTGGCTGCGGATATACCTTAGTTTCTACATCATTATTAATACCATTCATTAATATCCTTGTTACACTTGTCTGAACCTCTGAAAGTTCACTGTCAAATTCTATCTTTTTATTTATTGTAACTACTTTTCTCATATGCTTCCCCCTATTCAATTTCACATAAAATATCTGTAAAATATTCATATCCATCAATTAAAGTTCTACTGTCTAATGTCGACCACTTTATCTCTTGTTCGTTGATTATTATTTCTTCATCTTTATTTATTCCACAAAGGGTTTTTATATGAAAATCTTCTACATCTCTTATTACTTCACTAAATAAATTAGATGTACTAATTTGACTGCCTTCCCTCTTTATAATTATATCTATTTTTTCTACCTTGACATTCTGACTCATCTTGGAACTGCTAAAATAATAATTACCTAATATCTTTACTAACGATGCCAAATATAGAATGTCTTTTTTTCTTGAATTAATTTTCCCATACTTGCTATGCCCTGATATTTTTAAATCCAACATCTTAGAAGAATTCTCCCTGTTTGAATAATGCAAAGAGCAATTTATCTCGCAACCAATTGAATCATAAGATACGTTCCAAATGCTGGACATTAGCTTTGAATTTGGTTTTCTGCGCAGCTCTTGAATATTTAAGAAATTACTAATACAGTTTTCTAATTCCTCTATAATTTCTTTTATACCTAATGTTGATGTTTCAAGTGTTACCATTATTTGATAATTAACTTCTTTATTATAAAAAATCCAAGAGTTTATTTTTTTACTAACAGCATTTCTATTTGATATAACCAGTTCAGCCAATGCACAAACCGAACCAATTATTGTCAAACCGTCTGCATCCAAAAAATCAAATTGATTGTTTGTAATCTTGCTTTTTATTAGAACTACTATAAAGAAAACCAGATAAATTGCTGAAACTATAGTCATAAATGTATTCAAATATTTCTTCTTCAACCTACCATCTCCTTTATTTTCTTATTCTATCTACTTACTTAAGTATATACCTGTTGCTGAAATCAGACAACAAAAAAAACAGCCGAAGCTGTCCTTTTTGTATCTACGCATTTTCAGATAAAATTTTTATAGATTGAATCGTATTACTGATTCTTTCATATATCAATGTAATAACACTCAGCATATGTTCGCATTCCTTCTTATTGTATAGTGTAGAATACTTTACATCTTCTGTGTCACACATTCCATTGGCAATATTCAAAAAAGCATTTGCCATATCATACAACATTTCATTTTGTTCTTCTAACATTTCTGCTTCTGTAACGCTTTCACTAATAGCATCTACTTCCTGGATATCTGCTGCCAATGATCTTATACATCCATCTGCATCTGATTCCAGTTTTAAAAATTCATCCGTAAGCTCATTAACATCCACTTTTCCATACAGTTCTACTGCCCTCCTGCAATTTCTAATTTCTTTTTCTTCTGCTTCCGCTTCAATGTTTTCCTTCCATTTTTCAATATCAATCATACCAATACCCCCTTAATTTATTCCTGCTGATACAGCTAATAAATCAATAGCTTTTAACATATTCACTATCTTATCATGTAATGACTGCATTTCCATTAGTGCTACCATACAATCATTTTCACTATAATATTCTGAATAGAAATCATCATCTGTATCAATCTTTCCACAAGCTATTTCATATGCTGCTTCAAATGCATGATACATAATATCATTTGATTCCTTCAAATCCATTACTTCATCATAATGCTCTTCAAATGCTTCTGTATCATCCAAATCTTCAGATGCCAGTTGCAGACAATCAGCAACCTTATTTCTAAATTCATAATAATTATCTTTCAAATCTTCTAATGGTGGCTCCTTTCCAAATAATGTAATAAATAGTTTGCAATTTGAATCTTTACATCCTTCTGTCCAAGTTTCTAAATCAGGCATCTTAATTCCTCCTTATCATTTTAAGAACAAGTGTTCTCTTTTGTTGATCGCATGTTAACTCTCTTATTACATTTTGTAAAGCAAATTTTATATATAAAAAGAACCCACTAACCATTTAGGTTATGTAGGTTCTTAATAATTATTTTTGCTTATATTCATCAAATGCTTTTTCTAATTTTCTATAATCACAATGATACTTTAATACTTTATTTTTTGTAATCTGTTTATCATATATCTTTGTAGCTTTCTTTGCGATTTCCTCTGTTATTTCTGTTAAAAAACTATATTCTTTAATCATCAAAAATGTTCTCTGACTATCGCTTCTTGCCATACCACTGCTTATATCAAATTTCACTTTCTGATATACGCTTTCATCAACAGGAAACATCTTGCGCAAATCCAAAACAGATAATATTCTTTGTCTGTAATCTTTCTGCTTATCTTTATCTATTTTCCTAAGTATGTCCTGATTCTTAATTTCAACAATTACATCATCTGGTCTCACTGGGTCTTCTGTAATATCTATTACTTCATAAATTCTATACCAGCTTGCAGTAACATCTGCCCAAGTTTTATGTTTATCTTTGCCAGAAGTCAATGGTATTACATATTCTCTGCCATCATTATTCAATAGTATTCCCAAATGAGGTTTTAATTTATAATTTGGCTCATCCTTGTCAAAATATATTTCTGGCTCTATACTATGTAAATATTCTAAATATTTAATATCTATGTATACAAATTGAACTTTATCAAATTTCATATGTGTCTACTCATCTTTCCGTTTCATTAGAATATAAAACAATTAATATTAAAAAAAATGGGAAGCATTAGCTTCCCTTTATCGTTCCACACTTCAACGCCTTTGGCAGTGGCACGCCAACCTATATCGTTCTGCATTTCAACGTCTTTGGTAGCAGCAAACCAACCTATATCGTTCCACACTTCAACGCCTTCGGTAGTGGCACACCATATTCATTTGCCATTGTATCAAATACAACAACTCTTTGTATAATTATAATATGACAGATTTTTAAGAAAGTCAATAAACTTTTTTAAAAAAATCATCACACTATTATATATATCCATTTTCATAAATTTTATACTTATTTTATCATTCCAGCCATTTGTCCTAAATATGGTAACATTGCAATTAATGCATCTGCTCCTTTATCAGCCAAAAATTTTAAAACTCCTGCTATTTTTTCTTTTGCTTTTTCCTTCTTTCCACTTTTTACCGCTGCATCTATTCCAGATAATTTATCCTCCAAATCATCCTTCTCATCTTTTGACATAGTTTCTTCTGGAATCTGTTCAATATTCTTTATCGCCTGTTCCAATGTAATACTTATATTGATATTATTAGAATTATTTGCATTTGCTGATAAATTTATATTATTCTGACCTAATCTTGCAAGTTCTAATTCATCTTTTCGCTTTTGTTCTTCCAGTTCCAAGTTATCTTTATAATTAATCAATTTAGCTTTTATCTTTATAATATCACCATCATAATCAATTCTTCTCCCGTCACTCATCCATTGATACATATCTAATCCTCTATGTATATTTTTAATTTCATTATTATAAACATTCACTATTTCATCTATTAGTTTATCCTTTTCGTTTTCACTATGACTCTTTATTTCATCACACGCATCTATATATTTTTGTAAAGTATCTATCTTTCCCATATAATCCCTCCTGTCATTTAGATTGATTATATACTCAATACCATTTTTACACAATAAAAAAGACAGCCGAAGCTGTCAATTTCATATTATAATTTTAAATTAATCCAACTTCCCACATTTTGTGTGACCGACCATCACTTGTGAAAATCAATAATTTTCTTCGTGATGCTGTTTGATTGCTTTAATAATTTCAAATCAATCCAACTATATTCTTTCTGCATAAGCTCCATTTTTTTATTTTGTGTTATTGTAAATGTTACTTCTATCTTATGATTTTGGTTAACATCCAAGAAATTATATTTGTTTACTGAATTTACTGATACACCATCTATTTTTAAACTACTTGTGACATAGCCTTGTGCTGGTGTTATGAATATTGAATTATCATTTGCATATGATACTATGCAACTATTTGATATCGCTCCGCTTCCAGCTTTACTTGTTGTTATTGTATAAATAATTTTTTCAAATATTGCTGTATATGATTTATTACCTGTAGATCCCTTTGCAATGCTTACAGTTTTTTGTGGTGTTGTTCCATTTGAACCTGTCCAACCTACAAAAGTATATCCTTTCTTTGCTGGCTGTGGTAATGTAAATGTGGCTGTTTCAACATCATATGTTGTTTTTTGTCCACTTATAGATCCGCCATTAAGTGTATAACTAATCGTATATGTTACTTTCTTCCATTGTGCATGTGCTGTTTGTACATCACCATTTATATAAGTATCACGCTGACATATCTGTTCATCTTCATGGGTCTTATAAAGCCTTGTTCCATATGGATTCTTTCCAAGTTCATACCAAGATGTAGCATCTATCCAATCACCATCTGAATTACCATAAGCCCACTGTGTTTTTCCATTCACAACACGACTTAACATCCAACCATCAAATGAATAGCCTTTTTTTGAAAATGCATTTTTATTAAAATGTGTTCCACCCTCATATGTATGGCTTGAATCAGACATTGTACCAGTTCCACCATTTGCATCATACTTAACAGTCCATTTTATTGGTGTCCAATTTGCTGTATAGCTTTTATTTCCTGTACTTCCTTTTGCTATGCTTACATTTGTCTGTTTTGTTGTTCCGTTACTTCCTGTCCAGCCTACAAACACATAACCATTTTTTGTAGGATTACTAAGTGTAAATGTTGCAGTTTCTATATTATAAGAAGTTTTATTATTTGCAGTACCACCATCTAAGTTATATGTTATCACGGATAGTGAAGATGTGGAATTATATAAAAATGGGGATTATCATGATGGGCTTATGATTGAACATTTGCGTATTCTTATACAGATCAGCCGGCTTAATTCTTCACAGACCTATATACTTAAGAACCTATCAATCCTTCCAATATCCGGTGTGTATAAGAATCATTTCAAGAACTGGCTGCAGCTAGCCTCTCTGCATGATGTTAATTATCTTGCCCGATATGGTTTTATAACGGATGACATAGAGAATAAGAAAATAAACCTGCATCCACTGATACAGGAAATCATATATGAGGAATTAAATCCTTGCATTTCCAATTGCCAGACTCTTGTGAACAGCCTTCATACAATCTGCCTGATGCATGGCTTAGAAGTCCGAAAACCTGATAATACGATACAGGCTATAATAAGTGTTGCAGAAAACATCATCAATGATAATTCTACCTGTTATCTGTTGTTCCTTCAAGATATGTTTCCATATCTTAAAAAATACTCTTTAAGGGATTACATGCCAAAACTGGCTGAACGGATATCATACCTTATGGAACAGGAGCATATCGGTTCTGTCTGTGATAGGGCATTGCTTTTAGACTACAAAGCAGAGCTTGCATACATGAGAAAGGATTATGATGTGGCTGTAAAGAAACGTGAAAAAGCTATACACCTGCTTGAAAATGAAGATGACACTATGAACACCATGAATCAGAAACGCTATATTAATCTACTCTCAAATCTTTACAACAATCTGTCCAATGTATATCTTGCTCTTAAAAAAGCTGATAAAGCGACCGAAGCCTTACACAAGGCATTTGAGATAAGAATTTCATATGCCAACACCGGCATAATCGAAACACACGATATGCTACAGCAGATGCTTAATCTTGTAAATATGCTGATACTCGCTGATGATTTAGAGCTTGCACGGCTTGTCCTTAATCAATATGATACTCTTGTGGCAGCTAATGAAGGCAACAATACTTTGGATTATGGCTGTTACCGGCTTGCTGCCGGAATAATTGCATTAAAGGAAGGTAAACCAGTAGATGCCGAAAAGAATCTACTGGCAGCAGAGAGTATTATCGGTGCTGCTATGGATACCGGTGATTCTGATTCAGCTTCGTCTGATACTGCCGTTTCATCATATGATAATTATGCTTCAGAGAATGACTATCTAAAATCTGTATACGTGTATCTGAATAATCTGTATACCAGATGGCACAAGCCTGAGAAAGCACTGGAATATAAAGAAAAATGGCTGAATGCCAGAAATGAACAAAATAAGAATATCACACACAGAAACGCATAAACTATTAGTGCCACTAAAAAAATACTGTTTGACATCGCCAGATATCAATGGTATATTATTCGTAGTGGTTGTGCTACGGAAACTTGCGATGCCCGTAGCCGGTGGAGTTCCATGCGTGGGCTCCACTTTTTTTATGCCTGTTTCAGAAAGGAAATACTATATGGCAAAAAACTTTCTCACCCATGAGCAGCAGCTACATATTCTTGAATATGACAAACAACTTGCTATTCCTAATCACGAATATGCCACCAAAAAACTTGAAGAACTCAGCTACTATTCTCTAATAGGTGGATACAAATCTCTTTTCAAACACGCTCCGTCAAATAAATATATTCATGGCGTTACTTTTGATGAATTAGTTTCTTTCTACTACTTTGATGAAGAACTACGCACTTTGTTTCTGAAATACATTCTTCATGTAGAACGCCATATAAAATCCATGTTTTCCTATCACTTCTGTGAAAAATATGGTGAACAGCAGTCCATGTATCTTGATATAAATAATTATAATCACACCAGAAAGAACCATCATCAACTGCTTCGCCTGACTCATTCATTACAAAAAGTTATTGCTACACCTAGCAAATATGCCTATATCGAGCATTCAGCCAATACATATCACAATGTACCATTATGGGTTGCAACTAATGCTTTAACATTTGGGCAGATTTCCAAAATGTATCAATATGCAACTACTGATATTAGAACTAAAATCAGCAAAAACTTTCAGAATGTTTCAGAAAAACAATTGCATCAGTTTATCAACATTATAGGCAAATGCCGCAATGTATGTGCTCATGGAGAGCGTCTGTTTTCATTTAGAATAAACGAGACAATTCCTGATACTCTGCTACACCAAAAGCTTCAAATAACTCAAAATAATAATCACTATGTATACGGCAAGCAGGATTTATTCGCAGTTGTAATTGCCTTACGCTACCTGATAAGTAATAATGAATTCAAACTCTTTAAGACTGCTCTTTCAAAACTTATAAAAACTGTAATTAAGCAGTGTCCTCATCTTACAGAGAAACAATTGCTTGATAATATGGGATTTCCTGCTAACTGGGATAAAATCAGCCGATACAAGAAAATATAATTCAATATCTACCATGAGTTTATTGACATACACATCTTGTAATGTTAATGTACATATGGTTGTGCTACGGAAACTTGCGATGCCCGTAGCCGGTGGAGTTCCATGCGTGGGCTCCACTTTTTTATTTTCCACGAAGGTACCTTAAGCTTACTACTTGTATCAATAATTTGCATTATGAGAAGTTCCAGGACGGAACTGTAAAATGTATTGAGGACGAGATACCATTTGAAGTGCCGGAGGGGTGGGAATGGTGTAGGCTTCCTATTATTACAACGGATATTTTTGCAGGAGGAGACAAACCTGATATTTGCGAAAAAAGAGCAACGGAAATATGCAATATTCCAATCTATTCTAACGGAATAGAAAATGATGGACTATATGGATACACTAATAAGCCAAGGGTAACTGAACCAAGTATTACAATCTCTGCGCGAGGTACAATTGGATTTTGTTGTGCAAGAAAAACTCCATTTGTTCCAATTGTTAGACTTATAACTATCACCCCATCTAAAGAGATTAGTTTATATTACTTAAAAACTGTGTTCAAAGCATTAATTGAAACAGGAGAGGGTTCCAGCATACCTCAATTAACAGTTCCGGGGATAAAACTAAAATTAATTCCAATTCCACCTATTATGGAGCAGGATAGAATTCAAAGTAAACAAGATGAAATATTGAAATATATATCTGATATTTCTTTTGAGAAAGATAAATTAAGAAGGATTGTTCAACAAGCAAAAAACAAAATCCTCGACCTTGCCATCCATGGAAAGCTTGTACCTCAAGACCCAAATGATGAGCCGGCTTCTGTTCTTCTTGAGCGTATCCGTGCTGAAAAAGAAGAACTTATTAAACAGGGAAAAATCAAGCGTGATAAGAAGGAATCTGTTATCTTTAAAGGTGATGATAACTCTTATTATGAGAAGATTGATGGTGAGGTGTCTTGCATTGATGAAGAAATACCATATGATATTCCAGATACTTGGACATGGATGCGCTTAGAAAATTGCTGTGTTAAAGAAATTCGTCGAGGAAAATCTCCAAAATATGCAGAAATCAGTAATGTTATTGTATTTGCTCAGAAATGCAACACCAAATACAACGGCATAGATATTAGTTTGGCTCAATATCTTGACGAGACCACAATAAAACGTTATCCGACTGATGAACATATGCAAGATGGAGATGTAGTAATTAACTCAACCGGAATAGGTACTCTTGGACGAGTCGGAATTTATAGAAATACTGATAATACTACAGGTCTCTTAATTGTTCCTGATTCCCATGTTACGGTAATTCGTAGCTTTAGTTGCATTAGCTCACATTACCTATATGCTTTTATGAAGGCACATCAAACCGAACTTGAAAAGAAAAGCGAAGGATCAACCAACCAAAAGGAATTAAAGCCACTTACATTAAAAGAAATGCTCATCGCAGTTCCTCCGTTATCTGAACAGAAACGCATTGATAAATCTATAAATGTTGCATTTAGCCACCTGACTATAATCGAAAAGTGCCTCAATTGAGGCTCTTTTCAATATGCTCTATTGCTGAAAAAGTTACTTTGAGCTTGTTGCAAATATTTTCTTGCTCTTTGATTGGTGGAATAGGTATAACCAAGTTAAGAATATCTTCACGAGATATTCCCGGAATAAGACCCTTGGCAGCTTGTTTGATTTTCGTCATTGAATATTCAATGCATAATGCCAGAAAATCAACATTAAGGCTATAGTTATTGCGGATAGCCATAATTTGACGTGCAATGTGAGCTTCCCCAAAGTTATTATGTGCGATTTCGCCGATAGTTCCTTTGCAAGTCAGAAGTAAGTCTCCCCTCCGAGTAATAACTTGCGGAACGGTAGTCCAACGAACTAAGCTAATATGACCATTTCTAAAATTGCTTGCACCTGTAATATATGGAATTCCATCATTTTTATCGTTATATTTTGATGGAGACAAATCTCTTCCAGATATAAGTTCCCATGCAGTCTTTAGACGAATAAAAGCCCAACCTTCTGGCAATTCAAACGGAATTTCTTCATCAATGCAATTTACTTTATTGCCAACCTTCTCATAATAAGAGGAGTGTAAACATCTTCGATATAATATTAGAGCGAATTTCTCGCAAAAATATTATATCGGAGGTGTCTTTTTATGGAGACAAAAATAACATTTGAAGAATACTTGAGAAAGGAAAATTTATCAGAAAATACGATAACATCGTATCTATGGACAGTGAATTATTTCAATGCGAATTACGATGTTGTTAGCAAAGAAAATCTGCTTGCCTACAAAGGGTATTTGATGGAATTCTTTAAGCCTAAAACGGTAAATCTACGTATACAGGCAATAAACAAGTATTTGGAATATTTAGAAGAACAGCACTTACAGCTAAAAGCTGTAAAAGTGCAGCAAAAAAACTTCTTAGAAAATGTTATCAGCAATGCAGATTACAATTTTCTTAAGAAGCAGCTCAAAAAGGATAGTAATATGGAATGGTATTTTGTAGTTTGGTATTTAGCAGCTACAGGGGCAAGAGTAAGCGAGCTGATTCAAATTAAGATTGAGCATATAGAAATTGGATATTTTGACCTATACACAAAAGGTGGTAAACTACGACGATTATACATACCACAAAAGTTAAAAATAGAAACTCTTGAATGGCTGGAGGAATCGCACCGGAGACCGTTTCAAGTTTTGTGTAAACTACAAAAGCTGATAT
>ULXS01014341.1_pt1 | contig 13829 bp, 9 predicted proteins | sample 1961421 | NCBI WGS metagenome assembly ULXS01 (sample SAMEA4835842, study PRJEB28245) | human gut metagenome | biome: gut microbiome; material: fecal sample | place: Denmark | collected 2008
CCGCTTCTCAATAGAAGCCATGATCGGCGGCGGATATGCCCGCATGGAATATGATAAATACCGGTGCGCGGGCTGCGGCGAGCGCATGGGACATTATAAAAGGAATTATTTTGGACCTACACGGGCCGGTGTGTCACTCATTTATTTCATCCGATGAAGGTTATGGTAATCCTCTGTTGCATACTATGGTTCTGCACCTCCTGCACGTTCGATTTTGACGAGCCGCAGGTGTGTCCCTACAATGTACGGCTGAATTACCGCTATGCCGGCAGACCCGACGCCGGACAACTCTCCATGTATGTAGACAATATCCACCAGTTCCTTTTCGATTCAGACGGAGTGTTGAAGGATGTCCGGCTACTGAAAGGCGACAGTCTGGAATATTGGCAGGGGGAATTATCCCCCGGTCGCTACACCCTCGTAGCATGGGGAAACTGGGGATATGAAAGTGATATAGTCCCCCCACCCCAGCCCGGCGTGACACAAATCCGTGAACTGGCAATGACTTCAGCTACGGGAATATCCACAAGCGAATATCGATCGAACACCGAAAGGCTCTACTATGGATATAGCACGTTTGAAATTCCCTCTACGGGAAATTCAGTGAACCGAATCATCTACCTGACCCACTGCCACGCTGTCCTCCGGATTACCGTACATTGGGAAGACGGATACTATCCGACGGAAGGAACGGGAAGCTATACACTCCGCCTACGAGGCGTACCTTGTGAATACGGTTTTCCGGCAGGTTACGACATACCGCTGGCCAGTGGTGACGAAGCTTTCACATTTCCCTCCATAGGTAGCCCGGCGACGTGGCATCAGACCAAAGCTGCGATGAACTATAATGATGAACTGACGGGAGAATTAGTAACATATCGCCTGACATCAGGGTCACATCCGTTGCTAAGCATCTACCGGGGCAATGAGCGGATTATGAAGGAGATTGACTTGCAGCTATTCTTTCGCAAACTGCCCGTCAGTCTGGATGAAAATACGGAACAGGAATTTGACCTGCTAGTGACCATAGGACAGACTATTGTGGTAACACAAATGAATGCATCGGACTGGGCAGAAGGCGGAGGACTAGGATAGGAAATAATTAAAAATGAAAAATTAAAGAGACTGAATGAAGAGGATGAAAAAAATAGCTGGATGTCTGTTTGGGGTGCTGCTGACTGCGGAAGCATGGGCAGGCGGAACTTTAACACTCGGTTCGTATGTCTTTACGCAGGGAGACAGTCTTCACATAGAACTGCTACTCAATCTGAGTGATACAAAAGCGGGGAATGCGGAGGCTTATCTATTTACTCCCGTGCTGCGTGGCGCAGGACGTCTGCAAGAACTACCCGCTGTAGTAGTGAGCGGACATCGCCGTGCCCGTACCGACCACAGGCAGCAGGCGCTTCAACCGTCTCCCGACTATTTACCTCCTTACTGTACGCTTTATCCCCGAAACCGGAAAGACAGTATTATTTATAATGTATCTGTTGCTTATAGCCCATGGATGGAACATACCTCATTGGTACTGATGCGCGAACGGCGGGATTGCTGCCGGATGAAGATGCTCGGAGTAGAGCCGGTGATAACAGATCTTGCCTTGACAAGCCCTTTCCATGTTCCGCAGAGACAGACGGTGATTCCGCAGGCGATTGTCGAAAGACGTGAAAATACCACCAACCGGCAGGCCCCAAAAAGCAAATCAGACTGCATACCCTGCGCCGAATGTACGGCAATGGTGACTTACCTCACTCCGGAAGTGGAAACCCTGAAACACCGTTCGGAAAGCGCCACCTTATATATAGACTACCCTACCGGAATCTATGACGTCCGTCGTGAATTCCACAACAACCATTCAGAACTGGAGAAGCTGGATAGCCTGATGCACCCGCTCATCAGAGGGAATCTGGCAAGCATCTCTGATATTTCCATTTGCGGCTACGCTTCGCCCGACGGAACGTACAAGGACAATGAAATGCTCGCCTCCAACCGGGCCCGCTGTTTCAAGGAATATATGTGCGCAACGTATGCGCCGGAACACCGCCTTTATAAAGTATCTTCCATACCCGAAGATTGGGACGGACTGGTGGAACTACTGAAACAGCATCCCATGAAGCACAGTGACGAGGTACTGACTCTTATTTCACAAACCGGCATTTTCGAAGGACGGGAAAAACAGCTGATGGATATGTACGGGGGAAATGTCTACCGCGAACTTCTGAAAGACTATTTCCCGCAATTGAGGCGCATCCGGGTCACGGTGAAGTATGAAGCCCGCGCTTTCAATATCGAAGAAGCGGCAAGCCTGATATATACCCATCCCCGTCTGCTGTCGTTGCAGGAGATGTACCGGGTAGCCGCTTTCTACCGCCCCGGTACAGAGCAATACCGTGAAATTTATGAAATAGCCGCCTACCACTTTCCAGACGACGTACTGGCCAATATCAATGCGGCTTCGGCAGTAATCATGGCAGGCGACCCGATAAGTGCCCGACAATATCTGGATAAAGTAGCGGACGATCCGCGTGCATGGAATGACTTCGGCGTGCTGGCCTATCTGGAAGGTGACCGGAAGAAAGCGGAGGAATGGTTCCGCAAGGCACTGGGCATAGAACCGGAAAAGGCGAGGAAGAACCTGAGGAAAATGAAGAATGAGGAATAAGTAATGAGAATAAATAATAACTGCATAAAACGCTACAAGTAATGAAAACATTAGCTAAATTCTTGCTACGCCTCTCATTGGCGGTGCTGCCCTGTCTGGCGGCAGCTTGCACATCGGAGGTGGAAACAACAGGCGGGACTCCCGAAACACCGGAGAACCCGCAGACCAATGCCCCCAACCGCCGTTCGGTGGTAATCTCACTGCAAAACAAGCTGATTCTGGTACAGGACACACCGGAGAGTCGCCCTATGACCCGCGACGGCATAGCCGAAGAGGATGAAAACCGCATTGAAAGTTTAGACATTTATGCATTCGGCAGCGATAGAGAAGAAGGACCTTACACATTTCAGGAACGTTTCGCCTACCGTGCGGAGGCCGGAAAGCTGCCCGCAGGTGTTTCCCCGCTCGACCTGAAATCGGATGAAGCAGCCAGAAGAGTGAATGTAGTGTTCTATCCCCGCAAGGGCCTGTTCACCAAGTTTTATTGTGTAGCCAACCAGACGGAACTGAATGATGCGACAGGACATGAGTACACCGGCTATACACCGTTGCAACAAAGTTCGCAACAGGCAGGCGTGCCGGGCGATGCGGTAACGACACCTGGCATCCCCACTGAGAACGACTTCATCAAACTGAATACCCCGTTATTGGAACCCACCGGTTTCAATACGGATATCCTGTTTGCCCCGCTGCCTATGTCCGGTGCCAGCAGCCAGCCGGTTGACTTGCGGGAATACAGCATGGAGACATACGTGCGGCTGAACGTCTCGCTCAGCCGTGCCGTGGCACGCTTCGATGTGGTGAATGATGCCACAAAATCTCATTTCACCATTACCGACATTGCCATGGGCAACGGGCGACAAGGGGTAACGCTGTTTCCCATCCGCCCCACAGGCGATATTCCCGCCACACCCGGACAACTCATTATGTACCCTTACCGCCCCTTCGACGGGCTGAATGCCAACATAGGAACCACCACCAAGGCTTTCTACTGCTACCCGTGCAAGGCAATGGACGAAGGGTTCCTGATATTGAAAGGACTGTATGCGGTGAATCTGACAGACGAGAAGAAAGAGGTTTCTTACCGCATCCCCTTCGAACGTGTGAGCGATGGCAACGGCACACGCATTGAAATTAACCATAACCATCGCTACACAGTACAAATCACCGAAGCTGACCCTTTTGAACTGACAGCCAACATCCGGCTAGTGGACTGGGAAACTGGCGATTATATTGATGATTATGAACCCGACAACGGATTGGACGCCATCATCGTGTCCGACCTGTTGCCTGACGATGAAACCTCCTATGAAGTCAATACCAATATTGTCACACTGGCACTCAAGAAGGGCAGCAGCTTTATTGCCACCACCGGTTCCAATGCCGGGGTAGAAACGAAACTGACCTACTACGGCGGCATCCCGCAGACCGGGTGGCTGAAACTGGAAGAAATCCCCGTCACCGCTACGCGTGCAGGCGGTACGCAGCAAGTGAAGTATAAAGTGTCTTTCAATGAAGATTATACGGGTGACAGCTATCCCCGCGGCATCCTTCGCCTGATAGACAAAGCGGGGGGCGACGAAGAAGTGATATTGATAGATACCACTTACGGCATACCTACCGTAGAATCGACAGGAGGCACAATGAGTCCCAACGGAGTCAACAACTGGGACGCAGCGGAAAATACTCTTTATCTGGTACAGGCAAGCGATAGCAAAGTGTCTACAGGCAAGATAACCGTCACCTCCATAGGCGGCAGTAAAGTGGAACTTCCCACCGATTCGGGAATTACTGTTACGCCAGCTTCAAGCCCGCACGCCACACAGGAATATACTTTCCAGTGGGCGGGTACGGATGCCATCGACCTGACGGAGAAAGAACTTTCCGTAACTCTGAAAAACAACTCGAATGAGACTAAAATCGGAGATGTCAAGGTGAAATTATTGCCCAACCGAATTAGTAATTTACAGCTAACGAACCAAGGATCAGGTATTAGCCTCTCGGACATAACGGTTACCACTGCTACGCTTACCATGCCCATCATCAAGGACAGGCAATTCACCCTCACGATGAGTAACTACGGCAAACCTACCGTGAGTAAATGTCCGTCGTGGCTGCAAAATATTACACCGGCAAGCACGCGTGGCACGCCGGAAAGCACAACGACGAGCTTTACTTTCAAGCTGAATGAGAACGCCGCCAATTTCAACGACACGCAAATCGTGTTTGCCAATACTACCGGAGGTACAGGAATGACAGTGAATGTCACGAGGCAGTTCCAGACACCTACTATTTCAGCTTACAGCATGGATCCGTCTCTGAATTCATATAGCGGCAATTCTCTGAAACTGTATCAATTAAAATCGACTTACTATTCCACAGCCACACTAAAAGTATATTCCTTGGGAGGAAGTAAATTGCAATTACCCCCGGGAGTGGAAGCCAACATAATGCAGACCGATACTAAAGAACAGTATTATACAATTAAATATAAGACAAACAGCCTCTCATTGAGTGATATAAATGGCGGAACAATTTATGTCAGGAACTTATCGAGTGAATCGACATACGAAACCATCTCAGTTACTTTCAAAACATCAGTCCCTACAGTAAGTAGCAATCTGGATGGGCAAGGCATCACTTGCAGTCGTACTACAAGCGATGTGGATGTTTATGTTGATGCACAGTGGAATACTTATGGCAAAACCGGGTTTGTATTTACTTTTACATCTCCGACAGGATATTCGTTCGCATCTATAGATTCGAACAATAGTGCTAATTCCCGCACACAAATCAGTACGGGCGGCCAAAGTGGAAACACTGGTAGTATTAGAAATACATTTACTCTTTCATTTAAGAATACAGTAACATTTAGTAATAATCCCAATTTATATTATTATAGATTCACTGCCAAGGATTCCCGCTTCCCGGATTACCTGATAGACTTATATATGAGGATTCCTGTATATAAAGGTAAAACCCCTTATAAACTGAATGGACTTTACGCATTGCCCGCTTATTCCAATGCTACATGGTCACAAGCAGTTAGTGCAGGAAATTCTGCAGGAGATGGATGGAGATTGGCCAGTATGCAAGATTATCGTGTACTTGTGGGGTGGACAGGAAGTGAGTATAATGATTTAACTAATTATGCCCGCCGTACATTTAACACTAATCAGGATTATATCAAAGCGGTTTTTATTCCTAGTGGAGATGAAGAGTCAGGACGTCATTGGTCTTCAGAATCTGTAAATAATGATTACGCCAGAGCAATGGGAATATATTCATCAACAACAGGAGCATATTCAAATCCGGCTAAAAGCAGAGCTCGTCCTTATGTCCTTGTTCATAATGAATAGACTTGTCCTTATCCCGGCGAATTTGTAATCCGACACATCACATCCGATCAAAAGATTAATTCTTATCGGATTACAAATCCTAATACCAAACACAAGCGGATTACAAATCCGCTTGAACAAATACCGTTTGAAATGACAATCCCTTCATTGGGCATAGCTGGCAACAGCACATTCGTTCTTTGACATGTTGGAATGATTTTTATAATAGGATGCACTTCGATGAAAATGTAAAAACCTGTTCTTCGGAATACCGAGAATGGAAATTATGATTATCTTTGTAAAGCCTTCATCAAAACAATAAGATTATGGCCCATACTACAGACAAGATTATAGATAAAATTAAAGAGTTGAAAGGAACTGTATTGCCATCAGGTAAACTCATTCTTTTCGGCTCGCAAGCACGCCGTGATGCCACTACCGACTCTGACTGGGATATGTTATTACTTTTGGATAAAGAAAAAATTACTCCTTCAGATTTCGATACTTACGCTTATCCTTTTGTAGAACTGGGGTGGAATCTTGGAGAGTATTTCAGCATGAAACTTTATACCCTATCCGAATGGATGAAACGAAAAGGTACACCATTCTTTAAAAATGTAGAAGAGGAAGGAGTTGAATTATGAAACTCAGTGAAGAAGAAAAGAAGTCATTAATGACAAACCGTATGAATCGGGCTCTTGAAACCTGGGAGGAGACGAAAGGTATTATCAATAACAAATTTTGGTATGCAGCCGCTAACCGTATGTATTATGCCTGGCTATTACATGACTACAGCATTGCTGATAAAACAGGGTTATAGCGCTTCTACACATTCGGGAGTTATTCGCTTGTTCGGACAATATTTTGTTAGTACGGGTATTGTTTCACGCGAAATGGGACGTTTATACAGCAAAGTGTATGAATTACGTCAGTCCGGCGATTATGACGACTGGATAAACATCGGAAAAGAAGATATCTTACCTTTAGTGACTTATGTGGATGAATATTTAAAAGTACTGAAAAAGTTAATTAACGAACAAGAATAATCAATTGATAATTACGATACTACACATCTCGTACTGACGTTTTTCCCTTAAACATTACCTCATATTTTAATCATTCCAACATGTCAAACGAACTTTCGTACTTTGACATGTTGGAATGATTTTTTTGTGAAGTTCATTCCCTCATGCCATAATTATCCGATTTATCAACCCGGCAAAACTCCGGTTTTACCGACATTACTAATTATAAAAAATAAAGATTATGGCAAACGAAATCAAGTATCAAATCAACGGTCAACTGGCGGACAACACCGTGACCGTGGACAACAAGGAGGACATGATCCTTGTCCCCGTATCCATCGGCAACGCGGATGAAAACCGCATCATCGCCGAACTGAAAGCGGAAGACTCCGGTCTGCGCGAAGAAACCATCCGTCACGTATTCGACTTGCAAAAGCGTGTCATCAAGCGGTTGCTGATGACCGGAGTTAGCGTAAACACAGGACTGTATTACGCCTCCGTAAGCTTCCGTGGCGTAATAGAAAACTCCACCTGGAATCCGGCAAAGAATTCCATCGTGGTGAACTTCAACGTAGGCGCCGACCTGCGAGAAGCCATCAAGCAAACCACCGTGAGCATCATCGGCGAGAAAGGCAGCGCCATGTACATCGGTGGCGTACAGGATGTCTCCACCCGCGCACTCGACGCCTCAGCCACGGCAGGACGCGCCTTTACGCTTACGGGCGGCAAGCTGAAAGTAGTGGGGACCGACCCCGCCGTAGGTATCACCCTGACGAGCAGCAAGGGCACGGAAACTAAGGTGACCGAAGACCTCTGGGTAACGAACGACCCTTCGAAACTGACATTCATCATCCCCGCCAATCTGGCGGACGGCACGTATGAACTGAAAGTAACCACACAATTCGGCAGCAACAGCAAGACGCTGCTCAAAGCCCCGCGCAGCGTGATGAAGACCATCTATATCGGTACGGCTCCCGCAGGAGGAGGTAGCGGTAGCGGCGGAGAAGGCGGTTTGGACGAAAACCCGTTAGGATAGAGGGCGGACAACGGTAACCGGCGGTAACCGTACTGCTACGCCGGTCGTAGCCGACCATCTACGGGTGGCATAGACGACCGTCTACGACCGGCGTAGGCGACCACCTACGGCGCCCGTAGCAATAGGAGAAGCTAAATCACTTATAATTAATTTATTAACTTTTAAATAAAAGTATAGACAAATGATGAAAAAAAGTAACATGCTTTGGATACCGGCTCTGCTGGCCCTGCTCGCAGGATGCAGCCAGGCAGAACTTGGTCCCGATGACACTCCGGGGAAAGGAGTGCAGGGCAAAGAAATCCGTCTCGTATTTAGCGGCGGAGGAGAGTCGCAGGAATACACCCGCGCCATCGCTTCCGAGAGTGAAAACCAGATTGACAATCTGGATATCTATGTGTTTGCCGCCACCGCTGACGGCGGAGACTACCAGTATCTGGAAACGTGGAAAGCCGCCGCACAGGACAACACCGCAGCGAAGACCTTCAAACTGAGCGGTGCCGGAACCGACCGGAAAGCATCCATCTTCCCCACGGAACTGAAAGGCATCCCCAACCTGAAACTGTATTGTGTGGCAAACAGTACAACGCTCTACAAGGCTGACGGAACCGCCATCGATCCCCTGACGGCAGTGACCACCAACGCCGCCACCGGAGCCATCGAAACAGAAGGTACGAAAGCCACAGACTTTGAGAAGTACTTCACCGTCAAACTGGATCCGGCAAGTACCGCCCTGGGTACCCCTCTGGTGATGACTGGAAGCGGCACAACGAAGATTCTGGGCAACATCGCCACAGTAAACATCGAACTCAAACGCCGCGTAAGCCGCTTCGACATCGACAATGAATCCGCCAAGACGGGACTGATTATCGAAAGCGTCTCGCTGGGGAACGGACGAAACCAATCCACCGTGATGCCGGGCATACTGGCGGAACTTACAGACCCCGAACGCGCCACCGGCCTTATCCGGTACCCTGTGACCGAAGGCAGCTACCTGATGCTTCCCAAAGCTAACCAGGGAGTGACGGAGAGCGCCCTCTATACCTATCCGCTGAAAGATACGGACAAGGCGTTCCTCATCATCAAGGGCAAATACCAGAACCCGATGCAGAAAGACCCCGTTCCGGTGGAGTACCATCTTGATATACAACGGGTACCCGATGGAGGCGGTGATCCCAAGTTCATGGACGTGGAAGCCAATACCCGCTACACCCTGCACATCAAGGAAGTGATGGAAGCCACCATCACCGCCTTCTTCGAAATCGTAGACTGGACCAGTGGTGGCGGAGTCATCATCAAACCTGATAATGCAGCACCCGTAGTGACCGCCCTGAATGTGGAAGGAGCCGACACGCCCGTCACCACCAAGGAAATCAACGTGACCGCCGACGGTACGGAGAAAACTATCACACTGACCGCCACAGCCAGCGGCAAGGTACAGCCGAAGTTCAGCACCACAACCGGATGGGACATCGACTGGCTGACACACAAGGTGGCCGATTATAAGTCGGAAGTAGTGGACGGAGTGACCACCACGACCATGACTTTCAATTATACACTGACTGCCGACGCGCCTTATGTTCCCGTCACGCTGACACTGGCCAATGAATCGGCTTCACAGGATGAATCGGTCTATACCACGCTGACCATCGTGCCGCCTGCCACTGCCCCGGTACTGGACTTTGCAACGCCGGATGCGGCTACAGGGAACTTCAACTTGTACGATAAGGCAAACAGCAAACTCACCCTGTACAAAACCGACAAGAGTAGCATCACGCTCGGAGCAAGCTGTCCCTTCGGTACGAAGCTGGTATTGCCCAATACGCTTCCTTGGCTGGAAATATCGAAAAACACCACAGGGCCTACTCCAAGCACTACGGGCACTCCCGACACGGATGTACCCGTCACCACCCCGGTAGAAGAGTACTACACCCTCACGCTGAAAGACGTGACGGCAACCAGCAATGCGGACAGCAAGTTCGAGATCATCAGTCTGGGAGACGATAGCAAGAAACTGGAACTGACGGTGGAACTACTTGACCCCGCCATCACGACGATTGAGCTGACGGGCGCTACGGGCGGAGCCGCCTATGCCGACAATAAGATTACCGATGTGCCCCGTACCGCCGCAGCCACCGTTGAAGTGAAGGTGACTTCCCCGCAGGGTGTGACGGCGAGCACATTGTCGTCCTGGTTTACCGTTACAGAGACTACCGCCTTTACAAGAACCAGTCCGGCGGATGCTACCGGCAGCCAGGTATTCACCCTGACCGTGAAAGATGCGGTCACCGACTTCACAGCCGCACCGATTGTGCTGAAAAACAATATCGCGGGCATGGAAGACGTGACGGTACTGGTAAGTCCTGCCGCACCTGCCGTCGTTCCTTAATTCAATAAATAACCGATTAATAACAATAAGATCATGATTAGAAACAGAAAACAGTTTTCCGCATGGGTGATAGGCTTGCTTGCCCTCTCACTTGCAGGTTGCAGCGAAGCGGAAGTGCTGCCGGCAACCACTCCCGGCGATGACCCGCTGGCCGGCGACCCCACACGACGCGAAGTCATCCTCGGCTTCCAGAACAAGCTGAACATAAAGATGGCGGGCACCGATACCCATGCCGCCACCACCCGTGTCGACGATGCCATAGCCACCACCGAAGAGAATGAAATCACCTCACTGGACATCTATGTGTTCTCCTCGGACAAGGAGGAAGGCCCGTACACCTATCAGGAGCGGTTCTGTTACCGTGCAGATGGTTCCACCATTCCCAACGCGACCAAAATCATCCTGACTGTGGAAGGCAACAACGTGGCACTCGCTACTCTTCGCCCCAAGAAAGGCCTGTTCACCAAGTTCTACTGCATCGCCAACCAGCCGAAATTGCTGAAAGCCGGAGCGGAATACACCGTCTTCACCCCGCTGGAACAGAGTTCCCCGGGTGCGGACTATAACATTGTGACTAAAGCGGGTATTCCCACTGAAACGGATTTTCTCACCTTTACCACTCCGTTGCTGGACCCTGCCACGGATACGGACATATTGTTGACACCCCTGCCGATGGTAGGTTCCTACAGCCCCGCACTCGACCTGCGGGATATCAGTATGGGGTCCCGTACCCGCATCAATATGACGCTGTCACGTATCGTTTCCCGTTTCGATATTATCAATGATGAGAAATTGACACATCTCACCATCACCGGTGTATCGATGGGACACGGTCGCAAAGGCGTTACTTTCTTCCCGGTAGTTCCCGTGGAAGATGCCGATCCTGACAAAACGCTTATCACCTATCCCGACCGTGACTTTGACGGTGTCAATGCCAATAAAGGGACACAGACAGGGGCTTTCTACAGTTATCCCAGTCCGATTGCCGACAAGGGATATCTGATTATCAAGGGAAAGTATGCGCTGAACATGACGGACGTGCCGCAGGAGGTGAGTTACATGGTGAATTTTGAACAATCGGTAGCGGGTACGGGCGGTTACATCGAAGTGAAGCCCAACCACCGCTATACGGTTCGCATCACCGATGCCGACCCGTTCAAGCTGGATGTGAACATCACTGTCTCAGACTGGACAGATGGAGGAGATTTCGAGTATCAACCGGAAAATGAACTGTCTATCGGAACGCTGGCAGGAGTTGGGGCAACCGCTATTGAGGACAACAACAAAGCCACCGTCTCGCCGGATGAAACCGAATATTTCAGCATCCCCTTCACCAGTAATTCGGAAACGGAATGTAGTATTGTCTATACAAATTCTGCGGGCGGAAGCGCCGAGTGGCTGAAGACGGCAATCACAAAAGATGTGGTAACCCGTGCCGGATCGGTTGCTTATACCTGCAAAGTGTCTAAAAATACGGAATATACGGGTAATCTGTTCCCGAAAGCCATCATCGTGTTGCGCAGCAAGGCGGGACGTGAGGAGAGCCAGATTTCAGTAAAGGCAGCAGTCAAAGCACCTACAGTTGCCGCAGCGACAGGCACTCCGTCGGAACCGGCCGGAGTTAATTCTTACGTTGCTGGAAGTGAAGCGCCGGATGTGACAACCGGAGTGCTCAATATGCAGAAACAGGAGAATGCGGGCACTACTTCGTCCATGAAACTGACCGTGACCGCCAAAGGGGGAAGCCGGATTTCCGGACTCCCCGCATGGCTGAAAGCGGACAAGGCGGTGGGACATGCTACCGAAGCTATAGATTATACCTTGACGCTGGATCAGAATGCAAAAGATTTCCCCACGACATTCCCAGCCGATGCGGCGGCAACCTTTGAAATACAGAATCTGTCGGATGCGGCAAAGAAGGTGACGGTAACGGTAAATGTGACGGAGGCAGCGATAGTACCGTAAAGAAAGGACAAGGAAGAATGAAACAAGTCTTTGTTACATAATAAAAAACTTCTGAAATAAAGAATCGGGTAGGAAGGAAACGAAGGGGTTTTCTTCCTACTTTGGTTTTAGGGGTGCAGTTACAGCAGATATTTCTCTGTTATCTTAACCTGAATTTCACCATCTTTTTTGTGACACATCACTCAGTTAATTCTTCTATAGTTCGAGTTACATATTGCTTTTAATCCATTTTTCATGCAATAACTACTATTATATGAGCACTTACAAAGTCTCTCAATTATCAATTAAAAAATGGTCGGGAAGCTTCCTCCTGCCCTATTTCATCTTCCCCAAAATCTTAGGAAACTGCCAAAAGAACAACAGCGTACAGCAAATTGCAGCCGTAGCATCAGATATAGCCTCAGCCGCATATACTCCGGTCACTCCCATATAATGCGGCAGTATCAGTGCTAACGGAATCAACAGAATGGTCTTGCGGAGCAAAGCGATAAAAATGGATATCCTGGCCTGCCCCAATGCAACAAACATATTCTGACAGGCACGTTGCAAACCGAAAATGGTCATACCACCCAAAAAGACAGGCATAGTCCAACGGACCGTTTCTATCAACTTTTCATCACTTGTAAAAGCAGATGCAACCGTTGACGGGAACAAGATCATAAGTAGCATCAGAATCAGATTAAAAGAGAACATCGTGATCAGTGCAATACGGAAACAATCCTTCACACGCTGTTTATCACCATGCCCATAATTGTAACTTACAACCGGAATAAAGCCTTGCGCGAACCCCGTCAGCGGTACACAGGCAAACTGCATCGAAGTCTGTAATATCGTCAACGCACTAACGTAAATATCTCCAAAATCTTTCAAGCTACTATTCAGCACAAAGCCCACCAAACTCTCTGTACTGGCCATAATGAACGGAGATACTCCCAGTCCCAGCATCGCAACAACAATTCCCCGGTTCAACTTCATATAGCGCCTCTCCAAAGGCAGAGAAGCCTTCCGGGAGAATAGGAAAGACAATACCCACGCAGCACTGCAAGCCTGTGAAATCACCGTAGCCAAAGCAGCACCTTTCACACCCATATCAAACCAGAAGATAAATATAGGATCAAGAATGATATTTAATAAAGCTCCGATTAAGACAGAGTACATGGCAATGGCAGGACGCCCCTGCGCATTGATAAAGGAATTGAGTCCGGTGGAAATCTCTACAAAAACAGTTCCCAGCAAATAAATGGAAAGATAATCGACCGCATAGCCCAATGTATGTTCCGAAGCGCCTGTAAAGAGCAGGATAGGCTCCATGAAAGTATAGGCAATGAAGGAAGTCATTAAAGTAAATAGAATCAGCAGGGTGAAGCCATTCCCCAATATCTTTCCGGCACGCTGGCGGTCACCCTGCCCGAGGGCT
>ULXS01059994.1_pt1 | contig 13810 bp, 11 predicted proteins | sample 1961421 | NCBI WGS metagenome assembly ULXS01 (sample SAMEA4835842, study PRJEB28245) | human gut metagenome | biome: gut microbiome; material: fecal sample | place: Denmark | collected 2008
AATGATTTACCAGAAGGATTTACTTGTCCTGAAGGTCGTACAAAACCTTGGGGAACAGGTCAGGCAGTATTATGCGCTAAAAGTGTTGTAGATACACCGTATGTGATCATTAATGCGGATGATTATTATGGAAAAGAAGCATTTGTGAAATTACATGATTTCTTGATTAGCCATGAGAAAATGGGAAAAGAATTTGACATGGGTATGGCCGGATTCATTTTAAAGAATACATTAAGTGAGAATGGAACTGTAACTCGTGGTGTATGTAAAGTGGATGATAATAATTTATTGAAAGAAGTTTATGAAACAACGGGAATCAAGGCTGAAGCAGGAAGAATTGTATGTGATGATCCTGAAGTAGAGTCTTGGGCAAAACCAGAGAGCAATGTATCTATGAATATGTGGGCTGGTTATCCAGATTTCTTAGACTATTTAGAAAAGGATTTCAGTACATTCTTAGCTAATATTTCAGATAATCCAATGAAGAAAGAATACTTGCTTCCAAATATTGTAGCTGAATTATTAAGAGAAGATCGTATCAATGTGAAGGTGCTTGAAACGCATGATAAATGGTTTGGTGTAACATATGCCGAAGATAAGGAATATGTACAAAATGCCTTCAAACAATTGATTGAAAATGGTGTATATCCTGAAAAATTATGGAAATAGGACGATTTGTCCTATTTTTTTATTTTTCACTGTAACCGATTACATTTATTTGGTTATAAATCAGTTGTTAACTTAATATGAAAATGTCTTTATTTAAAGTGGATTTGTTAAAAAATATTTTTTATTTGTTATATAATGTTTATATGTTTTAAATATGGGGGATATTAAAACAATTTTATGTTTTAACCTTAATTTAAGTAACAAATGTTCATTGATAATGGGTTATATTAAGGTAAAATATATAAGCAACTGTTATCCTAGGGTGGAGTGCGGTTGAAATTTAGGAAATGATATTTATAGGGTACATGTATAGGATATTAAAAATAGCTGGCTTTCCGCATTTTTAATTGAATTGTTCATCTGTTGATTTAGGTTCTATAGGGAGAAGTGTATCTAAATATTGGTGGTTATTGTTTTATTGAGTCTTATTTAATTATTAAATAAGCTTTTTTTATGGTTTGAAGGAGTTGGAATAGGAATATGTATCGAAAGAATACGAAGGGTTGGCTAAAGCATATTGATTTTATTATTTTGGATTTAATATGTTTACAGATTGCTTTTGTATTAGCTTATTTTATAAGGAATGGAAATATAAATTTATACGATGATTTCTTATATAGAAATATGGCTATTATAATTGAATTGATTGATTTGATGGTATTGCTTCTATTTGGTACTTTGAAGGGTGTATTAAAGAGGGGGCATTATAAAGAGCTTGTAAAGACATTAAATCATGTATTGATTGTTGGATTACTTGCAGTTCTATATTTATTTACAATTCAAAAGGGTATTATGTTTTCAAGATTCGTATTGTTTTTAGCAATGGCTATTTATCTTGTGTTGACATATATTGTAAGAGAAGTATGGAAAGTATATATTAAAAAGGGTGTCAATAATGGGAATCGAAGAAAGTTATTGATTGTGAGTTCAAGTGATATTGCGAATTTGGTAATTGATAATATTGAAAAGAGTAATTATTCTCGTTATGACATTGTGGGTGTTGCATTATTAGATAAAAATTTAATTGGTAAAACAATTAATAATACGAAGGTTGTTGCGGATAATGATTCTGTTGCGATGTATGCATGTAAAGAATGGGTAGATGAAGTATTGATTGTGTTACCGAAAGAAATTGCGTATCCAAACGAATTGATTGAACAATTAACATTGGCTGGTATTACCGTACATATGAATTTGGCTAAAGTTATCAATTCGCCTGGTAAGAAGCAATTTGTTGAGAAGATTGGTGATTATACAGTATTAACGACAAGTATCAATTATGCTTCGTTAAATGAAATTTTCTTAAAACGATTGTTTGATATTATTTGTGGATTACTTGGATGTATATTCACATTGATTATTACCATTTTTATTGGTCCAATCATTTATTTAAAGAGTCCAGGACCAATCTTCTTTTCACAAGAGCGTGTTGGTAAGAATGGTAAGAAGTTTAGGATGTATAAATTCCGCAGTATGTATTTGGATGCGGAAGAAAGAAAAGCTGAATTAATGAAAGATAACAAATTAGGGGATGGAAAGATGTTTAAGATTGATTTTGATCCTCGTGTTATTGGAAATAAAGTCATGCCGGATGGTTCTCATAAAACGGGTATTGGTGAATTTATTCGTAAAACGAGTTTGGATGAATTTCCACAATTCTTTAATGTTTTAAAAGGAGATATGTCTATTGTTGGAACTAGACCTCCTTTAATTTCAGAAACAAATCTATATGAATATCAACACTTTGCACGTTTAGCTATCAAACCTGGAATTACAGGAATGTGGCAAGTGAGTGGAAGAAGTGAAATTACGGATTTTGATGAAGTTGTTAAACTAGATAAGTATTATATTGAAAACTGGAATCTTGGTCTAGATATTAAGATTCTGTTAAAGACAGTATTAGTTGTCGTATGTAAAAAAGGTGCGGTTTAGAAAATGATATTAATTTTATTGAGTAAACCCGTCCTTACATAGTTATGTAGAGAAATCCATCCAAGAGAATGTGTAGTTAGAAATATTATTTAATGGAGAGGTAGGAAGAATGCAACGGGAAAATGAAGTACAACACGTGTTTCTAGTAGGAGCTAAGAGCTTAGGTGCATATGGCGGATATGAGACGTTTGTTTATAAGCTCACAGAGTACCATCAGAACAATAAAAAAATAAAATATCATGTGGCGTGCAAGGCTAACGGTGATGGAAGCATGGATGAATCAAAAATGGATGGTGTAACCAAAATCAATGATCATGAGTTTGAATTCCACAACGCACACTGCTTTAAAATAGCTATTCCTCAGATTGGAGCCGCACAGGCAATCTATTATGATGTGGCAGCCTTGAAGGGGTGTTGTAAGTACATAAAAGAACATCAAATCAAGCATCCAATCGTATATATTATGGCTTGTCGAATTGGGCCTTTTGCAGATCATTTTTACAAAGAAATTCATAGGCTGGGCGGAACTGTATATTTGAATCCGGACGGACATGAATGGATGAGGGCCAAATGGTCTGCACCGATTCGTAAGTATTGGAAGATTTCTGAGCAGATGATGGTCAAATACTGCGATCTTGCAATCTGCGATTCTGTGAATATCGAAAAATACATCCACGAGTGCTATGACGGCAAGGGGATTAAAGGCAGAAATCCCAAAACGACTTTTATTGCTTACGGTGCAGATTTGACCCTTAGCAAGTTGGCTGACGATGATGAAAGACTGGTGAATTGGTATAAGGAAAAAGTGCTTACTAAAAAGGAATATTACCTTGTTGTCGGTCGCTTTGTGCCGGAAAATTCTTTTGAAATTATGATCCGAGAATTTATGAGGAGTAAGAGTAAAAAGGATTTTGCAATCATTACCAATGTGAATGATAAATTCCTAAATGAATTGGAGAAAAAGCTGCATTTCAAGAGCGACAAGAGAATTAAGTTTGTTGGCACTGTTTACGATCAGGAACTATTGAAGAAGATTCGAGAGAATGCTTATGCGTATTTCCACGGTCATACGGTTGGCGGAACAAATCCTTCGCTGATTGAAGCCCTTGGAAGTACCGATTTGAACTTACTGGTTGATGTTGGGTTCAATAAAGAAGTGGCAGAGGATTGCGCTTTGTATTGGAGTCGTAAGTCAGGAAGCCTTTCGAAACTCATTGATAAGGCGGATTTGATGAGCGTAGATGAAATTGCGGAGATTGGGCGGAGAGCAAAAAAGCGTGTGGCGGAAGAGTACACGTGGCATAAGATTTGTGCGCAGTATGAAGATGTGTTTTTAAATCGTTGAGGGGAGTTAAGAGATGGGATTAAAAGAGGTATTTGAAAAACAAGGAGGTATGAATCTCCTTAAACAATATTGGAATGGTGGAGCCTTTTTTACTGCAGCTGGAGAATTGATGCTACTTGGAAAAGATAAGAAGGCACTGGAAATTCTTAGACTATCAGCGCAGTATAAAATAAAAAAGAATCTTGAAAAGAAATATAAAAAGAAAATTGACGAATTTCAGTCTAATTATGGAGATGATAAGCCACATGAAGTGTCAGATAAAGTATGGGTTTGCTGGTTTCAGGGGTTGGATAATGCACCTGCTTTGGTAAAAAGATGCTACGAATCTTTAAAACAGAATTTAACAGATCGAGAAATCATTTTAATTACCAGTGACAATATGTGCCATTATGTAGAATTCCCAAGGTTTATACTAAAAAAATGGAAAGCAGGGCAGATTACACATACACATATGACAGATTTACTTCGACTAGAGCTTTTAATCAAATATGGTGGGATGTGGATTGATGCCACTGTTTTATGCACCAGTAAGAGAGAAAACATACCAGATTATTTCTTCAACTCTGACCTATTTCTATATCAAATATTAAAACCCGGGAGAGATGGTCAGGCTCAACCTATTTCTAGTTGGCTTATAAGTGCAAAAACAAATAACAAAATCTTAATTACGGCAAGATACCTGTGTTATGAGTATTGGAAGAAAAACAATGAAATGGTTGACTATTTCTTATTCCATGATTTTGTTATGATTTCGCTAGAACAAAATGAGGAGGATTGGAAGAAGATTATTCCAAGAGATAATGCTGCTCCACATATGTTGCTACTGAGACTTTTTGACAAATATGATGAAGATACTTGGAAAGCGATAAAAGAGCAGACGCCGTTCCATAAATTGACGTATAAGTTTAATAGCAAATTGTTAGAAGAAAAAGGGACGTATTATGATTTCTTGTTAAGAGGTTAAATATGAGATGCAGATTGAGCAGAGCAAAAAGGATTATGAATATAATTTTCATGAGACGTCATAGGGAGGGATATCCACGCACTGAGTTTCTGAAGAAAGCAGGAATATTTGGTGCGTTCGGAGAGAAATGTTATTGGTATCCGAGAAAACTTCCGGCAGAACCGAAGAAAGTATTGCTTCATAATAGCGTTAATGTTGCAACAGATGTTTATTTTTGTGACCATGATGTGATTCAGTATAGGCTTAACAATGTTCTGGAATATTTGAATTTATTGCCAGATGGAAAAGAATATCCATACAAAACATACGAAATTGAAATTTTTGATAATGTGTTTATCGGAGCACATTCAATTATTATTGGCAATGTAAAATTTGACTCCAATGCGATTATAGCTGCAGGGTATTTGGCAAAGGTGATATCGGATATGGAAACGTATGTTAGAAAAAGAGGTGAATTTGTTTGAAAATAATGTATCTTCTTTTCTCTTTTACAGTGGGGGGAGCAGAAAAGCTGGTTGCAGATTTATGCAATGAAATGATCGTGCAAAATCAGGATGTATATTTATATATCGTTAATGATTTCTATTCAGAAAAACTTCTGAATACATTAAATAAAAAAGTACATATTGAACTTCAAAAGAGAAAAGTGGGAAGCGGAGAAAAAACTAAAACATTACTTAGAATTGCTGAATATATAAAGAAGCATAAAATTGATGTAGTACATTGTAATTCGTTAGATGCGCCAGATTTATTATTGCTCAAACCGATTCTATATCGACAAACAAAAATTGTGCATACAATCCATGACGTTGGACAATATGGCAGTATTCCTAAATGGAAAGTTGCATTTAGGAATGGTTTATGTGATTCATTTGTTGCTATCTCTAATAGCGTAAAGGTAGATTTGATAGAAGCTGGAGCGAGCAGTCAGAAGGTGAAGATTGTTTATAATGCAATTGATTTAAAGAAGTTTCAAAATCCTCGAAAAAGAGTATTTGACAAAGATCATGTAGTTATTGGCAATGTGGCACGAATGATGCCAGAAAAAAAAGGGCAGGACATTCTAGTTGCTGCAATGACGAGGCTGCAAAAAGAATATCCAGCAGTTGAATGCGAGTTTGCGGGCGGCTATGATGCACAACATGAAATGGCGTATGATAAGCTCAAAGACGAAGTGATGAAAGAAGGCTTATCCAACAATATTAGATTCCTTGGAAATGTTGAAAACATTCCTGATTTTCTTGAAAATATTGATATATTTGTGCTTCCTTCTCGATATGAGGGGTTTGGAATATCTTTGATTGAAGCTATGAGCATGGGAATACCCTGCATAGCAAGTGATTTGGATGGACCGGCTGAAATTATTGGAAATAATGAAAGAGGCGAACTATTTCATGTTGGAAATGCTGATGAACTAGCTACAAAAATTAGATATGTAATTTGCCATTATGATGAGTATCAAGAAAAACAATTTAAAATAAGAAATTATATTTGTGAAAATTTTGATATTTATGAAATGAGCAGAAAATTAATGAAAATATATGCTGGAGGGAAATAATGTATTTTACAGTTTTTACGCCTACGTATAATCGGGGGGAGGTTCTGAAGAGATTGTATAAATCTTTAAAAAAGCAAACATTTCAGGACTTTGAGTGGATTGTTGTCGATGATGGCTCTACGGATGATACATCAAAACTAATGGAAAGCATTTTGCAGGAAGATAAGAATTTTAAAATAGTATATGAGAAAAAAGTAAATGGAGGAAAGCATACTGCAATAAATATGGGAGCAGAGTTGGCTCAGGGTGTGTTTTTCTTTATTGTTGATTCCGACGATTATCTTCCAGATAATTCACTCGAGATAATCCATCGTTATACAGAACAAATTAAATCAGATTTTCGTTATGCTGGAGTGGCCGGGCTTAGGGGAAATAGCGAGAAAAATGCATGGAATCATTTTGGAATAGGCGGAAAAGAAACAACAAATAACGAGTATTTAAAAAAAGAGTATTTGGACGCCACTAGCTTTGAGTACAGGTATAAATATAAGATTTATGGGGACAGAGCGGAGGTTGTCCGCACAGATGTTTTAAAAGAACACCCATTCCCAGTCTATACAGGAGAAAAATTTGTCACAGAAGGTGTACTGTGGTCGGCACTAGCTCACGAAAAATATATTTTCAGATGGTTTAATCAGGTTGTTTATATCACAGAGGAGTATAGAACTGATGGATTAACTAAGAATATAAAAGATGTTCATAAGAAAAGCCCGAGAGGGATGCGTGATTATGACAATTTTCTGATTGGCTGTTGTGAATTGCCTTGGTTGGAACGCTTGCGAGCCGGAGTAAACTATTTTACATCTGGTTCTCAGGCAAATGATTCGAATATAGTATTGTTTAGGAATATCGCTTGTAAATGGATTGCGATACCTTGTTTTATAATGTCTCGCATACGAAGGTAAAGAACTTAATGTATTGAGGCAGAATTGGAGGAAAAGATGATAAACGATTTGGCATTAATTATACTTAATTATAATTCTGCTGATGATACAATTACTTGTGTTAGAAAATTAATAGAATTTGAAGAACAGTATCATATTATTGTTGTTGACAATCAATCGACTGATAATTCATTAATGAAAATTACTAACGCTGTTGGGATGAATAAGAATATAGATATAATTCAATCGAAAAGCAATGGTGGATATAGTGCAGGTAATAATCGCGGAATTCGTTTTGCAAAAGAGAAGTATAATGTTCGTTATGTAGCTATTTTGAATCCGGATGTATTAATTCCGGATATTAACGCATTTACAAGACTATTGGATGTTCTTGAAAGAAATGAAAGAGTAGCAGTTATTGGAGCATCGGTGGTTAATGCAGAAAATGAATATAATCCGAATCTTTCCTTTTGGGACATTCCGTCACCAAAAGATCTGGTTTTAGATCACTTCTTGCTAAATAAGAGAAATTTTAAATCAAGAAATTTTAAACTAATAGAAAAAGCTGTGGCACAAGTGGAATGTGTTGCAGGATGTTTTTTTATAGCAAGGCTAGAATCGTTGGAAAATGTAGGCCTATTAGATGAAAATGTTTTCTTATATAATGAAGAAAACATTTTAGGAATAAAGCTGAAAGAAGCTGGGTATATAGAAGCGGTTGCGTTGGATGTGTTTTACATCCACAATCATAAATACAAGAGAACAGTAGATGTTTCCTTTAAAAAGAAAATTCAGACTACAACAAATGGATACCGCTCAAGAAAATACTTGTGTTCTAAGTATTATTCCAAAAGATATTTGCCATTTCTATGGTGTGTTGAACGGTTAAACAAGTGCTATTTGGTTGGTGCATATTTTAAAAATAAAATTATCGATTGGAGGAAGTGAAATTGATAAAAATAAATAAATACTATACATTTATAGTGCTTATTATTTTCTTTAATCTACAAGGACTTTATTTATTAGATGATACCGTTTTTCACACTAGTAATGTTGCTTTTATTCTTGAAATTGCTTTTATCGCTTATGTGGCAATAAAAGGTGGGTATAAAGGAAAAAGTAGATATCAGATATTGATGCTCATGCCAATTGTGTTGATGTTTACATCATCCTATTCAGCGCATCTACACTATGGACAGCCACTTTGGTATGGAATTAGAGCTCAGCGTGCATGGATTTCTGCAATGCTGATGTATTTTCCAATAAGTGGATTGATTAGAAATAAGAAAATATCCATTAACAATATTGCAAAAATACTTGATCGAATGATTTTTGTATATATGATTCTGTTGATTGTTCAATTCTTTCTTGGATCAAGTGTTGCATTTCTGCATTTGCCGATTAGCTCCAGATTTGGTTCGGCACGTTTGTATGCCTCAACATATTTTATTGTGTTGGTATATTTTATTCATTTACAAAGAATTATCGAACAAAAGTGCCTTCGACTGTTTGATATCTTGATAGTAGTATGCACTATTTTTATTCATTTGTTTGTTGTAAAATCTCGCATGGGCCTTGCAGCATTAATTTTGGTAACAGCGTTTGCAGTTTTTTCAGCTAAGTTCACAGGAAGGAAACTTGCGTTAATTTGTGTTGGATTATTAGGCGTTGCAATATTTATGGCATCGCCATACGGACAAATAGTTTTTGATGCTATGTTTGGTAGTTCTGCGAAAGATGCTGGTACGGCAATTAGAGATGTTGGTCGTATTTTCTATATAGATCAAACTCTCTCTACAAAGTTGTATGCTATTTTCGGAAGTGGTTATGCAAATCTTGATTGGCAACCGACTGTAATAGGAACACACTATTTGGAAGGCATTTATTATAATGATCATGGTATTATTGGGCTGTTTTTCTATTATGGATTTTCTATGGTTGCTTGGTCAGTACTTGTTCATATAAAAGTTATGAAAGATGCGTGGAAAAGCAATACAAGAGATGTATTTATGTTTTTGATTTGTGGATTGATTGGAGCATATACGTTGTTCCCATACAATTATGTGACGGATATTTCATTTGCGATAGCTTTGGCTATTACAGATAATCGATTATTAGAAAAACAACGAATTTGCTTGAAAAATAATTAATTTGAAACGGAATGAAATTAACAATCTCTATGATATTTTTTTGGGGGGGGAGAATATAAGTATGAACAGAGTTAAAACGTGCGTGGGGGGGCGTAACAATAATGTTGACTGTTTTAGAATAGTGCTTATGGTTATGATTGTTGCGCATCATGCCTTGGTACATGGTATAGGGATGGAAAATATTCAAAATGAGATGACTTTAGAACTGATTAGATTGCCTTATTTTATATCAAACGCTTTTTTGATAATCGCTGTAAATTGTTTTTTTTGGATTTCGGGATATTTTCGTATTAGAAAGAACACAAAAAAATTAGTTGAAATAGTGATGGAAACGATGTGCTATGTCATGCTTATTAATTTTTTGATTGCTCTGTGTAAAAATGCGCTTGATTTAGAAACAATTTTTCGAATTCTTAAAAGGACAATGTTCTTTTGGGAAGGATACTGGTTTATAACAGCATATATTATTTTGATGCTTTTTGCACCATTTTTAAACAAGCTCATTGACGTGCTTGCGACAAAAGATAAAAATAACCTATTGATCATATTAATTTTGGTTTATTCGATTGGAGGGTTCTTTCTTCAAATTTCAGGGATAGATAATGCATATTCTTTTGTTCAAGCGATATACATGTATTTGATTGGCGCAATATGTGAATCGACTCAATTAGAGAAAAGATATAAAACGGTTTACTATAATGTTGCTTTTATTTTGCTTGGGATAACAAATGGGGCTATGTCATATATTTTGGTATCAAAGGGCTTTGGAAAATGGGCATGGAGGTTATTCTCTTATAACAATCCGATTGTTGTATTTATGTCTATCATTATCTGCATTGTTGTTATTACACAAAATAATGACGGAGTAATAAAAGAAAAAGTCGGTAAATTTGGCAAGTTTTCATTAGCAATTTATATATTAACTGATTATCCGATGATTAGAGATTATGTATTTGCACCTTTACGCTATATTGAGATTATAAAACCATATAAGATGCTGTTTGGAATTTTTATATATGCAATCAGTTTGACTGTTATGTGTATAGGAATTGATATGGTTCGCAAATATTTATACGATAAAATTGCTGAAAGAATAAGGCTATTTAGTAATGTTTAGAGAGTAATGCTATGGAGGAACATATGGATTGTGTGTTTTTTTTACGAAAATGGGATGCAGATGGAAAAGAAAATACTTGGTCAGGGACACCAAATGGAATTTTGACTGCATTGAAGGAGAATACCGATTTAAAAAATCTAATGGTTATTGATTTGAATTATGGCTGTGTAGATGAGTGTGCTTTAAAAGGTACACGTGGATTTCTGAAAATTTTGCAAATAGATGGCTGTGATGTGGTTGAAAGATATATTGAAAGTAAATTAGCAAACAAGAAATTGAGAGATATACCTTCCAAAGGTCCGATTATTGTATTTGCAGAGTGTCAAACTAAAAGAATTGAAGATACATATGTTTTTATTGATTGTTCTGTCGATTATGCATATAGATGCCAAATCCAATCAAATAAATTTTCAAAATATGTTCCTTTTAGCCAAAAGCGAAAGTATTCATTGCTTTCCATGAGGAAAAGTAATGCACAGCAGTTTTATAATCGATGTAAAGGCATTTTCACGATGGGGAACTGGCTGGCTGATGACCTTGTAGATAATACTGGAATTAAACGGGAAAAAGTACATTGTGTTGGTGGCGGAGCGAACGTTCCAAAAGAACTGATTAATCCGTCAAAGAAGCAAGGAAATAAGTTTCTCTTTGTTGGAAAAGATTTTGAACGAAAAAATGGAAAACTCGTATTGGATGCTTTTTCTGAACTGAGAGATCAGTATGATGATCGATTTGAGCTTTATATTGCTGGGCCAAATGTTTGGCCAATGAAGGAAGAAATTCCACAAGGCGTTCATTTCTTGGGATTAAAAAGCACTACAGAATTAGCAGAATATTTTAATATATGCGATGTATTTGTTATGCCGTCTAAATTTGAGGCGTATGGAATAGTTTTTGCTGAGGCGTTAATTTACGGGCTGCCCATTATTGGAAGAGATGCTTTTGCAATGAAAGATTTTGTGCAGCCGGGAGAAAATGGATTTTTGCTAGAGTCAAATTCTGTAGAAGAGCTTGCTAAGCTTATGTATGATGCAATTACAGATTCAAATATGAGAAATGATGGGTATGAAATTTAGTTAGAAGAGGGATGATTATGAAGAATAAATCGTTAGGTGTTAATGCTATATTAAATGCATTTAAAAGTGCATTATCAATTATCTTCCCACTCATTACATACCCGTATGCATTTAGAATTTTACATGCTTCAGGTATTGGAAAGGTAAATTATTCATCTTCAATAGTTAGTTATTTTTCATTGATTGCAGCTCTTGGAATATCAACGTATGCTGTACGAGAAGGTGCAAAATTAAGAACTAATAAGAGCAAATTTGAGGATTTTTGTAGTCAAATGTTTTCGTTGAATGTGATTACAACGATTATTTCTTATATGGTGCTTATTACGGTTATCTGCTTATCCGAGTCATTGGTACCGTATAAATTTATTATAATACTATTAAGTGTTACAATTGCATTTTCTACATTTGGTATAGAATGGGTTAATACAATCTTTGAGGATTTTTTGTTCATAACTGTAAGAAGCATCATAATAAATATAATTACATTGGTGCTTTTATTTGTTTTAGTTAGAACAGAAGGCGATTATGCTGCATATGCATTTTTAACGGTTGTAACAAGTGGTTGCATTTGTTTTTCTAATTGGTTTTACTGTAAAAAATATGTTCGAATTAGATTCACTAAAAACATCGAAATAAGAAGACATATTAAACCGATTTTAACATTTTTTGTTAATAATATAGCAACGAGCATTTATGTTAATGCCGATACTACGATGCTAGGTTTCTTGATTGGTGATTCAGCTGTAGGATTATATTCGATAGCAGTTAAAGTTTATAATGTTATAAAAGCTATGCTGGCAGCTTTATATACTGTTGCCGTGCCGAGAATCGCATATTATGTTGGTGAAAATGATAAAGAAAATATAAAGAAAACTTTTACAGCACTTTTTTCAAATCTGACAATAATTTTATTGCCTGCAACGGTGGGATTGGTTTCGATATCAGGAGAAATAGTTTTGGTTATGGGAGGAAAGGAATATATGGCGGCAACAAGTACCCTTCGAATTTTAGCAGTTGCGTTAATTGGAGCAATTGTTGGTGGATCTATTACGTATTGTCTCAATATACCACTAGGAAAAGAAAAAATAACTGCAAAAGCAACAATATATAGTGCAGTAATTAATATAGCCTTAAATTTCTTCGCAATACCTTTGTTAAGTCAAAATGGTGCGGCAATCACTACTGTTATATCAGAATTTTTTGTGGCTGCATATTGTATCGCTAAGTCTCCTGACATTAAGAATTACCTTGATATTAACATTTGGAAGCAAAGTTTAAAATGCGCAATAATAGGATGTTTTACTATTGTCATTATAACATTTTTTGTTAATTCTATTGCTCCTCCATTGATTTTAAAACTGTTTTTCATTCTTGTAATAAGTGTATTTATATATTGTTGTGAATTGGTTGTTTTGAAAAATCCAATGGCATTATCAATTTTATCTAAGTTTCGTGTAAAAATAATATCATATTTTACTTATTAGACGGCAAAGAAAATATGGAGGAAATAATTCAAATGAAAGAAAAAATGGTCGTGAAGCAAAAAAATATTCAGCATTTAAAACAAATACATTACAACTCAATAGATGGTTTGAGGGCATTGTCCTGTCTTGGAATTATCTTGATGCACATACAGGCTAACACAAAATATCATCTTGGTGGTTCTTTTGCGTTTGAAAGATTTATTCCATCTCTTACATGGCTGGTTTATCTATTTCTTATGATTAGTGGATTTGGTATGTGTGTTGGATATTTAAGCAAATTTCAAAGTGGAGCAGTTGACTTAGAGACGTTTTATAAGAAAAGGTATGTGAAAATTTTACCTTTCTTTGGGATCTTACTGTTGATTGCACTTGTGATGGATCATAGCATATCTACAGTGTATGAGGTTTCAATTGAAATATTGCTCCTTCATGGTTTGCTCCCAAACAATGCAGTGTCAGTTATTGGCGTTTGTTGGACATTGGGAGTGATATTCCTTTTCTACTTGTTATTTCCGGCATTCTCTGTGCTAATGGAATCAAAAAAACGTGCTTGGGTGAGCCTGGCGATTTCATTGTGGATTGCATTTGTTTGTGACCATTATTTCTTTTCTGATTATTTCGTGGCAGCGTC
>ULXS01052098.1_pt1 | contig 13573 bp, 1 predicted proteins | sample 1961421 | NCBI WGS metagenome assembly ULXS01 (sample SAMEA4835842, study PRJEB28245) | human gut metagenome | biome: gut microbiome; material: fecal sample | place: Denmark | collected 2008
TAACGGCAAAAAGGTTAGCACAATAGGTGCAAATGCGTTTAACTCTTGTAATACGATTACCGTTATCAATATTCCCGATTCGATAGAGATAATAGAAGTTTCTACCGCATTCAGAAATATGAAAAACCTGATAGCGGTAAATATATACGAAACCGGAACGATAAATGCTCCCAGATATTCGTCGGACGACGGCGTGCTTTACGCAGAAGACGTAGCCAAATATCTTATTTCCCCGCAGGCAAATCGGGAGAGTACGCAATTTTGCCCGATACAATACGTATTCCGGCAAAGGTATTCTATCAAGTTAAGTCGCTTACTCACGTAACCATTCCCGCATCGGTAAGCATAATAGCGCAGTCTGCATTCGAAGATTGTAAAGCTCTTACCGATATAGTTTTTGAAGAACCGAGCGATGGTCAATCCGTAAGCAGCCTTAACATTGCAAAGTACGCTTTCCAAAAGTGTACCGCACTTCAAAACATAACTTTCCCGGCAAGACTTGCACAGTTCGACACGACCATATTCACCGGCTGCGTATCGCTGCAACGTATCAATATTAACGAAAACTGCGCAAACATTGCATCCGTAGACGGTATAGTTACCACTAAAGATAAGACAAAAATTATTTACTGTCCCATCGGCAGAAGCGGTAACCTTCGTGTTTCCGCATTAGTTACAGAGATAGGCGATAATGCCTTTGACGGTTGCGCATTGCTTAAGGAAATAAGAATACCGCACACCGTGCTTACTATAGGCAACAAGGCGTTCTATAACTCGGGCATCACTTCGGTAAAATTCGAGGGTAGTCCCGACGCTCAGCCTTCGACGATAAAGGCGTCCGCATTTGAAAGATGTTATTCTTTGCAAGAAATCGTGTTCGAAGAAGGTTGCGGAGTAGCGGCTATAGGCAGCAAGGCGTTCTATTACTGTAACTATTTGTTCAATCTCGATATACCTGCTTCGGTTAAGCAGATCGGCTCGTTGGCGTTTGCAAATTGCGCCTACATAAAGACTATTAACTTTATGGACGGAGTTACCGATATCAGCATAGCAGAGGACGCATTCCTCAAGTGCAGCGGAGTAAATAAAGTATGTATATCCGCTACGATGTCGACTTTGCCGGTAGCGGCAATAAGCCAATGCCCCAACTTGTATGAGGTAGAAATATCTGCCCAAAACACTAATTTTAAGTCTGAAGACGGATACGTTACGTCTTTGGACGGAGAAACTGTATACTACTGCGGCAAGAATAAGGCTTTCGAAGACGGAAAACTTATTCTCAGCGATAAGATTAAGAATATCGGCGACGGCGCATTCAGGTACAATACCAGAATAAGAGAAGTGGTAATCGGCAAGAATATCGTTTCCATAGGATTCGGCGCATTTGCGGATAACGACAGGCTTGCAAAATTGTCTTTCGAAGAAAACGGAACGGAAGATCTTGTTATTTCGGCAGAGGCGTTTATGAATCTTACTCGTCTTACCGAAGTGACTTTTGCCGACAGAGTTGTTTCTATCGGCGACAAGGCATTCAAGAATTGCCGTATAGAGTCTATCGCCATCCCCGACAGAGTTGTTTCTATCGGCGACGAAGCGTTTATGGATAACTCCAAACTTGCATCTGTAAGCTTTACCGAAAATGCAACTGTAAATACGTTCGGCGAGAGAGCTTTTGCAAACACGATGATTATAAATATCGAATTGCCTGCGTCTACCGAAACGATTAAGAAAGAAATGTTTGCTAACTGCGTAGAGTTGCAGTCGGTAACTTTTGCCGACGGAGCTAAGATCAGCGAAATACCCGAATATTTCCTGCAAAAATGTGCAAAACTTAAGAAAATTTATATACCTACGTCTATTCGTTCTGTAGGCAAGTATGCGTTTAACGCATGTCCGTCTCTTGTGGAAGTCGAATTCGGATACGGCGGCGAGGAAGAACTTACTATCGGCTCTAATGCGTTCTCTAAATCAGATGCGCTTAAGACCATAGCTCTTCCGAGCAGACTTGTCGCACTCGGCGGTGCAGTGTTCCAAAACTGTACTGCGCTCAATACGGTAACGTTTACCGATCCCGCAAAAGCAGACGGTACCGTAGTTCCGTCCAAGCTCAGATCAATAGGCAACAGCGCATTTAACAAGTGCGACATTTTGGAAATAACCCTTCCCGGTTCGCTCGGCAACGGCGCATATGTAGACGCTAAGACCGAACAGACGCTTGCGCTCGGAAACATGGTATTCAGCGGCAACGCTCACCTCAAAAAGGCTGTGTTCGAAGAGGGCGAAGGCACCGGTAACGGATTGACGTTCGGCACGTATTTGTTCCAAAACTGCGAGGCTCTCGAAGAAGTAACTTTCCCGTCTCGTATGTCCAACGCCGTTGGCAAAAACGGAAATGTTATATCTTTCTATTCTAATACTCTTTTCGGATGCTCGTCTCTTAAGACCATCAATATCGGAGAAGGTTGCGAGCTTTATCGCATAATCGACGGCATGATGTTCAAAAAGGATTCCGAAGGCGAATTTACCATACTCTTTACTTGTCCCCAGGCTAAAGAAGGCGTAGTGGTTGTTCCGTATTACGTAAAGACAATATCCGAGTTTGCATTTACCGATTGCGCAAAGATTACTTCCGTAACGTTCGAAGAGACGCCGGAGGGCAAGACCGAAGTTCCTCTCGTTACATTGTCGAGCACGGTAAGCGCAATAGGTACGTTTGTAGGTACGACGTTTAAGACGATAAAACTCCCCTCTCGTTTTACTACGATAGGTAGCAGAACGTTCTTTAACAGCGGACTCGAAACGATAACGATACCCACGACGATACGAGATATCGGAAACACCCCCGGTATCGGCATGTATGCGTTTGGTGGAACCAGCGCATCCAAACCGTCCAAGCTTAAGAGCATAACGTTCGAGGACGATGCGGAAGCGGCACCGCTCACTATAGCGGACAGCGCATTTGCATACTGCATTTCACTTACAAAACTCGAATTCAGAACCAACACCGTAAAACTCGGCAAGTATGCGGTTGCATATTGTAACAAACTTGCGTCCGTAACCTTTAAAGACGGTATGAAGTATTTTGATAACTACAGCGTATCGTCAAATAATATACTCACGTCGATAAGCTGGCCTACCGATGCGGAGTTTGATTTTGTGGGCGTAAATGCGTTTGCATCTAATAAAAAACTTGACAACATTGTATTGCCCGTGTCCAAGCAATACAAAGACAACATTTACACCGGATGCTTAGCACTTAAGACGGTAACCGTTCCCAAAAAGATGAAGACGGTTAACGGAATTATGAAGGGCGTAACTTCTTTGGTAGAATGGAAGACCGAAGCGGACTGCGAAAACTTTAAAGCCGTAGACGGCGTATTGTTCAGCAAGGACGGCAAGACGCTAATAAACTACCCGATGCAAAAGACGGGCGATACGTACACGATACCGTCCGACGTCGAAACGATCGGTTTGAATATCGGCGGAACGAATACGTACGCAATAGGTGGCTTTACTTCCAATACAAAGCTTAAGAAGATTGTTATACCCAAGAGCGTTCGTACGATTTCTGCGGCTTCGTTCTATAAATGTACGTCGATATCGTCGCTTACATTCGAAAAGCCTGTCGAAGGTGAAACGGCAAACGAGATATGGTTCGGTGTGTACTGCTTTGCGGAAATGACTTCGCTGACCTCGTTCGAAGTGCCTGCTCGTACGGCAGCCGACGGATTGAGCGATAGATTCCTTAATAACACCAAAACCGCAAACAAACTTGCGTCTATTACATTTGAAGAAGGTTGCAGAGTAACCACGCTTCCCAAGTATTCGCTTTCGTTCAGTAAGATAACCACCATAACGCTTCCTAAGTCGATAACTAAGATTTCGGACGGTACGTTCTTCAAGTGTTTCGATCTTAAGACGATAATCGTAGACGGCGAAGCTCGTTTTGAGAACTTCGGCTTGTACGCATTTGGCTATTGCGGTTCTTTGAGTATCGAGACTGTAAACAATCTTATTGGCAGAGTAAGTTCCACAGGTAACTTTACCTTTGCATACAGCGCCGACATAGCAGGCGAGATAGTAATCCCGGAAGGCATTACCAAGATTACCCAAAGCATGTTCAGAGACATGAAGAAGATAACCAAGGTAACTTTGCCGTCGACGGTAACTTCTATCGAGAACTTTGCGTTTAACGGTTGTACCTCACTTAAAGAAATAGTAATACCGTCATCCGTAACGAAGCTCGGTCGTAATGTATTCGGCGGTTGTACTTCGCTCAAAAAGATTGTTCTTCCTTCGAGCATAACTACGGTAGACGGCGAAAAAGCGTTCGAAAACTGTACTTCGCTGACCGATGCGGATATAGCGTGCGTATCCATAGGCAAAGAAATGTTTGTCGGATGCAAAAGCCTCAAAAACGTTACTCTTCGTGAAGGTCTGTTGACTATCGGAACAAGCGCATTTGCAGGTTGTACATCTATAGAAAAATTGGAAATCCCGGCGTCTGTTTGCAACAAACCTTATGATGACAAAAATGCGCAGGTAAGAGGTATAGAGACCGAGGCGTTCCAAAACTGCTCGTCTATTAAGACTCTCGTATTTGCCGAAGGCGGTACGGACGGACTTACGATAGGCGATAACGCATTCTCCGGCTGCTCGGCACTCGAAAACGTGTCGTTTACCGATAGATTGGTAAACGCAAGGGGCAAGAAGGTAGACGAAGTACCCACCGTATTGCCTGCGATAGGCGACAATGCGTTTGCAAACTGCTTCTCGCTTGCTTCGCTCGAAAATCTCGGCTTAGTAGAAGGTATAGGCGATTATGCGTTTGCAAACACTGCAATAACCACGGCATATATGCCTGCAACGCTAACGTACTTCGGCGCATCGCCGTATATGGGCTGCAAACTTACCTCTATCGATCTCGAAGCAGGTAACAATAAGTTTGCGGTAAAAGACGGCGCATTGTACGACAGAGAATTTACAAGACTTTATGCGTACCCGATTGCAAGAGAGGGCGCATTGGAAATACCGAGCACGGTAGAATTTATAGCCGAAGGCGTATTCGCAGGTTCAAATATAAGCGGAAAACTCGTATTACCCCCGTCTATAACTTCGATAAGCGACAATTCGTTTAATAATTGCCGATTGCTCGAAGAAGTCGTTCTTCCGAGCGAAGTAACTTCGATAGGCGAAAGTGCGTTTGAAGGCTGCGTAAGTCTGAGAAGCATAAATCTCACCGAAACCGAAGTAACTTCGATAGGAGCAAGCGCATTCTACGGATGCAGCAAACTCGATGTCGAGATACCGCTCAGCGTAACGGAGTTTGGCGAAAAGGCATTTATGGGTAGCGGAATTAAGAGTATTACTATAAGTGCCGAAGTGGAAGCAATACCCAACAGGGCGTTTAAGGAGTGCTATAGCCTTACCACCGTAAAATTCGAAGATGACGGATTGGTAGCGTTGTATATAGGTAATGAGGCGTTTATGCATTGTACGTCGCTCGTATCGGTAAACTTGCCGTACAGACTTAACGACAAGAACGCCACTAAAGGAATTTATGCTATAGGAATAAGCGCATTCGAGGGTTGTACTTCGCTTAAAGATCTTGACTATATGCCGTCCGACCTTGCGCTCAGCTTCCGTACTACGCATAACGTAACCATATCCAGGTATGCGTTTAAAGACTGCGTAAGCCTCGAAAGCGCTAACATTCATCCGCAAGTTACAGGCACGATAAGCGCAATAGTAAGTTCGAGAACCAACGGCGTTCAGCACGGAGCGTTTGTAGGTTGCGAAAAACTTAAGACATTGACGTTTAATAAGTCGGCTAACGGCAGAGTGCTTGTAATAGCAGAGGATACGTTTACCGGCTGCACCGGCCTCGAAACCGTAATATTCCCCGATTCGCTTGCGTATATCGGCGAAAACGCATTTAGAGGAACCGGCATTAAGGGAACGATCAATATTTACTGCAGCGTAGCGGCTAACGCTTTTGCGGACTGCGTAAATCTCCAAACTCTCAACGTGTACGTTGACACCGTAAGTTTTAATACCGTATCGCTTTTCGAAGAGTCGTTTAGAGGCTGTACTTCGCTTACCACGGTAAACGTATCCCGTACTAACCTTAAGACTACAGTAGGACTTACCTTGGAAGACATGGCGTTCTACGGATGTACTTCTTTGGCTGAGTTTAATATAGACAACAAAGAAGAACTTAACGTTTCCGTAGCAAGTTACGGAACGATGGTATTCGGCAAGTGCGCAATGCTGCCCGAACATATTATCGGCAAAGAGTCCAAGGTAAACGGTTCGATAAGCGATGTCGTTGACGTAACTTACGAAGAAGGCAACGGCAACTTTGTAATCGAAAACGGCATAATGTACGACCTCTCCAAGACGGTAATAATGGGTATGCCCATCGACAAGATAAACGAACCGCTTCCCGCAACGGTAACCACTATAGGCGCAGGAGCGTTTGCAGGCTTGCAAATAGGCGAATACACCTTGCCGACGCAGATTATCGATATACAGGACTATGCGTTTGCAGGTTCGACGATAACCAAGTTTATGGTAACCGGCGCACTCAGGACTTTGGGTGAAGGAATCTTTAAGGATTGTACCTCGCTTAAAGAAGTTGTGCTTGGCGATGCGGTACTCTTCGAGAAACTTCCCGAGTACACCTTCGAAAATTGTGTTGCGCTTACTAAGATCAATCTTCCCGTAAAGGTAAACCTTATCGAAGACGCATGCTTCAAGAACTGCTCGTCGCTTTTGACGATAGGTGAAACGAGACGTCTCAGCACCATAGAACCGTATTCGTTCTACGGCTGCACCAGCCTTACGATCGACCTTAGCGAAACAGCGAAGATTTACGAAAAGGCATTCTACGGTACGTCGTTTACCTCGCTTAACCTTACGTTCTGTACCTATGTCGGCGAAGGCACATTCGAAAACTGCAGCTTGTTAAAAGAAGTAACTGTAGGCAAGCCTGAGACGATAAGCATAGGCGCATTCAGAAACTGCGAGCAGCTTAAGACCGTAACGCTTGGCGGAAGCGGACTTAAGTTGATACAGGATGAAGCGTTTATGAACTGCCGTGCGCTCGAGAGCCTTACCGTTAACAATACGGTAGAAAGCCTCGGAAGACGTGCGTTTAAGAACTGCGTATCGCTTAAGACGATTAGTTCGGACAAATTCGCTTGCAGCGGAACTGTCGTAAACGAAGGCGATAACATACCGGAATCCGCATTCGAAAACTGCGCTTCGCTTACCGAGTTTGTATTTAACGCAAACATCAAGGCGATAAGTCGAAACGCATTTAAGGGTTGTACTTCGCTTAAGAACTTGGTTGTACCCGGCGCAGTAGAATCCATAGCGGCAGGAGTATTTGACGGCTGGAGCGCAGGTCAGACCATAACCTTTAACCGCGGCGGCGAAGGCAGTAAGTTTGTCGGAAACTGGAATAGCGGCTGTAACGCTAAAATAGAATTTGCTTTATAATTAAAAAATAAAGTTCGTTCATAGATAATCTCGGCGGTAGTAACCGATGCCGCTGTGATTATTCCCCTTTGTTATGGGACTCGCTCGATGTATTTTCGAGCGAGTCCCTTTCGCATTCCGTTACAGTCGAAATTTGCCATGATATGGCGCTGTTATGTGTGTGACTATAAAAGTATCGTAAACGACTTTGCTTACGATACGGGCGACATAATGGCGTTAAATGCAATAATTATATGGGCGAAATCAATAGAGTGGTTATAGATAAACGCCATAAACGTTGTTGAAATCTAAATTAGCTAATTTTTTGATATTAAATAACGTTTTAATTCTAACGGATAAATTGAATGGATTATCGGATAAGTGGAATAGTGCGGTGTAAGTGGGTTTGTTAAAATAACCGTTAAAATTTTAACGGATAAATTTAACTGCGAGATAAGGGCGATATTTAGAGTGGCGTTTAGATTTTAGTAATAGATTGAACGGCACAAAATTATTCAAATAGCTATTGAAATTTTAACGGATAAATTAAATGGCGTGGTAAAAACGATATTCAAGCAACCATTGGAGTGACAAATTGTACGGTGTGGCAAAGATACATTCAAAGCAACTATTTAAATTTTAATGGTGTTAATTTAAACGGCGAGATAAGGGCGATATTTAGAGTGGCGTTTAGATTTTAGCTAATAGATTGAATGGCACAAAATTATTCAAATAGCTATTGAAATTTTAACGGATAAAGTAAACGGTGTATCGGATAAGTGAAATGGTGGTTCGAGTGGCGTATTAAAAGAACCGTTAAAATTTTAACGGATAAATTTAACTGCGTGGTAAAAACGATATTCAAGCAACCATTGGAGTGACAAATTGCACGGTGTGGCAAAGATACATTCAAAGCAACTATTTAAATTTTAATGGTGTTAATTTTAACGGCGAGATAAGGGCGATTTTATAGTGGCGTTTAGATTTTGGTAATAGATTGGACAGCACAAAATTATTCAAATAGCTATTGAAATTTTAACGGATAAATTGAATGAATTTCAAACAATAGGAGGAGGGACAGAAAGTTATTGAAATTATTCATTCAAATTTTAATAAATAATTTTAATAAAAGTAAATAAAAATGCCTCCACATAAATGAAATGCGCCCCGATAAGTTTGTTTACTTTTTGGGCGCATTTCAAGATTGCGTAGGGGGACAAATGCTAGGATGATATAATCAATCATCCAGAGTTTTGGCATGAGATTTGTTCGTCATTGTTGTTATTGTCATTTTGTGCGGCATAAAACTTGTAGAAATATTTTTCAATGAGTTCATGCATGTGTTCCATAGTAATATATCCTTTGCCAATGGCAACCTTGTAATACTTGAACGGGATTAAGTCATAAATATCTTTAGAAACGTAGTCTTTCCAGTCATCATATGTAAATAGACCATATTTTTCGATGTCGGCTTTCATTTTTTCTTCATCATATTGCATATTTTCACCGTATTCGAAAATGTTAAGCAACCCATCGAGTTCGGTGCTGACAGATAAAATGTTTTCAGTGAAAATATTAAAATGTTTTTCAGTAACAGGGCTGAATATGGCAGTATATTCGGTTTTTATTGCAACATTATCAAGTGTTACTTCTCTACCGACAAACTCGCTTCCGTTCCAATCGGTCTGGAAGAACTTATGTCCGATGTAATTAGAATAGTTATTTTCGTTTATATAAACATATCTATTTAAATCTAAGTCAAAAAATCCGTGTTCTTTTATTATTTTAAGAACAGAGCCATCAGAGAAATATAGATTCATTACAGAGTAATAATCATAAGATTGTCCCTGATGTTCGTTTATTAGTAGCTTTGCATAATCGTACGCTCCCGTTTCGTGATTAAATACTAATAGTACATCGGTATTTGTTAAATCTTCAACTTTCTTTTTGCTGCCGTCCCATAATGTTATAAGTGTGCCGGCAGCAATGCAGCTGTCGGCAGTTGCTTGCAATGCGAGCGTATTCTTTAATTCAACGGTTGCAGAGGCATTTTGTGAACCAACTATTTTAGCATCATTATGAGCAGTATCAACTATACCATATTCACCATTCGATTTTACGTATATTTTAACGCCTCCATCATAGTAGTTACCACTTTTTATGTCTTCCCCTGATGCGCCGCCAAGTTTAACCGTCATGGGAGTGTAACTACCGTTATTTATCGTTATTTGATACTGAATTTGTGTTGTTAGGCTTACAGTAATATCTTTCGAGGAATCGGAAGGTAAATTGATGTTGATATCTATAGTGGTAGTTTCATTATTTATCGTTGTGGTTTGGGTTGAGCCGTTAATCTCTATGCTGTACTCTATAATGCGATATCGTGAGCCGTTATTGTTATCAGAGCTACCGTTAATCGTTAACGAATACATTGTCTCGGATGGATCAACATATATGGTTTCATTTTTTGGGGTTATACCGTCATCGCCGCTTATAATAATATGATAACAACGTTTGTATTGAGCCTTTATAACAACATTTTCAGTCAAAGAAATCGCTTGAGACTTTAGTTCTTCGTTTCCAACGAACCATTTATCGAAATAGTATTCTTTGTGATCTTTACCAGCGTTTATAGATTCAAGAAATCCTAATTCGTTGTGAATACTATCGAGCAGTTCTTTATTTATATTGAAGCCGGGCATAAAGAATCTTGTTATTGAGGAAAGTAATTCAGTGTTGTTAGTATCTTTAAATTCGATTGTTGTTTCTATTTTATCTTCCCATTTAGCATATAGGGTAGTATCGTCGTTTATTTTGTTGGTATAGGGCGCAGTAAAGCTTTCGTCGGTATACCAACCTACGAAATATTTAGCGTAGTTATAGTTTGTAACGGCAGTTCCGTAACTTGAATCTAAGGGTTTCCCTTTACTGTCGATAACTATAGGAGTAAAGTCTTTGTAATCACCTTCCGTAGCGGTTATTTCGGTTTCGCAGGCAACAGTAAAGTCGCTATTATACAAATCTTTATTACCGACAATTATACTTACGGTATATGTAACGACACGTTTATTAGTCCAATTTCCTAAGATATGGAGTTTGCCGTCATCGCCCAACAAATTAGTAATATTTGATAGCGTAATGTTGCTAATTTGATTACCGTCTTTATCATACCAAGCTACGAATGATAAATCGGTAGCAGTAGTCGTAGGAGCTGCCAACGTAAGCGTTTCACCTGCTTTATACTCATCCAACGGACAAATAATATCGGCAGAACTGAAGTCATATTCGCTGTTTTCAGAATGTGTCCACTCATACACAATTTGATAGGTATTAGGAGTCCAATGGGCGTAGAGTGTGATGTCGGAGGAAACGGTACTGCTGCCAACAATGATTTGGCTGCCGCCGTCTTTAGCCGTAAACCAACCGGCAAATGTGTAGTAGTCGAGCGAAGGTGTTTCGAGATACGCCGAGCCGTCTTCGTTGGTTGCCGGTATGGTAAAGCTACCGTTAGTCAATATTATGGTTTTTGACGAAATAGAAGTGCCGCCGCACGAGTCAAAAGTAATTGTCTTGATATTGTTCGCTATTACCCAAACAATATTACCGCCGACTTCTTGCGACTTATATGTCGTATTCTCCAAATTTTGATTTTCTCCGTCTACCGTATTGCCGATAGCAGATAGTGTTCCGGAGGCGTAGTAGGGCTTATTAGTTGAGTACATTGTTTTATATGTTGCAGTGGTATTTTTTAATATTACCGTAGCGCCATCGGCTTCGCATTCGACTAAACCGCCTATATTTGCTCCGCTTTCACATGTGAGTGTCCCGTTAATTATAAATCTGCCGTTTGTTTTATTAGTATTGTTCCAAGTGCTAAAAGCTGTATAGTTTCTGTTCCCGCCATAAGCAGAAATTGTATCGTATGGAACAGCGGTTATATCGACATCTTTGCCGACTATCAAATTTGCGCCTTCTTCTACCTTAATGGTTGCACCGGGTAAAATCATATAATCCGAGGCGCTTAACGATAGCGTGCCTTTAGACACTGTTACGTCCATATAACCTATCGGTAGCGGAACAGAGGTAGAAGTTGAAAGTGCGATATCAATACCGTATTTTGAAACCTTTATGCTAACAGATGAGTCGAAATAATTGCCAAAAACCGCAATTAGGTCTCTGTTGTTTTTTGCGGAAGCACCACTTTCTTGGTTACGAGAGCCTATGTTAGAATTTATATCGTTAACTGCTTTTACCGATTTCAGAACATAAGTATCCTCAGCTGTGGAATTCGTGTAGAACATCCCGTGATTATCTGAATTGCCGACCACAGTAATTTCTTCGTCTAATTTTATTTCAATTGTTCCAATGAGTGGTACATTATCTTTTTTTAAATAAACAAAAACTCTTGCTTTGTACATTGCACCGCCGTATATTTTTGTTCTGCACGATATGTTGTGTATAGTATAAGCGTTAGTAGGGAAGGCATTTTTATAGAAGTCTGAAGCAGCTGTGCCGCCCGGCCAATCGTAGATTGACAATGCGTCGACGGCGGTAGCGTCGTTTTTTAATTCGATAAGTCCGGTGCCCTTAATGTAACCGTGTGCATTTATAGTGCAACCGCTTTTTACTATTAAGTTTCCGTTATTCATAAGTACGCCGTGTTCTTTGGCTAAAGTTGTGGATATGTTTTGATTAAAACCGACGTATGCTGCAACAGTAAGAGTTGCGTTATTAGTTCCGTTCTTTTCAAGGTTGAGAGAAACGCCGTTAGGAATAATTAGGGCAGAATACACGTTGCCGAAAGAACCGCTAGCGGTAAATGTATTTCTTTCGTCGCCGCTTGCATTGTACGGCACGATTAGTTTTTTGCCGCTAAGAGTATAGTTTTTACTATAACTAGATAATTGCGTAAAACTTGTGATTACGTATGTGGCGGGTCCGCTCGAGTCGCCGGCTAAGGTGATATCGCCGCTTGCACTAAGCGCATCTTCGATAGTGTAGTAGGCGGTGCCGATTTTTGCGGTCTTGTACTTTACGATAATAGTATTGCCACCTACTGCAAAAGCGTAATTGCCGGAATCTAACTCAGCGGTTACTTTGTATGTAGAGCCTACTGTAAATGCGTTGTTTAATGTTACCTTGTAATAACCGTGTTCGCCGCTGATAGAAGTAATATTGCCCTGTGCATTTTTGGTTTCGGTATACGCTTTATTGTCATCGTCACTATTATCGTAAGTACGAGCGGCTGTAGTAGAGGCGAATGAGGGCGCAGCATCGCCGGTCGGGATAGCTGTTCCGTTAGTTGGAGTAAGTTTGACTCCTGACAAAGCTTGGCTTAATGTAGTACTACCACCATAATTTATTTCTATAATCTTGTTTTCTTCGCTGAATTTTAAGTATAGTTTGTCTATAGTCCAGTTATAAGTCTTGTCGTCGGTCGTATTGTTGTCCGCCCAAACGTAGTTAGTCGTATCTTTAAGCGAAGCGGTCAGAGTGTATGCGCCGGCGTTTTTCACGTCGTTAGCATTTATGACGGTTCCGTCCTTAGCTATAGCAGTTACTGCGTTAACGGTAGCGCCGCTAACGTCGATATACTTAGCCTCGGGAGCATGAATCACTCCGTCATAGGTAATGTTGCTTACGTTAGAAGTAGTCAGGGTTGCTGTTGCCTTGCTTATAGTCCATTCTACAGTCTTGTCGGCGGTCGTATCGTCATCCCAAACGCAGTTAGTTTTATCTTTAAGCGTAACCGTAACCGAATAGTCCCCGGCATTTGTAGCGGAAGCAGTACCGCTAACGGTGTAATAGTCGCCGTAGTTAGCTTGATTATGCGTAATGCCGTCTTGGGTGCTTGCGTTGTACACAAGTCCCGTATTTTCAACAGGAGCGGCTACCTTAGTGACAGTGCCGTCGTATTCTTTTACGGTTAGCTTAGCGGCGGTAACGGTAATATCGTAGTTACCCGCTTTATCTCCGCTAAAGACAGCATTAACGGTATACACGCCTTTTTCAAGGGTGGTGGAATCGGTCAATGGCGTTGCGACTGTCGTTTCGTTGTTAACGGCGGTGTAAGTAACGGTGAGAGTGTCGC
>ULXS01004231.1_pt1 | contig 13537 bp, 7 predicted proteins | sample 1961421 | NCBI WGS metagenome assembly ULXS01 (sample SAMEA4835842, study PRJEB28245) | human gut metagenome | biome: gut microbiome; material: fecal sample | place: Denmark | collected 2008
TTTACGGCGAGCGTTTCCCGTTCGGGAGTCTTGTGTCCTTTCAGTTCCAGGATAAGGCGGGTTTTCAACCCTTTGGCCTTATTGAGATATTGCTGAAGGGTAGGGAGGTTCTCACCGTTATCGAGGATGATAGAGGTACATTCTTTCTCGGTGGATGTTTCCATGCGGACACCTTTGAATACACCGTCATGATCTACGATAAGTTTATTGTCGGCAGTGAGCCAGACATCGAACTCGGAGCCGTAGCAATGGATGGAGTCAGCTTTCACTAGGGCGGCAATACTATTCTGGGCAGAGCCGTCGGTCTTCCAGAAACCACGGTGGGCAATGACTTGGGTGTTTTGGGCCTGCAGAATGCCGCATGCGGCAAGAGACATAGCGGAGGCAAATAAAAGTTTTTTCAGTTTCATAGTTCCTTATTTATAATTCTGCCGCAAGGTACAAAATATGTCTGAAAAGTAATGTTTCATTTATGTTATTAATGGAGTCAGGAGATAAAGGTGTTCCTTTACCTCCTATTTACTTGCGTATACGACGTCTGCGTCTGTGGTGACGTTTCTTCTGCTTGTAAATGCTGATCCGTTTCCAGACAATCCACACAAACAGTATCCCGAAGACTGCAAAGATGAGAAGCACGATACCCGTATTCAGATTATCGCCTTTGACGCGGCTCCACATTTCGAGAACAAGCTCTGTGCGGTCACCGAAATCACGGATCATGGCGCAACGCTCCACGACTTTACGGTCAGGGTATTGTATCGGATTGATCTGAACGCTGTCTGCACCGGGACCGAAGAAATAACTGAGGTCGGAGAACTGTTCAAGAGTAGTATCGATCTTTGCCTCCATAATCTCGGGCGTTGCTACGGCACTGACGTAGCCGATGGCATCCATATTGCGCAGAGCAATATCTGGCTGGCAAAGATAATTGATGAAGTAGCTGGCAGCTTTTACGTTGCGGGCATACTTGGGGATGGCCCAGCCATCGTACCAGATGTTGCTGCCTTCACGGGGAACTACATAGTCCAGGTCCACGCCTACGGCTTCCGCTTCATCAATGGCCCAGACGGCGTCGCCACTCCAGGTAAGGTTGAGCCATGCTTTGTTTTTCGTCATCATCTCTTTGCCGAAGTCGGCTTCCCATCCGGCAATGTTGGGTTTCAAGGCTTTCAGGTATTGCTCTGCAAGGGCAATAGATTCAGGGGAATTGTCGTTCATCAGTTGCTCCACGGTGATGGTGCTGTCGGCAAGTTGCCGGGCATGGGCATAGATGATGGCAGTGCCGTAGGCATCGCGGTAACTGTCTTTCATCAGAATCTTACCACGGTTGACGGCATCCCAAAGGCATCCCCAGGAGCTGACTTCTTCAAAGGTCTTGAACTTCTTGTTATAGAGTATTCCAGCGGTACCCCACATGTAGGGAACGACGTAATCATTGGTGTGGTGACCGGGCTGGCTGATCTTCTCCAACTCTTTCTGAATATACGGTGAGATGTTGGGGATATAGTCCGGAGTCTTCCCAAAATTGCGGTTGATAGGGAGAAGGAGATCTTTCTTCAACATTCGTTCGATGATGTATTCCGATGGGCATACAAGGTCGAAATCTTCCTGTCCGCGCTCAATTTTGGTGAGCATGATTTCGTTGATATCGAATACCTGGTAGATGATGCGGATATCTTCGCCTGTCTGCTCTTTGTACCAAGCAGGAAATTCAGCGAGGACTTCTTCGTCGATGTAATCTGCCCAGTTATAGACTTTCAGTACACGGCTGCGCTTCTCACCTGAGTCGGTACAGGAGGCGAGGAGAAGGATGCAGAGGAAGAGGGATATGTATTTCTTCATTGTTGATGGAGTTAATTTGTGATTGTTATTCTTTCTTAGAACGTTCTGCTCTCTTGTTAATCACAATCAGCAATACTAACACTGTTACAAAAATGATTGTTGACAGTGGGCGCAGTTCAGGAGTCAATCCACCCTTACGTGCGTCCGCATAGATGTATGTCGACAACGTTTCCAATCCTTCATTTCCTATGGTGAAGATCGTTACTGCGAAGTCATCAATGGAAAGCGTGAAAGCGAGGATGAAACCGCTGATCATTCCCGGCAGAATTTCCGGGAAGATGACTTTACGAAGCGCCTGAAAAGGAGTAGCTCCGAGGTCGAGGGCTGCTTCGTATACATTCTGATTCATTTTCTTCAGGCGGGGCATCACGCTAAGCACCACATAAGGGGTACAGAAAGTGATGTGTGCCAATACTACCGTAGTAAATCCCTGTGAAATGCCAAAGCTGACAAACAGCAGGAACAGGGATACACCCGTAATGATATCCGCATTCATCATCGGAATAGCATTGGTGAAATTCATCACCTGGCGTGCCCGGGAGCGCAAGTTAAAGATGCCGATAGCTGCCAGGCTTCCAAGCAGGGTAGAGGCTGTGGCGGCAATCGTAGCAATCGCGAATGTGTTCCAGATGGCATTCATCAGCGAGTGGTGCATGCCGCCTGTAAATAGTGAACTGTATAGTTTGGTGGAGAATCCTGTCCAGTTACCCAGTACCTTGGCCTCAGTGAAAGAGAAGATCATAATGATCAGGATGGGCGAATAGAGCAGGACAAGCAGAAACCAAAGATAGCCTTTCGCCAGAATACGTGTTATCATATCACACCTCCGCTTTCATTTTGTGCACTGTCGTCCTCATTGGTAAAGAGGGCGGTGACGCCAATCAGCAACAGCATGATGAGCGACAAGGCAGCGCCGTAGTTCCACATTCCGTTATATATATTCTCTTGTACGGTGGTACCGAACAGTTTGATGTTGTTCATCGTCAGCAACTCGGCAATGGCAAAGGTGGAAACCGTGGGCATGAAAACCATCACTACACCACTCATGATGCCGGGCATCGAGAGGGGGAGGATCACTTTACCGAATACCTGTACAGGCGTAGCTCCCAGGTCTTGGGCTGCTTCTATCAGACTGTCATCCATTTTTTGCAACGTATTGTAGATAGGGTATATCATGAACGGCAGGAAGTTGTAGACCATACCGAATACCAAAGCACCTTCGCCCAGCGGCAGGTTGAGGAAATCAAACAATGCCACTGTGGCAAGTGTACGTATCAGGATGTTCACCCACATAGGCAGGATGAACAGTACAACCATGGTCTGGGAAGTGTTGAAGCGCTTCTGACTGAGAATATAAGCAGCCGGATAACCGAGCAGGAGGCACGCCAGAGTCGTGATGACAGCTATTCCGATGGAATAGACGAATGTGTTGATAGATTCGGGATGCATCATGAATTTGCGGAAGTTGGCAAACGTGAATGCGCCTTCAGCATCGGTGAAGGCATAAACCACAATGAGCAACAGAGGCATCACAACGAAGATGATGAGAAACAATGCGTAGGGAACTGTCCAGTTCCGGCGGCGCATGAAGAAACGGGATATATTACTGAGCACTTCCTTTCTTATTAGCAGATTCGACAATAGGGATAGAACCGGTGGTCTGTGCCGGTGCAACAATTCGTATATTTTCGGGTGCGATGGTGATGCCGACACGGTCGCCGTCGTCCCAGACGTCAGTAGTGTCTACAAAGATATCCTCGTCCCAATCGGTAAACACGGTGAGATGGTAATGGTTTCCTTTATAAAGGATGAATTTCACTTCGCCCGTCAGATGACCGTCTTCTTCGTTATCTTCGAGGATGACGTTCCGGAAATCTATTTCTACGAGGACGGAACTGCCCGGTTCGATGTCCTGCACTTCGGTGCACTCGAAGGTGTAACCGAGGAATTCGATGTGTGTGGCGTCTATGAGCTTGCCTTCGAAGGTGTTGCAGGTGCGTTCTTTCTTCATTACGTGGATGTCGAAAGGTTTCACGAGCAGACCGACTTCCCGTCCGGCCTCGAAACTGTGATAGTCCTGCACCATGAATTCGTAGCCCTCGTTAGTCTGTACCATCATTTCGTAATGTACGCCTTTGAAGATGCAGGAGGTGACAGTACCCGTCAGTTGGGCAGCGGCAGAAGGCTCGAATATATAGATGTCTTCGGGACGGATGACTACATCGACGGGAGTGTTTTCGCCAAAGCCCTTGTCGACACATTCAAATTCGTGTCCGGCAAAGGATACGGCTTTGTCCTGAAGCATGAGCCCGTTCAGGATGTTACTTTCTCCGATAAAATCGGCAACGAAAGAGTTGATGGGTTCGTTGTAGATGTCTGTTGGCGTACCTATCTGCTGGATACGACCTTCGCTCATCACGACGATGGTGTCGCTCAGAGTAAGGGCTTCTTCCTGGTCGTGGGTAACGTAGACGAAGGTGATTCCAAGTTTCTGGTGCATCTCTTTCAACTCCATTTGCATATCTTTACGCATTTTGAGGTCGAGAGCGGCAAGGGGCTCGTCCAGTAACAGCACTTCGGGTTCGTTGACGATGGCACGGGCGATGGCAACACGTTGTTGCTGTCCGCCGGAGAGGGAATCGACGTCACGGTCTTCGTAGTCCGTCATACCTACCATGCGGAGGGCTTGTTTCACTTTCTTGCCAATGGTGGCTTCGGGCATCTTTTTGAGTTTCAGTCCGAAAGCGATGTTGTTGTACACGTTGAGGTGAGGGAAAAGGGCATACTTCTGAAAGACGGTATTCACCGGACGTTGGTGTGGCGGTGTTTGCGTGATGTCTTTTCCGGCGATGGTGATGATACCTTCCGAGGCGGTCTGGAAACCGGCTATCAGGCGCAACAAAGTAGTCTTGCCGCAGCCGGAGGGGCCCAATATTGTTACAAATTCGCCCTTACGGACAGAGAGGTTTACATCATTCAGTACGGCTTTGTCTCCGAAGTATTTCGATACGTGCTCTACACCGATGATGCAGTCAGACTTTTGCATAAGCGTTATTAAGTGTTTAACCTAAAACTAATAGAACGAATTCTGCCTTTCTAAAAAAGCGGGTACAAAGGTAGGGAATAAATTGGGAAAATAAATCAAATTCAACTACTAATTCGCATTATTATGTGGCTTGTAGTTTCCGTACTTCCCTCGGTTATGGTACGTCAGCGCTGCTGATTTACGGAGCTGGCTTGCTATATTTATGGTATACAAAATGAGAAGAATAAAAAAAGAAAAAATAAAAGTCGGAAAAACCAACCTAAATACTTGACTTCGTCTTTCAGATGTCATATCTTTGCAGGGTAGTTGATAATAGAGAATTCATACTACTTGTTTTCTAAGATAATAACAGACGAACAATAAGAAAGGCGGTAATTTCAATAGGAAGTTATCGCCTTTCTTGTTGATATTTATCGGATCTGGGCTTAAAAGAGCCTTTTGGCGTTTTTAATAAACGTTGGGCACATTCTTTAAAAACGAATAACAGGAAGCTTAAGGCTTTATCAGCCCACGTTCCCAGCTGCCTCGTGCACATCTGCCACCGCCCGTCCGCTCGGATCATTTTTTCCTTGCAACGTGGCATCCCAGGCGAGTGCTTCAGCAGTAGAGCAAGCCACGCTCGGCACACTGGGTACGCTTCGGGCAGCCGACTGACTGGGGAAGTGTTCTTCGAAAATGCTACGATAGTAATATTCCTCCTTATTCTGTGGCGGATTGATGGGAAATCGTTCGGCAGCATGTTCCATCTGATGGTCAGTGACAGCGGCAGAAGTAATAGCTTTCAATGTATCGATCCAATTGTAACCGACGCCATCGGAGAATTGCTCTTTTTGTCGCCAGGCAACACTCTGAGGCAGTATATCCTGAAAAGCTTCGCGCACAATGCGTTTCTCCACTTCTTTGCCCGGACACATCTTAACAGCAGGGCTGAGGTTCATCGCCACATCCAAGAACTCTTTATCGAGGAAGGGAACACGACCTTCCACTCCCCAGGCAGCGAGGCTCTTGTTGGCACGCAGACAGTCGTACAGGTGCAGTTTGGAGAGCTTACGGATCGTCTCTTCGTGGAAAGCCTGTGGTGTGGGGGCTTTGTGGAAGTAGAGATAACCACCGAAAACCTCGTCGGCGCCTTCACCGCTAAGCACCATCTTGATGCCCATAGACTTGATGACACGTGCCAACAGGTACATCGGTGTGGAAGCACGTACAGTGGTAACATCGTATGTCTCGATAAAGTAGATGACATCCCGCAAGGCATCAAGCCCTTCTTGAATGGTATAATTGATTTCATGGTGAACAGTACCGATATATTCCGCTACTTCACGGGCTTTAATCAAGTCCGGTGCACCGTGCAGGCCGACGGCGAAGGAGTGGAGTTGAGGCCACCAGGCTTCGCTCTGGTTGTCGGTTTCAATGCGCTTGCGGGCATACTTCTTGGCAATGGCGGAGATGACGGAAGAGTCGAGGCCACCACTGAGCAGAACACCGTAAGGAACATCGGACATTAACTGGCGTTGCACGGCAGCTTCGAGGGAGAGTTTTACGCTGTTGATTTCTGGTTGGGTAGCTCGGCGGGCGATGGTGTCATTGGCTTTGACGGCGGCATAATCGGTCCAGGGACGCTGATACCAACGGTGCATTTTACCTTCACGTCCCCAGAAGTAATGTCCGGGCAGAAAAGGCTCGTAGGTATCACAGAAACCTTCGAGAGCTTTCAGTTCGCTACCGACGTAGATATGTCCCTGGTCGTCACGACCGATATAAAGAGGGATTACTCCGATAGGGTCACGGGTAATCAGATAGTCGTCTGCTTCTTCATCGTAAAGGGCAAAGGCGAAAATACCGTTCAATTCTTCGAGGAAATGAATGCCTTTATCCTTATATAATGCGAGGATGACTTCACAGTCCGATCCTGTACGGAAAGCATACTTGCCGGCGTAGCGGGAACGGATTTCCCGATGATTATAGATCTCACCGTTGACGGCAAGGATTTGCCTGCCATCCGGAGAGTACAAAGGTTGTCCGCCACTTTCCGGATCGACGATGGAAAGACGTTCGTGAGCCAGGATGGCACTGCCGCCTACATAAATACCACTCCAGTCTGGTCCGCGATGACGGATTTTCTGCGCCATTCGAAGCGCTTTATTTCTCAATTCCTGGGATTGAGATTTGATATTGAAGATACCTACGATTCCACACATAATACTTAGTGATTAGGGGTTAATTTAAATACTTGTCTATCCGTTCTGCCACTCTCCGTCCGTCCGCCAGTGCATGCACCACAAGGCTGGCACCACGTGCCGCATCACCTGCTACGAACACATTTTCCGGAAATTCCGGTTGTTCCGGTTTCAGGAAGCCCATGGCCAGAAGTACCATATCGGCGTCTATCACTTCTTTCTTTCCGGTAGGCTTCATGGTAGGGCGTCCGCCATCCTGGGCCGGAATCCATTCCACTTCTTCTACCTCTACACCGCAGACTTTTCCATTCTTGCCAATAAACTGATTGGATGCCAGCGACCAGCGGCGTGTGCAACCTTCTTCGTGACTTGAAGTCGTTTTCAGTACAATGGGCCATTGCGGCCAAGGAGTAGCATCATTGTGACCTACGGGAGGCTGTGGCATGATCTCAATCTGTGTCACACTCACGGCTCCCTGGCGGATACTCGTACCGATGCAGTCCGATCCTGTATCACCGCCACCGATGACGAGAACCCGTTTACCCTTGGCATTTACCAGACGTTCTTTCGGGAACGTTTCCCCATCGAGGATATGATTTTGCTGAGACAGCATTTCGAGGGCAAGATAAATACCTTTCAGTTCGCGTCCGGGGATATTGAGGTCACGTGCCTGCGGCGTCCCGGTGCAGATGCAGTAGGCATCAAAGCCGGCGGGGAGTTTCTGCACATCTACCGTTACGCCCATTTCGAACTTGATGCCTTCGGCTTCAAGCACTCCCATCCGGCGGTCGATTACTGCTTTATCGAGTTTAAAATTAGGAATGCCATAGCGCAGTAATCCGCCGGGCATGGGTTTACTGTCAAAAAGAGTGACTTCATAGCCTTTAGCATTCAGCCGGCAGGCAGCGGAGAGTCCCGCAGGACCTGCACCGATGATGGCAACCCGCTTTCCATTACGTTGGGGCTGAATGGGCACGATGTAACCTTCGCGAAAAGCCGCTTCGGCAATAGCCGCCTCGTTTTCACGAATGGTGACAGGCTCATCACACGAAAGCTTCAGTACACACGATTTTTCACAAAGTGCCGGACAGATGCGTCCGGTAAATTCGGGGAAGTCGTTTGTGGCGGCGAGCACTTCGTATGCTTCGCGCCATTTACCCTTATAAAGTGCGTCCTGAAATTCAGGTTGTCTATTACCCAACGGGCATGCCCAGTGACAGAAGGGTACACCGCAATCCATGCAACGTGATGCCTGGAGTTTGCGTTCGTGACTGTTTAAAGTTTGCTCCACCTGACTGAAGTCGGTGATACGTTCGTGGACAGGACGGTATCCCGCTTCCTGCCGTGGTATGTTTAAGAATGCTTTTGGATCTCCCATTATACTATTCTTTAGTTTGACTAAGTAAATGTTTGTAATTAGTTTGTTTGCATAATTAAGTAGGCGACTAAACAGTAATTGTCAACTGTCAATTCTAATAATCTCTCTGCATCTCTGCAATCTTCTGTTGCAGTTTCCGCATTTGCTCCTCTTGCAGTACCTTTTTGTACTCGATGGGGACTATCTGGATAAACTCATCCACATACCGGTTCCAGTCATCAAGCATGATGCGTGCCAGATTGGAGCCTGTATAGAGGTAGTGCTGACGGATGAGTTCGTGCAACTCCTTACGATAGGAGGCTTCTTCGATGAGGCTTAGTTCTACCATTTCCATGTTACAGAAATAATCGAAGTTTCCATCCTTATTCCATACATAAGCTACACCGCCCGACATACCGGCGGCGAAGTTGCGCCCTGTTGAACCGAGGACTACCACACGACCGCCCGTCATGTACTCGCAACAATGATCGCCTACACCCTCTACTACGGCAATGGCACCGGAATTGCGGACAGCAAAACGTTCGCCTACGCGCCCATTGATGTAAACTTCACCGCTGGTTGCACCATAGAGCAAGGTATTTCCTGCAATCGTATTCTTTTCGGCCTGGAAGTTAGAGCGTACCGGAGGCAACACGGCAATCCGTCCGCCCGAAAGGCCTTTGCCGAGGTAATCGTTCGCTTCACCTTCCAGCTTGAAGTTGACACCCGGTACAAGGAATGCACCGAAACTTTGTCCTGCAGAACCTTTGAACTTTACGTTCAAGGTATGTGCCGGCAGTCCCGCTTCACCGTACTTTGCGGCAATGGTGCCCGAAAGCATGGCTCCGCAAGCACGATCCGTATTGGCAATCGTATATTCCAGTGAGATTTCTTTCTGATTTTCCAGAGCTTCGGCAGCGGCATGCAGCATCTCAACGTCTTTTACGTGGTCGATGCCATGTTGCTGGTCGATGGTGTGGCGGATGGCTGCACCATTATCGACGCGTGCCAGTATTTTGTCGAAAGTAATTAGGGATTGTTTGGGTGATTCGTTTTCTGACTTACGGATAATAAGATCTGTGCGTCCGATGATGTCATCCATACGTTCCACACCGATTTCTGCGAGATATTCCCGCACTTCCTGTGCCAGGAAAGTGAAGAAGTTCACCAGGTATTCGCTACGTCCGTGGAAGCGCCGGCGAAGTTCCTTGTTTTGCGTTGCCACACCCACAGGGCAGGTATTCTGATGACATTTACGCATCATGACGCAGCCCAGTACAATCAAAGCGCTGGTCGCAAAACCGAATTCTTCGGCACCCAGCATCGCCATCAGCACGATGTCACGACCGGTTTTCAGTTGCCCATCCACTTGCAACATCACTTGCCCGCGCAGACCGTTCAGTACGAGAGTCTGTTGCGTCTCGCTTAGTCCCAGTTCAGGAGAGATACCGGCATAGCGGATACTGGAGGCAGGAGAAGCGCCCGTACCACCTTCCGCACCGGAGATGACGATAAGGTCGGCTTTTGCTTTGGCCACTCCGGCGGCAATGGTTCCTACACCACTTTCGGCTACCAGTTTCACACTGATCTTGGCACGAGGATTTACATTCTTCAAGTCGAAGATCAACTGTGCCAGGTCTTCGATGGAATAAATGTCGTGATGGGGCGGGGGAGAAATCAATGAAATGCCGGGAATGGAATGGCGTGTTTTCGCAATTACCTGGTCTACTTTAAAGCCCGGCAACTGACCGCCTTCACCCGGTTTGGCCCCTTGTGCCACTTTGATTTGTATTTCATCGGCGTTCACCAGATACTCCGTTGTGACGCCGAAACGTCCCGAAGCTACCTGCTTAATGGCGCTACGCAGACTGGTTCCATCTTCACGGGGCGTAAAGCGTGCGCTGTCTTCGCCTCCCTCACCTGTGTTGCTGCGTCCGTGAATCCGATTCATGGCAATGGCCATTGCCTCATGCGCTTCTTTGCTGATAGACCCGTAACTCATGGCACCCGTTACAAAGCGGTGCATGATGCTTTCTACCGGTTCAACCTTATCTATAGAAATGGGGGCACGGCGGAAATCCAGGAAGTCGCGCAGGAAGATAGGCGCTTCTTTTCCATCTACCAGACTGGTGAATTCTTTGAACTTCTTATAGCTGCCCAAGCGTGTGGCAAGTTGCAAGGTAGAAATGGTTTCCGGATTCCAGGCATGTTTTTCTCCGTCTTTACGGAAAGCATACAAACCGTTGTTGGGGAGTAATCCGTCTATCTGTGCAGCAAAGCCTGCATCGTGGAATGCTATTGCATCGTGTGCCACTTCATCCAGCCGGATACCGCCTATTGTGGATCTCAACCCGCCGAAATAAGCATTGCTGAGTTCTTCACTCAAACCTACGGCTTCGAATATTTTCGCTCCCCGATATGAGCGGATGGTACTGATCCCCATCTTACTCATGATCTTGAATAATCCCTTGCAGATGGATTTGATATATTTCTTTTCGGCTGTGGCATAATCCAACTGGATTTCTTTCTTCGCCACCAGCTTGTCGATCACGGCGAATGCCATGTAAGGGTTCAGGGCACTGGCGCCAAATCCCAGTAACAGGGCCGCGTGCATTACCTCGCGTATTTCGCCGCTTTCCACTACCAATGCCGTCTGTACACGTTTTCCTACCGAAATCAGGTGGTGGTGTACTGCGCTTACTGCCAGTAGGGAGGGGATAGCCGCATGAGTGGCATCCACATCACGGTCGCTCAATACAATGTAGTTCACCCCTTCACTGACGGACTCTTCCGCTTGCTTGCAAAGTGCTGTGAGCGCTTCCTGCAATCCGGCACGGCCCTTTGCTACCTCAAACAGCAAGGGCAGCTTCACCGTTTTGAAACCTTTGTAGCGGATGTTGCAAAGAATATCCAGTTGTGCGTTGCTCAGGATGGGATGGTTGAGGCGCACCATCTTGCAATGGCTTTCGCTGGGTGTCAGAATGTTCATGCCCACGGCACCGATATATTCCGTCAGTGACATTACCAGTTCTTCGCGTATAGGGTCGATAGGTGGATTGGTGACTTGTGCAAACTGTTGGCGGAAGTAGTTGTACAGTAGTTGCGGTTTATCCGAAAGTACGGCAAGCGGCGTATCATTCCCCATTGAGTTGATAGGCTCGGCACCCGTGGTACACATAGGGACGATGAGCCGCTCCACATCTTCCTTAGAATAGCCGAAGGTGCGCAGCATTCTCTCGTAATTCTCTATGCTATGGGGGACTTTGCGTCCGCTTTTCAGCTCATCCAGTTCGATGCGGTTTGTTGCCAGCCAACTGCGGTAAGGCTTGGCTTCGGCCAACTGTTTTTTCAATTCTCCGTCGTAGTAGATTTCTCCTTTTTCGGTATCTACCAGTAGTATCTTGCCTGGTTGTAGGCGTCCCTTCTCTTTGATGTCTCCCGGTTCGAAATCCATCACACCCACTTCGCTGGCAACTACCATCATGTCGTTGTGCGTAATCAGATAGCGTGCAGGACGTAATCCGTTACGGTCGAGCATACCGCCTGCAAAACGCCCGTCGCTGAACAGCAGGGCGGCAGGGCCATCCCACGGTTCCATCAGGATAGAGTGGTATTCATAGAATGCTTTCAAATCTTCGCTGATGGGGTTCTTTTCGTTGAAAGATTCCGGCACCAGCATGGCCATGGCATGCGGCAGGCTGAGGCCTGACATAACGAGAAATTCCAATACATTGTCCAGTGAGGCACTGTCGCTCATCCCCGGCTGAATGATGGGGCGTATCTCCTTGATGTCGCCCAGGACGGGAGAGGAGAGCACGCTTTCACGGGCTTCCATCCAACCCCGGTTGCCGCGGATGGTGTTGATTTCGCCATTGTGTGCCAGGAGGCGGAACGGTTGTGCCAGTCCCCAGGTAGGGAAGGTGTTGGTACTGAAGCGAGAGTGCACCGATGCTATGCCGCTGGTGAAGTAAGGGTTTGTCAGATCGGGGAAGTAGCCTCGCAGTTGCAGTGAAGAGAGCATACCTTTATAGATGATGTTCTTCGTGGATAGGGAGACAACGTAGAAATCCTTACGCATGGCAATATCCGATTTGCGTACTTTGTTTTCTATTCTTTTTCTTATGAGATAGAGTTTACGGTCGGCTGTCTCGCTTTCCGTAAATCCGGTGATGAAAATCTGTTTGATATCCGGTTCGTTGGCAAGTGCCGATTCTCCCAGAATTTCGGGACAGGTGGGCACATTGCGCAGGTGCATCAATGTCAATCCTTCTTTTTCAATCTCTTCGATGATGATACTTAAGATAGTACCTTGGTCTTTCTCATCTTTCGGCAGAAAGAGAAGGCCTGTACCGTATTTCCCTTTCTCGGGAACAGGAATACCCTGCAAAAGAATAAACTCATGCGGAATTTGCAGCATGATGCCGGCACCGTCTCCGGTTTTGTTATCCGCACCTTCGGCACCCCGATGACGCATGTTCTCCAACACCTTCAATGCAGACTCCACCAGTTCGTGTGACTTGCCTCCGTGGATGTTCACTAACATACCGACACCACAAGCGTCATGCTCGTTCTCTGCATCATACAAGCCCAACTGCCTGGGCTGTCGTTGATAGGGTTGTACTTTTGTTTTGTTGTTAAAAAGTTCTTCTTTTCTCATTTTTGGTTTACTTTATTTTGTGGTAATACCTATTATGTCTATCAAAATGTTCGACAAAGATATGTAAATAGTTTCAAAATGATATAAGAAATTCGTGTTTGTAATTTGTGAAAAAACGTATTTGAGTGAGGGTTGTTTTAATATGATATAAAAATGGTGTGTTTTTCTTTTAATATGAAAGTTTTTGTCCGTGTTATTATTCGTATTGTAATAAATGGGGAGACTGATGGTTTCGTATATTGCCAAATTGCCATATTGGCACATTGCCAAATTCGTAGGCTTTGGCAATCGGTTTTCATGTTTTTATCAGTTCTGTAGTATCTCTATATGATCTCCGTAGTATTGAAATGCTTGCTGATACTCGAAAGACGGTGGATCTACTACTAAGAACCTGTTTCTATATTGAACAGAGATTACAACTGCATGTGTAAAATAGGATATTCTTTACCTTCTCC
>ULXS01059391.1_pt1 | contig 13489 bp, 11 predicted proteins | sample 1961421 | NCBI WGS metagenome assembly ULXS01 (sample SAMEA4835842, study PRJEB28245) | human gut metagenome | biome: gut microbiome; material: fecal sample | place: Denmark | collected 2008
TTTTATGAAATACGACTTAGAGCTTCAATCCCTTTAACAGTGCGCCAAGGCTGGTAGAAGCACTTTCATCAGAGGTGTAGGCGGATAAGTCTTCTTTTTCTTCTACAGAAGTATCTACCATTTCTTCTTCCAATGCACGCATGCTTAAGCTGATTTTGCCGTCGTTGGTATTTAAAAGCTTGGCTTTTACATGCTGTCCTTCCTTTAATACTTCGGAAGGCTTATTGATACGGCGTTCACAAATCTGGGAAATGTGGACAAGTCCCGTAAGTCCGTCCCCAAGGTTGATAAATGCACCATATGGCATCAGGCTTTCTACCGTTCCTTCTACGATACTTCCTGGAACAAGCATGGCAATCTTATGATTTCTTTCTTCTGTTTCTTTTTCAAGAGCAACGGATTTACCGGAGAGCACCAGACGGTCATCTTCCTCGTCTACAGTAATGACACGGACTTCTAATTCTTTGCCAACATAGCTTTCGGTATCTTCTACATAGGCTGTGGTAATCTGTGAAGCCGGAATAAATCCGCGAATGCCATAAAGGTATGCAACCGCACCGGCTTTTACCGCTTCACTGACCTTTACGGTAACAACGGTTTCGTTTTCCAACAGCTCTTTTAACTTATCCCAGGCAAGCACTTCGTTGGCTTCTTTCATGGAAAGTAAAATGTTGCCTTCTCCATCATCCCGGCGGATGACCGTTGCTTCTAAGACATCTCCCGGATGAATGTGTTCGTCAATGACAAAGGATGGGTCGTTGCTGACTTCATCTGCTTTGATGATTCCCGGGGCATAATACTTTAAGTCCAATGTGATGGCGTCTTCATCCACAGAGATAACGGTTCCGGTTAAGATGTCTCCTTCGTTGATTTTCCGGAAGGAAGCCTCAAGCTCTGCTTCAAAGTCCTGCATGGTTTCTTTTGCTTCGTTTTCTGACATAGTAAAACCTCTTTTCTTATCTGATTCTGGTTAGGCGATTGCGAAAGGGGACAGGAGCTGCCGGTAAAGAAGTTTTGCGGTATTCCAAGACACTGTTTTTCGGATGATGAAATACCACCGTTCTAAGTGGTTCGTTTTTCTTTTTACGATAAAAACAGTATTTTCCATGTTTGAGCAGAATCGGGACACTGTCCGTCAAAGTACGGATGCCTGATAAGGGCTGTTAGGGGCACCCGGAATTTCATCTGGCAGCAGGCAACGCTGGTACAGGGATGTACCAGCGAGGCACAATTGAACATGGATGTGAATTTGTGCCGGTTGCCAGATGAAAGAAAAAGTATGCCGAAATTCCCAGTGCCCCTTGCAGGCATTATGTGGCATCCGCCCTTGATGGACAGTGCCCCGATTCTGTCAAAGCAAGTGAAAAGACAGTTTATAATCAAGAAAAGTAAACCACTAAGAACGGTTGGCATTTCACATCAAAGAAAATCAGATTCCCTTGGAATGCCGCAAAATTTTTTTGCCGGAATTCTTTCTGTCCCGCTTCGCAATCGCCTAACCATATGCATGAGAATAACTCATGATTTTTCTTGCAGTGTATCACAGGAAACGAAGAAAAACAAGCCGGGGCGAGGTTGAAAGAAGAGCCTTAATTTGCTATACTAAAGCGGATGAAAGAGAGGCAATTATGAAGAAAATAAAATATATGGCAGTTGTACTTGCCACAGGACTACTGTTGGCCGGCTGTGAGGAGGATGAGACACAGAATAATAAAGATGCATATCGGCAGATAGGCATCAACTGTATGCAGGAGGGTGACTATGAGGGCGCCATTGATGCATTTCAGAATGCACTGGACCAGTCGCTGGCAGTTGTGGGAGAAGAAGAAATAGATACCTGTTATTATAAAGCAGCAGCACAGTATGCCGCAGGAAAGAAAGAGGATGCCATTGAGACCTATCAGGCGTTAATCAATTATGACAAGAAAAATGCCCAGGCATATTTCCTGTTAGGAGAACTGTACCGGAAAGAAAATGACATGGATAAAGCAAAAGAAAATTTTAATCTGGCAGCACAGTATGCCGGCAGTGACTATGAAATGTATATTGCTTTGTACCAGGAGTGTTATGCCGCAGGAATGCAGACCGAAGGTCAGGAGTATCTGAAAAAAGGTATTGAAGCAGGTGGTAAATCAGCGGAGGACTATGCCCAGAGAGGCAGAATTTATCTATTACTGGGAGATTATGATAATGCGGAAACAGAGCTTACGACAGCTATTAATAAAAAGAGCACGGAAGCTTCTTTGTATATGGCACAGCTCTATGAAGTGAAAGGCGAAGATGAGAAGGCAGCCGGATTATATAAAGAATATATCGATGAAAATCAGGATAATCCGACAGCATTGATCTGTCTGGGAGGAATGGAATTAGAAAAAGGTAATTATGACAGTGCAATAAACTATCTTAAGATGGCACTGGATTTAGATGCAGGCTCACAGAAGCAGGAGGCGCAGCGTAATCTGATACTGGCATATGAACAGAGCGGAGATTTCACATCTGCAAAAAGCGAGATGGAGGATTATACAAAGAATTATCCGAATGACGAAGAAGCTGCCCGGGAATACTTGTTTTTGATGACACGTTAAGCAAAAAGGGCAAAATGTATGGGACAGGAAAACGAGGGAAAAAGGCAGAGAGGAACAATACGAAAATGAGCGAAACCTATGAGATTATCGTGCTGGATTTAGATGGCACCTTAACCAATTCAAAGAAAGTCATTACACCAAAGACGAAAGACGCACTGATGCGGATTCAAAAGGAAGGGAAAAAAGTAGTGCTGGCATCCGGCCGTCCTACCGGGGGCATCGTAAAGCTGGCAGACGAACTGGATTTGAAGAGCTATGGCGGATTTGTACTGGCATTTAATGGTGGAAAGATTATTAATTATGAGACCGGAGAGATTGTATACAATAAGACAATACCGGTAGAACTGGTGCCGGCAGTGTATGAGCAGGCATGCAGACTGGGTGTAGGCGTGCTTACTTATAAAGGAAATACCATCATCCATGGAAACGGAGTGAATGAATATAGCCGTAACGAGGGAAAAATTAACGGAATGCCGATAAAAGAGGTAGATAATTTCGCAGAATATGTAGATTATCCGGTAAATAAATTCCTGATGACAGGAGAACCGGAAAAGATTGCAAAAGCACAGGATGTGATGCGGCAGACCTTTGGAGAACAATTAAACATTTTCCGCTCAGAACCGTTTTTCTTAGAAATTGTTCCACCATCCATTGATAAGGCATATTCTCTTGGAAAACTGTTGGAATATCTGGGAGAAAAGAAGGAGCAGATGATCTGCTGTGGAGATGGCTTTAATGACAAGTCTATGATTGCATTTGCCGGGCTTGGTGTGGCAATGGCAAACGCACAGCCGGAGGTAAAAGAGGTCGCAGATTATATTACCACTTCCAATGATGAAGACGGAGTGGCGCTTGTAATAGACAGATTCATGTAAGGAAGGCGTATGGCATGCAGAAAATAACAGAACTATTGTCAAAGGGAAAATCACCATATCATGTAACAGAATGGACAGGAAAGCAGTTGCAGGAGGCAGGGTATGAAGAATTAAAGCTGCAGGAATCCTGGCAGCTTCATGCAGGCGGTAAATACTATGTAAGACCGTATTCCGGTATGGTAGCAGCATTCGCTGTTCCAGAGCAGCTGGACAGAAAGACGGCACTCCGCCTGATGCTGGCCCATACAGATTTCCCATGTTTTAAAATAAAACCGAATCCTGAAGTGAAGACGAAGGATTACAGGCAGTTAAATGTGGAGCCATATGGCGGTATGCTCAAAAATACATGGTTTGACCGTCCACTTGGAATTTATGGGAAAGTGGTATTAGAATCGGAACATCCATTTGCACCGGAAGTAAAGCTTTTCGGAAGTGAGGAACCGGCAGCAGTGATTCCGTCATTAGCACCACACCTGAACCGTGAGGCAGGCGGAAAACAGGAATATGATATGCAAAGAGAACTGCTTCCACTGCTTGGAATAGAGCAGGACGGAGACGTTACAGAGAAGTTTTTCACGGATTACTTAAAAGAACAGCTTGGGGCAGAGGCAAATAAGGTTTTAAGCTATGATTTATTCCTTACCAATATGGATGAACCGGAATTAATAGGAAGTGATAAGAAGCTTCTTTCTTCTCCGAGAATTGATAATCTGGCATCGGTAGCAGCAATTGTGGAGACAATGTGTGAAAAAACGACCGGAGATTCACTGGTTGTGGCAGGATTATTTGATAATGAGGAAATCGGCAACCGCTCCAAGCAGGGAGCAGACAGCAGTCTTCTTAAGGATATCATAATGAAGATTGGTGCAGCCTTTGGAATGGAAGAAACAGAGGTAAATGATATGCTCCGGGGAGGCTTTCTCTTGTCTATAGACGGAGCTCATGCCGTACACCCGAATTACACAAATAAATCAGATATTACGAATGATGTGATATTGGGAAAAGGAATTACCGTAAAGACTTCTGCCAGCCAGCGGTATCTTTCTGACAGTGAGGCAACAGCGGTGGTGATGCTGCTTTGTAAAAAGACAGATATTCCATATCAGGTGCAGGTAAACCGTTCCGGTATGCCGGGTGGACAGACCCTTGGACCGATTGTGGTTTCCTATCTGCCAATGCAGGGAGCGGATATTGGAATTCCGATGCTTGCCATGCATTCTGCAAGAGAACTGGCAGATATGAGAGATTATCAGGCATTGGTAATGTTTTTGAAAATATTTTCTGCATAAAGAAATTGCAAAAAAAGTTGAATTTTTTGGAAAAATATCACAAAATGTCGTTGACAATCGGTAAGATTCAGTACAAAATTAGTAGTATAGCGTAATGCACAGAAAGTGCATTGATTGGAGGAAATATATGGCATTGGGAAAGAATAAAAAAATTATAAATCTGGTTCAGTCAATCAGTGAGATGAAAGAAGAGAATTATGCTGCAGGTTCACCGGAATTGCAGAATATGTATGAACGCATGAGCGCTGGCAGACGTCAGCTTGCACAGGTATATGGGGAAGATATGCAGGCAGTTATGACAATGAGTGCCTTAGGCCTGAAAGTTGGACATGATACCGTAAAGATGACAACGACAGCAGAGGATGTCAATACAGCAACAAAGGCAATCCATGATGCAGCAGCAGAAACATCCAGTATTGCGGAGGAAGTAAGAAATGCCCATGAGGGTCTGACCAATACAATTGTTGATGTATCAGAGAAAACTACTGATATTTATAAGAAGATAGAGAATGGCCAGGAAGAACTGACAGCTATCCGGGATTTATCCAAAGATGCAATCTCAGAATCCACAGAAATGAAGAAGAATATGGATGCATTGATGGATGTTATCAATCATATGAATGAAGTCATTGAAGGTATCAATGCAATTTCCGAACAGACCAACCTGCTGGCATTGAACGCATCAATCGAGGCAGCAAGAGCAGGAGAAGCAGGAAAGGGATTTGCCGTTGTAGCGGAAGAAATCCGTCAGCTGGCAGAGGGAACCAAACAGTTAACCGGAAATATGGGTGAATTCGTAGAAGGAATCCGCGATGCTTCTGAGAAGAGTTCTAAGAGTGTGGATGTTGCAATTACATCTCTTGACAATATTGATCAGAAGATTAATGCTGTATGGAATATTAATGACGAGAACAAGAAAAATGTTGGAACCATCAGCGAATCGATTGGTTCCCTTGCTGGTATCAGTGAAGAAATCAGCAGCTCCATGAATGTGCTGGAAACCCAGGTGTCCTGTATTGAAGACCAGTGCGGTAATCTCAGCAATGATGCAGAATTGCTGACCGTTATAAATGGAAATTTAAAAGGTTCGGTAGAACCATTAACCCAGGTTGAAACGGGTATGGATAATGTGGCGAAGGTTATAGGAGAAATGAGCCGTGATGCATTTTACCGTATGGATAATGCAGTTTTTGATGCTTATGTACAAAAAGCAATGGAAGCACATAGGGCATGGCTTGAGACTTTACATACCATGGTAACTGAGAAGAATGTCCTTACGTTACAATTTGATGATACAAAATGCGGCTTTGGTCATTTTTACTATTCCATGCATCCGGAAAATCCGGCAATTGCACCGGTCTGGAATGCACTGGCAGAGAAACACAGAAGATTCCATGGATATGGAAAAGAAGTGCAGCAGGCACTGTTTGATGAGAACGCGGAAAAAGCAGAAGAAATTTATCTGGAAGCAGAGAAATGCTCAAATGAATTACAGAATGATTTTGCTGCAATTTTAAATATTTCTGCAGGATTATCCCAGAACGGACAGAGTGTGTTTGCATAAACAGAAAGTAAGAAAAGGATATTTTATGCCTGAATTTTTTGAAAACAATGAAATGGAAGAAAGAGTCATCCTGGTTGGCGTAAGCAGCCAGGATGGCGATGATACAGAAGACTCCCTGGATGAATTGGAGGAGCTGGTGAAGACTGCCGGAGCAGTAACGGTGGGCAGGGTAATCCAGAACCGTCAGACAATACATCCGGGGCTTTATATTGGTAGCGGAAAAGTAGAAGAGCTGCTGGATGAAATTGCATGGACCAATGCAACAGGAATTGTCTGCGATGACGAACTAAGCCCGGCACAGCTTCGGAATCTTTCAGATACCCTGAACGTAAAAGTGATGGACAGAACCTTAATTATCCTTGATATTTTTGCTGCCAGAGCATCTACCAGTGAGGGAAAGATACAGGTGGAACTGGCACAGCTTCGTTACCGCATGAGTCGTCTTTCCGGCATAGGAAAGAGTATGTCAAGGCTGGGAGGAGGAATTGGAACGAGAGGTCCGGGAGAGAAAAAGTTAGAGGTAGACCGTCGTCTGATTGCATCAAGAATCAGCCAGCTCAAACGGGAGTTAGAGGAAGTGAAACGGCACCGGGAAGTGAATCGTGTGGCAAGACAGCGGAATCATGTTCCGGTGGCAGCGATTGTAGGGTATACCAATGCCGGTAAATCAACCCTTTTAAATGCTCTGACCGGAGCTGGAATTCTTGCAGAGGATAAACTTTTTGCAACCTTAGACCCGACTACCAGAATGTTAGAACTTCCGGGAAGCCAGAAGCTTTTGCTTACGGATACGGTAGGGTTTATCCGAAAACTGCCGCATCATCTGATTGATGCCTTCCGTAGTACTTTAGAGGAAGCTAAGTATGCAGATTTTATCATTCATGTGGTGGATGCATCCAATCCACAGGCTGCCAAGCAGATGCATATTGTATATGAGACATTGCACCAGTTAGAGGTTACAGATAAAAAGATATTGACATTGTTTAATAAGCAGGATGCCATTACAGACCGGGAACCATTGCGGGATGGCAGGGCAGATATTACTTTACGGGTATCTGCAGCAAGAGGTGATGGACTAGAAGAACTGAAAGACTGCCTCGCCCGGATACTGCGGGAGAACAAACGATATCTTGAGACAGTGCTGCCATATGACAAGGGTGGATTGCTGCAGCAGATAAGAGAAACAGGAGAATTAATAGCAGAAGAATATCTGCCGGAGGGAATCCGTATAGAAGCATATGTACCTCCGGAGCTATTTGAGAAAATACATGCATGAGCAGATTGCCCCAGAACTGCTTGTATGCTAAAATAGGAGCAACAGGAGGTATTCCACATGACAATCTTAATAAAAGGTGGCCGCATTTTAGATCCGGCTACGAAAACAGATGATGTAATGGATCTTTTCATAGAAGATGGAGTCATTACCAAAAGAGGGAAAAATATCAAGAAAAAGGCAGAGAAGACTATCGATGCCAAAGGACTGTATGTAATGCCGGGACTCGTTGATATGCATGTGCATTTGCGGGATCCAGGATTTACTCATAAGGGTGATGTTGAAACAGAAACCCGTTCCGCAGCAAGAGGCGGATATACCACGGTACTTGTAATGCCAAATACCAAGCCGGTGGTAGATAATGCTGATGTGGTACGTTATGTACATCATAAGGCAGAAAGTGTCGGACTGGTGCATGTATTACAGGTTGGTGCTGTAACAAAAGGACAGCAGGGAGAGGAATTAGCTGACATCAAAGAGATGGTGGAGGCAGGAAGCCCTGCAATCAGTGAAGATGGCAAATCAGTCATGAATTCACTTCTTGCAAGAGATGCCATGCTGGTAGCAAGAGACTGTAACATTCCGGTACTGTCACATTGCGAAGATAAGAATCTGGTTGGCTCCGGCGTGGTCAACGAGGATGAGAATGCAAAACGGTGGGGACTGGCTGGAATTACCAATTCCGTAGAAGATATCATGATTGCAAGAAATATCCTGTTATCCAAAGATACCGGTGCACACCTGCATCTTTGCCACTGCTCCACAAAGAACAGTGTAATCATGGTAAAATATGCCAAGTTAGAGCATATTCCGGTATCCGCAGAGGTATGTCCGCATCATTTTACACTGACATCAGATGATATGGTAGAGGGAGATACCAATTATAAGATGAATCCGCCACTCCGCCGGAAAGAGGATGTGGAGGCATTGAAAAAGGGACTTTCCGACGGAACCATGGAAGTCATTTCTACAGACCATGCACCGCATACAGCAGATGAAAAAAATAGCAGCATGGTAAAGGCACCATTCGGAATCGTTGGAATGGAAACTGCAGCAGCACTGACTTATACAGAACTCGTACTGGGTGGATACTTAACACCGATGCAGATGGTAGAGAAGATGAGCTATAACCCGGCACAGATTCTTCATTTGAAGAAGGGAACTTTGGAAGAGGGAAGAATGGCAGATGTCATGCTTTTTGATCCGGAATGCACTTATGCCATTGATAAGAACAAGTTCTGGTCGAAAGCAAAGAATACACCATTCCAAGGCAGAAAAGTAACTGGTAAAGTAATGATGACTATCTGTGACGGCAAAATTGTATATGATGCAGCAGAAGAATAAGAAAAAGAAAGGCTTAAAGATATGATTAACAAATTAATTAAAAAAATCGAGAAAACCCATGCACCAATCGTTGTCGGCTTAGATCCGATGTTAGATTATGTTCCGGAACATATTAAGGCAGCAGCATTTAAGGAGCGTGGTGTGACTTTAGAGGGTGCAGCAGAAGCAATCTGGCAGTTTAACAAAGCAATTGTAGATGCCACTTATGATCTGATTCCTGCTGTAAAACCACAGATTGCCATGTATGAGCAGTTTGGAACAGAGGGTGTGAAAGCATATCAGAAGACAGTAGATTACTGCCACTCCAAAGACCTTGTGGTAATCGGAGATGTAAAACGTGGCGATATCGGTTCTACATCCGCAGCTTATGCAGTGGGACATCTTGGTAAAGTCCAGGTGGGAAGTAAGAAGCTTTCTGCTTTTGATGAAGACTTTGCAACCGTTAATCCATATCTTGGTTCAGACGGAATCAAGCCTTTCCTGGAAGTATGTAAAGAAGAGAAAAAAGGTATCTTCATTTTAGTTAAGACCAGCAATCCATCCAGTGGAGAATTCCAGGACAGATTAATTGATGGCAGACCACTGTATGAATATGTCGGTGAAAAGGTAGCACAGTGGGGCGAAGAAGTCATGGGAGATAACTACAGCTATGTGGGAGCAGTAGTAGGAGCAACCTATCCGGAGATAGGAAAAGTCCTTCGTAAAGTAATGCCAAAGAGCTTTATCCTGGTTCCGGGATACGGTGCCCAGGGTGGAAAAGGAGCGGACTTAGTACATTACTTCGACGAAAACGGACTGGGTGCAATTGTCAATTCATCCCGTGGAATTATTGCAGCATATAAGCAGGAGGCTTATGCATCTTTTGGAGCAGAACATTTTGCAGATGCATCCAGAGCAGCAGTAGAGGCAATGATAAAAGATATCGATGGAGCTTTACAGGCAAGATAGGAGAAGAAGATGGCAGAGAAGTTTAAAGAACAGGCGATTATTATCCGCCAGGAAGAAATTGCGGATGACATTTACAGTATGTGGCTGCGTACGGAAGAGATTGCAGCGCATGCAAAAGCAGGTCAGTTTGTATCTGTATATTGTAATGAAGGAAGCAGGTTGCTTCCAAGACCAATCAGTATCTGTGAAATTGATAAAAAGGATAATGCCATCCGTCTGGTATACCGTAAAGTTGGAAAGGGAACAGAAGAGTTTTCCGGTATGCATACCGGCGGAATTCTTAATATAACAGGACCGCTGGGAAATGGATTTCCGAAGAAAGAAAAGAAAGCGTTCTTAATTGGTGGTGGAATTGGTATTCCGCCAATGTTAGAGCTGGCAAAAGAATTGGACTGTGAAAAGCAGATGGTACTTGGTTTCCGGGATGAGCTTTTCCTAATGGATGAATTTCGTGAAGAAGGAGAAGTCTATGTGGCAACTGAGGACGGAAGTGCCGGAACAGAAGGAAATGTATTGGATGCCATCCGTGAAAATGGGCTGACAGCAGATATTATCTATGCCTGCGGGCCAAAGCCGATGCTGGCAGCTATTAAGGAATATGCAAAAGAGAAACAGATTGAGTGCTGGATTTCCATGGAAGAACGTATGGCTTGTGGAATCGGAGCCTGTTTAGCCTGCGTGTGCCAGTCTAAGGACAAGGATGAACATTCCAATGTCAATAACAAACGTGTATGTAAAGAAGGACCGGTTTTCCGGGCTGAGGAGGTGGAACTTTAATGAATACAAGAGTAAATCTGGCAGGAGTATTATTGAAGAACCCGATTATGACAGCATCCGGAACCTTTGGCTCCGGTCAGGAATACAGTGAATTTGTAGATTTGAATAAATTGGGTGCAGTAGTGACGAAAGGTGTTGCCAATGTACCATGGCCGGGGAATCCGACCCCTCGTGTGGCAGAAGTGTACGGTGGAATGTTAAATGCTATCGGTTTACAGAATCCTGGTATTGATGTATTTGTACAGCGTGATATTCCATTTCTTACCCACTATGACACACGCATTATTGTAAATGTTTGTGGAAAAACAGCCTCCGATTATATAGAAGTTGTGGAAAGACTGGCCGAACAGCCGGTAGATATGCTGGAAATCAATATTTCCTGCCCAAATGTCAAAGAAGGCGGTATTGCCTTTGGACAGAATGCTGCTTCTGTAGAAGAAATTACAAAAGAAGTGAAAAAATATGCAAGACAGCCGGTTATTATGAAATTGAGCCCGAATGTAACGGATATTACAGAGATGGCAAAAGCGGCAGAAGCAGGCGGAGCAGATGTAATTTCCCTGATTAATACACTGACTGGAATGAAGATTGATGTAAACCGCAGAAAATTTGCTTTGGCAAACAGAACTGGTGGGATGTCCGGACCGGCAGTGCATCCAATTGCAGTGCGTATGGTATATCAGGCAGCCCAGGCAGTGAATATTCCGATTATCGGAATGGGAGGTGTACAGAGCACTGAAGATGCATTGGAACTGATACTGGCAGGAGCAACCGCAGTATCTGTGGGAACTGCAAACTTTACTAATCCTACCGCAACGATTGATATTATCAATGGTATACAGGATTATATGGAAAATAATGGAGTTGAAGATATCAATGAACTGATTGGTGCAGTCACTGATTAATGGGACTGTTTTTGGTGCTGCCGGAGAGATAAAATGATGTCCAGGGATAAAATGTAAGTAATGTAATTGACGGAAAGGATAGAAACAGTGGAAAAGATTTGGAATTTCTTTGAAAATCTTAATGAACTTGTATATGTCTCAGATGTTGATACATATGAGCTTGTGTATATGAACCGGAAAACACGGGAAAACTTTGGATTTCAGACCCAGGAGGAAATAAAAGGAAAGAAATGTTATGAGGTGATGCAGCATAATGCCGCCCCTTGTAGTATGTGCAATAATCAGGAACTGGTAGAAGGTGAGTTTAAAGAATGGAAGTATTATAATCCGGTTCTTGGCAAACATCTGTTGTTGAAGGATACTATGCTGGAACAGGATGGTCGACGTTACCGGGTAGAAATTGCACTGGATGTCAGTAACGAAGAAAAACAGGGAAGTCTGATTCAAAACTATGAAAATATGGAGGCTATTATAAATGAGGGCATAAGAATTGCGTTAAATGCCCCTACATCAGAACAGTCACTGGAAATTATTCTGAAATATCTTGGAAAGGCATTGAATGGAGAACGTACCTATATTTTTGAAAAAAACTTATTGGGAAATGACGATAACACCTATGAATGGGTAGCGAATGGTATCAGGCCTGAGAAAGATAATTTGCAGAATGTTCCGGCTGAAGTATGCGAGAACTGGTACCGCAATTTTAGGGAAGGCAAAAATATTATCATTGGTAATCTGGAAAATATACGTGAGAGTGATCCACTGCAGTATGAGAATCTGAAACAACAGAATATTTCAACGCTGGTAGTAGTTCCACTGTATGAAGGGCAGAAAATCATCGGTTTTTATGGAGTTGATAATCCTCCCGAAAAAATGTTGGATTATACTTCTAATATGCTTCAGATTATGGGATATTTTATTGTCTCCAGCATCAGAAGGCGTAATCTGGTGCGGGAATTGGAACGGATGAGCTATAGTGACCAGCTTACGAAACTTGGAAACCGGTTCGCCATGGAACAGTATGTTACAGATGCATCAGGGACTTCATGCTTTGGTGTGGTGTATTGCGATATTACAGGACTGAAAAGGGTAAATGATACTTTAGGTCATCAGGCAGGTGACCAGCTCATTCTGCGTGCCGGCGAATTACTCCGTGAGGAATTTTCAGACTATGGACTGTTCCGTATTGGAGGGGATGAACTTCTGGCACTGTGTGCAGGTATCGGAGAAGAGGAACTGAAGCAGCGGATAGAACGTATGAAGGCTGGCATGAAGAAAAAAGATGTAGTAATGGCAGTCGGATCAGTATGGCAGGAAAGCTGGGAGCGTGGATTTGACCTCTTGCTGATGGAAGCTGAACGCAGAATGTATCAGGAAAAAGCAGCTTATTATAATAATGCCGGTATAGACCGGCGACATTAAGAAAAATGCATTGAGGTTTTCAGGGAAGTATGGTAGCATAAGAAATTAGGTAAAAGAAAAAAGTGTGTAGTAATTCGTAGGAAGGATACGCCAAATATCAAGAGTGGCAGTGAATTCGTCCATGTGTTTGTAGAGATACAGATGCATGGACTTTTTTTATTTTGGTTACCGGCACAGAGCAGTGAACAGCCGATAGAAGCTGGAAAACAGGAGCAAATGGAGCCGGAAGAGAATGAGTTTCTGGATTGCTCGTTTGGTGTGTCATCCGTGTGGGCTTGCTTTTTATTCGGATATTCGTATATAATGTATTGTATTGAGTATTATCCATGCGGATCCTCTCCGCATTGGAATTGGAAGCATCCGCAAAAAGGAAGTGAACGCTATGACCTGCGACGAGGCTTTATACCGCCAATATCTGAGCGGCGACGACGAAGGACTCAATGCCCTGATGAAAAAATACGGCGACCCCCTGACCCTGTATATTGACGGCTATCTGCACGACGTTCA
>ULXS01047647.1_pt1 | contig 13476 bp, 9 predicted proteins | sample 1961421 | NCBI WGS metagenome assembly ULXS01 (sample SAMEA4835842, study PRJEB28245) | human gut metagenome | biome: gut microbiome; material: fecal sample | place: Denmark | collected 2008
TTTCTGTATAGTATACAAGCGACTCGGCTCGTTTATCCAATGATGCGTTACACTCCCTAATCCGCACCCGCAGTGATCCCGATCGAATGTATGTCTCTGCCTATTTCGACAACAGCTTTTTTATCCGTTCCACATCGTCTTCCCGTTCCGGGGGAATAATTCCCCGTCGATAGAAATCTTCGAAATCCGAGAGAAAGTCCTCTTTTAGCTCTTCCTTGTATCGCAGGTATATCTCTTCCGCCTTGGCATATCGACCTTGAAGAAGAAGGGATGCCGCAAGATTTGTATAAATGGTATGATGAGTAGAATCATATTTTGATCCCTCACGGGCATACCGTTCAGCTTCTTCAAAATTGCCCTGAGCGAGAAATAAGAATGAAAGGTTATTGCACGCTCGTACTAAATACGGCTCGTACACTTGTGGATTCACTGCCGTAAGCCGTTGATAAACCTCCACGGCAGAGAGATACATCTCCCCACTCTCCTCATAACGTTGGATATTGTAATACAAACAACCTAAGTTATACTGAGTATCTGCCAAATCCGGCTCGTACACCTGTGGATTCGCCACTGCAAGTCGTCGTCGAATTTCCATGGCGGAAAGATACATCCTCTCGCTCTCCTCATAACGTTGGGTGTCGCTGTACAAACAGCCTAAGTTATATTGTGTCATTGCCAAATCCGGCTCGTAAACCTGTGGATTCGCCGCTGCAAGTCGTCGTCGAATTTCCATGGCGGAAAGACACAGCTTCTCGCTATCTTCATAACGTCGGGTATCTTTGTACAAAGTACCTAAATTACTTTGAGCCATTGCCAAATCCGGCTCGTAAACCTGTGGATTCACTATCGTGAGCCGTTGATAAATCTCCACGGCGGAGAGGTGCATCTCTTCGCTCTCCTCATAACGTCGGATATCGCTATACAAAAGACCTAAATTATTTTGTGTCATTGCCAAATCCGGCTCGTACACTTGTGGATTCGCCGCCGTGAGTCGCTGATAAATTTTCAAGGCAGAGAGATACATCTTCTCGCTTTCCTTGTAACGTTGGGTATTGTTATACAAAACGCCTAAGTTATTTTGAGTACCGGCCAAGTCCGGCTCGTAGGCCTGTGGACTAATAGCTGCAAGTCGCTGGCAAATGTCTAAATTTTCTCGATAACGAACTTCCGCCAAATCGTATCGTTTGTTTGTCTGTAAAAAATGACCATACTCAAACAAACTTTTTGCCAACTCTTTCTCCGAAAGGTTGGCACGGATCAGCTCGATACCCTGCTCATAGGCATGGCAAGCCAATTCGAAACGACGAGGCTCTGCATAGTCTGTCATCAAAGCCTTTGCCCGCAAAACATACTCCTCGGCCAACGATCGTGTCTTTTGAAGTCCCGCCTCGATAAGCGACCGACCGGAATCGACCAGTAGTTTTCCTTGCTCTATCTCCTTGCGGGCCTGAGCGGCATCGGCGGCGATATCTTTTTCATTCAAAATCTCCACGACCCCTTTGCTGTTCCCTCGCTCGAACATCTCTATCGCCAACCGTTTGCGCTCGCTCACCGGAGTTCCGCTCCCGATCAGCTTGTTGATGGATAGAGCAAGATCGAACAGCTGGCTCTCCAATCGGTTGAGACTTTCCCGTTTCTTGTATAGTTCCGCCTGTTTCTCGTCAATCATCGGTTGGAGCTCGGCGACACCGGTCGCTCTCAGTCGGGCGATCTCTGTATTCAATCGGGCGATGGACTCTTTCAACGAAAGGTATTCCGGATTCTCGGCGGCAAAAGAGAGATTGTCCAGTTCGGCTATCTTGTGGCCGTAAAGCGAAACGACTCCGTTCTCTATCTTAAAGTGGTTACCCTCGGTTACGGAAGCGTTGCCCGATACCGATGGAATGATCCGCTCCAACTGCATGACAAAATGCAACTTCATGGCATCGTCGGTGGCATAGTTGCACCAATAATGCCCCACCCGATCGAACAAATCTTCCTTGAATCGTTTCAATGCCTCGTCCTCCATTTCACCTTCTATCAAGGCACGAATATAGACAAATGTCTTGGGGTGACTCTGATTCTTCACATATTCGTCTAAGGCTTGATTGAACTCCTCTATGGTGTATTCTCCCGCTTTGCGGTGAAACATACAGATACAAATATCGCTGGCACGTACTATGCGGTTGTAGTCGTCCTGAGTACGGGTTCCGGTGCAAAATGCCGAAAAATCTTCCCAACGTCTGCACCTTATGCGATACCCCCGAGGCTCGAAAATTTCGTCCAAAGAAGCCACCAATGAATGAAAACTGTTACGGTCGTTTTTCAACTCGTCGCTGGATGCCAAAAATACGGTTATGTTCTTCATATCGTTATATCTGTGTTTCACTATACTTTAATATAGGTCTGCAAGATAAACAATTTCTACCTATCCCCCCAATTCTCCCGGTCGAGATTTCGGTAATTCACCGCTTCGTTGATGTGTTGCACCTGTACCCCTTCGCTACCTTCCAAATCGGCGATGGTACGAGCCACTTTCAAAATACGGTCGTAGGCCCGTGCCGACAGGTGGAAACGGTTCATCGCATCTTTCAGCCGTTTCAATCCCGCCTCATCGGGGACAGCGAATTGGTTCAGCAGCCGGGTAGTCATTTGGGCATTGCAGTGAATGCCGGGATAGTCGGCGAAGCGTGCGGCTTGAATTTCTCTTGCGGCAATGACTCGTCGACGAATCGACTCGCTCGACTCCGACGGACGGGTGTCGGAGATTTTCTCGAACGGGACGGGAACGATCTCCACTTGTATGTCTATGCGGTCGAGCAGAGGGCCCGAAATTTTTCCCAAATAACGTTGTATCGTTCCCGGGCTGCATATACACTCTTTCTCCGGGTGGTTATAATATCCACAGGGACAGGGATTCATCGAAGCGACCAACATCACCCCGGCGGGATATTCTATCGAGTATTTCGCACGTGCTATCGTTATCTTGCGGTCTTCGAGCGGTTGGCGCATTACTTCGAGTACTTGACGTGAAAACTCGGGCAACTCGTCGAGAAAAAGCACCCCGTTGTGTGCCAATGAAATTTCACCCGGCTGGGGAAAAGCCCCGCCGCCCACCAATGCTACCGACGATATGGTATGATGCGGCGACCGGAACGGCCGTTGCGACAACAGCGAACTACCCCGCTCCATACGTCCGGCGACCGAATGTATCTTGGTCGTTTCGAGTGCTTCCTGCAATGTGAGAGGCGGAAGTATAGAAGGCAACCGCTTCGCCATCATCGATTTTCCGGCGCCCGGAGGCCCTATGAGTATGATGTTATGTCCGCCGGCCGCCGCTACTTCGAAAGCCCTCTTGACACTCTCCTGACCTTTGACATCGCTGAAATCCAAATCGAAATGGGTATATTCCCTGAAAAATTCCGCACGAGTATCGATCACCGTCGGTTCCAGCTCGATCTCCCCGTTCAGGAAACGAATCACCTCGGTGATATTCTCTACGCCATACACATCGAGATGATTGACTACCGCAGCCTCGCGAACATTGGCTTTGGGAATAATCAACCCCTTGAAGCCCTCCTCCCTTGCCTTGATAGCTATGGGCAACGCCCCCTTGATAGGAAGAATGGAGCCGTCGAGAGACAACTCCCCCATCAACATATACTCGCTCAATTTACCTGTTTCTATCTTCTCGTCGCTCGCCAAAATCCCCACGGCCAAAGGCAAATCATACGCCGCCCCTTCCTTGCGTATATCGGCAGGCGACATGTTCACGATTACCTGTTTCCTCGGAAATCTGTAACCGTTATGTTCCACGGCCGAGACAATCCGCTCGTGGCTCTCTTTCACGGCTGCATCGGGCAATCCCACCATAAAGAAACGGATACCCTGCGAACAGTTCACCTCGATAGTCACTACAAGAGCATCGATACCCTGCACGGCTGCGCCAAAAACTTTCACCAACATAGTAATAGATTTTGCAGTAATAGGTTATGGTGTTACTAAACGTTCGATATAAACTCTCGAAGAGTCGGGCGAAAGCCCTCTGGCGACAATCCGCCCCAAAGAATCGGCGACCAACAGATAAGGTATGCTTTGGATATGAAGCTCTTTCACCCCCGGATAAAGATAACCGCCTTTCGCCCACCGACGGGCCCATACGGCCGAATCGGACTCGATTCGCTCCTTCCATACGGCGCTGTCCCTATCCAGCGAAATTTCCACGACCCGCACCAACGAATCGTATCGTTCTGCTATCTCCCTTAAAAAGCCGCTGTACCTCTGTGTTCCAGGTGTCTCGGCAGCCCAAAAACAAAGCAGGGTCGCTTGGGCTTCTCGGGGATTCAGCAATTCGGTCGTATCGGCCACCGTAGTCAATGATAAATAAGGCAATACGGTGTCACTCTTCTGTATGGTTTCAAATTGTCGATACATTTCCAATACCGTGGCCGGCGGAGCCGACAGTACACGGTCGTCCAACAAACCGATCAACGAATCGCAAAACGCATCGCTCGCCCTTCCCAACACATAATCATCTAACAAAATAGCGCTCACGGGCGAATCTTTATGTTCGCCTACATACTTTGCCACAACGCCTTGCAGCTCCTTGCTCAACTGCTCGTATCGTCGGGTTTTCATTCCCAATGCCGAAATGTTCCTTTCTGCCGACCAAGACTGCAACAACTCTTTATTCTCTTGATTGAACTTAAACAAATCCTTATTTAGAGAACTTCCTTTCACTCTCAACCCGAAAGGATCCTGCCCGTCGCCCGACAATTCTATCCGGTCGCCGTTCTGCACATATATCTTGGTCAAGGACGTTTTATCGAAATAATAAAACTGTATGGGAATAACTGCCGAAGCCGAGTTTTTGAATGTGATAAAACCATTCTGCGGACGAAGCGTATCCACGACAATGCCGTTTTCAAGACCATAAACGGCATAAATAGGGCGTCCTCCTAAATTATTGATAGTTCCCTCCACGACAAACTCGTTATCCTTGCCGCCGCAGCCCGACAGCAAAAGGACACAAATACACAGTACCGCACCTATTTTATTCATGCAAAAAACATTTTCATTTCTTGCAAATGTACTGGATTTTACGGGAGGAGCAAAACAATATCCGGGCAAAACAAAGTATAAAACCCGACAACAATGGAAAAACCGGCGAAAAAGAACGACCTTTTTACCTATAAAATAAAGCCGATATAGCATATATTTGCACAATTATCTATATCGGAATGTATCGGATATAGATGCGGTTCGAAATAAAAAATGGACAAGCTCATTTTTCATTTCTTCCACCATTTATTATATTTGTATATGAAACGATTGTTTATCTTCCTGCTGATAGTTCTGCCCTGCGTTCCGGGTTTTACCCAAATCCGAAACGATGTTCCCCGATACAATCCCGACAGCGTGCGCGATGAGCTGGACAAAAGACCTTATTTTTCACTATACAAAGACAACTACTTTATCGGGGGTACGACCATCGGGAGCAAACCGACCAATAAAAATTCCGATGTAAAATTCCAACTAAGCATCAGCCAGAGACTTACAAAAAGTAAACTTCCATTCGACACCTACCTCTTTATAACCTATACGCAAAAAGCATTTTGGAATGTCTTTCAAGAATCTCTCCCGATGTACGATCTCAACTTCAATCCCGGCATAGGGCTATCGCATCTGGTCATACATCGAAATAGACTTATCGGACAAGTCTCGCTCCTGATCGAGCATGAATCGAACGGGAAAGACAGCATTTGGTCTCGCAGTTGGAATAAAATCTCGTTTATGGGTGCGCTCGCCGTAGATCGCAATGTAGAACTTCAATTCAAAACATGGATACCTATCATCGACAGCGGGAACAACCGGGATATCCTCAAATACTGCGGTATTTTTCAATTAGCAGGCAGTTACATAAGCGACAATCGTCGGTTCGGAGCTACCGTCATTCTCACCAAGCGGAGCGGCTGGAATTTCAATTTCAACACCGTTATCGAACTGAATGCCCGCTTATTCCCCAACGAAAACCAATACTTCTTTATACAATATTACAACGGTTACGGCGAAGGACTGCTCGATTATAACAAATTCCATTCTCGCCTGAGAGTAGGGTTCGTCATCAAACCCCAGAATTTCAGCAATTACTGATTCCTCCTTCACACATAGCTTTTTCGGTTCAGCCAAAAATCCGTAGGGTAGGCATGAATTTTAGCAATGAACCACTTGTCAACAAACACATTCCGGACTTTTCGGTGAAAGGTTGATTCTTGCTTAAATTTCTGTACAAAGCGTACTACTCCTCCCCTGCCGTGTCCCGTAGTATTACGGGGTACTATGTTAGCCATATAGAGGAGGCACCGAAGAAACGATAGTTTCTAAGGAGAGGGGTTGAAAAGATTATATAGGGGTAGAAATATAAAAAGACAATCCCCTCTGATTTCCGATTGAACCGATATCCCCACTAATCGACAGATCCTCCTCTTTATAGCCTCCGTGCAATAGGGCAACACATCATTCCTAATCGAAACACAATATATTCAAAGAGCGGGGCTTGTACGATTTACAAGCCCCGCTCTTTGAATACACCTTTTTTATACTCCTCCGAACAAAAGGACTCGAAATTTTATCCTTGTTGCATCACGACCTCGGTCAAGTCCGTGCTAAAAATCCGGTACTCATTTTCTGTTATAGACCGGGGAGATGTAAGCACGACCAACGAATGAGGCGGATAACCCTCCCGATAGGGAGGATGCGTATGGGCAAAAGGGTTCTCATGGAAGCCGCACTTTCGGTAAAATCTCAAACGAGCCCTCGAAACAGAATCGACGATAGGATCGATTTCCAGCAAAACAATTTTAGAGGTCGAGCGGAGAAACGCATTCAAAATTTCGCTTCCATACCCCCGTCCTCGTAATCCTTGATGCACTGCGAAATGCTCTATATACCTATAACTGCCAAACTCCCAATAGGAGATAAATCCGACAAACATATCCCCTTCGCTATACCCTACCAAATGATAATCGGCACACGAGAACGCTTTTTCCTGCTGCTCTTGCGTCCGCTGCTCGAAAATAGGGAAACTGACAGTATACAATTTCCGCCACGAGTCGTAAAGCTCATGCTGCGAACTATCTATATCTATACAATTCATAGTCATATAATATTTCCCATGAATATCCCATTATCAAGGAATCATATCACCACGGCAAAACCGGCATACACGATCGCTCGAATCCTCATCATGCCATTCCGAAAGCCTTTTTCACGACTTCGACATAATCGAGTTTCTCCCAAGTGAACAGCTCTACTTCACGAACGATCGGTTCGGGATTATAATGCGATTTGAATGTCTTCACGACAGTTTGCGGTTTTCTTCCCATGTGACCGTAAGCCGCCGTCTCTTCATAAATAGGATTACGCAACTTCAAACGCTCCTCGATAGCTTTCGGACGCATGTCGAAAATCTCACACACCCGTCGGGCTATCTCGGCATCGCTCATCGACACGTGCGATTTACCGTAAGTATTCACATAAACACTCACCGGTTCGGCGACACCTATGGCATACGACACCTGCACCAGAATCTCGTCCGACACCCCTGCCGCTACCAAATTCTTGGCAATATGACGAGCGGCGTATGCGGCCGAACGGTCTACCTTCGAGGGATCTTTTCCCGAAAATGCGCCACCTCCGTGACCACCTTTGCCGCCATACGTGTCGACGATAATCTTGCGACCCGTCAATCCCGTATCCCCGTGAGGCCCGCCGATAACAAATTTGCCGGTCGGATTCACCAATAAAATCAACTGGTCGTCGAACAAGGTTCGTACCCGTTCGGGCAGTTGTGCGATCACACGAGGCAACAACACCTGTTTCATATCGTTGTAAATCGTCTGCAACATCTCCCGGTCGGCCGCTTCCTGAGCCTCTTTCGAGTCGTCGGCCGGAATCACGAATTCGTCGTGCTGGGTCGACAATACGATCGTATGCACCCGCACAGGTTCATTCCGTTCGTTATATTCGATGGTTACTTGCGATTTGGAGTCGGGACGCAAATACGAAGTCACCTTCCCCTTGCGCAAATAGGTCATTGCCGAAGCCTCCCGGCGGATAACGGCCAGCTCGGTAAGCAACAAGTGAGACAAATCGAGCGACAACGGCATATAATTATCCGTCTCATTGCAAGCATACCCGAACATCATACCTTGATCTCCCGCCCCCTGACTCATCGCTTCGGCGCGCTCCACGCCCCGATTGATATCGGCCGACTGCTCGTGTATGGCCGAAAAAATACCGCACGAGTCGGCATCGAACTTATACGAACTTTTATTATATCCGATACGGTGAATCACTCTGCGGGCAACCTCCATCAAATCGACATAAGCATTCGATTTAACCTCGCCTGCCAATACGACTTGACCGGTCGTTACAAGGGTCTCGCATGCGACTTTCGAGTTCGGGTCATACGCCAGAAACTCGTCGAGCAAAGCGTCCGATATCTGGTCGGCCACTTTATCGGGGTGTCCTTCCGACACCGATTCCGAGGTAAACAAATAATTCATTGGTTTCTCTCCTGAATAATAGTGATACATTATTGGAGGAAGAAAGACCGCAATTCCCACGAAAACAAAGGTGATTTGATAAAGCCGGACGGGCTTCGAAAAGCCCCGTAACGCAGTTTTAGCATTTTTTTTCGTGGTTGCAAGCAGCCAAATCCTTCCACATTTTCGGCTACAAAGATAGTACAAGTCCAAAGCAAAAGCAAATTTATTTGCAATTTTACCGAAAAACAATGTACATAGAATAGAGATGTACCGGCAAACGCAAAGTCACTCTATGTTGTAGGCCTTTCCCCGATCGTATCATATAAATAAAACTCTGGGGCTAAATCACTTTTCGTTCTGTAAACCTTTCAATAGCTCCGTTGCCGTCTTTCCCAATACCGGGTGTACCCATTGCGGAGCTATTTCGGCAAGCGGGGTCATCACGAAAGTCCGCTTGTGCATATACGGGTGAGGCAACACCAGCGAGTGAGTATCCAACACCAAACCGTCATAGTCGAGTAAATCTATATCGATAAGCCGGTCGACATAACTGCCATCTCCTTCCCGATGCTTTTTACTACCCAATTCCCGCTCGATTTCCTGTACGGTGAATAATACCTCTTCGGAAGATAAATCAGTCTCTACTGAGATAGCAGCGTTACAGAACGTATGCACCGATTGATAGCCCCACGGAGCCGTCTTATAGAACGACGACACGGCAACGACCGCTCCCACCCGTTCGCCAATCTTATCGATGGCTTTTCTCACGATTCGCTCCTTATTCCCCAAATTCGAGCCCAAGCCTAAATATACTCGTTTCCCCATAGTTTTTACCTCCTTTTGCGCTACTAAGATAGCAAAAAAGACGTTTTTCGCAAAAAATTTTTCCCCTTCTCTCCCCATTATTATGACTCAGTCTATATGAATAGAGGGTTACTTTTAAACTCCTCCCTTGCCGTGCCCCCGTAACCTTACAGGGTGTAGCACAGCCATACAATAGAGGGAGGGGGCACATAGTGACGGAAGGGTTAGAAAATACCGGCAGTGGGGACAACAGAGTCCGGCAAATTAATTTACTATGCAGCAAGCCGGAACTATACCCCCTATCTTCAATGAAGAATTGAAGCGGGGGAGAAAGAGAAATGCAATCCATATCATTCGCCAAGATAATGCGACAAAAAGGCATTAAACCTCCTCCTCTGTGTTTTGCAACGCAAAATATAGGGGAGGTGTCCGAAGGACGGAGGGGTTGAAAAAACAGCGACAGCAGCAAACCGGGCATCAACCTCTCCCTTGCCGTACCCCGTAGCATTGCGGGGTGTAGCGAAGCAATAGGGGAGAAACCGAAGAAACAACCGTTTCTGAGGAGAGGGGTTGAAATATACAAGGACAATCCCCACGAATTATCGACCGAGCCATCATCATACCGCTCGAAAAAAAAATTTTTTCGTCTTTCTTCTCAGGAAAGAAAGAAAAGAAATCAGAATAGGGCAGAGATGAAGACAACCACGAAATAACCGCAGAGCGATACCTTTAAAATTACTCCCAAGAGAAATCCTACAAAAGCGCCCAGCCCGGCTTTGAGAGCTTCGTGTGTGAGTTTGCCACCCAACAGTTCACCAATGACGGCTCCCACGAGAGGACCGAAAATAATGCCCCATGGAGGGAAGAGGAATATGCCGATGACGGTTCCCGCTATACAGCCCCGGTTCCCCCATTTGCTACCTCCGCTGTATTTCGTGCCGATGAGAGGTGTGAGGTAATCGAGTACTTGTACAATAATGACCAATATGGCCCAGACGATGAGCTGTGTCGCAGTAAACTGCACCTTGTCGGTGAGATGAAGAAGTATCATACCCACATAAGAGAGCGGAGGACCCGGAAGTGCCGGAAGAAAGCAACCCGCTAACCCGACGAGCAAGCATATCGCTCCTACAACAATCCATATAATATCCATATCGTATCTATATTTTGCACGTTGTGCATGCAGAGTAAAAAACGAGTCGGATAGAACCAATCTCTTTTTTCGTACCCAACCCGACTTATTCTCGCATATTGCAAATATAGTGAAAGGTGAGCGCAGAGGCAAAACTGAAATTGCATTTTCGATTTGACTATGCCGAGCCGCTTCCTATATTCGTAGTGGCAAAGATAATATGAACGAACACAGAAACAAATAAATTTGGTTATCTCCCTGCCTTGCACTATTTTTGTCATGAACAAACCTAAAAAATAATTGCCTATGGAATGACTAACAAGGAGGTTTTAATCGTTTGCGGTTGATATATCGCAAGCACAACATATAAAAGCGTTAGCTTTATTTCTTGCTTTTCGAAACTTCGACAATTTCAGAGCAGACAAGAGTAAAGTGAGAACGCTCACGTTTCGGCGTGGGCTTTACTCGTTTATTTGTCTGCAAGGTAGTCGAAGACCTCGAAAAGCGAATAAAGGGTTGGCCTGCGTTTTTTATATGCCTATCACAAAAGTTTCATTTAACACCAATACAATTATGAAAACAAAATTCTTTTTATGGGCAGGCATATTTTCTCTTTTATTGACCGCCTGCGGAAACGACGATAACGGTGATGACCCGACAACATCGTTGAACGATTCGAAGCTCGTTTTTACCAAAATGGCGAATTGCCCGGTGTCGGCAGAACTGCATTCGACCGTTTATAATGGGCTGATTTATTTTAACTCGGGAGCCGGCGATTTCATCTCTTACAATCCGGCAAGGAACGAATGGAAAACACTCGCAAGGACTCCGGCTTCCTCTTATTTCAGCTTATTCGTTTGGCAGGGGAAATTATATTGGCACGGTGGCCGTCCAAGCGACGATGTTCGCATCTATCGGCCGGAGAGCGACAGTTGGTCCGAGACAGACGAGTTTGCGCCACACGACAGATATGGTATGGTATACAATATCGGGAATAAAATCTTTTTATTATTCGGGCCTGATCACATTTGTAAAACATACCAATTCGACACACAGGACTGGAAGGATTTGGACGACCGGACAATCGCATACTGCACTTTTTGCACGATCGATAACTTGGCGTATGGCATTTACGATAACACCATTTATCAATTCGATCCCGAAACTTACATTGCGACCCCCAAAGTAAACATTCCGGGGGGATCCACACCTGCGGTATGTCCGTATAAAGAACAACAGATGTTGTATATTTGGAGTTATACTTATGGGAGTATTTTTGCGAGGATAGGAATTTACACTCCATCGACCAACGACTATATTGAAAAGGTTTTTACAACAGATCCCACTCCCGGGACTTCGGAAGCAAAAGCCGATATACCGATGGTTATCAACAAACTGACGTATGTCGACGGAAGAGTCTTTGCGGGGCCTAACAATGCGGCGTTCTATGAGCTGAAAATCAAATAACTGTTACGGGAACAGCCGGGATTCGGATAGCTCATTACAAATTTCTTTATGACAGCGACTTTATTTGAACCATAAGGTCGCTGTTTTTTCTTGGCGAAACAGAGCTGAAATAAATTTTGTTCTGTATTTACTTTGTACTACCTTTGTTTTCAAAAACAAAAATCAATACAATGAAACTTAAAATTTATTTATCACTATTATTGTTTTCCTTTTTAAGCGGAATGGTGTCGCAGGGTGCAGAACACCCGAAACGAGAATTTCGCGGCGCATGGATTCACACGGTAGGTCAAAGTCGCTACATGGAGATGAATCGGGATGCGATGCAAGACTATTTCGACCAAATGTTGGATAGTTTGCAGCATATCGGTATCAATGCGGTTATTTTCCAAGTGCGCCCGACGGCCGATGCCTTTTATCGTTCGGAGCTTGAACCGTGGAGCAAGTATCTGACCGGGAAGCAAGGCGTGGCTCCCGAACCGTTGTGGGACCCATTACAATATATGATTGAGCAATGTCATGCCCGCAACATGGAGTTGCATGCGTGGCTCAACCCTTATCGGGTGGGAACTAATGCCGATGAGCCGCTCGCCGCATCGCACATCTATCATAAACACCCCGAATGGTTCGTTCGGTATGGTCGGCAGCTCTATTTCGATCCGGGGTTACCGGAGTGCCGCCGGTTCATCGGCCGGGTAGTCGACGATATTGTGTCGCGATACGATGTAGATGCCATTCACATGGACGACTATTTTTATCCTTATCCGATAGCAGGCAGCGAGTTCCCCGACGAAAACAGTTACGCCCGGTACGGTAACGGTATGGATCGTGGCGATTGGCGTCGGGAAAATGTGAATGTATTGATTAAAGAACTACACGAGATTATCAAATCGCGTAAACCGTGGGTGCGATTCGGTATCAGCCCGTTCGGTATTTACCGGAATCAAAAGAGCGACCCGGACGGCAGTGCGACGAACGGGTTGCAAAACTACGACCAGCTCTATGCCGATGTGTTATTGTGGACTCGCAACGGTTGGGTCGATTACATGTTACCGCAACTTTATTGGGAGATAGGTCATCAGGCCGCATGCGTCGAGACACTGATTTATTGGTGGAACAATCATGCCAACGGACGTCATCTCTACATCGGTCAAGACGTGGCACGTACGATGAATGCTACCGACGTGAATCCCATATACACGCAACTGAACCATAAAATGCAGTTGAGTCGTTATCTCGACCACGTAGGCGGGAACTGTTTCTGGCCAGGCTATTCCTTGTTGGAAAATTATAAAGGCATAGCCGATGACTTGAAGGGGTATTACCATGCGGTTCCCTCCCTTATCCCGGCCTATACGTTTATCGACAGCAAGGCTCCCGACGAGGTGAAGGGCTTGAAGGCAAAATGGACTCCCGAGGGATATGAATTACAGTGGAAGAGAAAGAAAACCGACGATGAGATGCAGAAGCAAATTTATTTCTGTATCTATCGTTTCGCACCCAGCGAAGACATTTGTTTATGTGATGCATCACATCTCGTAGCCATTA
>ULXS01039357.1_pt1 | contig 13331 bp, 17 predicted proteins | sample 1961421 | NCBI WGS metagenome assembly ULXS01 (sample SAMEA4835842, study PRJEB28245) | human gut metagenome | biome: gut microbiome; material: fecal sample | place: Denmark | collected 2008
TCTGTATGTTTGGCCTCGAAGGCAATGCACCGGCCGCCGTTGAGTATTCCCTTGTAGTCGTTCTGGGCTTTCTTGGTGAAAACCGCGACATATTGGCCGCGTCTGCGATCTCCGTATGGTTTCAGTGGCCGCATAGGCTCCGGCGTTTTCTCAATGTCCGCAATATTCTGGGAGCGGTAGTAGTTGCACGCTGCGGAGATCATATTCTCGAAGCGTTCCCCGGCGTATTTAGCACGGCGGCCCTGCTGCCTGCGCTCATACTCGATATTTCTCTCGGCTTCGCATGGTGTAGGATCCGGGTAGCCCTCTGAATTTCGTCCGTTACTCATATCACGCACCCCCTCTCAACATTGAGGTGCCATTTTTCAGACTGTTCGCAATCATTTCGCCGAGTTCTGAGGCCTCCGTCGGATCTATGTTGATATGAACCGCAGTAACCTCTCTGAGACTCTTGCCGGCCTCTGCGAGTAGTGGAGCGGCAGCAGGCTGATCGGCGTATGCAGCAGCGGCAGAGACGGCGTGTTTTCTCAGAGGTCTGCGCTGTGTTACTGCTGCATGATTGTAGATCTCCAGCACGTTCTCGATAAATTCCGGCGGGCCGAAAACTTGGATCTCAATGTCGAGCACTCCGGCGAGCTGGATCTCGTCATACATTCCAGCAGATACCTCGCAGCCGTAAACTCTGATAAGTTGGCAATGTCTGAGGAGCTGGAGCCCGCAACGCAGGCCGAGCTTTCTTTCCTTCGGGTTGGTGTCGTCCACAAACTGCGTAAAATACACATGAGGGGCGAGTGGCAGCAGGCCGTCATTCATTGCCTCGCGGCAGTATTCCTGCGCCTTGATGATGTTTTTCTCATAGTCACCGCGACACGGTGAGCAAATATAGGCTAATTTCATTCAGTGCCCTCCCTTAAATAATTTTTATTGTCTGGCGACTGCTGCCGGGCTGCCATACGAACCACGAGTAGCTCGTGGCGTCTGTTCCATGTCCGGTAAAGCTCGGGCGCTTATGTAGGGTGTAGAGTCCGGCGAGCTGGTGATCTTCCTGCTGCCAGAACTCAAAACGCTGGTCGCTTTCCATGAACGCGGTGCGGAGCAGGAAAATGAGCCTGCCGCCCGGTTTAAGTAGCCCGAGACATTTCTCAACAAATTCGATCGCCTGATTAAATGGCGGGTTTCCGATGATAAGATCGTACTTTTTCCCGAGATCCATGCTCAGGAAGTCGTCAATAATCACATTAACGCCGAGATCCTGCAGGTGTTGTGCCTCCTCCGGTCTGATCTCCACCGCGTCGATCGAAAAATCGCCGTATTTTTGTAGTGTCTTGATTATGTTGCCGCTACCTGCTCCCGGCTCCAGCACCTCGATCCCCCCCCTCAGAGGGAAAACATCGAGAAATGTCTCGATCGTCGGGATCGGTGTAGGGTAGAAGTCGTGCGGCTTTCTGGTGCTTCCTCTGTTTGTTGCACTCATTGTCTGCCTCCTTATCTGCTGCGCCAGCTCTGGCCCTCCATGACGAGCGCCTCGCACATTTCTCGCAGTCGATCCACAGTGGCCCTTGCTGTCATGTCGTCCCCATTCTGAGGAGTGAGGCGTTTCTCCAGCTCGGTGTCTGTGTAGTTGCTTGTTACAATCGTTGGCTTGTAGCCTTCGTAGCGGGCGTTTATGATCGTGTAGATCTTCGAGACGCCCCAGTCTGTCGGTGGTTCTTTCCCCATGTCGTCGATAATGAGGAGCGGAACCGTTTCGTAAACTCTCAGGATCTCGCCCTCCGAGATTTCGCGCTTGTCGTATGTAGCCTTGATCCTTGCCAGCATGTCGATCATTGTCATGCAAATAACCGGCCGGCCTCTCTGGATCAGGTCGTTGGCAATAGCAGCAGCGAGGTGAGTCTTTCCGACGCCTATGTCGCCCAGTATGAAAAGCCCGTTTTTCTTCTGGCCCATATTGTCAAAATTCTGGGCGTACCGTATGGCTGTTTCTTTTGCTTTGGCCGTTCTTTCGTCCGGCGTGAGGTAGTTGCTGAAGGTTCGCTCTAAAAAGCGGCCCCTCATTCCTGAGTCACATCTGAGACGTGACACCCGGCGTCTGATTTCGTCCTCGGCTTTCCGTTTTTCTTCCTGCTCTCGTTCGAGCCGTTCCTTTTCTCTAGCCTCGACTGCTCCCGGGCAGTTGCAAGGAATAGCGGTGGGAATCCAGAAGATCCGGTCGCCCATGTTGTTGAGTTCTTTGCCTCTGTGATACCGGAGCTTTCCGCAATATTCACACGGCACCGGCTCCGGTGGTGGTTCCGGCCAGTCTCTTTCCTCGTTGCTGTAAAACCAGCCGTCACTCGGCTGCTGTGAAGCCGGTGAGCTTGTAGCGGGATCCGCTTGGTGGTTCATTGCCATTGTCCGGGCCTCCTTTGTCGTCGTATTTGCCTTCCAGCACTTTGCACATGTTTGTCGGTTTCATTATCCAGTCGAAGTCGGCGCGCCAATTGCGATCATTTTCGCCTTTCATAAAGCTGCTCGCCTCGGTTTTTCTGAATAGTGTCTCGAATGTCTCAATATTCGGGTAGGTCTTAAATCTTGCGGCCACCGCCTTGCGTCTGGCTCCGTCAATCTTCTGGATCTTCGAGAAGCTGACGCAAATCTCGTTGTATAACTGCATGATTTTCACATACGGAGTCGGATCTGATTTAGCAGGTGCCGCTGCCTCGTGCTCTGGAGGAGCACTTAAAGGATCCTTTATATCTCTAGTCTTATCTACTCTAGTCTTGTCTACTCTGCCAGCGGTTGTTTGTTGGTCGTCCAGCGGTCGTCCTTCGGTCTTTTTAGCCGCCGCTCGGCGGCGTCTGGAGCGTTCCTTTTCGGCTTCACGCTGCTGGATCAGAGTGCCTGCATATTCCTCCCAGTCGTGGATCGTGAGAGTAGCAGGATCCTCGTTGCCCTGATCCAGCAAACCCGCAGAAATAAAGGCTTGCAGCAGTTCGTCGGCGTCTCCGTCCCACTGTGCTGCGCGGGCTATATTTCGCGCGCTTATCTCCGAGATATTGCCGTCTGGGGCATTATCGAGAGCCCAGAGCCAGAACGAAGTCAGGAGCCCGATCATGTAGGGTGGAGCTATTTCGAGAGCGTCGGCTGCGTCTAAAATTTTTCTATGCTGTCTAATTGATTGATAAATTTTCAACCATGCCACGGCGTTTCCTCCTTCCTTTTTTGGTCGTCCTTTTTCTTGGCGTGTCTTTCTGTTTTGGTCGTTTGTCGGTCGTCCGGTGGTCGCCCACCGGTTGACCGGTAGGGCGAAAATCAATTAAAAGGGAGTTGATCGTCTGCGCCCTCCGGTATATTCATAAAACCGTCGCCGCTTGCAGGACCGGTTGGAGGTTCCTGCTGGTTGCTGTTTTTGTTCTTACTTTCTGCAAACTCGGCCTCCTCAACAACAACCTCGGTAGTGTATACTTTGCGGCCCTCGCGGTCGTTGTAGCTTCCCGTCTGGATCCGGCCAGTTATTGCGATCTTTGTGCCTTGTCTCAGGTACTTCTCAGCAAATTCGGCGTTATTCCTGAAGGCAACGCACTGGATAAAGTCGGCAGTTGCTTCGCCTCCGTCTTTTCTGCCTCTGCGGTCCACGGCGAGAGTGTAGCGGGCTATCGCCATAGGCTCATTGCCTTGCGTGTATCGTACTTCGGGATCTCTGGTGAGCCTCCCCATTAAAATGACTTTGTTCACTGTCTGTTTCCTCCATTCCTCAGCTCTTTGGCCGTGTCGTCCATGCGCTTGCAAATGTCGTCATACTCTGCCCGAGTCATGTCGGCCGGTTTCTTGCTGTATAAATAATTGATCCTGCCGTCTGTCTGCTCTTTGGAGAGTCCTGCGTCCTGAGCTTTCCGGTACATTCTGTCAAGCTGGGCCGCTGTGAGCTTCTTCTCGGCTCCATTCTGGCCGCTCTGAGCGGTTTTATTGTTCGGTTGGCTCTGTTGGTTGCCTGCGGCATTTCTGACCGGCTGTGAGGCTGTTTGAGCGCTCGGCTTGCCTTTCATGTCTGGATCGGTCTCGCCCATGTCAATGCTGAATTTTTCAAAAAGATAATATTTTATTGCATAGGTCCACGCGCTGCCTTTAGCTTTGGCCGGATCGTCGTTCCATGCGATTGCATGAGTCTGGGCCTCGTCGGTGTCGTCCTCGTTGTCTGCATTGGTCCAGCGCATTGTCAGATCGGACTCATAAAGGAACATGAGGCCGCCGTGCTGCGTGTTCATGGTCTTAATCTGGGCGTTTTCCTCCTGAATAATGTCGAAGTTGACGCCGAGCTCATTCATCGTGGGAGTGATAGCTCTCCAGACGTCGTCAATCTTTGCAAACTTATAGGGAACCTCCTCGCTGTGCTGGCCCTTTTCAATTCTCGGGATCTGGCGCCGCAGTTCGATGAATTTCTCCTGCAGGCTCATTACCTCGATCGGTTTGTCCCGCCGCGTCTGGAATGAGGCAACCGGGGAGCCCGCTGCGGTTTCTTTCTGTTCTTCTTGCATGTGGTTTCTCCTCCTTATGCCGCCGCACAAAGGCGGCGGGATTTATGATTTACTGAATTACGAAGCAGACCGGGACGTAAAGCTCGTCGCTGGCGACCCAGTAGTCGGAGTTCCCGCCGGTGCCGACGCCCACGCAAAGAGTCGAGTTGCCACACCCGACAGAAGCGGTCCAGTACCAATCAGGTGATCCACCTTTTCTGTTGCACTTGATACGGTTGCGGCGGTCCTTGTAGTATTCGATCTGGCTGTATGTGCCGTCCTCTGAATAGTAGCAGTCCCCGAACAACTCCGACTCGGTAGGTAAAAAGAGGCGACAGAGTGAGCTCTCGCCGTTTTCCTGCTTACGCTCGACCTCGGCGATCACATTGCAAAGATCCTCCGGCAGATTATTGAAAACTTCCTCGTTTAAGTAGCGCTTGACGTCTGAGTCTGCGAAGCCGCCAGCGTTTCTGTTGTTCTGGTTGTAGGCAACTTCCACCGGCAGGCAGTCCTTACTCTCGAAGCGAGCCCAGCCCGGACCCATGTCAACAACTACGAGATCCATTTCCTCGCCGTCGAGGGTTTTCTCTGTGATAATGTCACCAACCTTTAAGGTGCCGCCTCCTCCTTTTATCAAGTTGGCGAGTCCTTTCCATGTTGTTTTTGTTTCTGTTGTGGTTGTCTGTATTAACTTAGGCATTTTTGTTTCCTCCATTCTGGATTGTAGAAATGGCAAGCTCGAGAGCTTCAATCTCTGTTTTGAGTCGACTTTCTTCGCTTACGAGTTCTGCAAGTCTTTCCTTTTTAGGCTGTAAAATAGTGGTTATTTGTGTTACAGCCGGGTTCTCAGTCTGCGTCTGTGCGCTGGTTTCTTTGTTTGGTTCTTCCATTGTAGAGTCCTCCTTTATTATTCCGACGCAGCTTAAAAAGTCTGTTATTGCCTCAGCTACGCCAGTTGCAACGGTTGTGGTTACTGCATTACCGAATTGCTTATAAGCCTGAGAGTCAGAGACGACCTGCTCCCAGTTATCCATCGGAAACGCCTGAAGGCGTCCGTATTCTGTGGGTGTTAGTTTTCTAACTCGATAACGCTTTACGTCTAAAGTTGTAAGCGTATGCGCGATTTCCTCCGGGATATATCCTTTTTTGTTGTCCTCTTTGTATTCGATAATATGCGTCCGCTGTCCTTTTCCTATTTTGCTAGGGCTTAAACCTTTATAGTAATTAGCTTGGCAACAATACGCACAATCGTCTTTGTCTGTAAAAAGGGTGTCTGTCATAGCTTTTGCCGTCTCTGAGTTGTTTGTTATTCCTGCGCATAAATGTTCTGGTATTGGTTCTGGCAGTTCAGACTCATTGCATGTATCGCTAACAATTATGCCGTTGTTGTCGTTCTCCTCCGTTTGAATTATTGCTCCGTGAAGATCTTGCGCTGTTAGTGTAAACATTGGTTCTTCGTCTTTTTTGGCGCGTGGTCCGTTTTGTCTCTTTTGAAGTCGATCGGGTGTGATTGTAGCGTGCACTTTTCCGAGTTCGCTCAACTTTAAAAGTGCTTGCTCGATAATTTTGCGAGCCTTTTCTTCTGGGACGTAAAAACGTTCCGGTACATCTTTATCTAAAAAATCAGATAATCTAGGCACAAGCTCAGGATTTTCATTCTGCTCTGGCATTTGTAAAACGTCCGGCAGGTCGTCTCTGGTGGCTGCTATGTAGTAGCGTTCCCGGTTCTGTGCTACATTCCAAAATTTTGAGTTGTATAATTTAACGTGGGCGATATATCCGCGCTGTTTTAATTCAGCCGCAAGCACTGGAATATACGGAGTTAAGCCTTTTACATTTTCCGCGACAAGCACGGCGGGGAGTGAGCTCGGTGCGTGTTCTCTGGTTTCATCAATCAGGCGCATTATTTCATAGAAGCACCCAGAGCGACTGGCTGCTTTATAGTTTTTAGATCCACAGCTCGGGCAGGTTGTCTGTCCCGTGAATTTGCTCGGATCAATAGCAAAATCGCTGTCGCAATCTTGGCATTTAAGCAGTAGCCCGGCTTGTTTACCGGCGACGCTCAGATCTTGGCAAGGGAACCCAAAAGCCCAAACATGAGCAAAAGGGACGTCCTGCCATGTCATTTCTTTAATATCTGCCTGCTTTACATGGTGTCCGACGTTGTGGTCGTAGCTCTGCACCGCATATTTGTCAAAATCCCACGCACCGGCTATTTTGTAGCCAGCATTGAGGAACCCGACGCCCATGCCTCCGCAGCCGCAGAAAAAGTCATTTACTATCGGTTGCATTTATTCCTCCTTCTCCGCATAGAAGCGGTGGTTGTTAATTGTCATTATGTAGTGCTGTGACTCGTGGAACTTACTCGCCACAAGATCGGGATTGTAAAAGTATTTGATCGGCTCGGTGCTTGCTATCATTCCGAAGTCAAACACATACCGAACGGCCTGCATTGCCTCCGCTGACGGCTCCGGTCTTTTCTCGGAATAGGAGTAGCGGGCTGCTGCCTCTGCTGGCCTGATCCCGTCGTCCTCACATGCCTGCAGGATACACTGGCAAATTGCAATTTTACCCGCCAGCGGTTCGCCCTCGGCCTCTGCTGTGGCGATCTGGGCCACCTCGTAGCGCTCGGCGTCTGTCAGCTCGTACCGGAGTTCAAAACCGGCCTCAGAGGCCCACGATCTTGCGAGCTCCTCCATATCTACCGCGTGAGGTTCTCCGTTCTCTGTCAGATATGCGAAGTAGTAGCCGTCCGGCTGTGTTTCGTCCTGAATTATGAGAGTAGTCTCCTGCGGTGTTTCTGTTGTTTCTGCTGCCGGAGCGTTTACCGGTTCTTTTTTCTTGCTGCAAGATACCAGACTCACGGTAACGGTCACAACGAGCACCAGAGCGGCGCCTGCTGCCAGTCTGGCAAGGAAAACCTCGCGGCGCCTATTGGCTTTTCTGTGTTTTCGTGCTATAATTTCTCTGTGATCTTTGAAATTATGGACGGGCTCAGGCGAGAGCACCGTCTCCTTCTTCGCGGTCACTTGGGCTGGACGTTCTGGGCGTCTGGCCCTTTTTATGTCCTCATGTGTTTGCATTGGTCTGTATGCCTCCTTTTGGTTCGTAGTTTCTCAGCTCGCAGAGGGCGAGCGTGAAGTCTTGGAAGGCGAGCTGCCTCACCAGATCGGCCACCAGCAAAACACGGTACCAGCCGGAGCGGTACGTCGCTGCGTCCTCTGGCTGCATTTCTGTGGCCCGCTCGAGCTTTCTGTCTGCATAAGACTCAGCCCGCTGCATTTCCTTGTCTGGGACCTCTTGGCCCAGTATCTCAAAAACCGCCTTGCGGCTGTATTCTTCGGCCATGTGTTGCGCGCCTCCTTTACTTTTTGTCGTTGTCTTTTCCACCTTTGTTGTTGTAGCTGATAATTACCAGCGTTACGCAAATAATCAGGGTAATAAGTACGCCGTTACTCACAAGATCCACCTCCATTCATAAGATCCGGCAGTCTGCACCCGAGTTTGTAAGACTGGGGCATGTATGTGATCTGTCTCAATTTCCGGCCGGTTATGCCGTACTTCGGGTTGTAGCCCAGAAGGTCGATGTAGTCCGTCAGGTCGTCCCGTTCTTCGCTCATGGCCTTAGTCACCTCGTAGAGCGCCAGAACGTCGTCGATCGCTCTGTGGCTGTTCTGGACCTTATCAGCGAGGCCGTAGTGCTCGATCGCGTTCGCCAGCTTGTGCGGGTACGCTGCGCGGTCCTTATATACCGTCAGGGAGTCGAGCGCCCGGAGCTTTGGAGCTTTCGGAACCATGCCGCAGCGTTTGAACATTTCCAGAATGAAAAGCAGGTCAAACTGGATATTGTGAGCCACCAGCAGCACCTCGCTGTCACTGTGGAGCATATTGCAGAAGATCCTGCAGGCTTCGCGGTAGTCGATCCCTTTATCTGCCAGCATGTCGTCGGTGATATGAGTCAGCTCGACGATCTTCTCCGGTATCTTTTCGCCCTCCGGCAGCTTGCAAAAAGCGTCGATTTTGAGCTCTATGCCGTTTTTGGTTACGAGAGCAGCAGCCAGCTCGATGATCTGATCCTTTTCAGGATCGAGGCCGGTTGTCTCAGTATCGAAAAATACAATTTTCTTAAACTGCTGCAACAATTTCCTCACGCTCGAGCACCTCCTTTGCAACGAATAGCTTTTCGGTGGCTGCTATCGTCTTATTTTGGTTCATGGTGCGGGTTACGCTGTGGATCCACACCGGCACGAAGTCGTCAGGAGCTTCCTGCTCGCTGATTAGTACAATGTTGTCATGGCTCCAGAGCCGTGCGACTCTCCAGAAGTCCGCGTGGTCGAAAATTTCAACCGATTTATACTGCTTTGTGTTCTCGTAGGGTGGATCCATGTAAATGACGCACCCGGTCGGGTTCCATGCCCGGTAGTCCTTATGTAAGAAAATGACGTCCTTCAGCTTGTCCCGCTGTGCCTCGATGTTGCGCCGGCCCTCGTCCTGATAGTCCCGGAGTCCTCCGGTTGTCTGAGTCTTGCCAGAGTAGCCACCGTCGAAAAATCTGCCGTTATACGAAGCCACAAAACCGACATAGCCTGCGTACCATTCCGGGTAGTCGTCGCGGTTGGCTCTGACTTTGGCGTATTCCTCGCGCTCAATGTAGCCCGGGAGCTCGCCGCCTGCCTGAATGTGCTGCATGAGGGCGATCAGGTACTTGTTGCAATCGCTGGCGATCCGCTGCGGGGCTTCGATCTTGTCGATCACATTGCAGCCGCCGCAGAATGGCTCGAGATAGGTCTCATAGCCGGAGCGCTCGATCTGTTCCTGAATGATCGGCACGATGTAGCGGGCGACTTTCGCCTTGCTTCCCATGTATTTCATAGGGCTGCTGCCTCCTTTCTTTGTTGTCTCTGTTTCTTCCAGTTTTGATAGTCTGCCATAACGGCAGGATCCTCGAAAGCTCTCGACATTCCGTTGATTATGGTCCTGCAGAGCGCGTCGCTCTCATTTTCCGGGAGTGTATCGAGTTTGATGTTGATATTTTGCGGGGTTCTGGATCCCACGCTTTTGAGTGTTTTCATTGCCATAAAGTCGCTCCTTCCTCTGCTTGGTTTCGCACACCGGGCAGACGTACCCACTCGGAGGGATAACGGCCAGAGCGCTGATCTGCCAGTCCTTGCCGCATATCCGGCAGGCTGCTTGTCTCGCTTGTGAGTTCTTTCTTGCCATTATGGGACCTCCTCGTCGTCGCTGGTCTCGGTGTCGTCCTGCTCCTCTGGGGTATCACACCCGAGAGAGTGGAGCAGCTTGCGGGCTCTGTCTCTTGCCATGCGCTTGATCTTGGTTCTGTACTTCTTACGGATCCGGCGCTTTTTGTGGTGTTCTGCCATGTACCACCAGTGGCGGTCATTACACCAGATACAGTCCACCGCGTCGCGTACAACCTTCACAATTTTGCCGGCCAGCTCTTTGATCCAGTCGAATACTGGGGAGAGCGTGCGTTCTATGATTTCTTTGAGCTCCTCGAGCTTCTCGCTGAGCTGTCGAATATCGTCCGGGATCTGTATGCCGTCGTCTGGGGAGCAGTCTCTAAAATAATCAGGGATCGGCGGGGCGGTGAGACCTCGGCAAAGTTCCGCGGTAGTTATTCCGCTGCGGCTTGTGTGCTGCATTACATTAAAGAGGACCGTCTCAAAGTCTGAGGGGTGGCTGCTTACGGTTTGCAGGATCCGGTTGCGGTATTTCTTGCGGATCCGGTATTTTCTGCCATGCTCAGCGAAGTGGATCCACTTGCGCGGTATATAAGAAGGGTAGTAGTCTTTTCTTTTCATGTGTTGGCCTCCTATACCGCAGCCTGCTGACTCATTGCTGAGTAGAAAACTGTCGGCTCAATTCCGAGAACATTGCAAAGAGCAATAAGCTCGGACGCTGAAATAACTGCGTTCTGGTTGAATATTCTCATTAAGCGCTGGTACTCGATACCGGTCTTTTTTGATACGTTTCTGTAAGTGATACCCGTTTCGTTGATTTTGTCTTTCAGATACTTGGCAATGTATTCGTTCATGTTCTCACCTCCTTGGTTGAATATTTCAACCTTGAGCTTATTATACGGTTGAATTATTCGATTGTCAACACTTTTTGATTGAAATATTCAACTTTTTAATTGACCGGCGACTATTTCCATGTTATATTGGTATAGGAAGGAAGGAGGTGAACAGGACATGGCGAGCAAAGAGCTCGGGGGTAAATTGAGAGAATTACGAGACAGCAAGGGTTTTACCCAGCAGCAAGTCGCCGACGAGCTAGGCCTAAAGAATAAAAGCACTTTAGGTTCTTGGGAGATAGGAAAGTCGGAGCCGGACGCTTTTACATTTTTGAAATTGTGCAAGCTGTACGGCGTTGATAATATTCTCGAAGTATTTGGCGACGAAACGCCCACACCTAAAAAGACCGACATACATTTGACCGATCAGGAGCGCGAGATCATACTGAGGTATAGAAAGAGCGACACGATCGACAAGCAAATCGTATTAAGAGCTTTAGGTATGGACGAAAAAGGGGACAATCAAAAAATGGCATAAATTACCACAAGAAACGCCCCCGAACTTCCCGAGAGGGAAATGTTATAAAACTTGATTTTACATAACCGACGCGGCCGGCCCAGAACTCCGGCCGATGATCGGTTACAATAAAAGCGAAGGAGGTCCTTGTATATGGGAATGAGATTTAGAAAGAGTAAAAAGATCGCGCCGGGTGTTCGCCTGAACCTGAGCGCAAAGAGCGCAAGCATATCAATCGGCCCAAAGGGTTTCAAGAAAACATTCAGCACCAGCGGCCGGGTGACAACAACGGTAGGGATCCCGGGTACCGGGCTTTCCTACTCCACAAGTAAGAAAACGGGCCAGACTGCTGCCGGATCCACCTCTCAGGAGGCGCCTGCTGCCCCCGTGATGGCTTCCGATAAAAACAAGTGGGTAACTCTTGCCCTCTGTGTTTTCCTCGGCTTCTTCGGCGCTCACCGCTTCTATGTTGGCAAGGTCGGCACCGGAGTCCTTTATATTTTCACCGTCGGTGGTCTGGGCTTCGGCTGGATCATTGACATGGTTATGATCTGTTGCAACAAATTCACCGACAGTACCGGCGCGGTGGTTGGTCTGAAGGTTGCTGAGTATACCAGACAGCCGGATCCTGATCTTGCAGAGGCTTCTCTGGAGGAGCAGCGGGAGGCAGCGGCCGAGACTGCCAGAGCTTACGGCTATACCGTAATAGAGTCAGGCGCTCAGGATAATGCCGACAGGTAAAAACACGGCTCGAAAATATGCCGCAGGAGGTGGCTCGGATAATTCCTGCGGCGTAGAGCCATTACGGGCGGTCATATATGCCAGATATTCCAGCAGCGGCCAGCGTGAGGAGTCTATCGAGGGACAGCTCCGCGATTGCTACGAGTTCGCCAAAAAGCACGGCATTATTGTCATAGGCGAATACATCGACAAGGCAATGACTGGGCGAGTGGATCGGCGGCCAGACTTTCAAAGAATGATGAAGGACAGCGAGAAGGGCCGCTTTAACTGCGTTCTGCTCTGGAAAATGGACCGTTTTGCCCGGAACCGGTACGACTCAGCCATGTATAAATATAAGCTCAAAAAGAACGGGATCCGTATTTTCTACGCAAAAGAGACAATACCGGACGGCCCGGAGGGTATTATATTAGAGTCAGTAATGGAGGGCTACGCTGAGTATTACAGTGAAAACCTCGCCCAGAACGTGAAGCGCGGCAACTACGACAGCGCGCTGGAGCTCAAAACACTGGGAAAGACCTGCCTCGGGTTGAAAACCGGCCCAGACGGTCGCTACATGATAGATCAGGCCGAGGCCGTTATCATTCGCAGGATCTTCGAGGAGTATGCCGAGGGCGAGCGTGCGAAGGATATATACGAGAGACTAAACTCAGAGGGCTACCGGACGAGCCGGGGCGGTAAATTCAACAAGAACAGCCTCCGGCGTATTCTATCGAATAAAAAATATATTGGTGTCTATGAGTATGAGGACATTTATGTCGAGAATGGGATCCCGGCCATAATTACCGATCGGGATCTATTTGAGAGGGTTCAGAAAATGCTAAAAATAAACCACGACGCACCGGCCAGAGGCAAGGCGCAAAATTTCCTGCTTACAACAAAATTGTTTTGCGGGCTTTGTGGTTCTCCGATGATAGGCGACGGCGGCACCAGCCACACCGGGAAAGCATACGCCTATTACTCATGTACGAAGCGCAAGCGCGGCCGGAGCTGTAAGAAGGAGTCGGTGCCTAAAGACTGGATCGAGGACCTTGTTGTCGGCGAGCTTGTCAAGATCGTACATAATGACGAACTGATCGAGCAGATTGCCGATCGCGTCATGGAGTACCAGAAAAGAGAAAAGGATCAGTCCGGCCTTCATGCGCTGGAGATCCGGCAGAAAGAAAACGAGAAAGCAATCAGCAACATGCTGGCAGCCATTGAAGCCGGCATAATTACCCCGAGTACAAAAACCCGGCTCATGGAGCTGGAGGCTGATCGCGCGGACATTGAAAAAGGAATAGCTCACGAGCTCTTAGCGGAGCCAGAGTTCGAGCGGGATCAAATTATCTACTTTTTAGAGAGGTTCCGCTCTGGAGATATAAACGACGAGGCGTACCGCATTATGCTGGTCGATACGTTCCTAAATTCCGTCTATTTGTACGACGACGATCATCTGGTTTTAGTGATGAATTACTCAGGAGAGAATTGCAAGGTTGATCTCAAACTGGTGGAAGGCGCTGTCAGTGGTGACGGTTGCAAAGGTTCAGCTTTTGCGCCGTCAAGCGCA
>ULXS01054512.1_pt1 | contig 13330 bp, 9 predicted proteins | sample 1961421 | NCBI WGS metagenome assembly ULXS01 (sample SAMEA4835842, study PRJEB28245) | human gut metagenome | biome: gut microbiome; material: fecal sample | place: Denmark | collected 2008
TCTTTGGTCTCAGCATAGCCGAGCTCCTGTGCGATCTTCAGCGCCTCGTCAAAGCCCAGATTCTCGTGGATCATCTTGGTCAGCATGAAGTTGGTGGTGCCGTTGACGATGCCCTCCACCTCAGTGATGACGTTGGCCGCGAGGCACTGGTGCATTGGGGTGATGATGGGGGTGCCGCCGCCGACCGAGGCCTCGAACAGGAAAGCGCAATCGTGCGCCTTGGCCAGACCCAGCAGCTCGGCACCGTAGGTAGCCACCATCTCCTTGTTGGAGGTGCAGACGCTGCGGCCGCTCTCCAGGCAGGCTTTCACATACGGGTATGCGAACCGGGTGCCGCCGATGGTCTCGACCACCACCTTGATCTCCGGGTCTTCCAGAATGGTGTCGAAGTTCTTGATGAAGAGATGCGCGGCCGGGTGGCCGGAGAAATCCTTGGGGTCGAGGATGTACTTCACCTCAACGGGTTCCCCTGCCCGGCGGGAAACGCCCGCTGCATTGCGGCACAGCACCTCATACACGCCGCTGCCAACCGTGCCAAAACCTAAGATCGCGATCTTTGCCATGGTAAACCCTCGTTCCTATCTCTTAGTTGTTTACAGATTGTATCCACAGTGCACACCGACGACCATCCGCTGCCGGGAGAGCTTTTCGGTCAGTTCCTCCGGGGTCATCTGCATCGTGTCGGTGCGGATGGTGACAGCCACCAGTGCAGCGCCATTTTCCGGCGTGGACTGGTTGATGGTCACGATGCTGGCTCCTGCGGCACTGATGCCGGCCAGCAGACTTTGCAGCGCACCGGTCTCGTCCCGCAGGGTGGCCATCACAGTGATGACCTCGCGGCCGTTCTCGGAGTCAAAAATGCAGTCTTTGTATTTATAGAAAGCACTGCGCGACAGGTCTACGCTGCGGGTCGCAGCCGAAATGCTGCGCGCCTCCCCGCTGGCCAGAAGCTCCTTGGCCTTGACGACCTTCAGGAAGACTTCCGGCAGGACCTGTGCATCCACCAGATAAAAGCGGCGTTCCAACTTGTTCACCTCACAAACACAAGTGTTCTTGCAGAAAATATAATAGCATCCGGCCCCCTGCATTGCAAGAGGCCGGATGCGTTTTTGTCAGATTGTCCAGTTTTGATACGTGAAGTGGCACATCACCTTGCCGGAATGGCACCCATCCCATGGGAAAAAGTATGAGTTTTGCGCTCAGTCGGTGTCGAGACCGGAAGTGTCCGCCGGGATGGTGGTCTGGTCGGCTGCGGGCTGGGCCGCCTGCGTCACACCCGAAGAGTGGGAGTAATTGCAGGTATCGGGCAGGTCGTCCGCACGGTAATAACCAGTAGCGCGGCTGGGGCAGCTGGGGCCTGCCAGCAGACCGCTCTGGGTGCAGTAGGCGCGCTCCACCACGCCGTCTGCCGCCGGGAACGCCTTATAGGGCAGGTCCTTCTGGACCTCTTCCATATAGGCCTTCCACGCTGTGACGCAGGTGCGGGTCTTGGCCTGATTCTTGCTCAGGGTGTTGGTCATGTCATACGGCGCATCGTAGCCCCACCACACCGCGGTGACGTAATACGGGGTGCCGCCCACGAACCACAGATCCTTTTCGTCGCTGGCCGTACCGGTCTTGCCGAAGGACTCCATGCCGTTGGAGTTGGGGTAGCGGCCGCTGGCCGTACCGACGTTGGAGTACAGGACGTTCTTCAGCAGGCGGTTCATGACATAGGCCGTCTGCGGGGTCAGGGCCTGATAGCTGGTGGAGTTGTTTTCCAGATAGATGTTGCCGTCACGGTCCAGCACACGAGTATACAGATGCGGGGTGGTGTACTGGCCGTCGTAGAAGATCTGGAAGGCTGCGGCCAGCGCCGTGGGCGTGACGCCGTGGGTCTGGCTGCCCATGACCATCTGGGCAAGGCCGACGTCGCTGGAGGGGTCCAGCGTGTCCAGCTGCAAGGTATTATAGACGAAATTGAAGATGTTGCTTGCGCCCACCAGGTCGCCCACGCGGATGGCGATGGTGTTCAGCGAGCGGGCCAGACCGTTCCACAGCGGCAGGTCGGAGTTGTCGCCGTAGTTGCCGCCATAGTTGCGGGGCCAGCTGCGCCATGCGTTGGGGTAGGCCTTCAGCTGGGTGTCGGACATGCCCATCAGGCCGTTCTTTCGGCAGTACTCCTCATCGCGGATGACCATATCCTGCTTGAGGTAGAGGGGCGAGTTGTTCAGCATGGTGGACCAGTTGACAAGGCCGTACTCGATGCCCAGAGCGTAGGCGCCGATGGGCTTGATGGTCGAACCAGTCTGCCGGGTGACGCTGTAAGCGCGGTTCAGGGAGAGACTCTTGGTCTTCTTGCCCAGACCGCCCACCATGGCCAGCACATTGCCGTCATAGTCCAGGGTGACCATGGCCGCCTGGGTGCGGACATTGCGGTAATAGTAGACCGTGCCGTCGTCGCCGGTGCGGGTCTTGGGGGTGCCGTCCTCGTTCATCACCTGCACATCGTCGTCCGAGATGGAGGTGACTTCTTCCTCATGCCAGCCTGCCGGGAAATAGGCATCGTCGGTGTTGAGCATGAGATTCTCCATGGCGGTCTGCATCTTGGGGTTGACCGTGGCTTCGATGGTGTAGCCGCCGGTGTAGAGCATGTTTTGGGCCGTGGCTTCGTCCACGCCCTCCTTCTCCATGATGTCGCCGACCACCTCGTTGAACAGGGCATCGGTGAAGTAGCTGGTCACGGAGGAGGTGTTTTTCTTGCTGGTATCCTCCGCCAGCACCAACGGCTGGGCAGCGGCGTTCCGGTAGTCATCCTCCGAGATCACGCCCTGCTGCCACATATTATACAGGATGAAATTGCGGCGGTGGATCAGGTTTTCGGGGTTCGTATAGGGGTTGTAATTGGTGGGGTTCTTGGTGATGGACGCAATGGCCGCGCACTCCCACAGGGTGAGCTGGCTGACGTCCTTGTTGAAGTATTCGTTTGCCGCCGTCTGGACGCCCTGGATCGTGCCGGTGAAGCTGATGGTGTTCAGGTAGGCTTCCAGAATGGTCTCCTTGGAGTAGGTGCGGCTCAGGCAGAGGGCGCGGTAGATCTCGCGCACCTTGCGCAGGGCACCCCCGATGCCGCTGGCGCTCTTGTCCGAGGTCAGGTTCTTGATGAGCTGCTGTTCCAGCGTAGACGCGCCCTGCTTGGAACTGTAGATCGGCAGCACATACTCGTTGACCATGGCGCCGATGGTGCGCTTGAAGTTGACGCCCGGCTCATTGTAGAAATCTTTGTCCTCGGTGCAGATGAACGCATACTGTAAGTTGGTGGGGATCTGCTCCAGGTCTGCCCAGACACGGTGGCTGTTGGAGGAACGCAGGGTGGCGTACTCCACCTGCGCCCCGGTGTCGGGGTCGGTGGCCACCACCGTGCTGGACTGGCTCAGCTCGATGTTGTCCAGATCCAGCAGGTCGCCGTCGTTGGCCGTGGCCTGCACCGCGTAATAGACCATGCCCACCATCAGCAGGCTGCCCGCCATGATGCCCAGACAGATCAGCATCGCGAGGGTGCGGCCCAGGAACCGCAGCAGGGGGTGCCTGCTCTTCTCCTTCGGCTCCTTGGGGGGCTTCCCGCTGGGAGCCGGGTCCCGGCGGCTGTTGTTCACATTGACTTGACGTCCCACGGAAGGCTGGGGTTCTCTCTTCGCCCCGCTCTGGTGGATCTTTCTTGGTTCGATAAGGATCGCCTCCTGACCGGCCACTGGGCCGATGATTCGCTGGTTATACGACAAACTGCCCCGCCCGGTCCGACCGGCAAAAGGGCAGAATTTTCTCCGGATAGGGGTAGTATAGCACATTTTGCCCTGCAAAGTACAGCATTCTGCTGTGAAAATTCTATTCTTCTGTCTGGAAAACTTTCTTTTTGCGCATACTACCGTTTGAAACTTTCCCTGCAAAGGAGTGATTTCCCTGTGCGCAAGCTCGTTCTCTGTCTGTTTTATGCGCTCTGCGCCTTTGCCATCGCGTTCAGCCTGTTCTGGATGGCCCTCCCCCGGCTGACGCTGCCCTCCCCTGCCCCGCAGGACGAAGCGCCGGACTCGGTGCCGCTGAGTCTGGCGGCGCAGGCTCTGCCGGAGCGGACAGCCCTCTACTACCTCTGCGACGAGGGCGGGATGCTGACGGTCTATGCCTGCGGGGCCGACGGGGAACCCGCCGACCGGTTGGAGGAGACCGGCATCTACGTCAACCTTCTGCCCGAAAACGACGCCCTCCGCATCAAGCAGGGCCTTGCGGTCTACAGCGAGACCGAGCTGCGGACCGTGCTGGAGGACCTGGGAGAATGACAGAGACCCTCCCGCCGGGGAGGGTCTCTGCTGTCATCGGTGCATTACGCTTCCATGGCTTCCAGCGGCACAAGGTAGTCCTTGCAGCACTGTTCGTAATGGAGCGAGTATTCCTTGGTGGGGTTGTGGTGCATCAGGCTCTTCAGGGTGTGGGAGTCGTAGTCCTCGCCCTGGTTCATGCCGATCAGACGGGCCGCAATGTTGGAGCAGTGGTCAGAAATGCGCTCCACATTGTTCAGCACATCCAGGAAGACGACGCCGGTGTCGATGGAGCAAATGCCGTTCTTCAGGCGCTTGATGTGCTGGTCGCGCAGCTTTTCGACCATGATGTCGATGACCTCTTCCAGCGGCTCCACCTGGCGGGCCAATGCGACGTCATTGTTCTCAAAGGCGTCGTTCGTCAGGTCCAGCACGCGCTCCATCGCGCCGGTGAGGAGCTTGAGCTCCTCCTGTGCGTGGTCGCTGAAGGACGCTTCCTTCTCATAAAGCTCCTCGGATTTTTCCATGATGTTGACGGCATAGTCGCCGATGCGCTCGTACTCGGTGACGAAGTTCAGCAGCTCGGTCACAGCATGGCTCTCGTCGTCGCCCAGCTCCTGGTCGGTCATCTTGATGAGGTAGTTGGAGATCTCGACCTCCATCCGGTCGATGAGGTTCTCCCGGACGTTCACCGCGCTCACGACGTCTTCGTCCATCTTGAGCAGCAGCGGAGCCGACAGGTTCACGTTGCGGGCAGCGCGGCGGGACATCTTGACCACCGCGTTCTTGGCCTGCTGCAGGGCAACGGCCGGGCTCTTGAACAGGCGCTCGTCCAGCACGGGCATACTGAGTTCCTGCGCTTCCTCGGCGCTGTCGGGCACGGTGAGGACAGCCAGCTTCGACAGCACACTGCTGAACGGCAGGAAGAGGAGCATCGCCGCCACGCTGGACATGGTGTGGATGTTTGCGATGGAGCTCTTGTTCATCACATCGCCCCAGACGGGGATGCCGATGGTGTAGCGTACCGCATAGATGGCCGCCAGCAGCACCACGCTGCCGATGATATTAAAATAAAGGTGGATCAGCGCGGTGCGCTTGCCATCCTTGGAGGAGCCGCCGATGGTCAGCAGCGGGGTAAATGCCGTGCCGATGTGGGCACCCAGAATGATGGGGATGGCCGAGCCGAAGGTGACAAGGCCGGTGCTGGACAGTGCCTGCAAAATACCGACCGATGCCGAGGACGACTGGATGATGACCGTGACCACCACGCCCACGAGAACGCCGAGGATGGGGTTGTTCATGCTGACGAACAGGTCCTGGAACGCCGCGCTCTCCCGCAGGGGCGAAACGCCGGTATCCATCAGGCTCATGCCGGTGAACAGGATGCCGAAGCCCAGCATGATCTGGCCGATGTTCTTTTTCTTGGCGTTGCGCAGGAACACATAAAAAATGCAGCCAATAAACGCGACCACCGGTGCGAAGGTCTTGGGCTGCATCAAGGTCAGCCACAGGCTGTCGCCGGAGATATCCGCCATGCGGATGAGCTGGCCGGTGACAGTCGTACCAATATTCGCACCCATGATCACGCCTACCGACTGCGTGAGGGTCATGATCCCGGAGTTGACAAGGCCGACACAGATGACGACCGTGCCCGCCGACGACTGGATGACGCCGGTGATAAGGGTGCCGAAAATGACGCCCTTGATGGTGGAAGAGGTCAGCTTTTGCAATACGCCCTGCATCTTGCCGCCCGCCAGCTTCTCCAGGCCGGCGCCCATGATCGACATGCCGTACAGGAACAGCGCAATACCGCCCAACAGAGAGGTGATGTGTGTGATATCCATCTCGATACTCCTAAAAATGTTCTTCCTTTTTCTTTTGAACAGACAAAGGACGGCCGCCGGGCTCTTTCTGCCTGAACGCCGTCCTTTTTATTATAGCATCGAGCGGCCTGTTTCAACAAGCCTTATTTTACATGTTTTTTGCGTTTTTGATACATTTTTGCGCGTTTCGCCGGGTTTTGCCACAGTTCTTTTCGCAGATTTTACATGGATTTTACAAACGATTCAGTTTGCCGCAGCTGACGCCATTTCCCGCCGACGGGCCGGTTTTGCGGCGGACTGCTCAGCGCGGGTCTTATCGTAGCAGTACCGGATGATGGCCTGCCGCCGGACGATGCCGATGAACATGCCCCGGTCGTCCACCACCGGCACAAAGTTCTGGTTCATGGCCGCTTCGATGAGCTGGTCCATGCTGGTGCTCACGGTCACGGCTTTGTAATCCCGCTTGTGGGCAAAGCTGGAAATGGGCACGTCCTCGGCAGCTTCCAGGTCCAGGCCATGGTATTTTTTCAGTCCCCAGAGGATGTCCCCCTCGGTCAGGGTGCCCACATATTCGCCTTTGCGGTTGAGCACCGGAATGGATGCGTAGCGGTTGTTCTCCCATTTTTCCAAGGTCTGCCGCAGGGTAAAGTCATCGTAGACATACATCAGGTCCTGCTTTGGGGAAAGGAAAAACAAAATGTTCATCATCAGCTCTCCTATCGAAAAACAAATTCTGCCGTTGTGGGCGCAGCGCCCCGTCTCTCTGATTTGATTTTAGCACTTTTTCACAGCGAGTTAAAGGGAATAATCATACTTTTTAGATTTTATTCACAGTCATTTTTCGCTCTTTTTCAAAACATGCGGAAAAACCATGCACTCTGGCGCATTTTGTGCTATACTAAGCAGAAAGGAACTGCCCACCGGGCCTCTGGCACTGCGGCCCTGTTCTCAGGATACCCATTGCGGCGCTCGAAATCGGGTGCAATGGGGTATGTCCGGCACAGGAGTTGCAATTTTCCGCTGTACACCGGGCCGTTAAAGAGGTATAATAAGCGTGTAAGATTCCTTTCCCGGTTCGCCGGGCCAAATCAAATAATCTGATAAAAGGAGCAGAGCAACTATGATCACTTCCCGTTTCCCGCTGGGAGATGTCAGCTTCTCCGCCGAGTATTTTTCGACGCTCGTGGGCGAAGCAACCAAACAATGCTACGGTGTGGCCGCAATGACCCCCCGCGATCTGACCGACAAGGTGCGGAGCATGGTACACGGCGCTGATTTTTCTGCAAAGGGCGTCCGCGTCACCCAGGAAGAGGGCCGTCTCGTGATCGAGCTGCACATCGCCGTCAGCTATGGGCTCAACATTTCGACCGCTGCACGCAGCATCTCGCACCGCGTCAAGGACGAGGTGGAGCAGGCTACCGGCCTCAAGGTCGCCCGCGTGATCGTCTCCGTGGACGACGTGATCGCCTGATCGGACAAGAGAATAAGGAGAAAATTCAAATGATTTCTGGTAAGATCCTGCGCGACGCGATTATTTCCGGCGCAAACAACATCAACAACCAGCGCTCCCGCGTGGACGAGCTGAACGTCTTCCCCGTCCCGGACGGTGACACCGGCACCAACATGGGCATGACCGTGGGCGCAGCCGTCCGTGAGCTGGAAGCTCTGGACGACAGCTGCACCGTCGGCGAGGCCGCCAAGACCGCTGCCTCCGCCATGCTGCGCGGTGCGCGCGGCAACTCCGGCGTCATCACCAGCCTGCTGTTCCGCGGCTTCTCCAAGGCGTTGGAAGGCAAGAAGGAAGCCGGTGCAGACGACCTCGTTGAGGCTCTGAAGAAGGGCGTCGAGGGCGCTTACAAGGCTGTCATGAAGCCCACCGAGGGCACCATCCTGACCGTTGCCCGCGTGGCCTCCGAAGAAGCAGCTGCCTGCGATGCCAGCGAAGTCCCCGCTCTGTGGGACGTGGTGCTCGCCGCCGGTCAGAAAGCACTGGAGGACACCCCCAACCTGCTGCCCGTCCTGAAGAAGGCCGGCGTCGTGGATGCCGGCGGCCAGGGCATCATGGTCATCTTCGAGGGCATGGGCAAGGTCTTCCACGGTGAGCCCATCGTCGTAGGCGGCGAGGCTGTCCCCAACAAGGCCAAGCTCTCCACCGAGAACGCCGGCCGCGGCGTCTTCACCGATGACCTGATGAAGGTCGAGGACATCAAGAACGGCTACTGCACCCAGTTCCTCATCAACAAGAATGAGGGTGCCAGCGCTGCCAAGATGCGTGCTTTCGCAGAGTCCAACGGCGACAGCGTCGTCTGCATCGAGGACGATGACGTCATCAACCTGCACGTCCATACCGCCGACCCCGGCAAGATCCTGAGCGAGGCCATCAAGTACGGCTACCTGACCAACTTCAAGATCGAGAACATGCACGAGCAGTTCCTGGCCCGCCAGAAGCAGGGCAAGAGCTTGGAAAAGCAGGCTTCTGCTGAGAAGAAGCCTGACCCGACCTCTGAGTTCATCTACGCTGCTGTGGATCCCAGCCGTGATTACGGCTTTGTGGCAGTTGCTGCGGGCGAGGGCCTGAAGGCCGTCTTCACCGACCTGGCTGCCGACGCTGTCGTCTCCGGTGGTCAGACCATGAACCCCGCCACCGAGGATATCCTCGCTGCCATCCAGAGCGTCCCGGCCAAGACCGTCTTCGTTCTGCCCAACAACAAGAACATCATCATGGCTGCCGAGCAGGCCCAGAAGCTGGCCGACCGTCAGGTCGTCGTTCTGCCCACCCGCACCGTGCCCATGGGCATCACGGCACTGCTGAACTTTGACCCCTCTGCCAACGTTGAGACCAACACCATCAACATGATGGCTGCGGCCGACAAGGTCTCCACCGGCCTCATCACCTACGCCGCCCGCGACAGCGAGTTCGACGGCAAGCGCATCCGGAAGGGCGAGATCATGGCTCTGGAGAACGGCAAGATCGTGGCCACCTCCAATGACCTGACCAAGGCCACCTACCGCCTGGCCCGCAGCATGTGCAAGAAGGACTCCAGCTTCGTCACCATCATCTCCGGCTGCGATGTCTCCGATGAAGATGCCGAAAAGGTCACCGAGATCGTCAAGGCAAAGTGCCCCAACCACGTTGAGGTCAGCCACATCCGCGGCGGTCAGCCCGTTTATTATTATATGATCAGCGTGGAGTAATTTTCACTCCTGCGCTTGCAGAACACAGAACAAGCCCCCTGCATCCATCCCGGATGCAGGGGGCTTTGCGGTTCTGGGAACCTTTATTTCACGTACATCGCATCATTTTTCGCGAGGAGGTAAACGCAATATTGATTCATGCTGATCCCCTCTCGCTGCGAATGCTCGGCAAGCGAGCGATGCAGACTGCGCGGAAGCCGCAGTTTGAACTGCCCGGAATATTCCTCCAGGCTATCCGGCTCATGGATCTCGATTCCCTCTTCCAGCGCTGCTTCCAGCCATGCTTTTTTTGCGTCCTGTGCATTTGCGATCGCGCGTTCGACCGTTTCGCCGCAGGTAATGCAGCCCGGCAAGTCCGGATAAGAGACAACAAATCCCCCCTCATCCGGGTCCTCCACCAACTCCATCCGGTAAGGCATCTTCAAATACTCATTCAGCGTCTTCATCGTTCTTCGCCTCACTCTCCACGATCTGCCGTACCATTTCCACGTAAACTTTCTTGATAGGTTCATGTTTGGGGATCGTAATGGGCATACAGCCTGCTTTCCGGAAGGTGTAGTGGCTGCTCCCGCTTCTGGGGGCTGTCATCTCGTAGCCATAGCTTTCCAACACTTTTCGCAGTTCGTCGAACCGCAGGTCCTTCGATAAGGCACAGATGCGCGCAAGCAGCTTATCCCATTTTGACATTCCGAATCCCCCTGTTCCCATTATATATGGTGTCACATATGGTGTCAAGCATTTTTAGAAGAAGCTCACCTGGCTGCTCTCCGGCAGGTCGCCGAGGGCACGACGACCATACCGCCGGGGTGCTGGGCGGGTAGGTGCCACGTGGGATGGATACGCCTTTTCTTTGGGCAGATAGCTGAACGGTTTCAGCCTGTCCTCGGTGGTGCGGTAGATGGCGTCTTTCGGTTCAGCCCTTTTCAATGGTTCTTTTTCGGCGGCTCTTACAGCCACTGTTTCAGCACGTCGTTCAGCTTATTCAGGTCCAGCGGTTTGGCGATATGTTCGTTCATGCCGGTGTTCTTGGCCAGCTGTACGTCCTCGGCGAAGGCGTTCGCCGTCATGGCGATGATGGGCACTTTGCCCCGGCTGCCGGGAAGGGAACGGATCGCCGCCGTTGCTTCGTAGCCGTTCATGACCGGCATCTGGATGTCCATCAGGACGAGGCTGTACCAGTTTTCCGGGGCCGCCGCGACCTTTTCGACGGCGATCTTTCCGTTTTCGGCCGTTTCGACCGTCACACCGGTCATGCCCAGGATCTCGGTCGCGATCTCGCGGTTCAGGTCGTTGTCTTCCACCAGCAGGAGCCGCTTGCCCGTGTAGTCCGTTTTTGCAAAGTCTTCCAGATAATTCCGGGCGTTTTTCTCTTTCTTGCCGGAGGTGAACTGCCGCAGGGTCGCCGTCAGGCGGGAGCGGAACAGCGGTTTTGCTATAAACGCATCCACGCCCGCCGCTCTGGCTTCTTCTTCGATCTCGCTGAACTCGAAGGAGGTCAGGATGATGATCGTGACGTCTTCCCCGACGCATTCCCGAATCCTTCTGGCCGTTGCGATGCCGTCCATCTCCGGCATCTTCCAGTCCAGGATCACCGCAAAATAGTCGCGGCCAGTCTTGCGCCGCGCCGCGCAGCGTTCCACGGCTTCCTTGCCGGTCAGGGCCCATTCGCCTGCGATGCCGATCTCCCGCAGGGTATCGACGGTGCTTTCGCAGCAGGTCTGGTCGTCGTCCACGACCAGCACCGGCAGGTCGAACAGCTCTTTTTCCTGCTCTTTCTCGTCTTCCTGCAATTTCAGATAGACCGTGACCGTGATCTTCGTACCCTTGTTGGGGGCGCTTTCGACCTGAATGTCGCCATTCATCAGGTTGACGATGTTCCGGGCGATGGCCATGCCAAGACCAGTGCCCTGCACCTTGGTCGTCCGGTGATCGTCCGCCCGGCTGAACGGCTCGAACATGATCTTCTGAAATTCCGGCGTCATGCCGATGCCGTTGTCCGCGATGGAAAACTCGTAGCAGCCCAGCTCCGAGAAGCCGTTCGGCTTTTCCTTGATGGAGAAGGTGATGCTGCCTCCATCCGGGGTGTACTTGATGGCGTTGCTCATCAGGTTCACAAAGACCTGCTGGATGCGCAGGCTGTCGCCGCAGACGGCCTCGTGCTCGATGTGCTCCACGTGGACTTCGAGCTGATGGTGGTGCTCGTCGATTGCCGGTTTTGTGAGGGTGAGCAGATTATCGACCAGCTCCGGCAGGCTGAAATCCTCCTCGGCAAGGCTCATCCGCCCGCTCTCGATCCGGGCCATGTCCAGCACTTCGTTGATCAGGCCCAGCAGATGGCGGCTCGCCTTGGTGATCTTGCCAAGGCATTTGACGACTTTGTCCTGATTTTCGATGTTGGCCCCCGCAATGGCCGTCAGGCCCACGATGGCGTTCATCGGCGTCCGGATGTCGTGGGACATATTGGAGAGGAAATCCGTCTTGGCGCGGCTTGCGTTCTCGGCCACGCGGTACGCTTCCTTCAGTGCCTTATGGGATTCGATCTCGGCCTTTTTCTCCTGTGACACATCCATCGATGCCAACAGTGCTTTGACCAGCTTCGTGCCGTCCCACTCCAGCGGGATGAAGGACGCGATCTTATAGGTGTTTTCGTCCAGCGAGCAGTATTCAAATTTGTAGATGTCGTTCTCGCCCTGCAGATTCTTTCGGATATTTTCCGGCGAGATTCTAGCATCCAATGCGTCCAGCGATTCCAGGGTCTTATACTTTGCAGCTACCTGCTCCACAAAATCATGGTAGGTTCCGGTCGGCGCGTATATCATTTCACCTTGCAGGTTATAGAACCGATAGCGGTCATTTTCCAGATCGCAGACGACGAAGCGGTCCAGCAGGCGCACCATGCTCTGGATCAGCAGCTCCATGAATGCGTTGTCCGAAGCCATCTGCATCCGCTGTGCCGTCTCTGCTTTGGACTCTGTGATGTCCCGCAAAAAGATCATCGCATAGTCCGAGTCCCCGATCTCGCCGCGCATGACCACATTGCTGACCCATCGTTCCTCCCCATTCAGAACGATGCGGCAATCCTGGCGCAGCTCGGTCTCAAGCCCCTTCAATTTTTCGGTGATGTAGGCGCGGTCGTAGAAATCCGTGACCTTCTGTTTGTCCGGTTCGACCACATAGTTGTCCACAAAGAATTTGATCAGCTCGTCCCATGTCTGGCTCTGCTCAAAGGCCGTCATCAGGGAGGCCTCCACCTTGAAGGCATCAAAGGTGTTCTGTTCCAGATTCACATAATATTCGCAGAGGTTCGCGTTGGTGAACGCGCGGTGGAACGCTGCCGCCCGCTGCGCCTGCATCCGGCTTTGCTTCTCTTCCTCGATGTTGCGGATGATGCCGGTGACGCAGCTGGCCGTGCCATCCAGACGGCGGATCACTTCTGCCGAGGTCCGGAACCACTGGTATGGGCCGTTTTGCAGCTTCAGCCGGTACTCCATGCTGAACTTTGTGGTGTTGGTCTTGTCGGCCACCGTTTCCAAAAGCAGCGTCATCACCCGGTCTTTGTCCTCCGGGTGCAGAAGCTCCGACCACGCATCCAGCTGGTTCGGGAAATCCAGAGCGTCATGGTACCCCAGGATCTGCCGGAAGGCATGGCTCCAGCTCACACGGACGATCCGGCCCGTTTCATCGCATTCAAAGGTCCACGGTGCCGAGTGGATGGACTCATTGACCAGTGCAAGGTCTTCATACGCCCAGTTCACCTGCACCGACAGCACCCAAAGCGGCCTGCCGTCTGCGTCCACGGTATCTTCCTTATAAAGACGCACGTAGGCCGGTGTTCCATCGGCTGTGAGGATCTGGCCCTCCCCTGCGCCCCGGATCTGACGAAAGCGCTCCGGTTCGAGGAAGCTGACGTTTTCCCCATAAAACAGGTTCTTCAGCAAACCCTTCGTCTGCTCCATCAGGGACGCATAGCTGTGGTTCAGGTTATGCAGCAGCAGTTCGCTGACCGACAGGATCGGCAGG
>ULXS01025541.1_pt1 | contig 13250 bp, 14 predicted proteins | sample 1961421 | NCBI WGS metagenome assembly ULXS01 (sample SAMEA4835842, study PRJEB28245) | human gut metagenome | biome: gut microbiome; material: fecal sample | place: Denmark | collected 2008
GGCGGCCCTGCCCCGGTAAGCCGGGCGGCGCTGGCGGGTGCCATCGGGCGGGAGCTGTTAGCGCTGTGCCCGGACTTTGCCTGTCTGGACGAGTACCGCGCCCGCTGCTTTGTGCCCGGCCACTGGGTGACCGTGTGCACCGGCACCGAAACCTACGCCGCACAGGCGCTTTCCATCGACGACACCGGGCGGCTGGTGGTGCAGCGGGAGAGCGGGCGCACCGAGGCGCTACGCTGCGGCGAGGTGACCATTCGCCCCACCAAGACGGAATAAACGGATACAAAAAGCCCGCCGGGCATTGCGCACGGCGGGCTTTGGTTTACAGTTTACTCTGCCTTGGTCTCGGGCTTTGCCTCAGCCTTAGCTTCCGGCTTTGCTGCGGGGGCAGCAGCGGGAGCGGCGGGCTTCACCACGGGCTTCGGGGGATTGGGGTCATCCTTCAGCGGGAACAGGATGATGTGCTTGGGGCACTTCTGGGCGCACATACCGCAGCCCTTGCACTTGTCGTAATCAACGCGTGCCACGCCGTCCACAACATGGATGGCGTCGAACTTACAGGTGCGCTCGCACATGCCGCAGGCAATGCAGGAAGTGGTGCACAGCTTGTTTGCCACAGCACCCTTGTCCTTGTTGGAGCACATGACCACCGGCTTGCGGGGGCCGGCAGCATCGATCATGATCACCTGCTTGGGGCAGATGTTGGCACAGGCACCACAGCCGGTGCACTTGTCCTTGTCCACCTTGGCCACACCGTCTACGATGTGGATGGCGTCGAACTTACACACCTTGGTGCAGTCGCCCAGACCAATGCAGGCGAAGGAGCAGGTCTTGGGGCCGCCGTACAGGGCTGCCGCAGCAGCACAGGTCTGGATGCCCTTGTAGTCGTAGGCGGGCTTGCAGTGCTCGGAGCTGCCCTGACACTGCACAACAGCCTTCTTTTCTACGGCGCTTGCCTCGCCGCCCATGATCTTGGCAATGGCAGCAGCAGCCTTGGGGCCGCCGGGTGCGCACTTGTCACAGGGCACGCCGTCCAGAACAACTGCCTTGGCGTAGTCGGAACAGCCGGCGTAGCCGCAGCCACCGCAGTTTGCGCCGGCCAGACAGGCAGAAACTTCCTCAATGCGGGGGTCTTCCTCCACCGCCATGAACTTTGCGGCGGCCACCAGAACGATAGCACCCACAGCGCCCACGATGGTGCACAGGATAACAGCAGATACAATATTCATAGTCCTGTTCCTCCCTTACAGCGTAACATTGAACAGGTTTTCGACGATGCCGCCGAAGCCCATGAAGGACAGGCTGGTGATTGCAGCTGCGATCAGGGTGATGGGCAGGCCTTTGAAGGGTGCCGGGGGATCGCAGGCTTCCACGCGCTTACGCACGCCGCTGAACATGACCATGGCCAGCATAAAGCCGCAGCCTGCGCCGATGGCACAGATCAGAGCCTCGATGTAGGCGTAGCCGAAGCCGTGTGCAGCCACATCGGCGCCGTAGTCGCCCACGACCAGAATGGTCACGGCCAGCACGCAGCAGTTGGTGGTGATCAGGGGCAGATAAACGCCCAGCGAGTTATACAGTGCAACGATGTACTTCTTGAGGAAGATCTCGATGAACTGCACCAGCACAGCGATGACCAGAATGAACACGATGGTCTGCAGATAGCTCAGACCAGCCTTGTCCAGAATGAAGATCTGGATGGGGAAGGTAACGGCCGTTGCCATGAACATGACAAAGATGACAGCACCGGACATACCAACAGCGGAATCCAGCTTTTTGGAAACGCCCAGGAACGGGCAGATACCGTAGAACTTCACCAGCACATAGTTGTTGACAAGGATCATGCTGAAGAAGATCGCAGCGAGTTTGACGAGCATCTTATTCCGCCTCCTTCTTCAGATTGTCAAGATCACAGCAGCTCTTGCGCTCGATGCGGGCGTCCAGCTTGCCTTCCAGCCACACACAGCCGGCCATCAACAGGCCAAAGCAGAAGAATGCGCCGGGAGCCTGCGTCATGATGGACACCTTGGCAACGCTTTCCGGAATGATCTGGAAGCCCAGCCAGGTGCCGCTGCCCAGGATCTCACGGATGGAGGCCATCAGAGTAGCGGTGAGGGTGTAGCCGAGGCCCATGCCCACGCCGTCCAGTGCGGAATCCACCACATTGTTCTTGCAGGCGAACATCTCGGCACGGCCCAGAATGATACAGTTGACAACGATCAGGGGCAGGAACACGCCCAGAGCGTTGTACAGGCTTTCCATGTAGGCCTGCATGAACATCTGCACGATGGTCACAAAGCCTGCAATGATAACGATGTAGCAGGGCAGATGCACCTTGCCGGGGATGACTTTCCGCAGCAGGGAGATCATGATATTGGAGCACACCAGCACGAAGGTGAAGGCGGCGCCCATGCCCAGTGCGCTGGAAACTGCCGTGGTAACGGCCAGAATGGAGCAGGTGCCCAGAACCAGACGCAGAACAGGGTTTTCTTTGATGATGCCGTTGGTAAGGATGCTTACCTTGGACTTATTTTCTTGTGCCATTTCTTACCAACCTCCTTTTATGCCAGCTCGTTGAAGCAGTTGATACAATCATTGATGGCAGCAAACAGAGCGGTGGACGAAATGGTTGCGCCACTGTACGCATCGAAATCCTGATTCATCACAATGTTCTTGGTGCCGTCCATGCCGTTGAACTGTGCCAGGAAGTCATCGGTGGACACATTGGAGCCGATGCCCTTGGTCTGGGTAGAAGCGTCTACCCAGATGCCGGTCTCGGCACCGTTGGCGTCAAAGCCCATAATGACGGTCAGGATGCCGCCGTCAAAGCCCTTTTCCTCGGCCTTGATGGCAATGCCGCCATCGGGAGCCTTTACCACGCCGGTAACATTGGCGGTGGTGTAGTCGGTCACTTCCTCCAGCGTAGCTGCGTCCGAAACAGAGGGCATCACGCTGACATAAGCAGCCAGCGTGGTGCGGCGGGTGTTCTCCTTGATAACGGGAGCGGTCATGCCGTTCACCAGAGCCAGCAGCAGGCTGACGATCAGAGAGATGACGGTCAGCACAACGATCGGCTTACCGGTGGTTTCCCAGCTGGAATTTGCAGTCTTACTCATTTGCCAGCACCCTCCTTCGCTTTCTTTGCAGGCTTCACATAGCCATACGGGGTCTGACGGGTCAGATCATTGATGTACGGGACCCACAGGTTCATGAACAGCAGAGCGAAGGACACGCCCTCGGTGTAGCTGCCCCAGTAGCGGATGGCAAAGGTAACGATGCCAAGGCAAACGCCGTACACCAGCTTACCCTTCAGGGTAAAGGGGCTGGTAACGTAGTCGGTAGCCATGAACACAGCGCCGAACAGCAGGCCGCCGCTCAGCACGGCAACCAGTGCGCTGTGCAGATCCCTAGTAGCGATCAGGTAGAACACGAACACGCTGCCAACGTAGGAAGCCGGGATGGCGATGCTGATGGTCTTGGTAGCCACCAGATAGATCAGACCCAGCACAATAGCCAGCGCGCAGGTCTCACCCAGCACACCGCCATGGATGCCCATGAACAGATCCAGCAGGCTCAGCTTGGAGGGATCTGCCACAGCCAGCGGGGTAGCCTTGGACAGCTGATCCACCGCTGCATCCGGGAACACCCACTTATTCATGGAGCCGGCAAAGCTGATAAACAGCACGATACGGCCCACCAGAGCGGGGTTTGCAAAGTTCATGCCAATGCCGCCGAACAGCTGCTTGACAACAATAATTGCCACCAGATCGCCGATGATCAGCTGACCGATGGGCATACCCACGGGCACGTTCATGGCCAGAATGATGCCGGTGACCACAGCGGACAGGTCGCTGATGGGGTTTGCACGCTTCAGCAGCTTGCAGTACAGCCACTCAAAAACCACACAGGCCACCACAGAAACGGCGGTGACCAGCAGGGCGCGCACGCCGAAAATGATTGCAGAGGCAACCACGCAGGGGCACAGTGCAACGATCACGTTTGCCATCAGGCTCTGGGTGGTCTCGTCACTGCGGACGTGCGGGGAAGCCGAAACAATAAGCTTCGTATCCATTACTTATTGCCTCCTTTTTTGATTTCGCCAAGATAGAAGGCCTTGGCCAGACTCATCATCTGGGTGACCGGGCGCTTTGCCGGGCAGACGAAGGAGCAGCTGCCGCAGTTGAAGCAGTAGTCAGCGTGCAGCTTGCCCAGCTCCTGCACATCGCGGGCGGCGTAGGCCTGATTGACCTCCACGGGCTCCAGACCCATGGGGCAGTACTCCACGCAGCGGCCGCAGCGGATGCAGGGGTTGACCTGTGCGGGCTGTGCAGCTGCCTTGCTCAGCAGGATCAGACCGGAAGTGGTCTTGGTGGTGGGGTAGGAAAGGTTCTCCACAGCGGGGCCCATCATGGCACCGCCGGCAACTACCTTGCCCAGCTCGCCCTTAACGCCCACATAGTCCAGAATGTCCTGATAAGCGGTGCCCACGGGCACAACAACGTTCTGGGGCTTTGCGCAGGCATCGCCGTCCACGGTGATGGTACGCTGGACCACCGGCATACCGGTAGCCAGATACTTGCCCAGCGTGGAAACACTGGTCACGTTCATCACGATCGCGCCTGCATCGGCGGGCAGACCGCCGTGGGGCACCTCGCGGCCGAGGCACTTCTCGATCAGGATCAGCTCTGCGCCGGTGCCGTAGACACTGGGCAGGGGCTTAACCTCAATAGCGCTGTCGTCCTTGGTCTTTTTGCACAGCAGGTCGATGCACTCGGGCTTGTTGTTCTCAATACCAATGATGCACTTCGGGATGCCGGTATACTGCAGCACAGCCTTGATGCCGCGGATGATATCATCGCTGCACTCCAGCATCTCCTGCGTGTCGCTGGTCAGCCACACCTCGCACTCGGAGGCGTTGATCAGTAAAGTATCCACCGACTGCTTGGGCTGCAGCTTCACATCGGTGGGGAAGCCTGCGCCGCCCAGACCGACCAGACCGCACTCGCGCACGGCAGCAAGGAAGCTTGCCTTATCGGTGACTTCCGGTGCCTTGACAGCCGGGTCTACGGTCTGCTTGCCATCGGTCTTGATGACAACAGAATCGCACATACGGCCATTGGACAGACGGAAAGGTTCCACTGCAGCTACCGTACCGGAAACGCTGGAGTGGATGTTTGCGGAGACAAAGCCGCCCGCCTCACCGATCTTGGTGCCGACGAACACTTCATCGCCTTTTTTCACCAGTGCCTTGGCGGGTGCGCCAATGTGCTGGCTCATAAGGATGCGTACCTGCGCGGGCAGAGGCATCGGGATAGGTTTGCTTGCAGCAGTTGCCTTGTCATGCGGCGTATGCGCGCCAAGCGCCGCACGTTTCAGCTTGTTCAACATGGATTTCAAATCCCCCATTCTGCTTGAATTGCCATCCCCACGCCCATGCAGGCGCACTGGTACAGGGACAGCAGCTGCTTAACACACTTATTGTATCATTTTGGCGCGGGAAGTCAACGACATCACGGCTCAAATGATGAATTTTCCTGAACTTTCTTATTCGTTTTCGCAGATTAGTTTTAGCTAACTGCCGTATTTTTCTTTTTGTTCTCCCTCTTCTGCCGTTTGCCTTTACTGTGGGAATATGCTATACTATACCTAACATAACGGGCGGAACGTCCCCCGCTCCGCTCCCGAACTTCACAAGGAGGCACCAAACCATGAAAGTTCTCAAAGCTCTGCTCGCCGTCCTCACCACACTGGCTGTCGCCCTGACCGCCATTCTGCTGCTCTGGCAGGATAAAAGCGCCCCGCGCTATATCAAGATCTACGAAAACGAGCAGTAATATTTTTCTTGCAAAACAGCACCCCGGCCAAGCGGTAAAACCGCCCGGCCGGGGTGTTTTTGCGTTATCCGGCAGACCACACAAAAACGCCGCCGACTTTCCGTCAGCGGCGTTTGCACATATTCAGTAGGTCATCACGACCACCATAAAGGGAATTTTATCCCTCGTCGAAGGGTCAGCGTTCTGCACAACGCCCACGCCCACAAGGGTGGCACTGTCATCCCTGACCAGCGCCTTTTTCAGGGTGCTGCCTTTCTCTGCCCAGTCGCGGATTTTGGTTTCTGTGGGATACGCAGCGTAGCCGCCTACGCCCACCAGCTTTTTACCCTTTACCGGCAGCTGGCTGATGTCGTTCCAGTCCTTCGTATACCGCTTGCCATTCGGGTCGGTGCCGTACTTGCCAAGCAGCCAGTCCAGCTGCAATTTTGCCATTTTTTCAGCCATGGCGCAGACCTCGGCGTCCATGGTCAGCGGGGTGTTATTGCCGTTGTTCTTGCGCACTGTGTTCAGTGTGTCCACCACCGCAGCCGCCTTCTGCGCCTCGGTCTTTTCGTCGGTGGGGTCTTTGCCGGTCTCGCTGCTGCCCGGCGTATCCGGCGCGTCCGGCGCGAAAGGGCCGGAGGGCCCGCAGGCTGCTAAAAGCAGCAGCGCCATTGCAGCTGCAAGAGCCGCTGCCGTCCATCGTTTCCAAAGCTTCATCTGTGGTCCCCCGCTTTTTTCTTATGGGAGCGCGTTGCTCCACGGTTTCATCTTATCCCCTGCTGCGGCGCGTTGTCAATGGGCAGATGCGCCAAACTTTGCCGGAAAGTTTCGGCATAGCGTGCAAAAGCAGGAACATTTTGAATGCGCGCCGCGCCTTCCGGGTTGCGGCACCCAGCATCCGCATCGTGCCTTGGGCGGCACTCGCATCTTGCTGGCCGCTACCCCAACAACTCCTCCCTGTTTCCGCCACTGGCGGCGGTCGTCGTCGTTGCAGTGGAAAAATTATTTTTTATTCGCAATTCCGGAAAATCTGCCGATTTTCCGGAATTGCTTTTTCACAGGCGCGTCTGCACGCGGGCTTTTCTGCACGCAAAAAAGGCTGCCGCACAGTCTGTGCAGCAGCCTTTTGGGCTTAGTAATCGTTTTCGCAGCCAAGCAGGAATTTCATGTAGGCAAAGGTGCGCTCCCGCCCGAGATCCCGCACCATGCACAGCAGCTTTTCCAGCAGTGCCCGGGTCTCCGGGTGCATCAGGTAGTGATCCTTGCTGCGCTGGTAGTACTCCCACGGGGAGGCATCGGTGTACTTATCGCCCAGATAGATCTGGCTTGCCGCCACCCGGTCGCACACCATCTCGCAGACGTACCGCAGGGGGATCTTCATGCCGGTCAGGCCGGTCTTGGTGGTGCTGTAATCGATCCAGTATTCCAGATGATGCTTGTTGCGCCCCTTGTGGTGCAGCCACGCCGAGGTGTAGCCCTTGGCTGCGCGCTCGGCCTCGTTGGGGCTGTGGTCGCCCTGATAATAGATGCACCCGGGGATGAACTCGGTGGGGCTATACTTGCTCAGGTCGTGGGCAAGACCCTGCTCATACAACCCGCATTCAAAGCAGTATTTCATCACCAGCAGCTTGTGCCGGGTGATGGTCTCGAAATGACCCTTGATGTTCATGCTGTTATTCCCTCCACTGCACCGTGATGCGTCCCTCTTTCAGCCCGCGCAGATCATCGCTTTCGGAAAAATCCTCCCGGTCCATGGTCAGGTTGGGGTTGTAGTAGGGGTCGTGCAGGATGTTTGCCTTGCCGTGCACCTCGTACAGACGCTGCTGCTCGGCGGCAAAGCGCCGTGCCTTTACCGGGTCTTTTTCGTCCCCGCCGCGGCTCTTGCTCTCGTAGTGGGTCAGCTGGGCGTAGGGCGTCCACGCAATGCGGTAGCCCGCATCCCGCACCCGCAGGCAGAAGTCCACATCGTTGAAGGCCACCGCAAAGGCTTCGTCCAACCCCTTTACCTCGTCCCACACGCTGGTCTTTACCAGCAGGCAGGCACCGGTCACAGCGGAAAAGTCCTGCACCGTGGCGGTGCGGAACAGATACCCGCTGCCGCCGGCCTTTTTGTACTTGTGGCTGTGCCCCGCGTAGCCCCCCAGCCCGGTAATGACGCCCGCGTGCTGGATGGTCTCGTCCGGGTAAAAGAGCATGGCACCGCACACTGCCGCCCCGCCGGGGTGGGCGCATTGGCGCAGAAGCTCAGTGAGCCATTCGCCGCTGCGCACCTCCACGTCGTTATTCAGCAGCAGCAGATACTCGCCGGTGGCATATTTGCGGCCAAAGTTGTTGATGCCGGAAAAGTTGAAGCCCTTTTTCGGGTAGGTGACCACCCGCAGACCGTCATAGCGCTGCTGCGCCTTTTTATAGTAGGCAAAGGTGGCGGGGTCGGTGGAGTTGTTCTCCACCACGATCACCTCAAAGTGCTCCCATTCAGTCTTTGTCCAGATGCTGTGCAGGCACTTTTCCAGATCCTCGGTGTGGTCCTTGTTGGGGATGAGGATGCTCACCTTTGGTTCGCCCACGATGTCCCACTTCACCCGGTAGGTGCTGGGGAACAAGCCGTCCTCCACCGTGCCGGTGCGCCCGGTGCGGGTCAGGTGGTCTGCCAGCGCCTTTTTGGCCGCTGCCGCCACATAGGGCTTGGCGTCTGCACCGCCGGAGGTAGACCCCGCGTGCACCCGCCAGTAGTAGAGCACCTGCGGCACATGGGCGGCACCGCCGGTCTTTTCCAGCAGACGCAGGAACAGATCATGATCCTGACTGCCGTCGCATTCCGGGCGCTCGCCGCCCAGCTGCTCCCACAGTGCTTTTTGGAACACCGCCAGATGGCAGATGTAGTTGCAGCACAGCAGGTAATCCGGGGCGTAGTCCGGCTTGAAGTGCGCCACCATGGGGCGGCGGATGCTCTTAGTGAACAGTGCCTCATCGCTATACAGAAAGCCGTCCGGTTCGCCGCGCTGCCGCAGCTGCAAGATGGCCTTGCCCATGGTGTACAGGGCATGGGGTGCCAGAATGTCGTCGTGGTCAGCCAGCGCCAGATACTCCCCTGTCGCCAGCTGCGCGGCGGCGTTGGTGTTGGCCGCAATGCCCTTATTTTCGATCTTTTTGTATACGATCTGTTGATTCTTTTGCTGATATTCCTTTACGATCCGCTCCACGTCCCCGTGGGCAGCGTCCGAAGCATCAGCAAGGCAGAGCTGCCCGTTGGGCGCGGTCTGCCCCACAAAGGAATCCAGAAACTCCCGCAGGTATTTTTCCGGGGTGTTATACAGCGGGGTCAGCACCGAGATGGTGGGCAGGCCGCAGTCTGCCGCCGTTTTGCCGGCCATCTCGGCACGCTGGGCTTCCAGCACCTTTTTGGCGGGTAGGTAGCGCGCGCGCTTGCCAAAGCAGCGGCGCTTTACAAAGCCCGCGCCGCGTTTGACCATGGTGGGCAGGCCCTCTTCCTTTGTCAGCTGCACGGCATAGCCGGCCAGCTCCTTGGCGCGTTTCAACCGTACATTCATATCAGACCTCGCCGCGCTGGGTCGCCTTGTAGGCGGCGCAGACTGTCTGGGTGTCCCCGTTCATTTTCAGGTGGCCGTGGCTCAGCCATGCCACCTTGGTGCACATCCGCTCGATCTGCTCGATGGAGTGGGACACCAGAATGACCGTGGTGCCGCCCGCCATCAGCTCCTGCATCCGCTTTTCGCACTTCTGCTGGAACAAAAAATCGCCCACCGACAGCACCTCGTCCGCAATGAGGATATCGGGCTTGGTGATGGTGGCAATGGCAAAACCGATGCGCGCCACCATGCCGGAGGAGTAGTTTTTCAGCGGCACATCCAGAAAGTTTTCCAGTTCGCTGAATTCTACGATCTCGTCAAATTTTTCGTCCAGATACTTGGGCGAAAAGCCCAGCACTGTGCCGTTGAGGTAGATGTTCTCGCGGGCGGTCAGATCCATATCAAAGCCCGCGCCCAGCTCGATAAGCGGGGCGATGGTGCCGTTTACGGTCACCTTGCCCTTGCTGGGCTTGTACACCCCGGCAATGGTCTTGAGCAGGGTGGATTTGCCCGAGCCGTTCAAGCCCACAAGGCCGTAAAAATCGCCGGGCATAATGTCCAGACTGACGTCCTTTAAAGCGTAGAACTCGTCGTATTGCAGCCGTCCCTGCACCATGGCCAGGAAGTACTCCTTCAGGCTCTCATGCTTTTCCTTGGAAAGGTTGAAGCACATGGAAACATTGTCCACTTTGATGATCGGTTCCATTGTTCACCCTCCTTAAATGTGCAGCACAAAGTGGTCCTGCGTTTTGCGGAACACCTGCAGCCCCACTACCATGGACACTACGGCGCAGATGCCACAGACAAGGAACATATTCCAATCCAGCGGGATGCCCCACATCACCGTGCGGCGGAAGCCCGTGATATACCAGTACATGGGGTTCAGTTTGATGATCTGCTGCATATTGAACCCGCCGATGGAAAAGGTCATCTGGGTGGGGTCGTAGAAGATGGCGGAGAAATACAGCAGCGCGGTGACGAACACGCTCCAGATATGCATGATATCCCGGAAGAACACGGTAGCCGCCGCTAAGAACATACTGACGCCCAGACTGAAGAAGAACAGAGTCACCAGCGGGTACAGCGCCTCAAAAATGGTCAGGTGGAAAGGCGCGCCGGTAAAGATCATGACCAGCAGCAGCGCCACAAAGCTGAAGATGCAGTTCACCATGGCAAAGCAGCATTTTTCCAGCGGGAAGATATACTTGGGGATATACACCTTTTTCAGCAGCGGGGCGGCGCTGAGCACGCTGCTCATGCTGGTGGAGGTAGCCTCGTTGAAGAAGTTGAACAGCAGCTGACCGCACATCAGAAAGACGGCAAAGTTGTCGATGCCGCTGCCGCGCATATCCATCAGGCTGCTGAACACCGCCCAGTACACAAGGCACATCAGCAGCGGGTTCAGCACGCTCCACACCACGCCCAGCACGCTGCGGCGGTACTTCAGCTTGAAATCACGGCTTACAAGGTTCCACAGCAGATAGCGGTAGCGCCAGAAGCCGTTCCACATTGCTTTGAGTTTTGCCACGGGCGATCACCACTTTTCAAAATACTCGAACTTCTGGGCGGCAAAGGGCTCGTGCAGCTTGTCCTTTGCGCTGGTCTTGTGCTCACAGCCGCAGTCCGGCCACTGCACGTTGACGGTGGGGTCATCGTAGGGGATACCGCCCTCGCTGGTGGGGTCGTAGACATCGGTGCACTTATAGCAGAACTCTGCCACATCGCTCAGCACCAGAAAACCGTGGGCAAAGCCCTCCGGGATATAGAACATCTTCTTGTTGTCCTCGGAAAGGGTCACGCCCACCCACTTGCCAAAGGTGGCGCTGTGGGGGCGGCAGTCCACGGCCACATCGTACACCTCGCCCTTGGTCACGCGCACCAGCTTGCCCTGGGTGTGGTTCTTCTGGAAGTGCAGCCCGCGCAGCACGCCCCGGGTGGAGCGGCTCTGGTTGTCCTGCACAAATTCCTTGTCGATACCGGCCTCTGCGAACTGGTCCTTCTGGTAGGTCTCCATAAAATAGCCGCGGTCGTCGCCGAACACCTGCGGCTCAATGACCACCACGCCGGGGATCTCGGTCTGCGTAAAAATAAACTTACCCATGATATTGTACCTCTCTTTTTTTCTGAAAGCTTTTTCTTTATCTGGAAAAGTCTGGTTTTGAACAGGCTTTTACGCTTTTTTATGGTGCCTTGCCGTTTTGCGGCGCTTTTTCAGGCGGGAATGTACCCGCAGCACCAGTACGGTAACCACGGCTGCACCTATGGTGCACCCCACCGAGATGCCCGCCAGCAGCCATGCGCTGCTGCCCGGTTCCACGTCCCTGGCGGCTTCCAGCTTTGTGCCGACGCTCTGCTCCAGCAGTTCCGCCAGACCTGTGATCTCGGCTTTTACCCGCACGCTGGTGCTCTCCTGCTGCGCGCCGCCGTTCAGGGTATACACCGCATACACGGCGGGCTCTGCGCCAAGCAGATACTGCTCCGGCAGCTCCAGGTCCACGGTCACATCCTGCGCGGATAAGCCCTCGGCCAGCAGCAGCTTCACCCCGGGGTCGGCTACGGTAACGGTGCCAAGGCTCCGCCCGCCGCCCGCCACAGCCAGCTGTGCGGTGACCGTGCCGCCGGGCAGCTGGGTGTAGCTTTTATAGGTGGAAAAGGCGTAGTCCAGCAGGGTGCGCATATCGTTATATTTATCGGTGCTCAGCTGGCTTTGCATGGTCGCGCAGATCAGCCGCACCCCGTCCTGCTCCGCCAGACAGACATAGCTGTACCGGGCGGTGTTGGTGTAGCCCAGCTTGGAGCCCAGCACGCTGTCGATATGGTAGCGGCTGGAGCCGATGCGGATCTTATCCTGCTGGGAGAAGTAGCGGGTCACCGGCTGGATGTTGGTGGGCTGCATGGTGTACATCTCGTTGCGGGTGAACAGGTCCTCAAACCCCGGCTGCTGCAGCGCCCAGCGCAAAATCTGCGCCATATCGTAGCAGCTGGTGTAGTGGTCGTCGTCGCTGATGCCGTGGGGGTTTGAAAAGTGGGTGTGGGCAAGGCCAAGTTCCTCCACCTGTGCATTCATGGCCGCCACGCCGTCCGCGATGGTGCCGCCGCCGAAATACTCCGCCAGCAGGTTAGCACCGTCGTTGGCGCTGGCCATCTGGGTGGCGTACAGCGCATCCGCCAGGGGGACTTCTTCCCCTTCCCGCAGGGCAATATGGCTGGAATCCGTGCCCGCCAGCGAGTAGACGTCCTCGTGGCTCACGGTCAGCTTTACGTCATCCCAGTCTCCCTGCGCCTTTTCGCAGGCAAGACCAAGGGTCATTACCTTGGTAATGGAGGCCGGGTGCAGCTCCTCATCCATATTCTGCTGCGCCAGCACAAGGCCGGTGTCTGCATCCATGATGCAGTATGCCCGGGTATTGGCCAGCGCCGGGCCGGCTGCTGCCGCGCCGGGCACCAGCACAGCGCCTATCAAAAGCAGCACAGTGCACAGTGCTGCGGTAAATTTTTTCATCTGGTATTCTCCGCTTATCCGTTTTATGCCGACAAGACATCATTTGAAGTATACCACATTTTTTCCCTGCTGAAAAGAGATTTACACATTCCTTTGTCCCAGCAGCACCGGTTGCAGCTGCTCACCCCGCAAAGCGGCGTCCACGGCGGCGGGCAGCAGGGCAAGGTCGGCCTTCAGGCTCTGGGGCTTGGCAAAGGGGTCGTCCTGCCCGTAGGGCACAAAGTAATAGTGCTTGCGCTGGCACAACCGCGCCATATTTTCGCCGGAGGCGCCAAGGCCGTCGTTGGTAGACACTGCCAGCACCACCGGGCTGCCCACCCGCAGCAGGCTTTTGGCGGCAAGGGT
>ULXS01035792.1_pt1 | contig 13225 bp, 6 predicted proteins | sample 1961421 | NCBI WGS metagenome assembly ULXS01 (sample SAMEA4835842, study PRJEB28245) | human gut metagenome | biome: gut microbiome; material: fecal sample | place: Denmark | collected 2008
TGTCACAAAGAGCTGACCTTACATAAACCGTTACCCTCCGCTTTTAAGCGGACTTGTTATTTATATAAAGGAAAGCCGTTTATGGCGGTTGTCCTCAATTACTTCTTTGCAGCACCGGCCTTAGGACGCTTTGCGCCGTACTTGGAGCGGGCCTGATTACGGCCTGCCACACCCTGAGTATCCAGGGTACCACGGATGATGTGGTAACGCACACCGGGCAGGTCCTTAACACGGCCGCCACGGATCAGCACGACGGAGTGCTCCTGCAGGTTATGGCCGATACCGGGAATGTAAGAGGTGACCTCGATACCATTCGTGAGGCGGACACGAGCAACCTTACGCAGAGCAGAGTTAGGCTTCTTGGGGGTCATGGTACGAACTGCAGTGCAGACACCACGCTTCTGGGGGCTGCTCAGATCAGAGTACTGCTTCTTCTGAGAGTTATAAGTCTTCTGCAGAGCGGGAGCGGTGCTCTTGGTAGTCAGGACCTCACGGCCTTTGCGTACAAGCTGGTTAAAAGTAGGCATTTTGTTTCTCCTTTCTTAATGATGAACATCGGAAGATTTTCCGACTTTTTTGCCGCACTATCCCCATGAGGGACGCGCAACAGTTATATAATACCCGCTTTGCGGCCGGATGTCAACAGTTTTTGCAAATTTTTTTGTATTTATTCCAGATTTTTTCTTTCAGACAGTTTTTGGCAGAAAAAGTGCCTTTTCCATCCCCTGCTGCGCTGCCTTTGGCACGCAAAAACCGCCCCGCAGGCTTTCGCCCACGGAGCGGTTTTGTTTAACGGATCAGATCCTGACAGATGCCGCGCTTACTGTGCGGAGGCAGCCAGCTCGGCTGCGATCTCGGCATCGCGCTCAGCCTCACGGTTCTTCAGATCCTCACGCACCTCCGGCAGACCGGTACCGGCGGGGATCAGCTTACCGATGATGACGTTCTCCTTCAGACCGGACAGCGGGTCAACCTTACCCTTGATGGCGGCCTCGGTCAACACGCGGGTGGTCTCCTGGAAGGATGCAGCGGACAGGAAGGAGTCGTTGGCCAGAGCAGCCTTGGTGATGCCCAGCAGCACCTGCTGGTACTCCACCAGCTTCAGACCCTCTTCGCCTGCATCAATGCGCTTCTGCAGATCGGCATTGATGTTCTCCACCTCCAGACGGCTTGCCAGAGCACCGCCGATCAGGTTGGAGGAGCCGGAGTCGGTCACGCGCACCTTGCGGCACATCTGACGGACGATGACTTCGATATGCTTATCGTTGATCTCAACGCCCTGCAGACGGTAGACCTTCTGGACCTCGTTGATCAGGTAGTTCTGCACGTCCTCCAGACCCTTGATGGCCAGAATATCCTGCGGGTACAGCACGCCCTCGCGGGTGATGATGTCGCCCTTCTCCACACGGTCGCCGGGCATCACGCGGGAATGCTGGGTGAACGGGATGGAGTAGCTCTTGACTTCCTCTGCACCGTTCTCGTCCTTGCCGGTGACCTTGATGACCACGTTCTTCTTGGTGTCGTCCTGAGAGACCACACCGGAGATCTCGCTCATGATGGCCATGCTCTTGGGACGGCGGCTCTCGAACAGCTCCTCAACACGGGGCAGACCCTGTGTAATATCCTCGGCAGATGCGATACCGCCGGTATGGAAAGTACGCATGGTCAGCTGAGTACCGGGCTCGCCGATGGACTCTGCGGCGATAACACCGACAGACTCGCCCAGACGGACCGGCTCGCCGTTGGCCATATCGGAACCGTAGCAGCGTGCGCAGACGCCGGTCTTTGCACGGCAGGTCAGCAGGCTGCGGATTTTCAGACGGGTGATACCGGCTGCCTCGATCTCGTTGGCATCGTACAGGTCGATCATCTTGCCCTCGGGCACGATAACCTTGCCGGTGATGGGATTGACCACATCGCCCACGGCAAAACGGCCGATCAGACGCTCGCGGAAGCTCTCGATCTTCTCCTTGCCCTCGTGGATCTCAGAGACCCACAGGCCATCGGTGGTGCCGCAATCGATCTCGCGGACGATGACGTCCTGAGAAACATCGACCATGCGGCGGGTCAGGTAACCGGAGTCGGCGGTACGCAGAGCGGTATCAGCCAGACCCTTACGAGCACCACGGGCAGAAACGAAATATTCCAGAATGTTCAGACCTTCGCGGTAGTTTGCACGAATGGGCATCTCGATGGTGTGACCGGCGGTGTTTGCCAGCAGGCCGCGCATACCAGCCAGCTGCTTGATCTGGTTCATAGAACCACGAGCACCGGAGTCTGCCATCATATAGATCTCGTTGTCCTTGGGCAGGTTGTCTGCCAGAGCCTTAGAGACCTTATCGGTGGTCTTCTGCCAGATATCGATGGTCTTGTTGTAACGCTCGTTATCCGAGATCAGACCACGGTTGAACAGCTTGCCGACCTTGGCGATCTCCTTATCGGCCTCGGCAATCAGCTCCTGCTTCTGGGGCGGGATCACAGCGTCGCACACAGCCACGGAGATAGCGGACAGGGTGGAGTACTTATAGCCCTGTGCCTTGATGGCATCCAGCATCTTAGCACACTTGCGGGTGCCGTTGCGGGTCATGCAGCGGGAGATGATCTCGGGCAGGGTCTTCTTGGTCACGCGGAAGCTGACCTCGTACTCCAGCCAGTGCTCGGGATCGGTACGATCCACATAGCCCAGGTTCTGGGGAATGGGATTGTTGAAGATGATGCGGCCGGCGGTGGCATCCACCAGACCGGTGCGCTCCACGCCGTCAATGGTCATGGTGCGGCGCACCTTGATGGGTGCGTGCAGGGTGATGACGTGCTCGGCGTAAGCCATCAGAGCCTCGTTCTCATCACGGAACACCTTGCCTGCGCCCTCGTCGTTCTCGCGGACAGTGGTCAGGTAGTAGCTGCCCAGGATCATATCCTGCGTAGGCACGGTAACAGGTGCGCCGTCAGAGGGCTTCAGCAGGTTGCCGGAAGCCAGCATCAGCATCTTAGCCTCACGGCAGGCGTCCTCGCTCAAGGGCAGATGGACTGCCATCTGGTCGCCGTCAAAGTCGGCGTTGAATGCGGTACAGGCCAGCGGGTGCAGTTTGACTGCACGGCCTTCCACCAGCACGGGGTTAAAGGCCTGAATACCCAGACGGTGCAGGGTAGGTGCACGGTTCAGCAGCACGGGGTGACCCTTGATGACGGTCTCGAGGCTGTCCCAGACCTCGGGCTTTGCGCGCTCGACCATCTTGCGGGCGGACTTGATGTTGTTGGCAATGCCCTTCTCCACCAGATCCTTCATAACAAAGGGCTTGAACAGCTCCAGAGCCATCTCCTTGGGCAGACCGCACTGATCCATCTTCAGCTCAGGGCCGACGACGATAACGGAACGGCCGGAGTAGTCAACACGCTTGCCCAGCAGGTTCTGACGGAAGCGGCCCTGCTTGCCCTTCAGCAGATCGGAAAGGCTCTTCAGTGCACGGTTGTTGGGGCCGGTGACCGGACGGCCGCGGCGGCCGTTGTCGATCAGGCTGTCCACTGCCTCCTGCAGCATCCGCTTCTCGTTGCGCACGATGATGTCGGGAGCGCCCAGCTCCAGCAGGCGGCGCAGACGGTTGTTGCGGTTGATGACGCGGCGGTACAGATCGTTCAGGTCGGAGGTGGCGAAGCGGCCGCCGTCCAGCTGAACCATGGGGCGCAGGTCAGGCGGCAGCACGGGCAGCACGTCCATGACCATCCACTCGGGGCGGTTGCCGGAGATGCGGAAAGCCTCCACGACCTCCAGACGCTTGAGGATGCGCACGCGCTTCTGGCCGGAGGACTTCTCCACCTCGGCGGTCAGCTCAGCGCTCAGCTGATCCAGATCGATCTCCTTCAGCAGGGTCTGGACAGCCTCGGCGCCCATGGCAGCCTCGAACTCGTCGCCGTAGCGCTCGCACATTTCGCGGTATTCCTTCTCGGTCAGCAGCTGCTTTTTATCCAGCGGGGTCAGACCGGGATCGGTGACGATATAGCTTGCAAAGTACAGCACCTTTTCCAGCAGGCGGGGGCTGATGTCCAGCATCAGGCCGATGCGGCTGGGGATGCCCTTGAAGTACCAGATGTGGCTCACAGGAGCGGCCAGCTCGATGTGACCCATACGCTCACGGCGGACCTTGGCCTTGGTGACCTCGACGCCGCAGCGATCACACACCTTGCCCTTGTAACGGATGCGCTTGTACTTACCGCAGTGGCACTCCCAGTCCTTGGTAGGTCCAAAAATGCGCTCGCAGTACAGGCCGTCACGCTCCGGCTTCAGGGTGCGGTAGTTGATGGTTTCGGGCTTTTTGACCTCGCCGTAGCTCCAAGCGCGGATCTGCTCCGGGGAGGCAAGGCCGATTTTAATGGAATCGAAAACGTTGTTTTCCATGAAACGAACCCTTTCTTAATCTCTAGTTGTTTCGATGATACAGGCGGCTTTTCTGTTACAGGATCACAGGCGCTTCTCCCCTGCCGCAGCACGCGGCCAAAGGGGAAGGCTGTGTTGTGTATCCAAATCAGAAATCTACTTCGTCAGAAGCAGCCGGAGCCTCGGCACCGGAGTTATCGTCCTCCAGCACAGAAGAATCATCGAAACCTGCATCGGCGTCCTTGATGTTGTAATCAGTCAGTTCGCTCTCCTGCACCACAGTCTCGGTACCGGCAACGTCACGCATATCAAAGCCGGTCTCTTCATCGTCGAAGTTCTGGCGCATATCGATCTCGTTGCCGTCCTTATCCTGCACGATCACGTCCATACCCAGAGACTGCAGTTCCTTCAGCATAACGCGGAAGGACTCGGGGATGCCGGGCTGCGGGATGGGCTCGCCCTTGACGATGGCTTCGTAGGTCTTGACACGACCCTCCACATCATCGGACTTGACAGTCAGGATCTCCTGCAGGGTGTAAGCGGCGCCGTAAGCTTCCAGTGCCCAGACCTCCATCTCGCCGAAGCGCTGACCGCCGAACTGAGCCTTGCCGCCCAGAGGCTGCTGAGTGACCAGAGAGTAGGGGCCGGTGGAACGGGCGTGGATCTTATCGTCGACCAGGTGATGCAGCTTGAGGTAGTACATATAACCAACGGTAACGCGGTTATCAAACTTTTCACCGGTACGGCCATCGTAAACGGTGGTCTTGCCGTCACGATCCAGCTCGATCTTGGAGAAGTCGATGATGTGGCCCTTCTCGCCCATGATCTTGGGCAGCTTGGTGGGATATGCGGGAGCATTCTCGCCGTGCCACATCTCGCGGGCGGTATCAAAAGTATCGCCGATGTCGTTCTCACGGGCAGAGTCAAAGACAGGGGTCATGACCTTGATGCCGCAGGCCTTGGCAGCGTAGCCGAGGTTGACTTCCAGCACCTGACCGATATTCATACGGGAAGGCACGCCCAGCGGGTTCAGCACGATGTCCAGCGGAGTGCCGTCGGGCAGGTAGGGCATATCCTCCTGCGGCAGGATGCGGGAAACGACACCCTTGTTACCGTGACGGCCTGCCATCTTATCGCCGACGCTGATCTTACGCTTCTGAGCGATATAGCAGCGGACGACCTCGCGCACACCGGGCTGCAGCTCATCGCTGTTCTCCGGGGTAAAGACCTTGACATCCACAATGATGCCGTATGCGCCGTGGGGCACACGCAGAGAGGTATCGCGCACCTCGCGGGCTTTCTCACCGAAGATGGCACGCAGCAGGCGCTCCTCAGCAGTCAGCTCGGTCTCACCCTTCGGGGTGACCTTACCGACCAGAATATCGCCGCTCTTGACCTCGGCACCGATGCGGATGATGCCGCGCTCGTCCAGATCTTTCAGGGCGTCCTCAGAAACGTTGGGGATGTCGCGGGTGATCTCTTCGGGTCCCAGCTTGGTATCGCGGCTCTCGGTCTCGTACTCCTCGATGTGGATGGAGGTGTACACGTCCTCACGCACGATCTTCTCGTTCAGCAGGACGGCGTCCTCGTAGTTGTAGCCCTCCCAGGTCATGAAGCCGATCAGGGCGTTCTTACCCAGAGAGATCTCGCCGTTGCGCATTGCGGGGCCATCGGCCAGCACCTGACCGGCGGTGACGGTCTCGCCCACTTCTACGATGGGGCGCTGGTTGATGCAGGTGCCTGCGTTGGAGCGGGCAAACTTGATCAGAGAATAATCCTCCAGAGCGCCCTGCTCGTTGCGCACCACAACATGGTCGGCATCGACCTTTTCCACAACGCCGTTGCTCTTGGCCAGCACAGCAGTGCCGGAATCGGTAGCAGCCTTGTACTCCATACCGGTAGCAACAATGGGCTGCTGGGTGACCATCAGAGGCACTGCCTGACGCTGCATGTTAGAGCCCATCAGTGCACGGTTACAGTCATCGTTCTCCAGGAAGGGGATGCAAGCGGTAGCAACAGAGACCATCATTCGCGGAGAAACGTCCATGTAATCGACCTTCTCTGCGTCGATTTCCAAGATCTCGTCGCGGCGGCGGGCAGACACACGGGGACGGATGAAGTGCTTGCCTTCATCCAGCGGCTCGTTGGCCTGTGCCACAACGTACTCGTCCTCCACATCGGCGGTCATATACTCCACCTCGTCGGTGACGACCTGCTCGATGAGATTGTTGTTCTCGTCGTAGATCTTCTTGACCTTGCGGTAGGGAGCCTCCACGAAGCCGTACTCGTTGATCTTGGCGTAGGATGCCAGATAGGAGATCAGACCGATGTTGGGGCCTTCAGGGGTCTCAATGGGGCACATACGGCCATAGTGGCTGTAATGAACGTCGCGGACTTCGAAGCCTGCGCGGTCACGGCTCAGACCGCCGGGGCCCAGAGCAGACAGACGGCGCTTGTGGGTCAGCTCAGCCAGAGGGTTATTCTGGTCCATGAACTGAGACAGCGGAGAGGAGCCGAAGAACTCCTTGATGGCTGCCACCACAGGACGGATGTTGATCAGTGCCTGCGGAGTGATGACGCTCTGATCCTGGCTCTGCAGGGTCATGCGCTCACGGATGACGCGCTCCATACGGGAGAAACCGATGCGGAACTGGTTCTGCAGCAGCTCGCCCACGCTGCGGATACGGCGGTTGCCCAGATGGTCGATATCATCGGTGGTGCCGATGCCGTAGCCCAGACCGTTCAGGTAGTTGATAGAGGACAGGATATCGTCGATGGTGACGGTACGGCCAATGAGCAGGTCGTGATCCTTCTTCAGGCTCTCCATGACCTCCTCGGCGCTGGAGGCGTTATCAAGGATCTTGCGCAGCTCCTTGAGGCAGCAGCGCTCGTTGATGCCGCACTCCTTGACATCCACACCCTTGAATGCGGGGTAGTAGCTGTCGATGATGGCCTGTGCGTCCACGCAGCCGTTGGTGATGACCTTGACCTTGTGGGGCTGATCCTTCATGGGATCATCGATCTTCAGCACGACCAGATTCACGCCGGCAGCATCGATCCGCTCGGCCAGCTTGCGGTCGATCTTCTTGTCGGCCTCGACAAGGATCTCGCCGGTGAAGGGATCCACCACGTTCTCTGCGGCCACATGGTCCATGATGCGGCGTGCCAGAGACAGCTTCTTATTCATCTTATAGCGGCCGAAACGGGACAGGTCGTACCGGCGCGGATCGAAGAACAGCATATCGATCTGGCTGGTAGCGGACTCCACCGTGGGGGGCTCGCCGGGGCGCAGCTTGCGGTAGACCTCCAGCAGGCCCTCCTCGCGGTTCTTGGTGGTATCCTTTTCCAGCGTGGCCAGAATGCGCTCGTCCTCGCCGAAGTAGTTCAGGATATCCTCGTTAGAGGACAGGCCCAGTGCACGGCACAGCACGGTGACGGGCAGCTTACGGTTCTTATCGATACGGACATAGAACACGTTGGCGGCATCGGTCTCGTACTCCAGCCATGCACCGCGGTTGGGGTTCATGGTGGCGCTGTACAGGTCGTTGCCGACCTTATCCTTCGCATGGCCGTAGAACACACCGGGAGAGCGGACCAACTGGCTGACGATTGCACGCTCAGCACCGTTGATGACAAAGGTGCCTGCGTCGGTCATCAGGGGGAAGTCACCCATGAAGATCTCCTGATCCTTCACCTCACCGGTCTCCTTGTTCAGCAGACGGGCGGTGACGCGCAGGGGGGCTGCATAGGTAACGTCGCGCTCCTTGCACTCCTTGATGCTGTACTTCGGCTCCTTGTCCAGCCGGAAGTCCACAAAGCTCAGTGCCAGATTGCCGGTGTAGTCCTCAATGGTGCCGATATCGTGGAAGACCTCCTTCAGGCCTTCATCCAGGAACCACTGATACGAGTTCTTCTGCACCTCGATCAGGTTCGGCATACTGATGACTTCGTCGATGTGGGAGAAGCTCATGCGCTCGGTTTTGCCGAGCTTTACGGGCTTGACTTTCATCATAAAATCAACCACTCCTTACTTTTATATTCTACGGGATGTCGTATACGCGGGTCAAATTTGAGCAGACACACATAATTCGACCCGCGTCCTGCGGAACCTTCCGGCATTTTGCACAAACTTTTCGGGGTGACCCCTCAAGCGGCAGCCATCACAGTTCCCTTTTTGACGCACTAGTCCATTATGTGATACTAATGTAGTATACACCCCAAAACCCCTGTTGTCAAGCCATTTTTCAGTTTTTTGCCGAAATAAATTTAATTTTCGGTTTGTTTTCGAACGCCCGGCAGCGTGTAGTCGTTTGTTTTCCAAGTACTTGATTTTTTTATTTTGCACGTTCCTGTTCATAATACCCTTGTGCAATTTGTCTATCTTTGCTCTTGCGCCCGGAGGTATTACTTTTCCGCTTCCCTGCCGCAAAAAGAAGAGACCGCCGCACGGAACGCCGTGCAGCGGCCTTGTCCTATTATATAGAATGCTCACTCGTCCAGATAATCCCGCAGCAGCTTTGCGCGGCTGGGGTGGCGCAGCTTGCGCAGCGCCTTTGCTTCGATCTGACGCACCCGCTCCCGGGTCACGTTGAACTCCTTGCCCAGTTCTTCCAGGGTGCGGGCACGGCCATCCTCCAGACCAAAGCGCAGGGTGATGACCCTCTCCTCCCGGGGCGTCAGGCTTTTAAGGACGTGCAGCAGTTCCCGCCGCAGCAGCTGGCGCCCGGCTTCGTCCACCGGGACACCGGCGTCCTCGTCCTGAATAAAGTCCTCCAGATGGGCGTCCTCTTCCTCCCCCACCGGCGTTTCCAGACTGATGGGTTCCTGCGACAGTTGCAACAGTTCCCGCACCTTGTCCGGCTCCATATCCAGTGCGGCGGCGATCTCCTCCACGGTGGGCTCCCGCCCATTTTTGTGCAGCAGATCGCCCGCCGTTTTCTTGACCCGGTTGATGCTCTCCACCAGATGCACCGGAATACGGATGGTGCGTCCCTGATCCGCAATGGCGCGGGTGATGGACTGACGGATCCACCAGGTTGCGTAGGTGGAGAACTTGAAGCCCCGCTCCGGCTCAAACTTTTCAGCAGCCTTCATCAGGCCGAGGTTGCCCTCCTGAATGAGATCCAGAAAAGGCAGTCCCCGCCCGGCGTAGCGCTTGGCTACCGATACCACCAGCCGCAGGTTTGCCTCGCTCAAAGCGCGGCGGGCATCTGCATCCCCGGCCCGGGCAGCCTTTGCCAGCGCCATCTCCTGTCCGGCGGTCAGCAGCGGCACCCGGCCGATCTCCTTTAAATAGGTCTTGACCGGATCATCCAGTGCCACACCCTCCGAGGAAAGCTCATTCTCCAGCCTGCCGATCTGGGCATCATCCAGCACAGGCAGCTCGGCAGGCTCCTCCTCTGCCAGATGAACGCCCCGCTGCTCCAGCGCCGCGTAAAGCTCGTCCAGCTGTGCAATATCAAAATCCGCTTCTTCCATGGCACGGCTGATCTGCTCCGTGGTCAGGGTGTGACGGTGAGCCTTTGCGGCAAGGCTGCGGGCAAGTTCTTCCGTTTGCGACAATTTCTGCATGATTCCTGCTCCTTTTCTCTCCAGCTCCAGCCGGAGGGAAAACAGGGATCAGTCTTGTTCGGGCAGCGTCCCCTGCTTTTTTTCGCGCATCGACTGAAGATACTGTGTGATCTCATCGCCAGACATTGCAGCAGCTTTGCTAGCAACCGGCATTCCCCGGGCGATCCTGTCCAGATACAGACGGATATCCTCCGGGGTGCAGTTCACATCGCTGTATTGTGCCGCAAGTCGGCTCAGTTCATTCAATGCTTCTTCGCTTACAAATGCCCGCAGTGCAGTCAGGCTGAGCTCCACGCCCTCCCGGCTGCAATTGAGCATCGCTTCGTATAGTTCCTTCTGCTGCGGCTGGATGAATTGCTCCGCCGTCAGCTGCTGTTTGGCCAGTTCCAGATAGCGGGGCTCCCGCAGGATGGCTGCCAGCAGCCGTTGTTGGGCGCTGGCGATGCCCAGCGCCTGACTGCCGCCTGCGCTGTAAGGCACCTTGATCTGATTCATCTCACCGGAGCGCAGCAACTCGCGGTTTTTCTCCCGGCGGTACTTGCCGCCCGCCCGCTTTACTGCGGTACCCAGCTGCGCCAGAATGGCGGTTTTGGAGATGTTGGTCTCCTCTGCCAGCCGCCCGGCGTACACCTCCTGCTCAGTGGGGTTAGAGCGCTCGGCCAGCATTTCCACAGCATCCTTTATATATTGCAGACGCTGTGCGTCCTGCGAGAGATCATACTGATCCCGCAGGCGCTTGAGCCGGAAGTCCAGCGCATTGCCCACCCCGTCCAGAAGTGCCTGAAAACGCTCCGGACCGTATTTTTTGATGTATTCGTCCGGGTCCTTTGCACCGGGAATCTGCAAAACGCCCACCTTTACCGGGCTGTTGCGGAACAGTTCCAGTGAGCGCAGGGTCGCCTTCTGGCCGGCCTCGTCCGAGTCATAGCTCAGAATGACCTCATCGGCATATTCGCTGATGATGCGCACCTGTCCGGGGGTCAGGGCGGTGCCGCAGGCGCAGACGGCGGTATCGATGCCCGCCTGCTGCATACTGATGACATCCATGTAGCCTTCGCACAGCACGAACCGCCGGGAGGCGCTGCGCTTGGCGATCTGCATGGCAAACACCGTCTCGGATTTGTGATAGACCAGCGTTTCCGGGCTGTTGACGTATTTGGGCTTGGAGTCGTCCATCACGCGCCCGCCAAAGGCAATGATGTTGCCGCGCAGGTCAAAGATAGGGGTCATGACACGCTTCCAGAACAGACAGTAGATGCGCCCGGACTGGCTGCGCTTGAACAAGCCGCTGGCGTCCAGTTCCTGCTGGTTGTAGCCCTTATCCCGCAGGTACTGGTACAGCGCTTGCCCGTCGTTAGGGGCATAGCCCAGCCCGAACCGGACGATGGTCTTATCGTCCAGCCCGCGCCGCCGCCAGTAAGCGCGCGCCTGCCGTGCCTCCTCCACGGTAGAGTTCAGGCAGGCGTGGAAGAAGCGGGCGGCCTCCTTATTCATGGAAAGCACCCGGCTGCGCAGACGTCCGGTCTTGTCGTCCTCCTGCGGCTCCGGCATACCGGCGCGGGAAGCCAGCATCTTGATAGCTTCGCCGCTGCTGATATTGTTGATCTTTTTGACAAAGCTGATGGCATCTCCGGCTGCCTGACAGCCGAAGCAGTAAAAGCTTTGGGTGTCAGGGTACACATAGAAGGACGGCGTTTTTTCGCTGTGAAAGGGGCACAGACCGCCGTACAGCCGTCCCTTGCGCTTGAGCTGCACATAGCTGCCCACCAGCTCCACAATGTCGGTGCGGCGGGTGAGCTCCTCGATGTATTCGTGTGGGATCATGTTGATTTAAACGACCTCTCCAGTTTTAAAGGACGTGCCATTTCTGGGGCACGAACAGTTCTTCAAAGGTGCGGATGGCAAACTCGTCGCTCATACCGCTGATGTAGTCGGTGACGGCACGCTCCCGTCCCTCCTGATAGGCCAGCTGCACATAAAAGTTGGACATCTGATCCACATGGGTCAGGTAGTACTCGTACAGTTCCGCGATAAGCTTGTCCACCTTCTGTTCCTCGCGCTTGGCGTTTTTGTCCACATACACGGTGGCGTACATGAAATCCCGCAAAGCGAGAAAAGCCTCGTATTCCTCCGTGCCCATGCGGACATCCCCCTCGCTGTGGGTGAGGATGCTGTTGATCATAGTAGTGATGCGGGCGGACTTAGTCTGCCCCAGCACTGCCGTGCAGTCCTTGGGCAGGGTGGCAGCGTCCAACACACCGGCGCGCACGGCGTCCTCGATATCGTGGTTGACAAAGGCGATCTGATCCGCAAGACGCACGATGCGCCCTTCCGGGGTAGCCGCCCATGTGCCCTTGGTGTGGGTAACGATGCCGTTGCGCACCTCCCATGTCAGGTTAAGGCCCTCGCCGTCCTTTTCCAGCCGGTCTACCACACGCAGGCTTTGCATATAATGGTGGAAGCCGTCCGGGCAGAGAGCGTTCAGTGCCTTTTCGCCTGCGTGTCCAAAGGGAGTGTGCCCCAGATCATGCGCAAGGCTGATGGCCTCGGTCAGGTCCTCGTTCAGGCGCAGACCGCGTGCGATGGTGCGGGCGATCTGCGAAACTTCCAGCGTATGGGTCAACCGGGTGCGGTACAGATCGCCTTCCGGCGAGAGGAACACCTGCGTTTTCTGCTTGAGACGCCGGAAGGCCTTGCAGTGCAGCACCCGGTCGCGATCCCGCTGGAACACCGGGCGCAGCGGATCCTGCGGCTCCGGCACGACTCTGCCGCGGCTTGCATCGCTGAAGGTCGCCCACGGTGCAAAGGTAAGGTGTTCGATCTCCTCGGTTCTCCGACGCACATCCATACAGATCCTCCTTTTGTTTTTCGGGCTTCTCCCCTCCCCTCTGCGCACAGCCGATCCCAATTGCTGCGCTACGGCAATTGTAGCACATCGGCCATGTCGAAGGGGGAAGTTCCGTGTCGGTTTGCAAAAAAGACTTTGTTTTTTAAAATGGTGCGTAGAACGGGTCAGACACCGTTACCTGAGCGCTGCCCCGGGTCAGTTCCCGCAGCTGCTCCAGCAGCGGGGCTTCGGTATGCTCCGGCATCTGCCAGCGCAGGGTGACCCGGTCTGTAAACTCCGGCAGTGCCTGCTTTGCCCCGGCGGCGTCAATGAGCAGAGATGCACGCTCGTAAAAGGCGTAGTCCACTGTCACTTGTAATTCCACCACGCTGCGCACCGTGACCACCTCGGCGTTTTCCAGCGCACGGGCAGTGGCGGTAGTGTAAGCGCGCACC
>ULXS01051943.1_pt1 | contig 13158 bp, 9 predicted proteins | sample 1961421 | NCBI WGS metagenome assembly ULXS01 (sample SAMEA4835842, study PRJEB28245) | human gut metagenome | biome: gut microbiome; material: fecal sample | place: Denmark | collected 2008
ATTGATAGTTCACAAGATTTTAGGGAGGGAACTCCGATGAGACTATTGCATTTTAAAATGTCGTATCTCTTATGGATGCCTCGAAACAGCCTCATCATCATACCCACGACCTCAAACAGACCTTACCATTCGATTACATCCCACTCATTTTTAGGTGCTGCATGACATTTTTGTCCCCCACATTGCAAGCCCTCTATGACGTAATACCCTGTCATTACATAAGTTTATCATCATACAGTGAAGATTTGAGAGTGCTACATCCTCTCTACTTACAACCTGTATTGATTCTATCGACCGAGTATAACCACCACCTTATCACATAGAATTAAATAACCTCGTATTAGAGCGTTTAAGCCATTATTACACCCCACCGAGTACTTTTATTGTATCTGATAAGTTTTTGGCTGTGCACGACCAATAGCCCCCTCTATTAAAAGATAAGGCTTGATAATCACCCGGAGAGTAAACTTTGGAAGTGGAGTTTACACCCTTTGATGATTACCAAACCTTACTTTATTAGGAGAGGACTAACAGGCGGTATTGAATATTCGTTGTTCCTCCGCGACGCTCATACCGTCTGCCGACTGCTCCAACAGCCCAGCAAGATATTGTTCTATTTTGCCTGTCAGTTCCAAGGTCAGGTTAGGGAGAGCCAAATGCTTTTTGCCCCACTCCAACGCTTCCTGGATTTTCTTTTGTATTTGCCCATGTAGAACACGGTCGGCTGGCTGCGGATTTGCCCGAAGTTTAAACAGGACGTGCTTCACATAATAAGACAGGTTTTGGTCGGCATTTGCTATACAAATACACCACTTGGCAAAGTCTTTGGCGCTCTCAAAAATATGGTAATCCACATCCCAACAGTCATTAGGCAGTTTCACCATATCCTCATAATATCCAAACCACTCTGCAACCAGCGTCCAAAATACCAGTTTACTCCAAAGCTCCTTTGCTACTATATCCCTACCAAACAATTTACCAAGTCCTTTCTTATAAAATGTCACTTCATACCTCAATAAATTTCTTGGCAGGTTCTCTTTTCCATATTTAGGCAACTCCCGTTTCTTCTTTGCTTCCTGCATCTTGTCATAAAACTTACAGCGTACCTCTTTATTATCCATGTATTTAGTACCACTCCATCCATTTGGTCTAAATGCTTTCATGGCGTCCAACTTCTGCATATACATAATAGGAGGCTCTGCCATGCTAAAGTTATGTGCAAACTCCACAGACTCCACCACTGCCTCATACATGGGTACGCCTAAACCCTCGCTTAACTGCATAATGACTGCCCGTACTTCCTTTAATGACAAGGTCTTTAGGTTATGCCCCCATAGACATTTAGGAAGACTGCCCTCGAATGACACATACGTTTCAGTGGCTATGACTTTACGTCCAAGCCATAACCCACTACCTCCTGTACCATCAGCAAAGTAGGACTGCACAACTATGCGTTTTAATACCGACTGCCAGTCGTATCCTGTTGGTAGGTCATATAGCATTAATTTGATTTTGTCATACATGACTATAAAATTTAGATGTATATAGAATGTTATACAAAATTGAGCTTATTAACTATTTACGAAGACGCGCAACAAATCCTAACTCCATGCTTTCAATGAATTCCTGCTTAGTTTCTTGCCTTTTAGCCATCATCCAAGCTATTATTTCATCACGCTTAAATCTTAGTATTCGCCCACTTTCCGCACGATAACAAGGTATTTCTTTATGGCTTGTCAGTTTATAAATTGTATGTTTAGACTGCCCAATCAACTCACTACAAACATCAATACCAAACATCTCCGGATAATCTTCTATCCGTTTTAGCGGTCTATTGGTCTTCTGTTTTTCGTTTTTCCCCTCTGACGATACTACTCCCAGCATAGTACAAATTATTTCCCGTAGCGACCTTATTTGAGCCAAAACATAATATTCCCACTCGTTTCTTAAAAACTCCATGTCATTATACAACCATGCGCTTTCCACAGAATCACGATGATGTTCATTAATGAAACCATACTTTGCTATTGCTTCATATAGGAAGTCCGCCACCAAACCTGTCTTTCCCTCTTTTTGCAAATAGACTTCCTCATTGTAGGTATCATCCAAATCTTGCCTACTCATACTCATCCCTCCTTGAGTTACAGACTTTACCTTTACTTCATAAGTAGGAATAAAATATCTGCTTTTCCACACAGTAACAACTGAATCAACCTCCTTTAATGCCTGCCGGAGCTTTCCTTTATCTCCATCAGTCAATCTTTTTATATAGGTATATAACCAACTCTCACAGACTGCTGCTTCCCCTCTGAGCGACTTGTTAATCAAGTCACCCAAAGGCATATTGTAAGTGATGAACATAATTATAACATTTTTGCGACTTTATCTAAAACACTTGTAGAGAAACCTGCAAGATATGTAGCCGTTGTCGTAAGATTACTATGCCCCAGGGCTTGGCTTATTATCTCACGGGGAATATCATTGCCCTGTAAGGTCATAGCCATTGTGTGCCGTGCCGTATAAGTAGTCAATGTCAATGAAATACCTAAAGCCTTACCCAGTTTTTTCAAATTGGCATTGATACGTTTGTATCGGCAGCGTACATGCTCGTACAATTGCTCACCATCATACTCTTTGGTTATGATAGGAAGTAAATACTCGCCCGTTTCAGGGGTGTTTGCCTTAAACCACTCCAATTGCTCCTTTATAGCAGGAGTGACGAATATTTTTATCGGCTTTACATTTTTGGCATTTTTCGTCTTTTGTCTCTTATACACGATATGCGCTCCTGTTACCAGCATTTCAATATTGTTTATTGTTAGATTTGCCATGTCAACGAAACTCATACCAAAGCAATAGTAAGAAAAGAGGTATATCCGACGGGCACGCTCCAATACAAAATTTTGTTGAGGCGAGTTCTTTATCAACTCCAAGTCCGTTGGCAGTAAATAGCGTTTTGCCGTTTCTTCTGCCAATTTGTTTATTTCAAAACCACCCTTACCAAACGGATAGGTGTTGTTTGAGGCTGCTTTTTCTTTAATGGCTTTATTAATTACAGCACGCAATGTCTTTAAAGTGTGCATACGGGTATTTCCACAGCAACCATTCTTTTCCATAGCCATATTTAAGCGATTAATGTATTTCACGTCTATTTCTGAAAACAAACGTTCTTTTGCCTTAGAGTCATATTTGCAGAACAGGTGCAAGTCACGTTCATAAACCTTTCCATTGCCGATGTGACCTGTAGCCTTTAAATCCTCCACCTGCCTCATCCAATAATCATAGATTTTTCCTTGTCTCGAAATTCCCCAAAATTCTTCTTCAAATTGGTTTAGTGTCCAATCCACCTGTGCTTTCATAAACTTATTCACCACTTCATTTTTACGTTCCTCACAACTAATCAACCAGTTGTTATACGACTCATAGTTGGGGTTCATGCGTTTGTCCCTTTTAAATCGGTCTGCGTTCTTATCCCACTCATTTTCAAAGGCGGACAAATTTAAATAGATGTATTTTAGTTTGCCATTTTTGGTGATGCGTAAGCAAACGGGGTAACTTCCGTCTTTTCTTTTGTTGCTCGTGTGAATCACAATACGAAATTTTGCCATAATCTTCTTTTATTTTTTAAGTGAACAATATAGTTATCTACGAGTGCAACGTAAAAACTCAATCCGCGATTAAATTTTTGACGGTTAAAATTAACTATTTAGGATTTATTAACAATGAATACACGGAAGGTTTCTTGCAATATCCTCCCAACTCGTATTAATAATCGGAAATGTAGTAGTAGAATATACCTCCGTTTTGTATTTATCTTCGATTAAAGTTTTATTAAAGTTTTGGAGCAAAATAATCCTATTCCATACAAAAGGAGATAGGTTAAATACAAATGACTGAGACAAAACAAAAGTCTAAACGGATAAAGTCCTCTTTAGAAACAATCCAAAATAAGAGTAGAAATAGATATAGCAACACACTAATAATGAACGCAATGCACCAATACAAGCAATTTCAGCACAACAAAAAGTATCTGATTTATTTGCTATTTAAAAATAAAGCACTACTTTTGCAACCGCAATTCGGGATGTAGCTCAGCCCGGTAGAGTACGCGTCTGGGGGGCGTGTGGTCGCAAGTTCGAATCTTGTCATCCCGACTACCGACAAAGCATTGATAATCGATGGGTTATTGATGCTTTTTTTATTGAAACGAGAATGAAAGAAGACCCGAAACATATTCACATCAGCGAATACAACTATCCACTACCGGATGAACGAATCGCCAAATTTCCTTTAGCAGTACGAGACCAGTCAAAACTGTTGGTATATCGCCACGGTGAAGTAAGCGAAGATGTCTTCACATCCTTGCCGGACTATCTCCCGAAAGGAAGCCTGATGGTATTCAACAACACGAAGGTGATTCAGGCACGCCTCCACTTCCGCAAAGAAACGGGGGCGCTGATCGAGGTCTTCTGTCTGGAACCGATTCAGCCCAACGATTATGTATTGAACTTCCAGCAAACGGAACACGCTGCCTGGCTCTGCATGATCGGTAACCTGAAGAAATGGAAAGACGGAGCACTGAAACGGGAGATGACGGTAAAAGGTTTCCCGATCACTCTGACCGCTACCCGTGGAGAATGCAGGGGCACCAGCCACTGGATTGATTTCTCCTGGGACAATCCGGAAGTAACCTTTGCCGATATCCTCGAAGTGTTCGGAGAACTGCCGATTCCCCCATATCTGAACCGGGATACGGAAGAGAGCGATAAAGAAACTTATCAGACCGTTTATTCCAAAATAAAAGGCTCGGTAGCCGCACCGACTGCCGGACTGCACTTCACGCCCCGCGTACTGGAAGCCTTGCAGGAGAAAGGCATCGATCTGGAAGAACTGACGCTTCATGTAGGAGCGGGAACCTTCAAACCCGTGAAAAGCGAAGAGATAGAAGGACATGAGATGCACACGGAGTACATCTCCGTCAATCGGGCTACGATCAAAAAGCTGATCGATCATGACGGTTGCGCTGTTGCAGTAGGCACCACTTCGGTACGTACGCTCGAAAGCCTGTATCACATCGGAGTGACATTGGCGGAAAATCCCGATGCTACGGAAGAAGAACTGCACGTCAGGCAATGGCAGCCATACGAAAAGTATGATCAGATTCCGCCTGTAGTCGCACTGCAAAAGATTTTAGGTTACCTCGACAGGAACGGGCTGGAAGCCCTTCACAGCAGTACGCAGATTATCATAGCTCCGGGATATCAGTATAAGATAGTGAAAGCGATGGTGACCAACTTTCACCAGCCGCAAAGTACGCTGTTACTTTTGGTTTCCGCCTTCGTGAAGGGAAACTGGCGCACAATTTATGATTATGCGCTGGCGCACGATTTCCGTTTTCTGAGCTATGGAGATTCTTCTCTGCTGATACCGTAAACCAAAAAGTAAAAACAACTATGCCAAGCGATAATAATCAAGAAATGTTTCCCATCGTAGACGAACAGGGAAACATCCCCGGAGCCGCCACACGCGGAGAATGCCATAGCGGAAGCAAGCTCCTTCATCCTGTCATCCATCTTCACGTTTTCAATTCGAAAGGAGATTTATATCTGCAGAAACGTCCGGAATGGAAAGACATCCAGCCCGGAAAATGGGACACAGCCGTTGGCGGACATATTGACCTGGGCGAAAGCGTAGAAATCGCACTCAAACGGGAAGTCCGCGAAGAACTAGGCATCACGGACTTTACTCCCGAACTGCTAACCAGCTATGTATTCGAATCGGATCGTGAGAAAGAACTTGTCTTTGTTCACAAAACTGTTTACGACGGTGAACTGCACCCCAGTGACGAACTGGACGGCGGACGATTCTGGACCATCGAAGAAATAGAAGAAAACCTCGGAAAAGGTATTTTCACCCCCAACTTCGAAGGGGAATTAAAGAAAGTATCCCTTATTCCGTCTCTTTTCCCTGCTCCTACTCCTGCTCTATCCAAGTAACGATTTTCTCCGAGAGCGGACTCTCTTTGGGGGCCACAAAGCCGACCCAGTTTCCGTTCTCGTCAATCATAAACTTCTGAAAATTCCACTGGACGGGCGCATCTTCTTTGCCGTTCAGTTTCTTTTCCGTCAGCCATTGGTAAAGTGGCGCCATGTTTTTGCCCTTGACGGAAATCTTGGCCATCATCGGAAAAGTAACGTCATACTTTAAGGAGCAGAACTGAGCGATCTCTTCATTGCTTCCCGGTTCCTGTCCCATAAAGTTGTTGGCAGGAAAGCCGATGATTACAAAATTCTTATCCTTATATTTATCATATAGCTCTTGCAGTTTGGCATACTGTGGCGTCAGTCCGCATTTGGAGGCTACATTTACTACCAGCACTTTCTTTCCTTTCAAAGAAGAAAGCGGAAATTCCTTACCATCAATCGTGGTCACATTGAAGTCGTAGAAAGACTTATTCTGCGCTTCCAGAGAGATTGCACATACCATTGTTATAACCATTAAGATGAATGACTTCATACTGAATATATATTTAGTTTGTTATATAATAAACGAGGTTATACAAAGAAATGTTCTGCCGCAGCATGAGATTGCTTGTTTCTTCGTATCGATGTCGAATGGTTCAACAAAAGTTGAATTCAAGTTATATATGCGAGTTGCCTACTTAAATCTTACTACATAGTTTATACACACTTTTTGCCGTCATCCGTCACTTTTACTGTTTTTCAATCATTAATTCACTGTTAATCACTTCATTAATCGAGTGACGGAAAGAGTGATGACAAAGTGATAGCAAGCAAATTCAAGATTTTGCCATCACTTTTTCTCTTCCAAAGATTGAGTCAACCAACTGAGATCAGAGAATGCACTTAAGTACTCTTGCAAAATAATCTTCTCTTATTGAACACAGATGACATACTTAGCAAGAAATTTCATTCCTTTTTCTTTGCAATCCTCAACAATTCGCGTACCTTTGTCCCTTGAAAGCCGAAGAGAAATGCGGCATATTGAAACGTTTTTTTGCGCTAAGAAAAGTACCAAATTTCATTTAAACAAAAAACTGAACTTCAATAAATCTGTTTCATACGTGCGACTTAGGGTCGGGCGTGTGAACATATTTATTAAGTTCAGTAGGTATTGGTACTACCTCTTAGCGGATAAATATGAACTCAGCGCCCGGCTTCTTTTATATACGTACGTAGTATACAACAGGATGCGAGCGGTCATAAATATTCAAAGAGATATGAACAGACCAGACAAAGAAACATTGCGCCGCGTCATCCGGAAGATGCACAGACAAAATGATTGCGAGAAGTTTATTGAATTAGCATCCGTATTTACCGGTATGCTAGGGAAACTTAATTTCCATTCCGTAGAATTTGCTTCTGACGACCCTTACCACCCTTTCCCTTTATACATGAAACATATTCATAGTGTAATCTGCGAAGAAGAGTATCTTTACATACTTTGCTATAACGGGAATCTGCACATACTGGGAACCTATGAACGCGGACATATTCTGATTCCGCTCAAAGAACAACTGACTTTACGGGAACTCTTCTGCTGGACGTGCCGGTCTTGGTGGGATCGCCTACTCACAAAGAGCGAAAATGAACTGCCTATATAATGAGAACTTTATCATTCCGCACAAAGATAAAAGCATTGAATGATCACCGAAACAGCAATCTTTAAGGTTTAACAAATATGAGTTACAATATTCACCACTTTAATTCGTAATCCTAACCAGATTAAATATGGAGGTCGCAGACCGAAGAACCGCTTGTGAAAGTAGTTCTTCAGGACTGTCTCCCAAGAGGATGCCGCATTACCCCATAGGCATCCTCTTTTATTATTATATTAGCAAGCAGTGTTTCAGATAGTTTCCTACGCCGGAACCAATAGTTTCAAGCGGCTGAAACTACAGTTCCATGCCTTGGAAACCTTAGTTTCAAGCTGATGAAACTTTAGTTTCAAGCGGGCGGAACTCTAGTTTCAAACTCTAGAAACCAAAAGTTCTATATAGACTATTTGTTCCACCCATTAAGAGTATCGACATCGAAGCCACTTACCTTCAACATTGAAACGACTCCTTTTCAACATCGGATTCACTTATCTTCGTCATCTAAGACATTCTTTTTCAGCATTGAATTCATTTATTTTCAGCATATTCTACCTCTCAACTTCAGTTCTTTGCGGTGACAATAAAAAACTAAGTTCCGCCTATTATCACCCTATTGTCACCTCTTATTATCACCCTTACCATTCTAATTTGCAACGTATTAAGTCGCAAAAGTGACAAGTGACAATAAAAATGCTGCATAAAACGTTGTGGCGAATAACCAAAGGAGGTTCAAACTCCTTGATTCGACAGACAACAGCCCTTCACGTTCAGACCTTGATTTCGTCATTTCACCTGTCAATCTTTCCGCTTCATCCTTTCCCGATAATCACGGATAAGGATAGTCCGTAACTTTGTAACATGAAACAATAACACTGTAAAATCATGTTTAAAGCTATCGTACGTTTTTCGATCAGGAAAAAACTATTCGTAGGGTTAACCACCCTCTTCCTGTTTATCGGGGGAATCTATGCCATGCTGACGCTCCCCATTGACGCCGTGCCGGACATAACCAACAATCAGGTGCAGATTGTAACCGTATCTCCTACGCTTGCGCCGCAGGAAGTGGAGCAGCTCATCACCATGCCCATCGAAATAGCGATGAGCAACATCATGAATGTAGAAGATATCCGTTCCGTCAGTCGCTTCGGGCTATCAGTGGTAACGGTCGTCTTCAAGGAAGACGTGCCCACACTCGATGCCCGCCAGCTGATCAACGAGCAGATACAAACCGTATCCGGCGAAATCTCCACCGAACTGGGAACACCGGAAATGATGCCGATCACCACCGGACTGGGCGAAATCTACCAATACATATTGAAAGTAGCTCCGGGATACGAAGAGAAATATGACGCTATGGAACTCCGTACCATTCAGGACTGGATGGTGAAACGCCAGTTATCGGGCATACCGGGCATCGTGGAAATAAATAGTTTCGGAGGTTATCTGAAACAATACGAAGTGGCAGTAGACCCCGACGCCCTGTTTTCACTGAACATCACCATCGGTGAAGTGTTCGAAGCACTGAGCAGCAACAACCAGAACACGGGCGGAAGCTACATCGAGAAAGCAAAGAATGCCTATTACATCCGTTCGGAAGGGATGATCACCCGCATCAAAGACATCGAGCAGATCGTGGTAGCCAACCGGAACGGGATTCCCGTACACATCAGTGACGTAGGCGCTGTCCGCTTCGGCGCCCCCAAACGTTTCGGTGCGATGACGATGGACGGAAAGGGCGAATGCGTAGGCGGAATTGCCATGATGCTGAAAGGCGCCAACGCCAATGTAGTGACGCAGGAACTGGAAAAGCGGGTGGAAAAGATACAGCACTTATTGCCCGAAGGCATCAGCATCGAACCGTATCTGAACCGTTCGGAACTGGTCAACCGGAACATCTCCACCGTCGTCAACAACCTTATTGAAGGAGCCATCATCGTCTTCCTCGTACTTATTATCTTTCTGGGCAACGTCCGTGCCGGGCTGATTGTAGCTTCGGTCATCCCGCTGGCTATGCTTTTCGCATTCATCATGATGCGTCTTTTCAACGTGACCGCCAATCTGATGAGTCTCGGCGCCATCGACTTCGGTATTGTGGTAGATGGTTCCATTGTCATACTGGAAGGTATCCTGGCACACATCTACAGCAAGCAGTTCCGCGGACGGACACTGACCCGCAAAGAGATGGACGAAGAGGTGGAAAAAGGCGCTTCCGGTGTAGTCCGCTCGGCTACATTCGCCGTACTGATTATTCTCATCGTGTTCTTCCCGATACTGACTCTGAACGGAATCGAAGGAAAATACTTCACTCCAATGGCCAAAACCCTGGTGTTCTGCATCATCGGTGCCTTGATCCTGTCACTGACATACGTCCCTATGATGGCGTCGCTCTTCCTGAAACATACCATCGTAGTGAAGCCGACACTTGCCGACCGATTCTTCGAGCAGCTGAACAAACTCTACCAGCGTTGCCTGCATGCCTGCCTGCATCACAAAGCACGCACCGTAGTCATTGCTTTTGCCGCACTGATCGGTTCCCTCTTTCTCTTCACCCGCCTGGGTGCCGAGTTCATCCCGACACTGGACGAAGGCGACTTCGCCATGCAGATGACCTTACCCGCCGGCAGTTCGCTTTCGGAAAGTATCAAACTCTCCGAAGAAGCGGAAAAGACATTGATGGATCAGTTTCCCGAAATCAAGCACGTAGTGGCGAAGATCGGTACGGCAGAAGTCCCCACCGACCCGATGGCAGTGGAAGACGCCGACGTGATGATCATCATGAAACCTTTCAAGGAATGGACCAGCGCAACGAGCCGTGCGGAAATGGTAGAGAAGATGAAAGAAGCGCTCGAACCCCTCTCGGAACGTGCCGAGTTTAACTTCTCGCAGCCGATACAGCTCCGGTTCAACGAACTGATGACAGGTGCGAAAGCCGATATTGCAGTCAAGTTATACGGCGAAGACACGCACGAACTTTATCAGAGGGCAAAGGAAGCCGCCACGTATGTAGAGAAAGTGCCGGGGGCAGCAGACGTCATCGTAGAGCAGACGATGGGATTGCCTCAGCTGGTTGTCAAATACAACCGCGGCAAGATAGCCCGTTACGGCATCAATATCGAAGAACTCAACACGATTATCCGGACAGCCTATGCCGGAGAAGCCAGCGGTGTGGTTTTCGAAAACGAACGGAAGTTCGACCTTGTCGTACGTCTGGATCAGGAGAAAGTGGCAGACTTAAATCTGGACAAGCTCTTTGTGCGTACTTCCGAAGGCATTCAGATTCCGGTCGGCGAGGTGGCAAGCATCGAACTTGTCAGCGGTCCGTTGCAGATCAACCGCGACGCTACCAAACGCCGCATCGTGATTGGTGTGAACGTACGCGACGCGGACATTCAGCAAGTAGTGGCCAACATCCAGAAGACACTGGACAAGAACATCAAACTGCAACCGGGCTACTACTTCGAATACGGCGGTCAGTTTGAGAACCTGCAAAACGCCATCAATACGCTGATGATCGTCATTCCGGTAGCACTGATGCTGATTCTGCTGATCTTGTTTTTCGCTTTCAAGAACATTACTTATACATTGATGGTATTCTCCACCGTCCCGCTGTCACTTATCGGAGGTATCGTAGCCCTCTGGCTGCGCGGACTCCCGTTCAGCATCTCGGCAGGAGTCGGTTTCATCGCCTTGTTCGGTGTGGCTGTACTGAACGGTATCCTGATGGTGAACCATTTCAACGAACTTCGTAAACGAAATAAATATGCTATGACTACCAACCGAATCCTCACTCTGGGCACCCCGCATCTGCTGCGTCCCGTATTCCTCACCGGACTGGTCGCCTCGCTGGGATTTGTCCCGATGGCAATCGCCACTTCCGCCGGTTCCGAGGTACAACGCCCGCTGGCTACGGTCGTCATCGGCGGACTGATTATCTCTACCGTGCTGACTTTGCTTATCATTCCGGTATTCTACAAGATTGTCAACTCATTTGCTGTATGGAGACGTCCCGGAAGCAAGTTTCATCTGCCGTTCTTCGTCATCCTGCCGTTGTTGCTGCTGATTCCTTCTTTCGCCTCAGCGCAGCAACCGGAAGCGGTCAGTCTGGAACAGGCCATCGAGATAGCCAAACAAAATCATCCGAGACTGAAAATAGCCGCCAACGCCATCCGTCAGGCAAAAGCCACTCGCGGAGAGATTGTCGAGGCAGCTCCCACCTCATTCAATTACTCATGGGGACAACTCAACGGAGAAAACAAGCAAGACAAGGAACTTGCTTTCGAACAGAGCCTCGGTTCGCTGCTGACTCCGTTTTACAAGAATGCACTGGTCAGCCGACAGGTAAAGACAAGTACTTATTATCGCCGGATGGTGGAAAAAGAAGTGATAGCGGAAGTAAAACGGGCATGGGCTTACTATCAATATGCCGCTAACCTCTGCTCCATGTACCGTGATCAGGACAAGATGGCGGAAGAGTTGAAACGTATCGGCGAAATACGTTATCAACAAGGAGAAATCACCCTGTTCGAAAAGAACATGATGACGACTACCGCCGCCGACCTGCACAACCGCTGGTATCAGGCACAAGAAGAGGAAAAGACGGCACTGGCACGTTTCCAGTGGTGCTGTTATGCCGACAGCCCGATTGTGCCGGCAGATTCGACCTTATCTCTCTTTTATACCACCCTTTCGGACGGTAATCTGTCCGAAGCGCATACCGGATACTTCCGGAGTCAGGCGGAAGAAGCGAAAGCAATGCTTCATGTAGAACGCAGCCACTTCTTTCCGGAGATCAGCATAGGATATACCCGTCAGGACATTCTTCCCTTGAAGAATCTGAATGCATGGATGGTGGGAGTCTCCTTCCCCGTTTACTTCCTGCCCCAGAAAAGCAAGGTGAAGCAAGCCAGACTGGCTGCCGCTTCGGCACAGATTCAGGCGGATGCCAACATCCGCGAACTTCGCAATAAGGTGATGGAGCTGGAAGCCTCTCTCCGGAGATACAACGAGAGCCTGCGCTATTATACTACTTCAGCTCTCAAAGAAGCGGAAGAACTGACCAAAGCCGCCAACCTGCAACTGCAACAGAGCGAAACGGGCATTGCCGAATACATACAGTCCGTGACGACGGCACGGGACATCCGGCGAGGGTATATCGAAACCGTTTATCAGTATAACATTGCCGCTCTGGAACATGAATTGTTTGAATAAGTGGAGAGTGGAGAGTTTTAATGAACAGTTTTCCTGTTAATATAGAAGATTATTTTGCAAGAGTACTTAATATAAAAAAGTTATGAGAAAGATATTTTACCTCATCCTTCTGCTCGCCTTAGTAGCTTGCAAGGGACAACAACAAACGGCGGAATCAGAGTCTGTGGCGGACCCTGCAACAGAAAGCGTGAATCCGGAAATGGGAAAAAACAATAGTCAAAGCGACGCCGATGCCACTGCACAGCCCGAAGTGGATGCAATCACTTCCGCTACTTCCCGCCCCAATCAGGTTTCGTTCAACGGCCGGATCGTCCTTCCGCCCCAACGGCAGG
>ULXS01004560.1_pt1 | contig 13002 bp, 9 predicted proteins | sample 1961421 | NCBI WGS metagenome assembly ULXS01 (sample SAMEA4835842, study PRJEB28245) | human gut metagenome | biome: gut microbiome; material: fecal sample | place: Denmark | collected 2008
TTGGGGAGACGTGCGTCATCGGAAATAACGTGAAGTTGTATCAAGGCGTAACTCTGGGTGCCAAAAGCTTTCCATTGGATGCGGACGGTAAACCGATCAAGGGTATCCCACGCCACCCGATACTGGAAGACAATGTCATCGTCTATTCCAATGCCACCATTCTAGGACGTATCACTATCGGGCAGGGCGCCACGGTAGGCGGTAATATCTGGGTGACGGAAGACGTTCCGGCTGGAGCAAGAATTGTACAGACTAAAGCCAAAAAGTAACCGGTAGCCAGCAAGCAAACGCCCCGGTTGATGAACACAAGTGTTACGGCTGAGCAACAGAAGTGTTTCGGAAGAGAAACACAAGCGTTACATCCGAGAAATACAAGTGTTCCGTAAAAGGGATATTAAGAGAATATAATCATCAATAGAAACAATAAATACAGAAGAAGTTACAGCAGCTTCAACCGTAAAATTGTAAATCGTAAAATCAATAATAAACAGATGGAATCCTTTCAAATGATTGCCAAGACCTTTCAAGGTCTGGAAGAAGTATTAGCACAAGAACTGACTGCATTAGGAGCAAACGACATAGAAATAGGCCGACGCATGGTGTCTTTCAGTGGAGATAAGGAAATGATGTACAAGGCAAACTTCTGCCTGCGCACAGCAATCCGCATCCTGAAACCGATCAAGAACTTCACTGCCAAAAATGCTGATGAAGTCTATGAACAAATCAAAGCTATCAGCTGGGAAAATATCTTGAACGTGGAGAAAACGTTTGCTGTAGATGCCGTTGTGTTCAGCGAAGAATTCCGTCACTCCAAGTTTGTATCTTATAAAGTAAAAGATGCCATTGTAGATTATTTCCGCGAGAAATTCAATAAACGTCCATCCGTACGAATCAACCGCCCGGATGTGTTGCTGAATATACATATTGCACAAACCACGTGTACGCTTTCACTCGACTCATCGGGCGAGTCACTGCACCGCCGCGGTTATCGCCAGGAAGCGGTAGAAGCTCCGTTGAACGAAGTATTGGCTGCCGGAATGATCCTGATGACAGGTTGGAAAGGAGAATGTGATTTGATTGACCCGATGTGCGGTTCGGGTACCATCCCCATTGAAGCGGCATTGATAGCACGCAACATTGCTCCGGGAGTGTTCCGCAAGGAATTCGCTTTTGAGAAGTGGAATGACTTCGATCAGGATTTATTCGATACGATTTACAATGACGACAGTCAGGAATGTGAGTTTACACATAAGATATACGGATACGACAATAATCCGCAGGCCAACGAGATAGCAACACACAATATCAAGGCAGCGGGCGTATCGAAAGACATTGTATTGAAGTTGCAACCTTTCCAGCAGTTCGAGCAACCGGCGGAGAAATCCATAATTATCACCAACCCGCCCTACGGGGAGCGTATCTCCACGAATAACCTGTTGGGATTATATCAGATGATAGGCGAACGCCTGAAGCATGCTTTTGTTGGAAACACGGCGTGGGTGCTTTCTTACCGTGAAGAATGCTTCGACCAGATAGGACTGAAACCGACTCAGAAAGTACCTCTGTTCAATGGTGCTCTGGAGTGCGAGTTCCGCAAATATGAGATTTTCGACGGGAAGTACAAGGAGTTCAAGAAACAGGAAGGTGAGAGCGAAGGTGAAAATGAAGAGTCCGGCTTCAAGGCAAGAGAATCAAGAGACTTCAAGCCGAGAGAAGGACGGGACTTCAAGCCAAGAGAACCGCGCAAACCGGGTGAGTTTAAATCGAGAGAGGACAGACCGAGGGAGTTCAGACCAAGAGACGGCAAACCCCGCGAGTTCGGCTCGAGAGAAGACAGGCCCAGAGGTGAGTTCAAGCCGAGAGAATTCCGCAAGGATGGAGATAGGGAACGGAAACCGTTTGACAGGGAACGCCGTCCGGGAGGAAGCGGTGAGTTTAAGCCGAAAAGGGAGTTCAAGCCGAGAAAAAGGGAAGAGGGAGAATAAGTTACTGATAAACAGTTTGATGATCTTTTCTCTGCTTTTGCAAAACTGAGTGCTGCGGTACAAGTGAAAAGCTCTCCTTTGGGCAGAGTAGAAGTAAAAGGATTCAGAAAAGAGAATGAATAATAAATGACTATGAACATGAAGATAATCGGTAAATGGATGGGAATAGCACTACTGGCATTACCCACTCTCTTTGCAACAAACATTATGGCACAAGATTCAAAGAAACCGACGCTGGAAGATTTGCTTCCCGGCGGAGAAACCTATCGCTTTGCTGAAAACCTCTATGGAGTGCAATGGTGGGGAGACACGTGCATCAAGCCCGGAATAGACTCCTTGCTGGCAATAAACCCCAAAACCGGAAAAGAAACTCTGCTCGTGACGCGCGAGAAAATCAACCGGGCTCTGGAACAGGAAAAGCTGGGCAAATTGAGACATCTGAGTCAAGTGAGCCTGCCTTGGGCGGACAAAACGCAGATACTCATCAGTCTGCCCGGAAGCTACGCCGTCTACGACTGGGAAACGGACAAGATTATCAGCCAACGGGATTTCCCGAAAGAGAGTGCCAACAAAGATTACCATATCGCAAGTGGCAACGTGGCCTACACCATCAAAAATAACCTTTTCGTAAACGGCACCGCCGTAACCAGCGAACCCGACGGTATCGTATGCGGACAAAGCGTACACCGCAACGAGTTCGGCATCAGCAAAGGAACTTACTGGAGCCCGAAAGGTGACCTGCTCGCCTTCTACCGGATGGACGAAAGCATGGTGACGCAATATCCGTTGGTAGACATCACCGCACGGGTAGGCGAACTGAACAACGTCCGCTACCCGATGGCAGGCATGACGAGCCACAAGGTAACCATAGGCATCTACAACCCCGAAACGCAGAAGACCATCTATCTGAATGCGGGCGACCCCACGGATCGTTACTTCACCAATATCAGTTGGGCACCGGATGCCAAAAGCCTCTACCTTATTGAGTTGAACCGCGACCAGAACCATGCCCAACTTTGGCAGTACAACGCCGAGACAGGCGAACGAATATGTTGCTGCTACGAAGAAGAACATCCCAAGTATGTGGAGCCTCAGCATCCCATTATCTTCCTGCCCTGGGACAATGGCAAGTTCATTTACCAAAGCCAGCGCGACGGATACAATCATCTGTACCTATTTGATATAGATGTCAAATCAGATGTCTACAAAAAAAACACTACGGCAGGAAGTACCTATACGGAACGTACCTGGATGAAACAACTCACTTCCGGCAACTGGCTTGTGCAAGATGTGCTCGGCTTTGATGAGAAGAAGAAAGAAATCATCTTCACCGCCACCAAAGAGTCACCCCTGCAAAGCAACCTATACAAAGTGAACGTGAACAACGGAAAGATTACCCCGCTGGACAACGGCAAGGGCGTACATCGCGGGACACTGAGTGCCAGCGGCAGCTACCTCATCGACACCTGGTCCAGCCCCGAAGTGCCGCGTAGCATCAACCTCATGTCCACTCAAAACGGCAAAAGCATCAACCTGCTGACAGCCAAAGACCCATTCGAAGGCTTCACCATGCCCAGCATCGAAACAGGCACTATCAAGGCAGCCGACGGCGTGACCGACCTTTACTACCGCCTCGTGAAACCCGCAGACTTCGACCCAGCAAAGAAATATCCCGCCATCATCTACGTCTACGGAGGTCCGCACGCACAGATGGTCACCAACGGCTGGCAGAACAGCGCCCGCGGATGGGACATCTACATGGCAGGCAAAGGTTATATCATGTTCACCCTCGACAATCGCGGCAGCGAAAACCGCGGACTGGAATTTGAGAATGTCACCTTCCGCAACCTCGGCATCGAAGAGGGAAAAGACCAGGTGAAAGGCGCCGAATTCCTGAAAGCCCTGCCTTATGTGGACGCTGACCGCATCGGCGTACACGGCTGGAGTTTCGGCGGACATATGACCACGGCACTGATGCTCCGCTACCCGGAGATATTCAAGGTAGGCGTTGCAGGCGGCCCGGTCATCGACTGGAGCTATTATGAAATCATGTATGGAGAAAGATATATGGATACGCCGCAGAGCAATCCGGAAGGTTATAAGAATGGTAATCTGAAAAACCTTGCCGGCAACCTGAAAGGACATCTTCTGTTGATTCACGACGACCATGACGATACCTGTGTGCCGCAACACACGCTCTCGTTCATAAAGGCCTGTGTAGATGCCCGCACGTATCCCGACCTGTTCATCTATCCCGGCCATAAGCACAACGTCCTGGGACGTGACCGCGTGCATCTGCATGAGAAGATAACACGGTATTTTGAAGATAACTTAATGAGGAATGAAGAATGAAGAATTTGGCTGCGCTATGCAAGCATGCCGCAAGGTAATTCTTCATTCCTCATTCTTCATTAAATTATCGCTTAGCAAACAAAATAGAAATAGTAATTAATAAGAAATAGTAAAGATGAAAATATTATTATTAGGAAGCGGCGGTCGCGAGCACGCCCTGGCATGGAAGATTGCCCAAAGCCCGAAAGTAGAGAAACTTTTTATCGCCCCCGGTAATGCCGGTACCAGTGCGGTAGGCGAGAACGTAGCCATCAAGGCAACCGATTTCCCCGCCTTGAAGTCCTTCGCCCTGGAACAAAACATAGACATGATTGTGGTAGGTCCCGAAGACCCGTTGGTAGAAGGTATCTACGACAGCTTCACCGAAGACGCCACCACACAACATATCGCCATCATCGGTCCCACCGCCAAAGGTGCCCAACTGGAAGGCAGCAAGGAGTTTGCCAAAGGATTCATGGAACGTCACGGCATCCCCACCGCCCGCTACAAGAGCATCACTGCCGATAACCTCGAAGAAGGCCTCGCCTTCCTCGAAAGCCTCGAAGCCCCCTACGTGCTGAAAGCCGACGGCCTCTGTGCCGGAAAAGGCGTGCTCATCCTCCCCACCCTCGAAGAGGCCAAGAAGGAACTGAAAGAAATGCTTGGCGGCATGTTCGGCCAGGCCAGTGCCACGGTGGTTATCGAAGAATTCCTTAGCGGCATCGAGTGCTCCGTGTTCGTGCTGACAGACAGTAAGCACTACAAAGTGCTGCCCGTAGCCAAGGATTACAAGCGCATCGGTGAAGGCGACAAAGGCCTGAACACCGGCGGCATGGGAAGCGTCACCCCCGTTCCTTTTGCTGACGAAGAGTTCATGGAAAAAGTACGCACCCGCATCATCGAGCCCACCATCAACGGACTGCAAGAAGAAAGAATCCTCTACAAAGGCTTCATCTTCCTCGGACTCATCCGAGTGAAAGGCGAACCGATGGTGATAGAATACAACGTCCGCATGGGCGACCCGGAAACAGAAAGCGTCATGCTACGCATACAGAGCGACTTCGCCGAACTGCTGGAAGGTGTACGCGACGTGAACCTCGACACCAAGACTCTGGTGATGGACCCGCGCACAGCCGCCTGCGTCATGCTCGTCAGCGGCGGTTATCCCGAAGCTTACGAAAAAGGCAAGGTAATGACCGGTTTTGAAGCTGCTGCAGCCACGGACAGCATCCTCTTCCACGCCGGAACCGCAATGAAGGACGGAAACATAGTGACCGCCGGTGGCCGTGTGATAGCCGTATGTTCTTATGGTGCGACCAAGGAAGAAGCCCTTGCCAAGAGCTACAAAGTAGCGGATATGATTGACTTCGACAAGAAGTACTTCCGCCGCGACATCGGATTTGATCTCTAAGTTTAATGAAGAATGATGAATGAAGAATCTCCCTGCGGCATACCGCGCAGCCTAATTCTTCATTCTTCATTCTCAATTCTTCATTTATATGATACGAAGTAAACGATTACAGAACCGGATTACAGCGGGGCGCTTCACCCTCCCCGCTGCTATCTTTCTATCACTGTTCTGCTGGGTACTGACTTCCATCTTATTACCCGAGATTCCAGTGATGAAAAGCAATTACCCATTGTGGGAAACCAACTACAACGATTGGATTCCGACATGGGCAAGTGCGCCCCTAAGCTTTCTGCTTTACGGTATAATCGGTTACTTCCTGATAGAGCTAAACAACACCTTCGCCATTATCCGTATGCGGGCATCCGTACAGACAGCCATTTACTTCCTGCTGATATCTGTCTGTCCTGTCATGCACCAGTTATATGCCGGAGACATTGCCTCGATAGCGTTTCTGATATCTTTGTTCTTCCTGTTCAAGGGCTATCAACATCCACGTCCGGCGGGCACTATGTTCTACTCGCTCCTGTTTATCGGGGCGGGCAGTCTGTTCTTCCCGCAACTGACATTGTTCATTCCCCTTTTCTGGATCGGCGCATACAGTTTCCAGGCACTCACTCCTAAGAGCTTTTTCGGAGGTCTGATCGGTTGGACGTTACCCTATTGGTTCTTGTTTGGACATGCCTACTTCTATGGTGAAATAGAATTATTCTATCAGCCGTTCATCGAACTGGTGACGTTCCATCCCATTACTTTATGGAACTTCCCATTATGGGAAATCGCTACATTGGGCTATTTGTTCCTGTTGTTCATAATAAGCTCCGTTCACTGCCTAGTGGCAGGTTACGAAGATAAGATACGTACCCGCAGCTATCTGCATTTCCTTATTTTCCTAACGTTCTGCATCTTCGTTTATATCCTGTTGCAACCGGCACAAACGTTTCACCTCCTACCCTTGCTGCTGATAGGCGTCAGCATCCTGACAGGACATTTCGTGGTACTGACGAACAGTCGGGCTTCTAATGTGTTTTTCATTTGTGCCCTTGTCGGGCTTATACTCTTATTCGGATTTAACGTATGGATGCTTTTGTAGACTCATTGGTTCAACTCTTGATAGACTGGGGCTATCTCGGTTTATTTATCTCCGCCTTACTGGCAGGAAGCATCGTTCCGTTCAGTTCGGAACTGGTGATGATAGCACTGGTAAAGGTAGGGCTCAGTCCGGTGATGTGTGTATTCTTCGCCACGTTGGGTAATACGATTGGCGGTATGACGTGCTACTACATGGGGCGCCTGGGTAACGTAGTCTGGATAGAGAAATATTTCAAAGTAAAAAAAGAAAAAGTAGACAAGATGCAGACTTTCCTTCAAGGTAAAGGAGCATTGATGGGCTTTTTCGCATTCCTGCCCTTTGTGGGCGAAGTAATTGCCATTGCACTGGGTTTCATGCGCAGCAATGTATGGCTGACTACTTCGTCCATGTTTGCCGGAAAGCTGATACGGTATGCCGTGATGCTGCTGGCATTGCAGGGAGTAATATCTATGTTTTAAGTTATGAAACGAATTATAGAACGTACGGAAGATGGAAGCGCAACACTGTTTGTGCCCGAACTGGATGAACATTATCATTCGGTGAAAGGAGCGCGTACAGAATCGCAGCATATCTTTATCGACATGGGTCTGAAAGCCTCTGCCGCACCGCAATCGCACGTTCTTGAGATAGGCTTCGGCACCGGACTGAATGCCTTGCTCACACTGGAAGCTGCCGAACAGGATGCGCGTCCCGTACATTATATCGGTATCGAGCTCTATCCCCTTGCGTGGGAAGAAGTCAATGCACTAGGATATAGCAATAACCCGCTATTCGAGCAGCTACACACCGCCCCGTGGGAAGAAGACGTAAAAATATCCCCGCACTTCACTCTGCGGAAGATAAAAGGAGATGCGAATACAGTGATTAATTCTTCATTTTCCCCCTCCGTCGTTTACTTCGATGCTTTCGCCCCTGAAAAGCAACCAGAAATGTGGAACGAGCAATTATTTCGCTCTCTTTACGTTTATATGAATACAGGGGGAATATTGACGACGTATTGCGCCAAAGGTGTCATCCGCCGTATGTTGCAAGCAGTGGGCTTCCGTGTGGAGCGCCTTCCGGGACCTCCGGGGGGAAAGCGGGAGATACTAAGAGCAACGAAAGAGAAACCATAAAGAGTAATCAATTATAAAAACCATAAATATAATAATGAAACGAACATTCCTGTACATCCTCGCTGCCTTGCTCGCCGCATCCTGCAAGAATAGCAACGTCCAGAATAATAAGAGTGAAAGCGATAAACCCGTCATCACCGTCACTATTGAGCCATTACGCTATTTCACCGAAGCCATTGCAGGCGATAACTTCAACGTTATCAGCATGGTCCCCAAAGGGAGTAGTCCGGAAACCTACGATCCTACCCCCCAGCAACTCGTAGATCTTGCCAAGAGCAAAGCCTACTTCCGGATCGGCTACATCGGTTTTGAACAAACCTGGATGGACAAGCTGACGGATAACGCTCCGCACCTGCAATTCTTCGATACTTCCCGCGGCATCGACCTGATTTATGATTCCTCACACGCCCATCATCATCACGATGCCGATGAACCTCACGCCCACGATTCCATCCAAGACGATGAGCATCAGCATCTTTTGGGTGTGGAACCGCACATCTGGAGTTCTGCCTATAATGCACAGATTATTGCCGGAAATATCGTAAATGCACTGTGCGCCATCGACAAAAGCAATGAAGAAGTCTATATGGAGCGTTACAAAAGTCTCTGCAACCAGATTGAACATACCGATAGCCTTATTTGTCACATGCTGTCGACTCCCAATGCGGACCGTGCTTTCATGATTTATCATCCGGCATTGTCCTACTTTGCCCGCGACTACGGCCTGCATCAGATTTCTATCGAAGAAAATGGTAAAGAGCCTTCTCCCTCCCACCTCAAGAGTCTGATAGACACTTGTAAAAAAGAGAAAGTCCGCGTTATCTTCGTCCAACCTGAATTTGACCGTCGCAATGCGGAGATTATTGCCAAACAGACGGGAACGAAGGTAATCCCTATCAATCCGCTTTCTTACGATTGGGAAGAAGAAATATTGAACATCGCCAGGGAATTGGTCGTTAAGAACTAAAGACATCGTCAAGCAGTAAACAAATGGGTACGCCTCTTATTGAAATAAAGAATCTCAGTGCCGGCTATGACAGCCGCACGGTATTACGCAACGTAAACCTCACCGTTTACGACCGGGACTTTCTGGGCATCATCGGCCCCAATGGCGGCGGAAAAACAACTCTCATCAAATGTATACTCGGTCTGTTGAAACCTACGGGAGGGGAAATATTATACAGTGACAAACGGTTAGTGATGAGTGATAACCGCTCATCACTGAAGATGGGCTACCTGCCGCAGTACAACAGCATCGACCGCAAATTCCCCATCACAGTGGAAGAAGTAATCCTTTCCGGTCTCAGTTCACAGAAGTCACTTATTTCCCGCTTCACCGCATCACATCGGGAGAAAGCCCGCCAAGTGATTACCCGCATGGGATTGGAAGGATTGGAAGAACGTGCCATCGGTGCACTAAGCGGCGGACAATTGCAACGTGCTTTACTGGGACGTGCCATCATCTCCGACCCTCAACTCGTTGTCCTCGACGAACCCAGTACATATATTGACAAGCGTTTCGAAGCCCGCCTTTACGAACTTCTGGCAGAGATTAACCACGACTGCGCCATCATTCTTGTCAGCCATGACATCGGCACAGTACTACAACAAGTGAAGTCCATCGCCTGCGTGAATGAAACACTGGATTATCATCCCGACACGGGTGTAAGTGAAGAATGGCTGGAACGGAACTTCAATTGTCCGATAGAGTTATTAGGGCACGGAGCACTGCCCCACCGCATACTGGCAAAGCATAAACATGGCGAGGGATGCGGATGCTGCAATTGCGAAGAATGAAATGAATGAATTCTATGTTAAATCAAAGGCATTATTTGCTTTAATGCCATAAAGTCATTCTCTTTACATAAGAATCATCACCCAAAGGGTGAAGGATATGGCGAGAGACTTGTTCTTCCAACCGCATTGCCTAAAGTTGCGTACCTCACCTGCGAAGTGAGTTTTTTTTATTTTGATATGCTTCATACTCACTCTTAAACCGCCCTTCCTCTGTAGCATCTACACAATATCCAGATTATACCTTCCGAAGACAATCACCGTCCATTCCCCAATGTAACCTTTTTGAATTAAGTAAAGCATCAAGTTCGCCGATACTCCTCAATCCCACATTCCTCATTTTCGCTATATCTTCCCGTTCAAACTCAACAAGTACGCCAAGAGTTTTGATATCCATACGTTTTAAAGCACCATAAGTACGCCTAGAAAGATTCAAATCCTCAATTCTGGTAGCAAGGACCATATCTATAGGTTCTGAATCATTATGATCCAAATGATATTCTTCCACCTTATATTCCAACAACCTTTTTTGTGTTGTAAGTCTCTTGTTCTCGTGCCTCAACCTTCGGTTTTCAGCAGCCATTAATTGATACTCCCGTATATACACCAATCGGCTAATACCTTTTTTAATAGCATTACATGCCTTTGCAACCGAAACCCCTTGCTTGGCTGCAATCTCTTTCAGGCTTACTCCCGACAGGAATCCGTTAACAAGATCAAAGGTCGTCTCATCATTTCCACGCCAAAGCGCACGATAGGCCTTTACAAATATCAATCTGACTGTATCTTTATACCGCAGCGCATAGTCATATAACTCCATAGTATCCCTAAAATCCTCATACGCCTGTTTGTACTCCTTCTCCAAATGTTCTAGCTCTGTCCGATATGCGCCCACTCTTTTCTCCATATCTACAACATCACTAAATTCAGATTGAAGCTTTTCAATAGATTGAACATCTACCAATGTACATGTACATGAAACCTTTCCACTTAAGACACCCCTATCCAACCAATTCTTTATAGTTTGGGGGTGTACACCAAAGATTTCCGCAGCATCCCTGCGTGACAAGTATCTCTTACTACTCATATCTGCCTGGTTAGAAAATCCATCAGATACATCAGATACATTAGAATCACTATCCATCTTCAACAATTTAATTTATACTACATAAAAAGATACAAAAGTAGGCATTATATGCAAGATATCTTATAACCTATCCTAATAAATACACTTCGCCGCCATAGTTTTAGCGGTTAAATCACTATATTTGCGCCCGTATACGCTAAAATACAGAGTTATAACTTAAAAAACATAACGAATTATTTCCGAATGAAACAGTACAGAACCGTAAACAACCTCGTGGGTTGGATTACTTTCATCATTGCAGCCACGGTCTACTGCATAACCATAGAACCGACTGCAAGTTTTTGGGACTGCCCGGAGTTCATCACTACCGGCTATAAATTGGAAGTAGGACACCCGCCCGGAGCACCTTTCTTCATGCTGGTGGCAAACCTGTTCTCACAATTCGCCTCAGACCCCAGCACAGTAGCCAAAATGGTAAACTATATGAGTGCACTGATGAGTGGCGCTTGTATCCTGTTCCTGTTCTGGAGCATCACGCACCTGGTGCGCAAACTTGTTGTTACAGATGAAAATAATATTACCCGCGGACAACTGATTACCATCATGGGTAGCGGTCTGGTGGGTGCGCTGGCATATACATTCAGTGACACCTTCTGGTTCAGTGCCGTCGAAGGTGAAGTTTACGCATTCTCTTCCCTGTTCACCGCCGTTGTATTCTGGCTGATACTGAAATGGGAAGACGTGGCGGACGAACCGCACAGCGACCGTTGGCTCATCCTCATCGCTTACCTCACGGGACTCAGTATCGGTGTCCACTTGCTGAACTTGCTTTGTCTGCCCGCCATCGTGCTGGTTTACTATTATAAAAAGGTGCCCAATGCAAATGCAAAAGGTTCATTGCTGGCATTGCTGGCTTCCGGTATTCTGGTGGCTGTCGTGCTCTACGGCATGGTTCCGGGTATCGTGAAAGTAGGCGGCTGGTTCGAACTGTTCTTCGTGAACACACTGGGAATGGCTTTCAACAGCGGTGTAATGGTATACATCATTGTATTGGCAGCCTCCATCATCTGGGGGGTATACGAAAGCTACACGGAAAAGAACAAGATGCGCATGTCCATCTCCTTCGTACTGACAATTGCTTTGCTGGGTATCCCCTTCTACGGACACGGAACGAGCGCTGTAATTATAGGTATTATTGTCATTGCTTTCCTGTTCTTCTACCTCAGCCCGAAGATGCAGACAAGCATGAAAGAGAAATACCGTGTTTCCGCACGTACGCTCAACACATCGCTGTTGTGTACCATGATGATTGTCATCGGATATTCTTCCTATGCCATTATCGTGATCCGCTCTACAGCCAATACACCCATGGATCAGAACTCACCCGAAGACATCTTCACGCTGGGTGAGTACCTAGGTCGTGAGCAATACGGAACCCGCCCGCTGTTCTACGGACAGGCATTCTCTTCCAAAGTAGCCCTTGATGTAAAAGATGGCTATTGCGAACCGCGTATCTCGTACAACGGAACCAAATTTATCCGCAAGGAGAAAGCCACTCCCGATGAAAAGGACAGCTATATCGAAATCCCCGGACGTATCGAATACGAATACGCACAGAATATGCTTTTCCCGCGTATGTACAGCAGTCAGCACGCCAGGGAATATCAAGCCTGGGTAGATATTAAGGGGGAAGACGTTCCCTATGATCAGTGCGGACAAATGGTGATGGTGAACATGCCCACACAATGGGAAAACATCAAGTTCTTCTTCACCTACCAGCTCAACTGGATGTACTGGCGCTACTTCATGTGGAACTTCGCCGGACGCCAGAACGACCTGCAAGGCAGTGGAGAAATAGAACATGGTAACTGGATCACAGGTATCCCGTTCATTGACAACTTCCTGGTGGGCGACCAGAGCCTGTTGCCGCAGGAGCTGCAAAACAACAAGGGACACAACGTCTTCTACTGTCTGCCCCTGTTGCTCGGCATCATCGGCCTCTTATGGCAGGCATACCGCGGACAGAAAGGTATTCAGCAGTTCTGGGTAGTATTCTTCCTGTTCTTCATGACGGGTATCGCCATTGTACTCTACCTGAACCAGACACCGAGCCAGCCGCGTGAACGTGACTATGCTTACGCCGGATCATTCTACGCCTTTGCCATTTGGATAGGTATGGGTGTGGCAGG
>ULXS01042308.1_pt1 | contig 12954 bp, 16 predicted proteins | sample 1961421 | NCBI WGS metagenome assembly ULXS01 (sample SAMEA4835842, study PRJEB28245) | human gut metagenome | biome: gut microbiome; material: fecal sample | place: Denmark | collected 2008
CAATTTATATATGAGGTTTGAGTTTTCAGATACGCCCTAATCAACAGTTTCAAAATTTCATATAGCTTACAGCCATTACTTCACCAATCACTTCCTGTCCACTTTGCGTGCGTAAAGCAACTATGGTCTCAATCAATTTCTTCAGTTGGTTAACAATCAACTTGTCTTTATATACAACAATAAGTGTTTTTCCATGAAGTACATATTGATACACTCCCTGCTTCATCAGATTACTCATAAAAAAATGAACTACCGAAATTTGTTGAATCAAATTAATTATATCATATTACATCGAACAAATCTATTCCTTTCACTGCCTTTGAGTACTGCATAATAACTCATTTTTGTGTCTGTGCCTTTGTGAACTCTTCTTTTAGATGGTAATCAATCTCACTGTTTCTATCCATGTCAAAGAACACTTCCGTATTGTGGAGTGCCTTCTGATACTCCTGCATTTCTTCTCTAGCGAGCCTGTACTGCGCGTACAGGCTCTTTTTCTGCTCCAGAACAGTGGCATACTCCTCCGACAATTTCTTGACCTTTGGCAGCTTGGATACGCCCATTTTCTGGAAGGCATCCTTTGCCGCTTTATGGAGGGTGATTTCCTCCCGGTGGGCTTCAAAGAACGCTTTGCTGTAGCCAGCCTTTCGGTACTGGACATAGACCTCGCGGGTTTTGGCATAGTTGATGATGTTCTTCTTCAAAGCGGCGATTTCTACCAGCCGTTGTTCGGCGGATTTCAGCTCTTTGTCAATTCGGTCGAAGTCTGCGGAAGTGGTGCTTGCTTTCTCACGCAGCTCATCCATGGAGTTAATGCCATGCTCTTTGAGAAAGATTCGGATCTTCGCCATCTGCTTAAGATTGTAATTGGTTGCCCACCGCTGATATCCGGGGCCTTTTCTGTGACATAACGGTAGATGTGAACCTGCTTATTCATATTGCCCTGCCGGATAATGCGACCGCTCCGCTGCTCCAGATCCCCCGGTCGCCAGGGACAGTCGAGATCATGCAAGGCAATCAGCCTGTCCTGCACATTCATACCGGCGCCCATTTTGAAGGTACTGCCCATCAAAACACGCACTTGACCAGTGCGAACCTTTGCAAACAGTTCCTTTTTCCGGGTTTCCGTGTTTGCATCATGGATGAATGCAATCTGCTCTGGCGGAATACCACCGGCAATCAGCTTGGAACGAATGTCATCATAGGCAGTAAAGGAAGAATCGGAGGCGTTGAGTGCTGCAAGGGGATCGAAAGCGGGAGTATCGGTGCTTTCTTCCTGTGGCTCCTTCACGCTTTTCTTCGCAGAAGCCTTTGCTTTGGGTGTCGAGATATCACAAAACACCAACTGTGTCAGCTTCTCAGCCTCGCCATCGCGCCAAATGCGGAGAATATTCTCAACGCACATGTTGATCTTCGTGCCCTGTTCATCCGGCAGATCGGGGTTAATGATCCGCTGATCCAACCCCAGCTTTCGACCATCCGAGGTGATCTTGAGCATGTTGTCCTCCCTCGGCTCCACAATGCCGCTATGAACCTTCGCCGCGCGATCAGAAAGCTCGGATACCAGCTCCTGCTGCTCCGGGGTGGGCTTTGCCACTTCGTTGTGATATACAGCCTCCGGGCGAGGCAGGTGCAGCTGATCCGCAGTTTTCACATCTGCGGCTTCTTTCCAGATGTTAATCAGCTCCGGCAGGTTGTAGAACTTGGCAAACCGGGTTCTTGCCCGGTAGCCTGTGCCCTCAGGAGCCAGCTCGATCACGGTTTTGGTTTCGCCAAAGTGAGCCGCCCAACAGTCAAAATGGCTCCAGCCCTTTTCCCGGAGGGTATCGCTTTGCAGATACCGCATCATGGTATACAGCTCTGTCATGGAGTTGCTGATGGGCGTTCCGGTTGCAAAGATCACGCCGCGCCCTCCGGTTTTCTCATCCAGATACTGACACTTCATATACATATCCGAAGATTTTTGGGCGTCTGTTGTGGAAATACCCGCCACATTCTGCATTTTTGTATACAAAAAGAGGTTTTTGTACCCATGTGCCTCGTCCACGAACAGCCGATCCACACCAAGCTGTTCAAAGGTTACGACATCATCCTTCTTCGTGCTGGAGAGGAGTTTTTCCAACCGGGATTTCAGTCCGCGTTTCGTTCGCTCCATGGATTTGACAGTAAATCGCTCGGCACCGCTGGCACGCAGCTCCGCAATGCCTTCTTCCACTTCCGCAATCTGCTTTTCGATAGATGCCTGCTGCCGTTCAAAGGACATGGGAATCTTTTCAAACTGAGAGTGACCAATGATCACCGCATCGTAGTCGCCGGTTGCGATCTTCGAGCAGAAGGTCTTACGGTGCGCCGGTTCAAAATCCTTTCTTCGTGCAACAAGGAGGTTTGCGGAGGGATAAAGCCGGAGAAACTCACCGGCCCACTGCTCAATCAAGTGGTTCGGCACCACAATCATGGACTTGCTGCAAAGTCCCAGACGCTTGCTCTCCATGGCAGCAGCAACCATCTCAAAGGTCTTGCCGCTGCCTACCTCATGTGCCAGAAGCGTATTGCCGCCATACAGAATGTGGGCGATGGCATTCTTCTGATGCTCCCGCAGAGAAATCTCAGGACTCATGCCGCTGAAGCTGATGTGAGAACCATCGTACTCCCGAGGGCGGGTGGAGTTGAATTTCTCGTTGTATAGCTCCACCAGCGTCTGCCGTCGCTCCGGGTCTTTCCAAATCCAGTCCCGAAACGCATCCTTGATCGCCTGCTGTTTCTGCTGTGCCAGGGTGGTTTCCTTCTGGTTCAGCACCCGCCGCTCCTTACCATCCGGGTCTTCCACGGTGTCATACACACGGGAATCCCGCAGGTTCAGGGAATCCTGCAAAATCTGATAGGCGTTGATTCTGGAGGTGCCGTAGGTGGTGTACGCATTCACATCCCGATAGCTGACATTCTTCTTCCCGGTAATGCTCCACTCCGCTGTGTAGGGAGAGTAATTCACGACAATAGATCGCCGGAGATAGAACGGAGGCTGGAGCAGATCTTCCATGAACGCCTGAATATACTTTTTGTCAATCCAGGTTGCACCCAGGCGCACATCAATTTCCGAAGCTTCCAGATCTTTTGGCTGCGCCTTTTCCAGAGCCTCCACATTGTCCCGGAACACTTCAGATTCCTCCACAGCACGGCGGGCAATAGCCAGCTTCTGCCGCACATTGCCGGAGAGATATTCGTCCGCCGTCACATAGCTGGGGGAGCCATCCTCATCCTGAACGCCCGGAAGCTGAAAAATGACGCCGCGAAGTTCATCCGCAAGCTCCTCAACAGATTTCCCGGACAACTGGGACATGTATGCCATATCGACGCAGGCGTGCTCCGCAATGGAAACAGCGAGTGCTTCCGAGGCAGTATCCACTGAGGTAACGGCTCTGGCCTGACGGATGGTGCGTTTGGTGAACATATCGGCTTTCCGCAGAAATTTGTTATCTTCGTCCAGGACTTCCAGACTGCACAGCAGATAGTAGGAGCTGTCATCCGAGAATGCCAGCCGGTTTCCCTTGGAGTTGATCAGTCCATACTTTGCAGAGAAGGAATCATACAGCTTATCCAGCTCTGCCTGTTTTGCGGTGATTTCCTGGTCGGGTGTCAAGGCATCCATCTGGAGTTCAATCAGTTCCCGGACGCAATCCCGCAGACCGATCATTCCGCGAATCCGGTCTTTTGCAGCGGCTTTGATCTGTGGCTTGACCATCACGCTGTTTTCCCGATAGTAAACTTCGCCATCAACCAGAGCGTAGGAGAAGTTTTTGACGCTGGGATCGGCGGGAATGGTCTCCCGGATTTCCTCGCCTTCACCAAGATCAGGAAGAGATACTTGTCGCCCTCCCGCAGAATCCGCATCTGTCCAAATTCAGGGCTGTCAAACACTTCGAGGCTCAGGTTTTCGTTTTCGCTCATTTTCATCCTTTCTTTTCGAGGCTGTTTCGGTGGCTCGATCACCGTGAAATGGTCTTGCTTTCCCGTAGAAAAAAAGAGCGGCTACCAACCACCGAGGAATCTCGGAAGTTCATAACCGCTCTATGTATGTGTTCTCAAGCAGCACCATATAGACAGCACTCCGTAAGCCGGAGTGCCTGTCTACACCTTGGTGCTGTCTATGCTTATTTACTTGGAAATGTGGTAGCTGCGCAGAATATCCTTTAATTTCCGCATATTCTCCAGCAGAATCTGCCGCTCATTTACAGAGCAGTCAAAAAGGATATTCTGTTCCTCGGAGTTCATATTGCTGCCTGTCACAAGAAGATTATTTGCAAGCAGCTCATCCGCCGAGACATTCAAGGCATTTGCAATGTTGATAAAGGATTCCATACTGGGAATTCTTTCTCCACGCTCCAAATAGCTGATGTGAACCCGGCTCACCTGCGCCAGCTCTGCCAGTTCTTCCTGCGAGATTTTGTTTCTTAATCTGTGATATTTCACCCTGGACCCGATACTTTCTATGTCGATCACTGAGACTTTTACCTCCTTATTCAAAACACCAAGGTGATCGACTGTATCGGTTTCTGGCTCTTCGATTCTGGGGAAGGATGCAAGATTGCACCATTTTTGATGCTCCCCGGTGTGTTGCAATCTTGGTTGAAATGTAACCGACAGTTACATCTCCGAGAAAATGTAACCGTCAGTTTGTGGAGTAAATGCAAGATTGCAATTATAATATTTCCATCATATTTCATAGGTAGCATCTTTAGGCCGCTCAGAGAGGAGGTAGCTGAATGATTGATATGTGCGACGGAAAATTGAAGCTGTATTCCGGGGTCACCGAAACGGCTGTTGACTGGCTGTGGTATCCGTTCATCCCGTATGGGAAGCTGACATTGCTGCAAGGTGATCCCGGATGTGGAAAATCCACCTTGATGATGAACCTTATAGCAGCGGCATCCAGCGGGAACTGTTCACCAGACGGGAAGAAACTCAAAAAGCCGCTTCATGTCATCTATCAGTGTTCAGAGGACGGTATCAGCGACACAATCAAGCCCCGACTGTTGAACGCTGGCGCTGATTGTAATAATGTCGCGTTTTTGGACGAGGAAACGGACTGGATCACGCTGAATGACGAAAAGATTCGCAGGGCAATCGCTGACTTTAACGCAAAGCTCCTTGTAATAGACCCTGTTCAGGCGTATCTGGGAGAAACGGATATTGCAAGCGCGGCGGCCATGCGAAAAGTGCTTCGCCAACTAGCAGCCTGGGCTGCTATGTATGATTGTGCGGTTGTGTTGATAGGACATCTCAATAAGAAACAGAGTTCCAAAGACCTGTACCAGGGCCTTGGGAGCATTGACCTTGTTGCAGCTGCCAGAAGTGTTCTGCACATCGAACGCCTGCCGGAGGATGAGGATATTGCAGTCATTCATCATGTCAAAAGTAGTTTGACCCAAAAGAGCAAGGATGTGTACTTCACACTGGATGCCAATCATCGGGTGGAATGGCTGGAGCAGCCTTTTGAAGTTCCGCCAGACAAGTCTACAAAACAGATGATCGCAACGAGTATTCTCAAAATGCGATTGGCAAACGGCCCAGCCAAGGCGACGGATATCCTTGAAGAACTGAAAAAAGAGGGCATTGGCGAAAGAACCATTCATCAGGTAAAAAAGCAGTTGGAAATCCGTTCGGTAAAGCGTGACACCGCGTGGTATTGGCTTCTGCCAGAGTCCGAAAGTGGAAGGTGAGTACATGTCGAGGGATCAGGCGAAAGAAGAACTTCGCCAGGTATATCAGAGAGCGGAAGCACGCTATCAAGCGTATATCCCAGCAAAACCAAAGGTCAATCTGTATGGAGACGAGCATGTTTTTCGCGTCTGCGCCTACTGTCGTGTTTCTACGGAAAACGATGAGCAGCTTTCTTCCTTTGAGTTGCAGCAATCCCATTATAAACAGCTGGTGATGGATCATCCCAACTGGGAACTGAAACACATATACGCTGACGAAGGCATTTCCGGCACTTCCCTTAAAAACAGGGATCAGTTCAATGAGATGATTGCTGCATGCAGGCGGGGAGAATACGATCTCATTGTAACCAAAAGCGTATCACGGTTTGCCCGAAATCTGGTTGACTGCATTTCTCTTATTCGTATGCTGAAAGGCCAAGTGCCGCCGGTTGGCGTTTTCTTTGAAACGGACAATCTCTATACTCTGGCAGAGAATACAGAGTTTATGCTTTCTTTCCTTGCTACTTTTGCGCAGGAGGAATCGGTGAAGAAAAGCGAGGCAATGAACTGGTCATTACAGCAACGCTTCAAAGATGGAAAGCTCCTGACCCCTGCGCCGCTGGGATACGACCGGCAGAAAGATGTGACAGGCAGATACATCAAGTATGCACCGCTGATCGTGAATGAATCGGAAGCGAAAATCGTTGTATTCATATATGATGCCTATCTCACGGGATGGTCCATGGAGCAGATTGCATTATTCCTGAAAGATATTGGCGTAGAAACGAAAGCGGGCGGCACGGATTGGAATGCCGGCTCTATTGGCTATATCCTGACCAACGAACGATATTGCGGTAATGTCCTGACTTGGAAAACCTTTACCGCAGACCTGTATGAACACAAACACCGAAAAAACAGGCAGGACAGAGACCAATATCTCTATACCGACAAGCACACCGCCATTATCCCGGAAGAAAAGTTTGAAGCCGTTCAGGTACTGATGGAGAACAGAAAACACCATGTGCGCGGTGGCTTGCCCGTTATGCATGTCATTGACGAGGGTATCTTCCGGGGGTTCATTCCCATCAATCATCATTGGGTCAATGACGACCCCGGCACTTACTACGATATTTCCAATAGTGTCCGGCAGCAGCCCAATAGAGCGAAACGGATTGAAAAATCATCCCTGAGTGCGTTTGATTTGCAAGGCTATCAGGTAGTAAGGGGGCAGTTCCTTCAAATTCGTTATGAGGGGCCAACGCTGAATATCACAAATGAGCGAATCGCGTTCAACAAATTCTGTATGCAGAAGTTTGACAGCGTTGCTTATGTCCAGCTGCTTCTCCATCCAGCGGAAAGAAAGCTGGCGATCCGCCCCTGCCGGGAATCCGATGCCCACAGTATTCGGTGGAGACCCGACCCAGAGAAACCGCTATACAGCAAAACACTGAACTGCCAGCATTTTGGGAATGCACTCTACTCTATCATGAAGTGGAACCCGGACTACACCTACAAAGTGCGTGGGACATGGGCAAGCCGCCGGGGAGAGCAGATCATTGTGTTTAACCTGCCCAATGCTGTCCCTGTCATGCTGATTCCGGCAGATGATGGTGGTGAGGAAGCAAAGCAGAAAAAGCGAATCACGCTATGCCCGGAGGAATGGGAAAATGATTTTGGCGATGAGTTTTACGAACACACGGTAGAGAATGGCTTTTACTACATAGCACCCAATACCGAGTGGCACTCGCAGGCCAGAAGCGTAGTCGCTCCCGGTGTTGAGCAGTATATGGGGCCAAGTCAAGAACAACTACAAATGACAATCGACGATCTTTTGAGAGGAACGAATAAAATAGATGGAAACAAAGGAAATTGAACACTATTTCGCAGACAGCACCATCCTTCAGGAAAATCCCGAGGAAGCGGAAGAACTGGTCAATCTTGCCGGATATCAGGTGACAAAGGCGGAATTGTTTGCGCACACAAGAGAGCCGGCTATTACAATCTGGGACAGCAGAATCAAGTTCAACATGGCATGTCTACGCCGTTTTCCGGGAGTAACACACATCCAGATTCTAATTCATCCAGAGCAGAAACGGCTTATCATCCGCCCCTGCGACCCGGATGCCCCGGACTCCCTCCGCTGGGCCAGAGGCGGCGGGGAAAAGGAGCTTTCCAATCGAGATCTTCTGTGCAAAATCTTTGCGGCAAAAGTCTTTGACTTGATGGGCTGGAACCCTCAGTACCGATACAAGATGATGGGAAAGCCAGCTGTTTGTGATTCGGAAATGCTGTACCTGTTCAAACTAACGGACTTTGAGCTGTTTGTAAACGGGAAAAAGTCGAAGTCCTACCTTCCGGAGGATTGGCGCAATTACTTTGGAACCCCGGTGGATGAGCACGAAGATTCCTACAAGATCAATTTAGCAGACGGATATATCACAACCAACAAAACATAGGAGGTAGTAACCAATGAGTCAATTTATTCCGATCGAAGAAATGAGCCTGGACGGATATCAGATTGTAAATGCCGGCCTGTTCCATCATCCCGCAAGGAAGTGTGAGGCGACATGCACGGTATGGCCTTCCAGAATCTCTTTTAACAAGCTGGCTCTGGAAAAACTGCATTACTGTGATTACATCAAAATTCAGGTGAATCCCACCACAAAGTGCCTGCTTGTTTGTCCGGTAACTTCATCTGACAAAGACGGCATTCGCTGGATCAAAGGAGAAAAGGAAAAGTTCCTGCGTAATCTGGAATCAAAGGCTTTTGGCGAGCAGTTATACCAGAAGTGGAATCTGGACCCGGACTATACTTACAGATCGGTAGGGCATTTGGTGACAGTGAATCAGAAAGTGATGATATTGTTTGACTTCAGCCATCCCGAAGTGTGGAAGACCTGCAAGTCAGAGGGTACTGCATGAGCAAAACCCATCTCTCGTTCTACCTCAAAGCAAATCGAATCCATATATTTGTAGACGCTCTGCGGTTAATCGGGTCTCCAGCCAACATTTGTTTTATGATCGGAGAAAACGGAAAAACGCTGATTCTGAAACCATATCCGAAGAAAGATTTTCATTCCCATCGCGTTTCGGCGGAAGTCTACAAGGGCAAAAGGAGCATGGAGATCAGCAGCCTGCGGCTTTGCAGAATCATGGCGGAAATGCAGCAGTGGAATACCAGCTGCTCTTACCGGGTGCCGGGAGTTATCATGCCCCGGCAGCAGATATGTGTTTTCTATCTCGATCAGGCGGAGCCAATCAAGCCCGTGTAAAAAGCTGCACCACCATTTCATGTGATACTGCTCCTCACGCCGCTATCACTATAACACCATCCGAGGCTTGCAACAACACTTCATTTCATTCGACTATTTTTTGTTGACTTAATATCACCGTGGTGATATTATAAAGAAAAAACGAATGGGAGGAACTGCCGATGGAGAAACTGATAACGCTGTATCATGGTTCGGAGCAGCTTGTGGAGGAGCCGACTTTTGGAAAAGGGAAAAAGAACAATGACTTCGGCTTGGGCTTCTACTGCACGAAAAGTGAAGATCTGGCAAAGGAGTGGGCCGTGTCCTCTCTCCGAAACGGATTTGCCAACCGCTATACACTGGACACGGAGTATCTGAACATTCTGAATCTGAACAGCCCCGATTACACCATTCTGAACTGGATCGCGGTCTTGGTGGAGCATCGTCTGTTTTCCATCAAGACCCCTGTGGCCCGGAGGGCCAAGTGCTATCTGATTGACCATTTCAGCGTGAATGTAAACGCCTACGACCTGATCACCGGCTACCGCGCTGACGATTCCTATTTTGACTATGCAGAATCCTTCTTGAACAACGGAATCTCTGTGGAGCAGCTTGCAAGGGCTATGCGCTTGGGAAAACTGGGGGAGCAAATCGTCATAAAATCTCAGTTTGCATTTTCGAGACTCCATTATGAAGGCTTTGATGTGGCAGAGAAAGAGAAATACTATGTCCTCCGCAAAGCAAGAGACGATGAAGCGAATCAGCTTTATCTTGACATGCTGGAAGAGGAGAACGATGGCCTGTATATTCAGGACATTATGAGAGGAGGTGTCCTCAACGATGACCCACGCATACCAAGAAATCTATCTGAGTAAGGCCCAATCCATATTGGGGGATGCCTTTGACTATGCGATCAATATTTGCATCATTCCTGGAGACAGCTTTGTAAAACTATTTGTTGCCAGCACGATCAGCAGGCGAATGGAGAATGGCGAACCGGACTATCTGGCTGGGAAAAGCGGCATTGAAGTGGCAATGGATATTCTTGTGGAAACAACCGGAAAAGCGCCGGAGGCTTTGCCGCAGGACCACTATGGCCGTTCCAGAGAATACTGGATCGGCTGGGCAGTCGCGTATTATCAGTGGTTTTCCGGCAGAAGGTACAGCGACATCTTCAAGGCAGTTACCTTTGAAGACTTGCAGAAGATGTACTACACCCTCCACGAAGCGGACATTACAAAATTTGCAGGTCTTATGGATGCCCGGATGCGGGAGTTCTTTACCGACACCAATTTGAAGCGTATCCGCACTGCCTACGGCTGCACACAGGCAGAGCTGGCCAAGCGATCCCAGGTCAGCCTCCGTTCCATCCAGATGTACGAACAGCGCAACAAGGACATCAACAAAGCCAGCGCCGAAACCGTTCTCAGGCTTTCCAGAGTTCTTGGATGTACAATGGAGGATTTGTTGGAAAAGTAACCGGCATTGCAGTAAGAAAACCACATCAGCCATCCATGGGTCGGTTGATGTGGTTTTGGACATTATATTGGATATCCATCAAGGGTGTCGCGTTTCGCGGCACCCTTCAATTCATGATACTTCATGTTCGTGAGTGCAACACTGAGTATTTCTTCCCCATGGTATCTTGGATTCAGCCAATCAGCAGCTGCCTCCCGAGGCAGGATGACGGGCATCCGGTCGTGGATCATGGCAATATCGTCAGACGGAGTGCGGGTAAGAATCGTGAATACTGGCAGATTATTTTCAAAGCGGTAGATCCCTGCCAACAGCATACCACTGGATTCTTTTGGCGCAATCGCGTATTTTGCCTTCCCGTCAGGCGTGTCCTGCCATTCAAAATAGTGAGAAGCCGGAATCAGGCACCGGCGATGTGCCATGCCGTCTGCAAAGATGGCCTTTTGCGCGGCGGTTTCGCTGCGGGCATTGAACAGCAGTTTCCCATTCGGAAGGTGATACCCCCAGAACATTCCAAAGGGTTGGGGCTTCAACTCCCGGTTGCTGGCAATGACAGCAACAACATCACCGGGGCTGACTTCGCCGGTTTTCACAGATACATTCCTGGTTTCAAGGTTTTCTAAGATCTTGCGGAGCATAGCTGTTTCGCTGTCCTCCGGTACATAGAATCTGCCGCACATACATTCACCCCCATAAACAAAACAGGACGGTGAATAAAACCGCCCCAACATTACTATCGTAGCATGACGCAGAATCGCCGTCAACATATACTTGCCGGAAAATGCGGATTTCTCCTGTTTGAACAGAATGTTCTGTACTATTTTATCACATATTCCATCTTGCAATTCAGGCTTTTTATAGTACCATGTAGTTACAGAAAAGGAGTGGGTCCAATGATCATGTAACTCCCGGATACCTGAGGAAGGATATCCAATCTGCAGAAAGCGAGGTCAAATCGACGATGCTAGATACCAAGAGTGAATAACAACCCTCAGTATTGGAAGGACGATACTGAGGGTTGTTATTTTCCCTATTAGCACATCGTATATGGACCAAGACGAAACAAAGGTGAAGAAAATGAAGTATATTCTGTACCGTTCCTTTGGGGACTTGGACAAGGACATCAAAAAGCACGAACTGGTTGCCGTGGAGATTGGCGGGAGTATCGACGAAGTGACCAATGCACTCATCAAGGATGTAGCGGAGGATCTGGCAGAAATGCCTGAGTATGCGCACTGTGAGATCGCCGCCTATGCACCCGAGCTGATTCACAACTTCCGGCGTGTTAAACGGTATCAATATGAAATGCAGGGAATGGTTTCTCCTCCTCGTGCAAAGGAGAACATTCTGATCGACTACGGGATTGTGGAAACCGAGGAGTGAGAAACAACCCTCAGCTCTTGTTAGCGATACTGAAGGTTCTCTATTTGCCCAAACGGCATATCGGTTTTGGAATCAAAGGGTGTCGCGTTTCGCGACACCCTTGCTGACCGGCTATGCCTTCTCTGAATCGGCAGTTTGGCTATCCAGCCATCTTCTGACCTTATAGGCGGATTCGGCAACCATCTTGATATCCTCCAGAGGCAGCCGAAGCAGTTCCCTGTAAAGCCTGTCCATTTTCATGCCTTTATCCGCTTCATCAACATAGAAGAGAATCTGCGGGCAGATTTCCAGCGCATGAATGATTTCCGTAAGTAGATCATACGCGACATTGCTCTGTCCGCTTTCTATCTTGCGGACAGTGCGGATATCGACACCCAACTCATCAGCCAGATACTCCTGATCCCATTCTTTTTCTTCACGGGCTTGCTTGACGAGCAGCCCCAGAAACTGATTCGCATAATTCAAATCAAAATCCACAAGCGAACACCTCCGCTTTCAGTATAGCAGATGGTTCAAAACATTTCATTTCATATCAGCCTGTATTTTATTTCCGGTCTGAATACCACGACCATTCTGGGAAATGGGGCTGCATACGCTACGATTATTTTGAAAGCCGAGCCAGTGAGGGGTGCTCCTTGGAATATCGAGTTTGCGGTCAAAGGGTGTCGCGAAACGCGACACCCTTCTTACATTGGATCATCATACCATCGCCTATTCGGATCTACGCAATCATAATAATCATCGTAATTATCATAATCATCGAAATAATTGAGGTTGCATTCAGCGGGATCGAATGGATTGCCGATAGCCTCTTTGGGGATCGCTTCTGTAAACAGCCAGACAAGATTGAGCGCAAGGTCAGCCCTCTCTGTGCGCTGGTGCTCATTATTGAATTCATAAAAGGCGATACTGGCGAGGTCATCAATCAGTTCACTTACATCTTGTAAGGAGGGGAGTTTCAGATTGGCCTTTGTAATTTCCAACTCCCTGTTGAGAAAGTGATACTGTTCTGCTGTGATTTTCAAAATGATAGAATCCCAAACTGTAGGGTCAATCATGATATACACCTCCTGATGCGTTCTGTTGATTTATGCGGGCGTTTTTGGGATATGAAAAAGGGTGTCGCGTTTCGCGACACCCTTTCGAGA
>ULXS01021127.1_pt1 | contig 12881 bp, 8 predicted proteins | sample 1961421 | NCBI WGS metagenome assembly ULXS01 (sample SAMEA4835842, study PRJEB28245) | human gut metagenome | biome: gut microbiome; material: fecal sample | place: Denmark | collected 2008
ATAACAAACGAAGTTGTCAACTAAAACCAGTACACATCAATTGATATATAAGTGTTTGAAGTTTCCTGCGCTTGGGAACTGTAGTTTCTCCTCATAGAAACTCAAGTTTCCTTTAGTGGGAACGCTCGTTTCCTTTAATGGGAATTATCGTTCCCTTTGTGGAAACCGAATCCAACTTAGTGCTGACAAACCGTTTGTCAGCACTCATCATCACGTTGTCAACACTGCAAGTAAACCCCCATCAATAAAGGGATTGAAGTATGTCAGTGCTGGAGTGCTGACAACTTTGCAAAAAAAGTTATTGTAGTCAGGCTCTTTCGCAGTACACTTCCACTCCTGCTGCATCCATATCGGCTCCCATAGGTGGATTACGCTTGGCAAGCTTCAGCTCAATGCCTTTCACGGTGGGGAAGGTGCGGAACAGTCGTTTCACGATACGCCCACAGACGTGTTCCAGCAATTTGGAGGGGATATCCATTTCTGCTTTAATGTTTTCGTATACATCGGCATAGCTCACGGTGTGCGTCACGTCGTCCGTCTCGGCAGCACGGGCAATGTCGACTTTCAACCTCAGGTTAATGACAAACTCATTACCCACTTCGCGTTCCTGTTCACCTACACCATGATAGGCAAAGAAATGGACATTATCAAGAAATATGTAACTGTTCATAATCAAATAGAATAACTGATATGTGACAAAAATAAGAATTTCCTATCATTGAACAAAGAAAACGGGCGGATAAGTCTTTGAACCTATCCGCCCGTTTGGCAACCGGGAGTGTGGCGATTATCCTTTCCGTCCCGTCTGTTCTATCAATCCTTTAATCTTTTCGTTCAGGCTTTCCGCTTTCATCAGTTGTTCCAGCGTCAGGTGCATGCGGTAGCGCCAGTAGTGTCTGGGATTGGCAGGCACGTTGATGCGCTCTTCCTGTACATTGGGGTTGCGCCACTTTCCGTCCATAGCCATCCAGTCCTGCAGGGAGAGGATGCACAGTATGGAGTTACTGTAAAGATGGTTGCGTACCACTTGTTCGCAAAGTTCCGGAGTGGCAATGGCCGGTGCAGCGCCGTAATGTCCCAGCATGGTGTTGTAGTACCGTTGCGTTTGTTGGAAATCTTCTTCCCACCAGCCGCGCAGCGTAGACATATCATGCGTAGAGATGGTGCAAACCGAGCGGTACGGATACCAGTCCGGATGTCCGAATTCCTGTGAAGGATCTTTCGGCATGCGTTGTATCTCCAGACTAAGGATGCGCAGGTCGTTCATCACCCAAGCTACACAGTCGGGGATCATGCCGAGGTCTTCGCCGCATACCAGCATACGGGTGGATTGCGTCAGTTGCGGCAACTTCTTCATGGCTTGTTCGCGCCAGAACTCGTTGTGGCGATGATAGTAATACTGATCGTACAAACGATTGAATGCCGCCTTCTCCCAATCATTCAGGGCACGGTAAATGTAATCGTGTTGTACGCCGATGCGTGGATGGAATTTGTTCGGATCTTCACGGTCGGGCACAAACAGTACATCACTGATTAATGCGTACAGTCCGTCGCGTATCCAAATGCTGTCTTCGTCCGTCTTTCCGGCAAAGTAAGCCTCTACTTTGCGCTGTGTGTCGAACTCGGGACGCATGCGATATATTTCCCATGTTTCCGTAGGCTCTATGAAGGTCTGCTTTACATAATCAGTATGCGGGCCGAACATTTGTCCGAGGAAGTATTCATGGATATAGGGTTTCGTAAAGAAATCTTCGCGGAATGCCATTCCGTAGCCTTCTATTTCTTCGCGCGTCATCGGCAGGGCGGGAACAAACTGCCCCAGCAGTCCGTGTACGGCATGCATCGGGATTTCCCAAATACGGAAGAAGCCCAGGATGTGGTCGATACGATAGGCGTCGAAGTATTCCGACATCTTGCAGAAACGCTTCATCCACCAGGAATAACCGTCTTTCTCCATTACGTCCCAGTTGTAAGTAGGGAGGCCCCAGTTCTGACCGTTCACGGAGAAGTCATCGGGTGGTGCACCCGCTTGTCCGTTTAGGTTGAAGTAGTAGGGTTCTGTCCACGCTTCTACGCTGTTGCGGCTGATACCGATAGGAATGTCACCTTTCAGTACTACACCATTGGCTCGTGCGTGTTCCGTTGCAGCCAGCAGTTGCAGGTGCAGGTGGAACTGGATGAAGAAGTAGATGGCGATATGCGGATAGTCGGGAGATTCCGGTTGGCATAACTTTTCTATTTCTTCTGCTTTATATTCTGTGAATTTCGGCCATTCGCGGAAATTAGGTGTCTTGTAGGCATCGCGCAGATAGCTGAACACAGCGTATGGCTGTAACCATTCTTTGTTGTTTTCGAAGAACTTCCGGAAGGCATCGGATGTCAGAACTTGTTCGCCTTCCTGTTTGTATATCAGGCGGAAGAACTCCCATTTTGTCTGGTTTACTGCTTCATAGTCCACGGTAGGCAGGGCATTCAGCTCTTTCTGCCGTTTATTGAATTCTGCCATTGCTTTTTTGTCCTTCAGCGTACCCATCTGTTTCAGATCCGCATACATGGGATGGAAAGCATAAATGGAAATGCTGCTGTATGGATAAGAATCCGTCCATGTATGCGTCATGGTAGTATCGTTGATAGGCAATATCTGTACGGCTTTCTGATGGGTAAGTACTGCCCAGTCTATCATCTGCCTGAGATCGCCGAAGTCGCCTACGCCGAAGCTCTTTTCGGAGCGCAGCGAGAAGATGGGCACGGCTACTCCGGCACCTTTCCAGTCGGGCAGGGCGAAGTAGACGTAACGGTCACCGATTACCAGTGTTTCGTTAGCGCCTATCTGCGGATCGGCCATGTAGCGGTTGGGGTTGTTCTCCCATGCCACGGCACGACGTTCTTTCTTATTATAAAGGATGAATTTATACTCCAGCGGGAAGCTGATTTTCGAGGCGTCTACTTCAACCTGCCATTCGGGGAAGTTGGCATCGCTCATCAGGACGGCTTTATTCGCGTCCCAGTCTCCCAAGACTTTTTGGTTGCCGCAAATACCCAGGCAGTGGTCATTGTCGATGCACGGAGCATAAGCCTTGATCAATAATCCTTTCTTGTGGCTCTTTGGAGCGGCGCTACGTTCGGGATGTGCAAGCAGGGACTCCGTGAAAGCAGACGTGTAGAAATATTGCTGTTCGGGCAGATTCTTCCAACAGTCTTGCAGGCGGTAGACTTTCTTCTTGTCAGCCGATACATAGAGCGTGCGGGGAAGGCTGTTCCACTCCGTACGTGTATCTTTGCCGTCGCGATAAATGTGATAACTGTATTGTACGATGCCGTTTTCAGGCGCTTGAATGTCCGCATCTAAAGTCCAGTGAATGCCATCCACTGTTTGTAAAGGTATGGCTTTACCAGGCTGATTGTTACCCAGTTCAGGAATAGATCCTAAGACTCTGACCTCTTCACCCCAACTTGTGCGGTACTCGATATGAAAAGATAGTATCATATAATATTAGATTTAGTAATAGCTGCATTGATTATGCAAGTATAGACATTATTCCGCATAATCAAGCAGCTACAGCTATCTAAGTTTTTTAAATTCCTATGCAAACGTTTGTGCTTGCATTTCGCAGATCTTTTTTATCCGCAACGTGAAGTTCCGCAAGTGGTACAAATGAGGCAACCTTCTTGATATACAAGTGTTTCGTTGCCGCAGTTCGGACATTTCTTGCCTTTGGCTTCTGTGCCGTCTGTTATGTATTTCTTCAATGCGCGCTCCACACCGTTCTTCCAGGTATTGATGCTTTCGCTGTCCAGTTGCAAAGAGCCGACCAGCTTGATAACCTGTTCGATAGGCATGCGATAACGCAATACTCCGGAGATCAGTTTGGCGTAGTTCCAGTATTCCTTGTTGAACTTTTCGGACAGACCTTCGATAGTGACTTTATATCCGCGTTTGTTTTGGAACTGGAAGTCGTAACGCTTGCTGCCGTCCTTGTCCACCTTCTTAATAATGTGTCCGGAAGTAACGTTCTTCGGCAGAATGATACCTTCGTCATCGTCCTGAAGACCGGTGAAGATTTCGTAAGGATGTCCGTCCAGCAAACCGACGAATGCCACCCACTTTTCTTTATTATTCTGGAAACGTACGATGTCGGCATCCAGAACTGACGGGCGGGTTTCTACTACCGTAGGCGGTTTGCAAGGAGGCATTTCTTCTTTCTTATCGCTCTTGGCAGAAATGAGTACGCCCGAACGTGAGCCATCACGATAAACCGTACAACCTTTACAACCGGATTTCCATGCCTCTACATACAGGCGGTTTACCAGGTCTTCATCCACATCGTTCGGCAGATTGATGGTCACACTGATGGAGTGGTCTACCCATTTCTGGATACGTCCCTGCATCTTGACTTTCATCAGCCAGTCTACGTCATTTGAGGTTGCTTTATAATAAGGTGATTGCTCAACCAATACATCGATCTCTTCTTGTGTGTAACGTTTAGCAGGATTGTGTCCTTGCGCTTCCATCCATGTAACAAATTTGGGGTGGAAGACAATATATTCTTCAAAAGCATCTCCGGTTTCATCCACGAAATCTACGTGTACGTTGGTGTCGTTCGGATTTACTTTACGGCGACGCTTGTATACGGGCAAGAATACAGGCTCGATACCTGAAGTAGTCTGAGTCATCAGACTGGTGGTTCCTGTCGGCGCAATGGTGAGGCAGGCAATATTGCGGCGACCGTATTTCTTCATATCCTCATACAACTGGGGATCTGCTTCGCGCAAACGATTGATGAACGGATTATTCTTTTCACGTTCGGTATCGTAAATTTCGAATGCACCACGTTCTTTTGCCATTTTTACCGATGAACGGTAAGCGCTCAGGGCAACGGTCTTGTGTACTTTTTCAGAGAATTCGGTAGCTTCTTCCGTACCGTAACGCAATCCCAGTGCAGCAAGCATATCACCTTCGGCAGTAATACCTACACCGGTACGGCGTCCTTGTCCGCTCTTCTTATAGATCTTGTCCCACAATACACGTTCCGTATGTCTCACATCTTCGCTTTCGGGGTCAGCATCAATCTTTTCCATGATACGTTCTATCTTCTCCAATTCCAGATCGATGATATCGTCCATAATGCGTTGAGCCAACGCTACATGTTTCTGGAACAATTCAAAGTCAAAGTATGCATCCGGTTTGAAGGGGTTTACCACATAAGAATAAAGATTGATAGCCAGCAAACGGCAGGAATCATACGGGCACAAAGGAATTTCACCGCATGGATTGGTGGAAACTGTGCGATATCCCAGATCTGCATAGCAATCGGGTACGGATTCTTTTAATATGGTATCCCAGAACAATACACCCGGTTCTGCCGATTTCCATGCATTGTGAACGATCTTCTTCCACAAATTGGTTGCGTTGATTTCCTTCTGCACAGTTGGTTCAGCAGCATTGACAGGATATTGTTGAATATATGGAGTACCTGTGATAGCAGCAGTCATAAATGCATCGTCCAGTTTCACGGATACATTGGCACCTGTTACTTTGCCTTCGGTCATTTTGGCATCGATGAATGCTTCTGAATCGGGATGTTTGATAGATACACTTAGCATCAGTGCGCCACGCCGTCCGTCCTGAGCGACTTCACGTGTAGAATTGGAGTAACGCTCCATAAATGGCACCAGCCCGGTAGAGGTTAAAGCCGAATTTTTCACCGGAGAACCTTTCGGGCGGATGTGCGACAAATCGTGTCCTACACCACCACGGCGTTTCATGAGTTGTACTTGTTCTTCGTCTATTTTAAAGATGGCACCATAAGAATCCGCCTCGCCATCTACTCCGATCACGAAGCAGTTAGACAAAGAGGCTACCTGATAGTTGTTACCAATTCCCGTCATTGGACTTCCTTGCGGAACGATGTACTTGAAGTGGTCGAGCAGATCAAATAGTTCCTCTGCACTTAATGGATTAGAGTATTTAGCCTCGATGCGGGCTACTTCATTGGCTATTCTCCAATGCATGTCTTTCGGAGATTTTTCGTAAATATTTCCGAAAGAGTCTTTTACTGCGTACTTGTTTACCCAAACACGTGCAGCTAGCTCGTCGCCCTGAAAATATCGTAAAGATTCTTCATAAGCTTCCTCGTAAGAATAAGTTTGTTTTTCCACGATTCTTTTTTTCTTAGATTTATTTTTTAATAAGTAAGAGTGTAGAAGTAATACCTATCATTAACAAATGTGATTGCAAAGCTAAGAATGTTTTTTATTATAGCAAAATAAAAATAGAATAATTTATGAACAGGCTGTGAGATTTCCATTTCTGAATAATAGTTTGCTGATTTATAAAATATTAGCATTATTATGTGAACAAAAAGTTTCCAAAAAAGAAAATTGTTTTTGGACTTTGATTAAACAGGCTTATTGATTTTAGGAAACGTAGATAAACTTTAAACTCGTTCTTTGATAACAATTTGCTATTCTTTTTCTATATTTGCAAAAAAATAAAAGAATGGAAATCCTAAAACAGAGAAGAACAATCCGCAAATATCAACAGAAAGATATTTCTTCGGATTTGTTAAATGATTTGCTTAATTCTGCATTTCGGGCCTCTACAGTCGGAAATATGCAGGTGTACAGTGTAATTGTAACGCGTGATGCAGAACGGAAAGCTAGATTGGCACCGGCTCATTTCAATCAGCCGATGGTGAAAACTGCACCTGTGGTTTTGACATTTTGTATAGACCTGCGCCGTTTTACTAAATGGTGCGAACAGCGAAAAGCAACTCCCGGGTATAATAATTTGGAGTGGTTCGTAACCGGCTCTGTAGATGCCTTGCTGGCTGCACAGACTTTTTGTGTGGCTGCGGAAGAAAAAGGATTAGGTATATGTTATCTGGGTACGACGACTTACAATCCGCAAATGATAATCGAAGCTCTGGAGTTACCAGAATTGGTATTTCCTATTACAACAGTGACAGTAGGTTGGCCTGCTGAGGAGCCTGTACAGGTAGATCGATTGCCTCTGGAAGCTATTGTACATGAGGAGACGTATCATGATTATACTCCTGAAGACATAGATCGCTTGTATGCCTATAAGGAATCTTTGCCCGAAAACAAGCAATTTATTTTTGAAAACAACAAAGAAACCTTGGCTCAAGTCTTTACGGATGTACGTTATAAGAAAGAAGATAACGAAGTAATGTCGGAGAATCTTTGGAAAGTAATAAAAAAGCAGGGTTTTTAACCCTGCTTTTTTAATGATGCTTGGATATCATCTATTTCTGCGCGGAAAGTTTTGTCTACTTCCCGTAATTCTTTAATAGTTTTGCAGGCGTGCAATACGGTTGCGTGATCTTTATGGCCTATTAATGCGCCTATCTTAGCTGTCGAAAGATCTGTATAGGATTTAGCGAGAAACATGGCTATCTGGCGTGCCTGTACCACTTCGCGTTTTCGTGATTTAGTATGGATGGTAGCGGTATCCAGTGAGAAATGCTTGCATACCACATTGATGATGTCATCAACGGTAACCGCTTTACTTTCACTTTTCACGACCTTCCGCACAATGCGTTGTGCCAGTTCCAGATCAATTTCTTTATTATATATAGTAGAGTGCGCCATGATGGAAATAACGATTCCTTCCAGGTCACGCACACTGTCGCCCACATTTTCTGCGATATAATCAATTACTTCCGGGGGGAACTGTAAACCGTCACGATGTATCTTATTGCGCAGGATATTCTTGCGTAATTCTACGGTTGGTCTTTCCAGTTCAGCTACCATACCCCATTTGAAACGGGTGATGAGTCGTTCTTCCATGCCTTGCAATAATACGGGAGCACGATCTGAAGTCAGGATAAGCTGTTTACCGTTTTGGTGTAAGTGATTAAAGATATGAAAGAATGTATTCTGTGTTTTGGTAACACCGGCAAATTCTTGAATATCATCAATAATCAATATGTCAATTGATTGGTAGAAGTTGATAAAATCGTTTGTAGTATTGTTACGTACAGAGTCGGTATATTGTACCTGGAACAGATGTGCCGATACATATAGTACTCTCTTGTCTGGATAGAGTTCTTTGATTTTTGTGCCGATAGCATTTGCAAGGTGTGTCTTTCCCACACCCGACGCTCCATAGAAAAACAGCGGATTGAAAATTGTTTTCGCCGGGTTCTGAGCGACAGCTTCTGCTACGCTGCGTGAAAGTTTGTTGCTATAGCCTTCTATAAATGTTTCGAAGTTGTATTCAGGATTCAGATGCGGATCTAAATCTGCAATAGGAGCTTGCGGTATTTCTCTGCCGATTACCTTTTTCTGTGGAATAATAGTGCGGGGAGTAGATTCGAGATTGACGGTAGTACGTGAACTCTTATCCACCATAACATTATACAATAACTTGGTGCCATCACCAATAACTTTGTATAGAGTTTTACGCAACAAGTCAACAAACTTGTCCTCCAAAAACTCATAGAAGAACTGACTAGGTACCTGTACGACCAGCGTCTTGTCCTCATATTTTAAAGGTATGATGGGGAGAAACCATGTTTTGTATGTCTGCTCTGGAACATTGTCTCTGATGATTTCAAGACAGCGGTTCCATAGCCCGACATGATTTAATTCACTCATAACGGCTTTAAATACATTTATTAATTAAGCAAAACTTCTACGCATGCAAAATTCGCAATCTTATTTGAGAAAAACAAATGTGTTTTTTCTTGCTTTTTATCTAAAAACAATAATCTCTTTACTTTCAACTACTTATCTTGTTTCATGTAAATAGCCCCACAAGGAGGCTATTGCATTTTTATAAGTATCTGTTTTATAGGATGATATATAAGAAAGGAATAAGGTTTTTAATTTTTTTAATAATCTGACAGATGGGAATGCTTTAGTTTCTACATGGACTTACTGAGGCTTTTTCTTCCAATTCTGTTTGCTCCTATTATTTAGACTTATTCTATTTAAAGAGATTTTTCCTACTTATCTTTTTTGCCGAACAGGGAGAAATGAACATACCTTTTCGGATGTGATTTCAGGTCTTCAAGAAGGCTGGCAGCATTGGCTGTTGTGGCATTCAAATTATTGTAAAGCGATGGATCGTTTAACAACAAGCCGATTGTATTGTCTTTCCGGCCTAATTGGTCTGTAATCATTTTTGCATTTGCTAAAGTAGAATCTATTCTGGCAAATGCGGCAGCGTAATCTATTTCTTTCAGATTATCACTGACAGTGACGAAATTATCTCCTATAGTATTCAGCTTTTTAGTAAGCTGGGGAATATCTTTACTCATAATGGCCTGTAACTGTCTGCTGGTAACTTCCATGCTTGCCATTGTGTTTTGCACGCTGTGCAGTGTACCGGGAATTGCCGGGTCTCCAAGGATTGTATTCAGTGAAGCAAGGATAGAGTCTAGTTTGGGAAGCATCTTTTCTACCTGAGGCATGATAGTGGCTACCTGGTCCATTACACCATTGTTGACATTGCCTTGTAGGGTATCACCTGTCAGATACTTCTCGCGTGGATTATTGGCAAGTAGTAAGTTCATTTTTACACCACCCATCAGTTCGGAGGCTAATTCGGCGGTACTGCCTTTGGGAATACGCAGTTCCGGGTCTACATCTATCTCTGCTACCACTTTTCCTGGTTCATTGTAGTCATAATAAAGGTCGCGTACAATACCTACACGAAATCCATCGGCAAAGACCGGACTTGATTTGGTCAATCCATTAATGTTATGGAACTTGACGTAGAAATAGTTGGTAGGCTTGAACATATGGATACCTTTCAGGTAGTTGATACCATATACCAATATGCAGAGAGCAACAATGCCCGCAATTCCTATTCTAACTTCTTTAGTAAGATACTTCATCATGATGTTATAGTCTTATTATTTATTTCTTTTCTTTTTAAATTCTTCGATAGCAACGCTGACGCTTGTCTTCTTTCCGTTTTTAAAAGCAATGATAAATGCGTCTTTGAATTTTGGTGCTATCTCCCGTTTGGTTCGTAATACCTTATTATAATCGGTTGACGCACCATATGTGTATTTACAAAGTCCGCCTTCCTGATAATACTCTACACCTTTCAGCCCTTTTAGTCGTTTGTCATTGGTGGCAAGTGGACGAGAAGAAGTAAGTATCTGTATTTTAAACACTGGAGCAGCACTATCGGTTTGCCTGTCAGCTACTTTTTCTGTATTTTGTTTGGTTTCGGTGTTATTGGAAACGGAGGGGGCAGGTATCTCTTCTTCTACCCTGCCGGCATCCGTATCCTCTGGTAGTAGGGTGCGGCTGCTTCCTGTCATCCGTATTTCATGTTCACGTTTATAAGACAGGAAAGCACGGAATATTCCGTTGGCAAGTGTGGTGGTTCCCGCTTCCGAATTGAGATAACGTTCTTCTTCCGGATTGGATATAAAACCGAGTTCTACCAGGATGCTGGGCATGGCACTTGCTTTCAATACAAGGAACCCCGCCTGGTGTACACCACGGTCTGCACGCTTACAGGTATGGCGGAATTCTTTCTGTACCAATGAGGCAAGGTGTACGCTCTGAGACATGTATTTATCTTGCATGAATTCAAAGATGATATAAGATTCGGCTGAGTTTGGATTGAATCCTGCGTACCGCGTCTTGTAATCACTTTCGTATAAAATTACGGAGTTCTCCCGTTTGGCGACTTCTAAATTGGCATCCGACTTGGCTAAGCCGAGCGTCCATGTAGAGGCCCCTTTGACTGTTTTACCACCCGCTACGGAATTGGTATGAATGGAAATGAATAAATCAGCTTTAGCATTATTGGCTATTTCCGCACGTCTGTCAAGTGGGATAAATACATCTCTTTCACGGGTATACACTACTTTTACATCAGGGCAATTCCTTTTTATCTGTTTGCCTAATTTGAGGGCAACATTCAGGTTGATAGTCTTTTCTTTGGAGATTCGGCCTAAAGCACCAGGGTCATGACCGCCATGCCCGGCGTCAATAACGACAACGAAGTCTTTTGCTTCGATGCTGGTAGTGCAAAAAGGAGAGATGAACAGCCCGAAACAAATACAGATATATAATATGTGTCGTTTATATAGTTTCATACCCAAAAGTCGTTGCAAATGTAGTGGAAATTTATAGAAAACTCACGTTTTACATGAAGTTTTGTTATTTTTCCCCGGGATTTGTGAGAGATTTCTTTAAAACAGACTAACTTTGTACCTGCAAATTAAATAGAAAAAAGGTATGTTAGTTCGTTTTCTTAAGAACTGGACATTGCCACTGGCGATGCTTTCAGGTACTTTGGGATACTTTATCCTTGCAAATGTCCCTTTCTTGGCGCCTACCAAACCATATATTAATGATTTGATTGCGTATATTACTCCGCTGCTGATCTTTGTCCAACTGTTGCTTACTTTTTGTAAAGTAGAAAAATTGAATGAACTGAAACCTAAAGCATGGCATGGCTGGTTGCTGCTGTTTCAGACAATTTCATGTCTGGCAATTGCCGCTTTGCTGGTATGCTGTCCGATGGATGAAATATATCGGGAAGTATTTGAGGGGGCGATGGTTTGTGTGATTTGTCCAACTGCTACTGCGGCGGCTGTCATCACTGGCAAGTTGGGAGGCAGTGCATCTACGTTGACTACTTATACCTTATTGTCTAATTTGCTGGCGGCAGTAGCGGTTCCTTTGGTTTTTCCGTTAGTGGAGCCTCATGCCGACATGACTTTCTTTGCCGCTTTTCTGAAAATCCTAAGTAAAGTGTTTCCGTTGTTGTTGTTCCCTTTCTTCCTGGCGTGGTTTCTGAGAGTGTTTATGCCCCGTGTACATCATTTTCTATTGGGTTTCCATGATCTTGCTTTTTATTTGTGGGGCATAGCGCTTGCTATTGTATCCGGGCAAACAATTCGTTCCCTGGTAATCAGTGATGCACCGGTTTCGGTGGAAATACTGATAGCCTTTGCCGGATTAGTGGCTTGTTGCCTGCAATTCTTTCTGGGTAAGAATATAGGTGGACGTTATAATGACCGTATCAGTGGCGGGCAGGCACTGGGACAGAAAAATACGGTTCTTGCTATCTGGATGGCATATACTTATCTGAATCCACTTTCCTCCGTGGGACCGGGATCTTATGTCTTATGGCAAAACATTATCAACTCATGGCAGCTATGGAAAAAGAGAAAGAATGAGATAAAATAATGAATATAAGATATTGATATTTAGTTATTTGCTGTTTATATTCATCTTTTCCTTTGTTTTTCCGATTTTCCTATTAATTCCAATAAATGCGTTTATTTTGTTACCAGTTTGTTACTCGAATAGCGTTGAGTAACAAAAAAAATATCTATATTTGCCATCGGTAACAAAATAAAAACATAAGTATGGCGAAGAAGAAACAAGAGGCAAAATTGAAGGAGCCTGTAAGAATCCGGTTTAAGCAACTTGCCAATGGTAATCAGTCTATCTATTTGGACTATTACACTGGTGATGTTATTCGGAAAGAAAACTATGTTGGCGGTAAGCGTCAGTATGAGTTTTTGAAACTCTATCTTATTCCTGAAAAGACAAGGGAAGATAAAGCAAAGAATGAAACTACGTTGGCTCTTGCCAAAGCGATTCAGAGTAAACGGATAGTAGAGTTACAGAATGATGCGCACGGATTTCAGAACACTAATAAGTCAAAAGCGAATGTAATTGACTATTTGATGAATATGAGAAACCAATCTAAAGAGCGTGGCAGCTTGAATTATGAAAAGACTATTGGTAACACTATTCGTGAATTGAAACTATTCAGAGGAGACTATATCGCTTTCCGTGATATAGACAAAGATTTCCTTAGCAACTTTGTGGATTTCCTAAAACAAGCCAAGAAAGCAAGCAAATACGGATTGGCAAAA